>Ga0079037_100001248_pt1 | contig 13032 bp, 16 predicted proteins | sample Mud3Dept4metaG_FD_71479 | JGI IMG/M metagenome (GOLD analysis project Ga0079037, IMG submission 71479) | Freshwater wetland microbial communities from Ohio, USA, analyzing the effect of biotic and abiotic controls - Mud 3 Core 4 Depth 4 metaG | ecosystem: Environmental > Aquatic > Freshwater >... | reverse complement strand
CAGCGCGGCCGGGTCGTACCCGGCCGGCCGGGCGGAGCGGGCCTGCCCGGTCCGGGCCGGCGCCCACCGGACGTTCCCCGCCTCCGCCGGTGGAGAGGCGACGGCGGGAAGCGAGGTGAAGGCGAGGAGCAGTGCGAAAGTGGCCGGGCCGGCTCGGAGCGCCATCCGGCCGCACACTCTAAGGGCCGGGGCGCGGGACCGCCAGTCCCGTCTTAAGGGGCCACCATTCGGATGGTCATGTAGAGCCGGCTCGCACTGAGGCTCACCTGCAGGCCGGTCGAGCCCAGCCACAGGATGGCGCGGCCGACCGGCTCGTCCTTCTGCAGCACCGCCCGGCAGGCCAGCAGGTCCTGGCTGTTGGCCGGCCGGTCGAGCGTCGCGTCGACGACCATCGAGGGATCGCAATCGGCCAGGGTCTTCGCCAGCTTCACCGGGATCTCGAGCTCCGGCGCCGCCCCCGGCGCCGAGAGCGCCAGGGGCGGTCCGCGGTCTGCGGCGGCCAGGTCGGCCCCGGTGGGCGACGGGGGACCCGACTGGACCATCACCAGGAGCGCGGAGAGGGCGGCGAGCACGACGCGGTGGGTCATACCGCGAGCCCGGCGCCACAGCAAAGATCGGGGCCGCCCGCGCCGAAGGCCAGCCCTCCCCGGGCCGGGGACCGCCACGCGGCCTCGATCTAGTGCGCCGCCGGCGCCTGGTCGGCGGCCGCCTTCATCTGCGCGATCACCTCGGGTGGCACCTTGTGCTCGGGCACCTTGTTGCGGATGGGCGGAATCGACTTGAGGTAGGCGAACATCGCCTTGAGGTCTCCCTCCTCGGCCTCGCTCAGGCTCTGCCAGGGCATGGGCGGGAGGATGGGCCGGTTCCTGGCGCCGCCCAGGTGGCGCCCGGTGCGCATGGACTGGATGAAGACCTTCTCGGACCAGGCGCCGATGCCGGTTTCTCGATCGGGCGTCAGGTTCGGCGCGTAGACGATCCCGAAGGGCATGGCGAAGCTGGTGAAGGTCGGCCCGATGATTCCGATGTCCGGCGGAACGACCTTGCCGGCCGGGTCCGGGCCATCGCTCGAATGGCCGGAGAGCATGCGGCTCATGTCCGGAACCGGGCCGCGCTTCGGGTCGAGCTTCCACGGGGTGTGGCAGTCGTTGCAGCCGCCGAGGCGCACCAGGTAGGCGCCCCGCTTGACGAGCTTCTCCACGGCCTGGGCGCGGGCGGCCGCGGGAGCGGCCAGGGCGACGGCTGCTGCGAGGGAGAGGAGCGAGCGGATCTGCATCTGGGCCCTCCGTGTGTGGTTGCGACGCAAAGGACTTTGGACTAAGCGCCGCCCGCCGCATCCGCCACGGGGAAGAGCGCCCCGACCCGAACGGGGACCGGCGCGCTCAGCGGCGGTCGGGGCGGCCGGCGCCGAGGCGCGCCGGCGAGAAGGGCGCCAGGTCCACCGGAGGGCTGGCTCCCAGCACCAGGGCGCTCACCGCGTCCGCGGTGATGGGCAGGAGGAGGATCCCGTTGCGGTAGTGGCCGGTGGCGTAGAAGAGGCCCGGGACCGCCCCGGCCCCCAGGAGCGGATTCCCGTCGGGCGTCGCAGGCCTGAAGTTGGACCAGCACTCGACGAAGGGAGCCGCGGAGAGAGCGGGCGCGATCTCGCACGCCAGGTCGAGCACGTGGCGCAGCCCGCCCGCGGTGACGGCGCGCTCGAAGCCCACCTCCTCCATGGTGGAGCCGCACAGCAGGCGCCCGTCGGCGCGCGGCACCACGTACCCCTTCTCGGAGAAGACCACGCGGGAGAGGAGCGGCGGCCGGGTGTCGAGCACCGCCATCTGGCCGCGCACCGGGCGCACGGCGCCGGGCGGCAGGCCGTGCCCCTCGACCTGCAGGCTCCAGCTCCCGGCCGCCAGCACCACGGCGCCGGCGGCGATGCGGCCGGACTCGTGGTCCACCCCGGCGGCGCGCCCGCCCTCCAGCGCGATGCGCCGCACCTGGCCACCCACGAAGCGGGCGCCGGACCGGGCGGCGGCGATGTACAGGGCGCGGCCGAGCAGACGCGGGTCGACCGAGGCCTCGGCGGGGAAGAACAGGGCGCCGCGCGTGCGCTCGGAAAGTGCCGGCTCCAGGCGGCGGGCCGCCTGGTCGTCGAGCACCTCCACCGGGATGCCCCCCTTCTCGAGCTTGGCGGCCCGGCCGGCGAGAACTCGCGCCACCTCGTCGTCGAGCGCCACCTCCAAGGTGCCGCCCCCGCGGTATCCGACCCACAGCCCCGAGAGGCGCTGCAGCTCGTCGGCGAACTCCCGGTAACGGGCGAGCGACTCGGCGCACAGCGCGTAGAAGGGTCCGGGCTCGAGCGCCTCGACGCCTGGGGAGAGGATTCCACCGGCGGCGCTCGAGGCCTCCGCGCCCGGGATGCTGCGCTCGAGGATCACCACCCTCCGGCCGGCCTGGGCCAGGCGCAGGGCCACCGCACACCCCTGCACGCCCGCTCCCACCACCACGACGTCGGCTTCCATGGGCGCCGAGCCTACCGCCGCGCCGAAGCGGCCGCTAGCGGCTCGGGGCACCGCCGACGAGCCCGTTCAGAAGCAGGTCGGCGAGGTGCTGGCGCCAGGTCTCGGCGCTCACGGGCCGGTCGAGGAAGGGACGGGCCGCCTCCTGCGCGGAGGAGGCCAGCGCAGCGATCCCGCCGATGGCGAGGACGGTCATCATCGGGTCGAGACCCGCGCGGAGCGCGTTGCCGTTGCCGTGGAGGAGGGCGTTCCGGGCGCGTCGAATCGGTTCCGCCAGCGAAGGGTCGGAGGCGACCAGCTGGGAGAGGAAGGGCCCGCCGTCCAGGTACTCGCGCACCAGGATCTGGGAGCCCTCGGTGTCGGCGAGCAGCACGTCGAGGTAGGCGCCCACCACGCCAGCGGCGCCCTTCTCCCTCTCGAAGTGGGCGGTGATGGCCTCGCCCCGCTCCATCCAGACCGAGCGCAGCACCTCCAGGTACAGCGCCTTCTTGGAGCTCCAGTGCCGGTACAGCAGGGCAACGTTGCACCCGGCCCTGCGCGCGATGCCCTGCACCCGCGCGCCGTTGTAGCCGCGCAGCGCGAACTCGGCCCGAGCGGAGGCCCAAAGCCGCACCGCGATTCCCTTGGAGGGGATGGCCCCCTGGACCATGGCCGGAGCTGCCTGCACGAAAGGGATCTTCGTCCGCTACTTGACCTACGTCAAGACTTGCTGACAAAAGGGTTATACCCATAAGGGTCTATTGCTTGAGGCTCACCGGCGAGGCCAAGCACGGGCGTGCCGCGAACCATCCTCCACCTCGACCTGGATGCCTTCTACGCCTCGGTGGAGCAGCTCGACGACCCGGCGCTGCGCGGGCGGCCGGTGATCGTGGGGGGACCGTCCCGGCGCGGAGTGGTGTGCGCCGCGAGCTACGAGGCCCGGCGCTTCGGCGTCCGCTCGGCCATGCCGACGGCGCAGGCCCGGCGGCTCTGCCCGGAAGGCGTCTTCCTCCCGCCCCGCTTCGACCGCTACACCGCGGTCTCCGAGCAGGTCTTCTCCATCTACCGGCGCTACACGCCTCTCGTCGAGCCGCTCTCGCTCGACGAGGCCTTCCTCGACGTCACCGAGAGCAGGCTGCTGCACGGGGACGGGCGCGCCATCGCGGGGGCCGTGAAGAGGGCGGTCCGGGCCGAATCCGGGCTGACGGTCTCCGCCGGGGTGGCGGAGGTGAAGATGGCAGCCAAGATCGCCACCGACCTGGGCAAGCCGGACGGACTGGTGGTGGTGCCGCCGGGCGAGACGGCCGCCTTCCTGGCGCCGCTCCCGGTCGGACGGTTGTGGGGGGTGGGCAAGGTGACCGAGGCGTCGCTGCGCAAGCTCGGCGTCGCCACCATCGGGGAACTGGCGCGGTTCCCGGAGACGGTGCTCCTCGAGCGCTTCGGCTCCCACGGAGCGCACATGAAGGCCCTGGCCCTCGGCGATGACCCGCGGCCCGTCGAGCCCGACGAGGCGGCCAAGAGCATCGGGGCCGAGGACACCTTCGAGGAGGACCTGCGCGGCGCGGACGCGCTGCTGCCCCGGCTGCTGGAGCAGAGCGGCCGCGTGGCGCGGAGGCTGCGGGCAGCCGGCCTGCGCGGCCGGACGGTCACCCTGAAGCTCAAGTACGCCGACTTCACGGCGGTGACCCGGCGCTGCACCCTTCCCGCGCCCACCGACGATGCAACCGACGTCTACGCGGCAGTGCGGGCGGACCTGGCGCGCGCCGACCTCTCGCAACCGGTCCGCCTCACCGGAGTCGCGGTCTCCGGTTTCGCCGGGTCCCCGGAGGAGGCGCAGCTCGACCTCTTCGCGGCGGGGGTCCCGGCCGAAGGGCGGCGCGCCGCCCTCAACGCCGCGCTCGACGACCTGGCGGACCGGTTCGGCGACGGAGCGGTCCGCCCGGCGACGCTGGCGAGACCTCCGGGCCGCCGCGGGCGGTGAGGATGCTCAGCGAGCCCCGAGGGGCCACAGCGGGCGGCCCTGGGGCAGGAAGGGCCAGGGAATGGCCAGGGCAATGGCCGCGGTCGCCAGGGTGAAGAGGATGGCCGCCCGTCGCCAGCGTCGCGCATCGTCGGGCGCCCGCGCCGCCAGGATCTGCCCCAGGTGGGCCAGGGCCACCGCGACGATCGCCAGCAGCGGGTGCTCGAGGAGCCAGTAGCGCGACCCGGCCGAGCGCATGGCCGCTCCAGGCGCCTGCATGGCCGCCCGGGCGATGGGGCTCAGCACCGTGTAGAGGGAGAGCCCGATGAGCAGCTGCAGGTCCACCACCGCGACGAAGATCCTGGCGAGCCTCCCGCCCCGCGCCCGGTAGGGCCGCCCGGCGACGACCCCGCCGATGGCTTGCAGCGCGACCACGACGCCGAGCACGAGCGCGGCCCAGCGCACGATGGAGTGAAGCGAGAGGACGAAGGGGTACATGGCGATGACCAGTCGGAGGCGGGTGGCGAGGCTCCCCCCGCAGGGGGTATACCTCATTCGTGGCTGGCTGGCCCAGCAGCACGTCGGCGCTCGCCGAGCTGCAGAGCAGGCTCGCCGGTGCCCGCCCCGCCCCCTGGGAGCCGCCTGGGCTCGCGGTGCCGGTGGGCGGGTGCGCGGTGTGCTCGCTTCGCCGCGCTCCCGGGCCCGGTGCCGCGGGCGACCCGGCCTGGGCGGCGGCGGTGGTGCTCGAGCAGGGACGGGTCACCGGATCGGCGGCGTGCCGCGGCGCGGCCGGTGCCGCGTTCGCCTCGGGCCAGCTGGCGCTTCGGGAAGGGCCCCTGCTGGAGGAGGTGGTGCGCCGGCTCCCCGCCCCCCCGGCCGTGCTGCTGGTACACGCCGCCGGCCGCGATCACCCGCGGCGGTCCGGGCTGGCGCTCATGCTCGGGGCGCTCCTCGACCTTCCCACGGTGGGCGTCACCACCCGACCGCTCCGGGCCGAGGGCCCGATGCCGGAGGATCGGGCCGGTGCGACGAGCCCGCTCCGGCTCGACGGGGAGGTGGTGGCCTCCTGGGTCCGGGTCCGCGCCGGGCTCCGCCCGGTGGTGGCGCACGCCGCCTGGCGGACCGGACCGGAGACCGCCGCGGCGCTGGTGCTGGCGACGAGCCGGGTCCGGATGCCCGAGCCGCTGCGCCTCGCGCTGGAGATGGCCCGGACCCTGCGCGCTCGGGAGGGGCGCCGCACCCGCTGAGCGGAACGGCCGGCCGCGTGAGCGCCGGCCGGAGGGAGAACGCAACGCGGCCGCAAGGCCCGGGAAGGATCTTCGCTCCGTCCTCGCGCGAAGTCGCTTCCGACATTCGATGGGCGCTCGGCTCCGACCGCGCGGGGCCGCAGGCAACGCCGTGCGCGCCGCGTACCTGCGGATGCTCGCAACACGCTCGCGCGGCGCGCCCGCTGCACTGCGGCTAACGCAGGGGCGCTCGGCTCCGCACGCCGCTCTGCGCGCTCCGGCGTCGCGAAGACCCTTCCCGGGCCCCGGCGCCGGAAAGGCCCTTCCCACGCCGCGAATCCCAGGCGATTCGCTAGTGCCGCATGGGCGGGGGCCCGGCGGCGCGGCGGACGCGCTCCAGGATCTCCTCCATGCCCACGCTCTTCGGGATGTAGCCCTGCGCGCCGAGCAGCTCCGCCTCCCACTCGAACCCGTACGCCGAGAGCACGAGGATGGGGATGGCGGCGCTCTTCGGGTCGGCGCGCATGCGCTCCATCACCCCCCAGCCGTCGAGCACCGGCATCTTGAGGTCGAGCAACACCATGCCGGGACTCTCGGCCGCGGCCCGGGAGAGCGCCACCTCGCCGTTCTCCGCCTGCTGCACCGGGTAGCCGGCGTCGGTCAGGACCTCGGAGAGGGCCTCGCGGAAGTCGTCGTCGTCGTCGACGACCAGGATGTACTGGCCCGGGGTCATGGCTGCGCGGCGGGCGGCGTCTGCAGCAGGCGGGCGATCTCCCCCGCGATGCGCCTGGCATCGTCGATGCGGCTCGGGTCGAGCGTCACGCCGCCCACCACCGGGTGCCCTCCGCCTCCATATCGCTCGCAAATCTTGGCAATGTCGTGGGCGCGAAGCTCGCGGGCCCATGGGTTGGACCCGACCGAGACCTTGGCCCTCTTGGGGTCCCTCGACACCACGACGGTGTAGCGGGCCTCCGGGAAGAGGTCGTAGGCAATGAACTTGTTGGCGGACTCGATCCCCAACGGGGTCAGGTCGATCCGCACCACCCCGCTCTCGAGGCGGGCCACCCCGCGGATGGCCTCGATGGAGCGAAAGTGGCGCTCCAGCACGGGGGCCAGGGTCTCCTCGACCCAGCGCTGCCCGGCGACCTCCGCGAGCGAGCGGGAACGCATCCCCTCGATGATGCGCTCCGGGACCGAGGGATCGCGGGTGGCCTCGAGGAGCGTCATGATGCGGAGCGCCGGCTCCTCGAGCCGCACGGCCATGGCGGCCGACGGGAACCGGGCCGCGTCGATCACGTCGGCCCACCGCACCAGCTCGTCGAGGTCCGGAGCGGAGAACCCGAACCGCTCCCTCGCCACCCGGGCGATGAACCCGCAGCAGCTGGGGGCCGCCGGGTCCCAGAACTTCTGCCCGCTCCGATCGCGCTCGAAGGCGGCTCGGTCCTCCGGCCGCTGAAAGGCGCTGGCGTGGTGGTCGAACCACCAGTCGAGGCGCGGCGACGGGGAGAAGCGGAAGTCCACGCAGGCGTTCACGTCGGCGTCGAAGGCCCCCGGCGGGAACGGATCGCCCTGGTTGTGGTGCAGGGGCTGGAAGGCCACGGCGGCCAGGCTCCCGCCCAGGCGCTCCGCGAGGAAGCGGCTGGCGAAGGCGGTCGAGGCCGCGCCGTCGAAGCAGTTGCCGTGGTAGAGGATCTTGAGGCGCATCCGGCGCGGCTATCTAAGGACCCCCGCGGCGGCGCGTCAACGGCGCCGGAGGTGGCGGCTCCCTTCGGGGCCTGGGCGCCGGGAGCGCCGGGCGCTGGCGTGACGACGGCATTCTCGCAGGTTAGACTCGCCCCCGATGGAAGCCATCCGCGTCGGGGCCATCCTCGACGACAAGAAGTTCGACCTGCGGCTCAACCTGGTCGCCGGGAAGCGGGGCCTCTCGCGCCGCGTCAGCTCGGCGCGCATCCAGAAGCCGGGCCTGGCGCTCGCCGGCTTCGTGGAGTACCTGCACAAGGAGCGGATCCAGGTCTTCGGCAACACCGAGATGAGCTACCTCAAGACCCTCCCGCGGGAGCGCGGGATCGAGGTGCTGAGGAACTTCTTCGCGCAGGACGTGGCCTGCCTGGTGGTGACCAAGAACATCGAGATCCCGCCCGAGGTCGTGGCGCTCGCGGAGGAGGCCAGCGTCCCCCTGCTCCGCACCCCCCACCTCTCCTCGACCTTCATCGAGAACATCCAGAACTGCCTGGAGGACCACCTCACCGCCTCCACCTCGATGCACGGGGTGCTGCTGGACGTCTTCGGGGTGGGCATCCTGCTCCTCGGCAAGAGCGGCATCGGCAAGAGCGAGATCGCCCTCGACCTGGTGATGCGCGGCCACCGGCTGGTCGCCGACGACATCGTCGACGTCAAGCGCAAGACCCCCGAGTCGGTGGTGGGCCAGGGCAGCGAGATCATCAAGCACCACATGGAGGTCCGGGGGCTCGGCATCATCAACATCAAGGACCTCTTCGGCGTGGCCGCCATCCGCGAGCGCAAGAAGATCGAGATCGTCCTCGAGCTGGTGGAGTGGGACCCCGGGGTCGAGTACGACCGGCTCGGCGTGGAGGAGAAGAAGTTCCGCGTCCTCGACGTGGAGATCCCCATGATGGTGGTGCCGGTGCGGCCGGGCCGGAACATGACCACCATCGTGGAGGTGGCGGCGCGCAACCACCTGCTCAAGCTGCAGGGCCACCACTCGGCGCGCGAGTTCCAGGAGCGCCTCAATCGCGCCATCGCGCTCACGCCGGGCGGAAGCGTCGGGGAGATGGACGTCGAATGAGCGGCGGAACCGCCGAGGCCCAGCGCCAGGCCGCGGGGGACTCCAAGGTCGTCATCCTCACCGGCGTCTCCGGCTCGGGGAAGACCACCGCCCTGCGCGTGCTCGAGGACGGCGGCTTCTACTGCGTGGACAACCTGCCCATCGTCTTCCTGGAGAAGCTGCTCGAGCTCTCCGGCCATACCAAGGGCGAGGTCTCGCGCATCGCGCTGGTGGTCGACGCCCGGGAGGGGCGCTTCCTCTCCGATGCGCCCCTCATCATCGAGGAGGTGCGGCGCCGGGGCACGCCCGTCGAGGTGCTCTTCCTCGACGCCAGCGACGAGGCGCTGGTGCGGCGGTACTCGGAGACCCGGCGCCGGCATCCGCTGGCCGGCGAGAGCGGCAGCGTCCCGGAGGGGATCGCCGCGGAGCGGCGGGCGCTCCAGGGGCTGAGGGCCGTCGCCGACGAGGTCGTGGACAGCTCGCAGCTCAACGTCCACGAGCTCCGGCGGCTCATCCACGCCCGCTTCGTCGGCGGCGAGAGCACCGCCATGGGCGTGACGGTGGTGTCGTTCGGCTACCGCTACGGGATCCCGGCCCACGCCGACGTGGTGCTCGACGTCCGGTTCCTGCCGAACCCGTATTTCGTCCCGGAGCTGAAGCCCTTCCCGGGCAGCGACCCCCGGGTCCGCGACTACGTGATGGGCCAGCCCGACGCGGGCGCATTCCTGGAGCGGGTCGCGGACCTGTGCGGCTTCCTCCTCCCGCGCTACCGCTCCGAGGGGAAGAGCTACCTGACGCTGGCCGTCGGATGCACCGGCGGCCGCCACCGCTCGGTGGCGATCGCCGACGCGCTGGCCACCCGGCTGCGCCAGGCGGGCTCCGAGGTGCGGGTCTGGCACCGCGACGTCGACAAGGAGTGATGGGGACATGGTGGGACTGGTGCTGGCGACGCACGGCCGCCTGGCCGAGGAGCTCCTCCGGGCCGCCGAGGGGATCGTGGGGACGATGGAGCGGTCCAGGGCCGTGTCCATCTCCGCCGCCTCCTCCATGGAGGCGGCTCGCGCGGAGTTGGGCGAGGCCATCCGGGCGGTGGACGAGGGGGAGGGGGTGCTGGTGCTCACCGACATGTTCGGCGGAACCCCGGCCAACCTGGCCCTGACCTTTCTCGACGAGCGGATCGAGGTCGTCACCGGCGTCAACCTGCCCATGGTCGTCAAGCTGGCCTCCACGCGCCGCGACGGCCTGGACCTCGCCGCGACGGCGCAGCTGCTCACCGGCTATGGCCAGAAGAACATCACGCTGGCGAGCGACCTGCTCCGCAGCCGGGCCAGCGCCAAGACCCGCTAGCCGCCGTGATCGCCCTCGTCCGCGTCGACAATCGCCTGGTGCACGGACAGATCCTGGAGGCCTGGATGCCCCGGCTGCGGGCCACCGCGCTGGTGGTGGCGGACGATGACGCCGCGCGGAGCCCGCTGGCCCGGGCGGCCATGACGCTCGCGATCCCGCCCGACGTCCCGGTGACCATCCAGCCGCTGGCGGAGGTGGACTGGGCCGGCCTGGCCTCCGCCGAGCGCAGCGTGCTGGTGCTGGTCCGGGACGTGGCCGACCTCGAGCGCGCGGTGGCGCTCGGCCTCACCCCGCAGCGCGGCCCGCGGCTCAACCTCGGGAACGTCCACTTCGCCAGCGGCCGCAGCCCCATCACCCCCTCGGTCTTTCTCTCGGCGGCCGAGGTGCAGGCGGTGCTGTCGCTCCGGAGCGCCGGGTTCGAGTTGGAGGCGCGCGCGGTGCCGGCGGAGTCCCCGGTGGGCGTCGACGAGATCGAGCGCCGGTACAAGCAGGCCGCCCAGAGGTAGACTTGCCGGGCTTGGACTACCTGCTCCTCGGACTCGTCTCCGGCCTGGCGGCGATCGAGCGCAAGGGCTTCCTGCAGGCCATGCTCTCGCGGCCCATCGCCCTGGCCCCGGCGGTGGGACTGCTGCTCGGGGACCTCGAGGCCGGGCTGCGCCTCGGCCCTCCGCTGGAGCTCCTCTGGCTGGGCGCGGTGAACCTCGGGGCCGCGCTCCCCGTCAACGAGGCGCTCGGCGCCGCCGCGGTGACTGGCGGCGCCGTCCTCGCCGGGCGGGCCCTCGGCGGCGGCGTCACGCCGGCGGTGGCGGTGCTGGCGCTGCTCGTCGCCGCCCCGGCGGCCATCCTCGGGCGCAGGGCCGACCGCTGGGCAGAGACGAGGAACGAGCGCCTCGCGGAGCGCGCCGAGGAGCTCCTCGCCTGCGGCGAGCCGCGCGCCGCGGTGCGGGAGAACCTCATCGGCCTCCTGCGCCCCTTCGCCATCGGGATGGTGCTCGGACCGGCCTTCGCCGCGCTGGCGGCGGGGCTCGTCCCGCTGCTGCTTCGCTCGGTCCCCTCGGCGTCCGGACCGCTCGCCATCGGGTGGGCCGCCTGCTGGGGTCTGGCCGCGGCGGCGGGGGCGCGGGCGCTGCGGGCGAGGCTCGGGCCGGTCCTGTTCCTCGCCGCCCTGGCAGCGGGGACGCTCGGGTCGGTCCTGGCCGGGAGCGCCGGACGATGAAGGTCCGCCCGGCCACGCTGGTGCGCGTCTTCTGGCGCTGCCTGTTCCTGCAGGCGGCCTGGAACCGCCGCGGGATGCAGAACCTGGGCTTCGCCTACGCCATCGACCCGGCGCTGCGGGCGCTGTACCCCGACGCGGCGCGTCGCGAGGAGGCGCTGCGCCGGCACCTCCTCTTCTTCAACTGCCACCCCTACACCGCCGCCGCCATCCTCGGCGGGGCCATCCACCACGAGGAGCGGGTGGCCTCCGGGCTGGAGCCGCCCGACGTTCCAAGGGATTACAAGTCGACCCTGCAGGGGCCCCTGGCCGCGGTCGGAGACGGGTTCTTCTGGACCGCGTTGCGGCCGTTCTTCGGGGCGCTGGGGGCGCTCGGAACGCTGCTCGCGGGTTGGCCCGCGGTGGTGGCTACGCTTATCCTGTACAACGCCATCCACCTCGTCCTGCGGATTCACCTCTTCGTGGCGGGTTACCGCAAGGGGGACGCCATCGTCGGCTCCGTCGCCAAGCTGTCCCTGCCCGCCGTCGCCGAGTGGCTCCGCGCCGCCGGCGCGGTTCTCGCCGGCCTGGCCGCCGCCCTGATGCCGGGGCGAGCCGGCCTGCCCGCCGCCCCGCTGGCGGTGGCGGCCTCGCTCGGCGGGGCCGCCTTCGGATACCTGGTGCTGGCCCGTGGACTGCGCCCCGTCCCGGCGGCCTACGCCGCGGCCGCCGCCGGCGTCGCCGCGGCGCTGGCGGCCGCCGGCCTGGGTGGAGGGCACTGAGCCATGCCGCGGCTCGAGCGAACCTTCGTCATCGTCAACGCCCTCGGCCTCCACGCCCGGGCGGCCGCGGTGCTGGTGCAGACCGCCAACCGCCACCGCTGCGAGGTCCTGGTCGAGAAGGACGGGATGCAGGTGAACGGGAAGAGCATCATGGGGGTCCTCACCCTGGCCGCCTCGAAGGGCTCGCAGATCCTGCTCTCCTGCGAGGGCGACGACGCGCAGGCTGCGATGGACGCCCTGGCCAAGGTGATCGAGAACGGCTTCGGGGAAAGGTGAGGCATGGGAGGTCCCACCACGCTGTTCGGCGTCGCCGCCTCCCCGGGCATCGCCGTCGGCCGGTGCTGGACGGTGGACCGCCGCCGGGTGCGGACCCCGCGGCGCCGCATCGAGCCCGGGGAGGTCGAGCCGGAGCTGGCCCGCCTGCGCGCCGCCCTCGAGGTCTCGGACCGGCAGCTGGGCGAGGTGCGCGAGAAGGTGGAGAAGGCGCAGGGCGCCGAGCACACCGCCATCATCGACGCGCACCGGCTGATGCTGAAGGACGAGATGCTGGTGGCGGAGGCCCAGCGGCTCGTCCGCGAGGAGCGGGTCAACGCCGAGTGGGCGGTGAAGCGCGCGGTCCGCAAGATCGGGAACACCCTCGGGGGCCTCGCCGACGAGTACTTCAAGGAGCGGCGCACCGACGTCGGCTACGTCGGCGAGCGCGTCATCAAGAACCTCATGGGCCAGGTGGTGGACCTGGAGGGCAAGCCGCCGGAGGGCGCGGTGATCGTCGCCCACGACCTCTCCCCGGCCGACACCGCGCTCCTCCTCCACGACGGACGGGTCGCCGGCCTGGTCACCGATGCCGGGGCCAAGACCAGCCACACCGCCATCGTGGCGCGGGCGCTGGAGATCCCGGCGGTGGTCGGCCTGGGCCGGATCACCGGGGCGGCGGTGCGGGGCGACTGGGTCGTGGTGGACGGCGCCCGCGGGATGGTGATCGTGAACCCATCCGCCGGCGAGCGCTCCGACTACGAGGCGGCCCGGCAGCGCTACCGGAAGAAGGAAGAGGAGCTGATGCGCACCCGGGACCTCCCGGCGCGCACGGCGGACGGGGTGTCGGTCCGCCTCATGGGCAACATCGAGTTCGCCGAGGAGGTGCCCTCGCTGGTGGCCCACGGAGGCGAGGGGGTGGGGCTCTACCGCACCGAGTTCCTCTTCCTGGGCCGGCGCGACCTCCCGACCGAAGAGGAGCATTACCGCGACTACCGCAGGATCCTGGAG
>Ga0079037_100001245_pt1 | contig 13038 bp, 13 predicted proteins | sample Mud3Dept4metaG_FD_71479 | JGI IMG/M metagenome (GOLD analysis project Ga0079037, IMG submission 71479) | Freshwater wetland microbial communities from Ohio, USA, analyzing the effect of biotic and abiotic controls - Mud 3 Core 4 Depth 4 metaG | ecosystem: Environmental > Aquatic > Freshwater >... | reverse complement strand
CTCGTCTTGCTCGGCGCCGGCATGATCCTCTACGGCATGCTCGGCGCGATCGGCGCGCTCGATTCGACAACACGTCTGATCCGCGACCTGTTCGCCGATCAGACGTTCGTGATCAACGGGAGGTGGCTCTTCACCCGTGGGCTGGGCATCGGGCTCCTGATGGTGGTCGTCTGGTCGCTCATCAACGTGTTCATCGTGTTCCTGTACAACCTGATCTCGGACCTGGTCGGGGGCGTCGAGGTGACCCTGGCCGAACGACGGTGAGCCCTCGGGCTCCGGCCCGCTCGTACAGCCGTCTCGATTGACACGTTTCTCGGGCCCCGCGTACGCTTGCCGCGGGCCAGGGTTGAAGGCCTGACATCGTCGCTTCGGGCCTGTAGCTCAGCCGGTTAGAGCGCATCCCTGATAAGGATGAGGTCGTTGGTTCAAGTCCAACCAGGCCCACGGTGAAAGGAGGCCCCCATGGCCGAGGAGACCGAAGAGACCGAGAAGAAGAAGGGCGGCTTCTTCAGCAAGCTCATGAAGATCGCGTTCATCGCCGCGATCGTCGCGGCGGTGGTGGCCATCTTCAAGCGTCGCCGCGGCCAGGACCTCGACGAAGACGAGTGGCAGGAGCTGCCGCCCCCCGCGGGAGGTTGACGCACCACCCGTCCCTTGCACGTGAGTAGGGCCCGGGCCCACGCCCGGGCCCTACTGCGTCGCCGCTAGACTCGCCGCGATGAGCGCTGGAGCCTGGGAGCTCGCCGACGAGGCGGCGCGGGCCGCTGCCGTGGAACTCCGTGCCCTGACCCGGCTCGAGGACGCTGAGGAGATCCTGCGGGTGATGGTGGCGACCTGGGGCGAACACCAGCTCATCCCGCGGGAGATGCTCCGGGCTCTCGGGGACAGCGCGAACCCACCGTACGGGGCGTACATGGACGAGGAGCTGGTGGGATACGTACTGGGGTGGATCGCTGCGGACCAGGAGGACGGCCTCGTGGTCCATTCGCACATGCTCGCAGCCGCGCCCGAGCTCCGGCATCGTGGGATCGGGTACGCGCTGAAGCTCGCTCAGCGTGCCCAGGCCCTCGACATCGGGATCCCGTTGGTGCGCTGGACGTTCGATCCGCTCATCGCGCGGAACGCGTGGTTCAACCTCGGCAAGCTCGGCGCCGTCGCGGACCGGTTCCACCGCGACTTCTACGGTGCGATGACCGACGTGATGAACCGTGGCGAGCGGAGCGACCGGTTCGTCGTACGTTGGGATCTCGCGCGCGAGCCCGGCGGCGGGGCGCTCCTCGACGGGCCCCGCATCCTGGTCGCGGAGGGCCCGAGTGATCGTCCGAGGCCGAGATCAACGGAGCTCTCCAAGGACGAGCGGCCGATCCTGGTGCAGATCCCTCGCGACCATCCGGCGATCCGCACCGCGGACCCGGGACTGGCTCGCGCCTGGCGAGAGGCCGCCGCCGAGGCGATCGAGGCTGCCATGGCCACGGGGCGCATCGCACGTGCGTTCACCCCCGACTCCTGCTACGTGTTCGCATGACGCGGATCCGAGCGATCGAGCTGCGTCTGGTGGGTCTGCCGCTCGTGCGCCCGTTCCGCACGAGCTTCGGAGAGGAGACCGAGAAGGTCTGCGTCCTCGCGCGGGTCGAGACGGACGACGCCTGGGGGTGGGGCGAGTGCGTGACCGGCGCCGATCCCGGCTTCTCCGGGGAGTTCAACGAGGGTGCGTGGTTGGTGCTCCGCGACTTCCTGGCACCGGCGCTCTTCCGGGCGGGCGACGTGGAGGACGTGGAGGACGTGGAGGACGTGTTCACAGGCGTGCGCGGCAACCCCATGGCGAAGGCGACGCTCCTGAACGCCGTGCTGGACGCGGAGCTGCGGGCGCGAGGGGTCTCGCTCGCTGCCTACCTGGGTGCCGAGCGCGACCGCGTCGTGTGCGGGGTGTCGGTCGGCATCGCCCCGACCACCGGTCGTCTGCTGGAGGAGGTGGACGGGTACCTGGCCGAGGGGTACCGGAGGATCAAGCTGAAGATCGAACCGGGCACCGACGTCGAACGGGTCGCGGCCGTTCGAGCCGCGCACCCGGGGACCCTCCTCTCCGTCGACGCCAACGCCGCCTACCGACTGGAGGACGAGGCGGTGTTCAGCGCCCTCGACGCATTCGACCTGCTCATGGTGGAGCAGCCCCTGCACCACGAGGACCTGGTCGAGCACGCGAAGCTCCAGCGCTCGATCCGGACGGATCTGTGCCTGGATGAGTCGATCCGCTCGGCTGCTGATGCGCGAGCCGCTCTCGAGCTGGGGGCCTGCCGCGTCGTGAACGTCAAGCAGGGCCGGGTCGGGGGGCTGCTCGAGGCCAAACGCGTGCACGATGCGTGTCGAGCGCTCGGCGTTCCGGTGTGGTGCGGCGGGATGCTCGAGACGGGGGTCGGGCGCGCCGCCAACCTCGCGCTCGCCGCGCTCCCAGGGTTCACGCTCCCGGGGGACACGAGCGCGAGCGGCAGGTACTTCGCCGAAGACCTGACCGAGCCCCACGTCCTGGGGCCCGACGGGACGATGGCCGTGCCGTCCGGGCCCGGGATCGGCGTCGACCCGGTGCCGGAACGTCTCGCGGAGTGCACCTTGCGCCTCGAGCGGCTCGAACCGGCGTGATCGCGAACCCGGTCGACTGCTCCTTTGCGCGGCGGCTCGACACGGGCCATGCTGTATCCACCATGGCCGGGTCTGGACGAGCGAGGACATGCCGATGAGGAAACGGGTCATCCGTGCCGGTGAGATCGAGATCGAGGACGCTGACGGGCGTGTGCGGGCACGGTTCGGCGTCTCCAACGACGACTTCCCCTTCTTCGCCTTCTATGGGCCGGACGAACGCCTCCGCGCTCGGTTCGGGGTACAGCCGGACGGCTCAGCCGGCCTCGCCATCGCCGATGACCAAGGGAAGGTCCGGGCCACGTTCGGGCTCTTCGCGGACGGCTCGGCCAGCATGGCGATGGTTGACAAGAACGGGAAGGTGCGCGCGAAGTTCGGCCTCGGGACCGAGGGGTCGCCGACGCTCGCTCTGCGGAACAAGGCGGGCGAGCTCGGATTCGTCTATAGCCTTGCGCAACAGGGTTCTCCGACGATCTCCCTCCAGGACGAGGACGGGAAGGTGCGCGCTCGGCTCGGCCTCGCGGCCGAGGGCTCCCCGATCCTCCGGCTGCTGAACCGGGAGGGCGAGCTCCGCGCGATCATGGGGCTCACGTCGGATGGGACGCCCGTGCTGCAGTTCCTCGACGAGCAGGGTGAGCCACTCTGGAGCGCCCCCGGAACGCTCGCCTCACCGACCTCGACGGCGAAGGAGCCTGACTCGGACCGAGGGTCCGGGTCGCCGAGCGGGTAGCGGCGCGCGGCAGAGGCGCTCAGCGCTCGATCATCGAGGTGACGCGCACGGCTGCGGGGGTCGGCGGGAACTCGCTGAACCCGAACCGCCCAGCACGGCCTGGCACCGCGTGACCGAGGTCGACGCCCTCGAGCCAGGCGCGCGCCGTGGCGGAGCGGTAGGCGTGGATCGCGTACCACTCGCGGGCTCCCGCGTTCGTACGTCCGCGGGCCCGGATCCCCGCTCCACCGCCGAGCAGCGGCGTGACGAGCGGGCGCAGGGCGGCGTCCTCGACCGCGATCCACGGCCGGGACGTGCGGAGCCACCGGGGCCTGAGCGAGAGGAGCCACGACAGCGTTCCCGGAGGATCCATGTCGAGCTCCATCACGAGCGGCGGGGCGGCGACGCGGAGCCGCCTAGCGGTGACGTCGACGTGGACCGGTGTGACGCGCTGCTCCTCGAACACGTAGTGACGGCCCACGAACCCGAGGATGTCCTCCGTGGGAGCGAGGAGCACGCGGGTCCCGTCGGGGCGTGCCCACATCACGTCGGCGAACGAGCCGAGCGGGGAGACCGGCCACCTCCCGGCGACGAAGCGGTCCCCGGAGGCGAACGCGGCGCCGAAGATCCAGCCGTCGAAACGGAGCAGGTTCCCACCCATGCTGAGAGGTTACGGGCGCGGGGGCCGTGAACCCACGCATCGGACCCCTATCATTGGCTCGGGGACGTAGCTCAGCGGTAGAGCACCTGCTTTGCACGCAGGGGGTCGCCGGTTCGAATCCGGTCGTCTCCACTAGGAGACCCCAGCCCGCGGATCCTCGAGGAGGTGACCGGAGACGGTCCGGCGGTGGATCGACGTCTCCCTGGGGCTGAGGGTAGGTTGCCACTGTGCCGCCGAAGCGCGATGGGCGTGAGAGTTGGGGGCTCGCCGAGGGCGACCAGATCGTCCCCGGGCGGTTCGCGCTGAAGCCGATCGGCGGCGGGTGGGACTACGAGGTCTACGTCGCATGGGACGAGCACCTCCACTCGCTCGTCGTCGCCAAGCTCGTCCGTCCGCATCTCGTCCACGACGAGCACACGCTCCGGTCCCTAGCGCGCGAGGCGGAACTCCTGGACCATCTGGCGCATCCGGTCATCGTCCGCGGGTTCGGCTCCGTGCTCGAGGGGGATCGCCCCCACCTGTTGCTCGAGCACCTGGAGGGACCCACGCTGGCGCGGGTGATCAGCCGGACGGGTCCGCTCGCGATCGAGCAGCTCGTGCCGCTGGCCTTCCAGCTGGCCAGCGCCCTGCAGTACCTGGCCAACGAACGCGTCGTGCACCTCGACGTGAAGCCGGGCAACGTGATCCTCGGTGCTCCGCCCCGGCTCGTCGACCTCAGCGTGGCCAGGAGCGTCGAGGCGGCATCGCGCATCCGGACGCCCGTCGGGACGGATCCCTACATGGCTCCCGAGCAGTGCGACCCGTCGCTCGCCGAGATCCACCCGGCCGCGGACGTGTGGGGTCTCGGCGCCACGCTGTTCGAGGCCGTGTCCGGCGATCTGCCGTTCCCACGTCCGCAGGGCTTCGACCGGGAGGATAGGCTGCAGCGTTTCCCGCAGCTCGCGGGCGGCGCTGCTCGACAGCTCTCCGATGCACAACCGGCCCTCGCGGACATCGTGGCCGCGTGCCTATCGTGGGCGCCGGCGGAACGACCGACCGCCGGCGAGGTGGGCGACCTACTGGAGCCACTGATCGAGGCGATCCGACCACGCCGGATCCTGGGGCGCTCACGCCCGAAGCTGCGATGATCCCAAGGGCGGTCCCCGACGGGGACCGCCCTTGGTGGCCGTGCGGATCTTGGGGTCAGCCTCTGCCGTCGGTCGCGGTCACCGTGTTCCCAGTGGGACCGGTGTGGTCGTTCCCGTCGGTCAGGGTCCCATCGTCGGGTCCCGTGTTGCCGGTCGCGCCCGTGTGTCCCTTGCCGTCGGTGTAGGTCCCGGTGTTGCCGGTGGGACCGGTGGCGCCGTTCCCGTCGGTCAGCGAGCCCGGGTCGCTCACACCCGTTGTCCCGGTCGCCCCGGTAGCGTCGCCGGTCGTGCCGTCGTCGTCACCGGCGTCGTCACCGTCGTCGTCCTCGTCCTCCGCGTCGAACCGCGTCACCGCCTGGTCGTCACGTCCTCCCGAGCCGTCGTCCACGGCCGCCCAGGCGGGGGCGAGGCGCAGGAACCCGATGGCGAGGATCGAGAGCACGGCCAAGGCCAGGATCAGCCACGACGAGCGGCCACGCGACCGGTCATCGTCCAGCGCGAGGGCGCGCGCGACCCTGACCCCGGGCCGGGAAGCCTCGTTGTGTCGCTCCATGGTCACCCCTTCCTCCTCGGCGGCTCCTCGCCGCCGGTCTGACTCGTTTGTATCGGGTCGGGCGGAAGCACGGCACCAACGGGGGGTTAAGGGGAGGCTAAGGGCAGGCGCACCGCATCTCGCCGGGGCGTCCGGCCATCTCGCCGTCGAGCCCTCGCGGACCGAGGCGCCTCACCCGCGGTGGATGCCTGCCGGAGGCGCGTTCGGGGGGTATCAGCGGGCCGCTCCGGCGTCCCCGGTTCGGATCCGGTCGTCTCCACCAGAACCCGCGTTCAAGGGACCTCCGGAACGCGTCGAGAACTGAACCGAGCGGGCCGCCCCGGGAGGACGGCCGTCGGAAGGTGCGCGCATGAGCACGACCCGGAGGGTCCTGACATCGACCACCGCCCGCCTCGTCTGGGGCGGTCTCGCCCTGGCGCTGGGGGCGGCGCTGCTGCTCTCCGTCTTCCTGTCCAAGGGCTCGATCGACGGCGCCGAGGCCGACGCCGAGGCCCAGGCCGTCGACCACGTGAACACCATCCTGTTCGACGCGGTGACACCGGAGCAGCTCGAACAGAGGGTCGCGGGTACGGACTACCGGGTGCTCCTGGCGCAGGTCCAGGCAGGGATCCTGGTGGACGAGGACGTCACACGCGTCCGCATCTGGAACCAGGACGCCACGCTGGTCTTCTCCTCGGACCAACAGGATCAGCCGGGCGAGGCGGTCGCGGCCGAAGACCCGCAGATCGCAGCGGCTCTCGGGGGAGAGACGGTGAGCCTGCCCACGCCCGAGACGGTTCTCCCGAGGGGAGGGCTTGCCGGCTCGAGCGAGCAGCTGTACCGGACGTTCGTGCCCCTACGCGTGGCCGGTCAGACCGGAGTGAGCGGCGTCGCCGAGGTCGACCAGCGGTACATCGCGATCGAGACGGCAGCCTCCAACATGTGGCGAACCATACGGTTCGTCCTCATCGGAGTCCTCACGTTCGCCGTCATCATGTTCCTCGTGTCGCTTATCCCCCGTCGGCCGGCGAAGGGATCGGCCATCGGGCTCGAGACCGAAGCGGCTCCGCCCCGCGAGGCGCTCCTGACCCCCGAACGTCTGACGACGCTGAAGGCCGAAGTGCGGGCGGCGAACGAGCGGGCGGCGAAGTCGGAGGCGGAGCTGCAGGCTGCGCTCGAGCGCATCGCCGCCGTGGAGGCGAACGGGAACGTCGGGGGCAACGGGGCCGGGACCGACGGCCGGGTGCGGGAGCTCGAGGAGCGTGCCACCGGCGCCGAGAAGCGCGCCGCGGCGGCCGAAGCAGCGTTGCAGGCGGCGCAGCGGGTCGCCGCCGGCGGAGGAGGTCCCCGGCGGGGGGTCCCGGGGGTCGGAGCCCTCCCGGCGGCCTCCGGAACCGCCGAGGCACCCCGAACCGAGGAGGTTCAAGCGAAGCTGCAGGCGACCGTGGAGGAACGCGACCAGCTGACGGTGGAGGTCGCCAGGCTGCGAGCCGCGCTCGCCGAGCGCGACGCCGCGTTGGCGGCTCCACAGGAAGCCCTGACCCCCGACACCTCCGAGGTCGAGAAGCTCCGAGGCCTCCTGGGTGAGTACGAGCGGCAGGCCGCGGAGTTCGAGCAGCGCGCCGCCGGGGCCGCCGGGCGTGCGCTCGACGCGGAGGAGCGGCTCGCGCAGGCCGAGGCCAGGCTCGAGGCGGCCGAGGCCGCGGCGGAAGCCTCGCAGGCGAGGTGGGCCGAGACCGAGTCCGCCCGCGCCGCCCTGGCCGCGGCGGTGGAGGAGCTCCGGGCCGAGCGGTCCGCGCCGGCCCCCGCGTCCGCTGATGGGGGCGGGGATGGCCCGAGGACGGACGAGCTCCGGGCCAGGATCCAGGAGCTGGAGGACCTCCGGCGATCCGAGGTGGCTGAGCTGCAGCGGGCCCACGAGGCGCTCGCGAACACGCAGTTCGAGGCCACGCAGGCGCGTCGTCGGATGAAGGAGCTCGAGGAGCACGTGAGGGAGCTCGAAGCACAGGGCACGGTCGCGGATGATGTCACGGACGGCTCGACCCCCGAGCAACCGGTCGAGCCGAGGGTCGTCGCGCGGCCCGTTGGTCGGGAGCGTCTGCGCGAGGCCGGCGGGATGCGGGTGCTGGACGTCGTCCCGGACGCCGAGCCCGAACCCGACGCCGAGCCGGAGCGCGAGCCGGATGCCGAGCCGCCCATGTCTGCAGCAGACGGGCAGGAGCTCGAGGACGAACAGGCTCTCTCGCTCCGAGAGAGGCTGTCGCGGGCGGCCGCCGCTCGACATCGGGCGCCCGGTATGGAGGAGTCGCGGTGAGACGCCGGACGCCGCGTCAGACGGTGCGGAGCAGGTCCACGGCGTAGGCCGACAGGAGCGCCTGCTCGACCTCGCGGGCTCCGAGCCGCTTCCTCATGGGGTAGCCGTAGCGGCGGCAGAGATCCGCGTCCGGCCCGCAGAGCGGGACGAGCCGTCCCCGGGGCCGACGGACGACGACCTCGCAGTCGCGCACCCGGTCGGCCCCCCACTGCCAGAGGCAGAGGAAGCACACGAGCCGCAGGCGCTGCGGGTACGCGTACTCGGCACGGAAGCCGGAGGTGTGCTCGACGATCCTGCCCCAGAGCGCGACGGTGCCGAGCACGGCCGGATCGCGGGAGCGTCGCAGGGCCTCGTGCCCGTGCGTCGCGTACCACCCGCACGAGCAGTCGAAGCCCGGCACGGCGTGTCGACCGCGGCGCGTGCAGGTCGCCCGGGCGGCGTCCCGGAGCGGCCACGGTCGCCGATCGCCGAACAGCGGGAGGAGGCGGACGTCCCCCCCATCGCGGGAGCCGGCCAGGGTCCACGTCCGCCAGGCGACGAGGGGCTCTGTGAGGGTGACGGGACCGCTGGCGACGAGCGTGTCGAGCATCAGGCTGCGGACGTGACCGCCTCCGCGGGCAGGCGAGTGGATCCCTCGGCTGGGTCTCGCTCCGGCATCGGCGCCGGCTCCGACGCTGGGACCGGCTCGGGCACGAGCGCCGGCTCCGGGATCGTCTCCGGTACCGGCAGGTTGACGGGCTCGACCTCGATGATCCGCCTGGGCTGTCCGATATCCACCGGCTGTCCTCCTTGAGGCTAGAGCAGCGCGTCGGCGTGCCCCTCCAGGGTATCCGCGCGCGCGCTGACGCGCCAGCCAGCGTGCCTTCAGGCCTGCTCGAGTCGCCAGATCGCGCCCATGTCGCTGAAGTACAGCGAGCCCCCGGGGCCGACCTCGACCGACAGCACACCGGAGTCGTGGGTGTAGACGACCCTGGCGTCGCGGACGCCCATCCGGCGGGGGTCGAGCCTGACGCCGGTGATCTGGCCGGTGTTCACGGCGCCGAAGAACGCGCGACCCTCGCTCGCGGGGCCGAGCCCGCAGCCGTCGCAGAACGCGATGCCGGTGATGCCGATCGGGCGTTCGTAGAAGAGCTCGGGTCGGACCGGGCGAGGGCCGTCGCGGTTCGTGTTGCCGGGGGAGGGGCCGTCGCAGGTCGCCGTGGGTCCCCACCCGTAGTTCCGGCCGATCCGGATGCGGTTCAGCTCGTCGTTGCAGGCAGGGCCGTTCTCACTCTCCCACAGGCGGCCCGTCTGCGGATCGAACGCGAAGCCGAAGGAGTTACGGATCCCATACGCGAACATCAGGTCGTCCTGTGGGTTCCTCGGAGGGACGCGGCCGTTCGGCGTCATCCGCAGGATCTTGCCGCGATCCTCCCTCGAGAGGTCCTGCGAGTTCGAGGCGTCGTGGCCGTCGCCGACGATCGCGTAGAGCATCCCGTCGGGACCGAACAGGATCCGTCCACCGTTGTGGTACGCGCTCGAGCTCGCCGGGCTGGAGAAGATCACCCGCCGCCGCCCGCCGCCGTCGGTGAGTCGTAGGATCTGGTTCCTGAGCTTCCCGTCCACCGTGCGCGTGACGTACACGTAGACGTAGGGCTCCTGCGGATACCTGGGGTGCAGCGCGATGCCGAGCATGCCGCGCTCGCCCTCCCCGTTCACGCCCGGCACCTCGTCGAAGAGCGAGTCGCGCCCGGAGTCCAGCTCGTACGTCCGGATCTGCCCGGTCGACTTCTCCACGTACCACAGGGTGCCGTCGGGTCCGAACGTGAAGGCGACCGGCGCCCGGAGGTTCCCCGCGACGCGACGGGCGGTGATCGTCGGAGCCGCGGTCGCGTTGGCGGCAAGGGTCGCCACCAACGCAAGGGCGAGCGAGAGGGTGAGTCGGGCCCTCATCGTCCACGCTCCCCGTAGAGTGGTTGCCGCATGACCACCTCCATCTTCGGCAGCGCCGTCCACCGGACCGAAGACCCCCGGTTCCTCACCGGCGCGGGCCGCTACGTGGAGGGGCTCCCCGTCGAGGGGGCGCTGCGAGCCTCGTTCGTCCGCTCCATGATGGCGCACGCGCGGCTCGCGGGCATCGACGTGGCCGAGGCCGTCTCGATGCCCGGCGTCGTCGCGGTGCTCACGGCGTCCGATCTGGACCTCGCGCCGACGCCGCCCGCCGGCAACGTGGACGGCCCGTTCCAACGACCGGTCCTCGCACGCGACGTGGTCCGGTACGCGGGCGAGCCTCTCGCGGTCGTGCTGGCGGACGATCTCGGGCGAGCTCAGGACGCCGCCGAGGTCGTCCGCGTCGACTACGAGCCGCTGGAGGCGGTCGTCGACGCACGAGCGGCGGCGTCGGAAGGCGCCCCGCTCCTGTTCCCCGAAGCCGGTACGAACGTCGCTCACGCGTTCGAGGAGGGCTGGGGCGAGGACGTCCTGCGGGACGCCGATGTCGTGGTGCGAGGTCGGTTCGTGCATCAGCGTCTCGCGCCGGTCCCCATGGAGACGAACGCGATCCTCGTCGTCCCGCACGAGCATGGGCTCGCGGTGTGGGTCTCGACCCAGATCCCGTTCGACGTGCGCGCCGATCTCTGTGACCGGTTCGGTCTGGAGAAGGGCGCGGTGCGGGTGGTCGCTCCCGATGTCGGCGGCGGGTTCGGAGCGAAGCTCCACGTCTACGCCGAGTACCTCGTGTGCGCGGCCGCGGCGCTGCGGCTCGGCCGGCCCGTCAGGTGGGTCGAGACCCGCTCGGAGAGCATGGTGAGCCTCAACCACGGGCGAGCGCAGGTCCACGACGTGGAGCTCGGCGCCACTCGTGACGGGCGGCTGGTCGGGCTCCGGGTCGACATCCTCGCGGACATGGGCGCCTACCCGATAGGCGCGTACCTGCCTCCGACGACGCGCACGATGCTCCCGGGTGCCTACCGGATCCCGACGGTGGCGTCGCGAGGGCGGTCGGTGGTCACCACCACCACCCCCGTTGCCGAGTACCGGGGGGCCGGGCGGCCCGAGGCGACCGCCACGATCGAGCGCGCCGTGGACCTCCTCGCGTCGGAGCTCGGGATGGACCCGGTCGAGCTGCGGCGGCGCAACCTCATCCCGCCCGAGTCGTTCCCGTTCGAGTCCGCGGTCGGGAGCGTCTACGACGTGGGGGAGTACGAGCGCGCGCTGGACGAGGCCCTCCGGATCGTCGGGTACGAGGAGGTGCGCCGCGAGCAGGCCGAGCGCCGGGCGCGCGGCGACCGTTCGGCGCTCGGGATCGGCGTGAGCACCTACGTCGAGGTGACCGGCTTCGGTCGCAAGGAGTTCGGAGGCGTCGAGGTCGGATCCGACGGCACCGTCACCGTGAGGACCGGGACGTCGCCCCAGGGTCAGGGGCACGAGACGGCCTACGCCCAACTCGTCGCGGCGACGCTCGGCGTTCCGATCGGGTCCGTCCGCGTCCTGCATTCGGACACCGGCACCGTCCCTCGTGGGGAGGGGACGTACGGGTCGCGGACGCTGCAGGTCGGCGGCACGGCCGTGTTCGAGGCCGCGTCCGCCGTCGTGGACAAGGCTCGTCGCCTGGCCGCGCACCTCCTAGAGGTCGCTGCGGAGGACGTCACGCTGTCCGAGGATGGCCGGGTCGGGGTCGCGGGAGCGCCTGAGCTCGCCTTCTCCTGGGCCGAGCTCGCGGGTGCGGCGGACGATGCCGACCACCTCCCCGACGGGTTCGAGACGGGTCTTGCCGCCGAGACCCGTTCGTTCCAGCGGGAGTTCACGTACCCCTTCGGGGCCCACGTGGCCGTCGTCGAGGTGGACGTCGAGACCGGCGACGCGCGGCTGATCCGACACGTCGCCGTCGACGACTGCGGCCGGATCCTGAACCCGATCCTCGTCGAGGGCCAGGTGCACGGTGGCCTGGGTCAGGGCATCGCCCAGGCCCTGTTCGAGGGCGTCGAGTACGACGGGTCCGGCACCCCGCTCACGTCCACCCTCGCGACGTACCCGATCCCGGCGGCCCCGGAGCTCCCGGGGTTCGAGACCGTCCGCACGCAGACACCCACGCCGGTGAACCCCCTCGGCGTGAAGGGGATCGGGGAGTCCGCGACGATCGGCTCCACCCCGGCCGTGCAGAACGCGGTGGTGGACGCGCTCGCCCACCTCGGTGTCCGCCATATCGACCTGCCGCTGACGCCGGAGCGCGTCTGGAGGGCCATCCAGGGGCCCGCCGAGGCGTGAGACTCCGGCCCGGTGCCGAGGGGTGCCGCGCATGGCATCATCGGGTCCGTGCGTGTCCGCACCTGCGTCCTCGTCCTGCTCCTGCCCCTCATGGCGACGGTCGCGTGCACCGAAGGCCTGCAGCAGGGGGAGGAGGCCCTCCGCAGCCCGTCCGTCTCATCCTCGGGCGAGCCCTCGGTATCGGAGAGCGCGACGGCTCCTCCGACGACGGAGCCACCCACGGAGGGCGAGCGGATCGTGCTGGGGCGCCCGGTGCCGGATTCGGAGATCCTGAGCCCGGTGCTGGTGCGCGGAACGGCCTCGGTGTCGAGCGGGCGCGTCGCCGTCCGTGTCCTCGACGCCGGACGGATGGAGCTCGCGGCCATCGTCGTGGACGTCTCGTGCGGCGCTGACTGCCGCGGCACCTTCGAGGCGCAGCTCGCCTTCTTCGTCCCGTCCAGGCAGGAGGGCACGGTCGAGGTGTCCGAGGTGGGCCCTCCCGGATCCGGCGCCGAGGGCGGATCCCCACGCCCCGTCGAGGTGCCGGTGACCCTCGTCCCCGGCGTGTAGGGGCGGCAGGCGGGCTCGCCGCGGGTTGATACGCTCGGCGGCGATGAACGCCCCGCCCCCGCCCGACTGGGAGGAACGCTTCCGTGCCCCGACCCTCTCGTTCCCCGCCTGGTCGCGGCACGCGCCCGAACGGTTCGTCCTCACGAGCGACGAGACGGGCACGTTCCAGGCCTACGCCTGGGACCGAGCGGCCGGGACCCGGCGGAAGGTCACGGACGAACGCGTCGGCGTGATCCACGCGACGATCTCGGCCGATGGCTCAGAGGT
>Ga0079037_100001244_pt1 | contig 13039 bp, 11 predicted proteins | sample Mud3Dept4metaG_FD_71479 | JGI IMG/M metagenome (GOLD analysis project Ga0079037, IMG submission 71479) | Freshwater wetland microbial communities from Ohio, USA, analyzing the effect of biotic and abiotic controls - Mud 3 Core 4 Depth 4 metaG | ecosystem: Environmental > Aquatic > Freshwater >... | reverse complement strand
GCATGACCGCCATCGTTACCGGTCAAAAAACCAATAACGGGATTATCTCCCAATCTGCCGCGGCTGTGCGCGGGAAACAGGACGGTGAAAACCTGCAGACCATCCTCGAGCATGCCGAGAAGCGGGGTCTTTCGACCGGCGTGCTGACCAACATGACCGTTACAGACGCCACTTCGGCCGCCTGCTTCGCGCACTCCAACGAGCGCAACAGCTCCGGGCCCATCTTCGCCCAGATTTTCAAGCCTGCCTTCGGGAATGGCGTCGACGTGGTCATCGGCGCCGGAAGGAAATCGGTCCTCGCGGCGACCGCGAAGATCGGGCTCGACGTGGAGTCTGCGGCGCGCGACGGTGGATACAGCCTTCACTCATCCATCCAGGAAATATCCGCGAACGACAAGCGTGTGATTGCCTTGCTGGACACCAACGATTTCGACGTCTGGGAAGCGACCCGGCACGCAATCCGGATCCTCTCTCAGAACAAGAAGGGTTATTTCCTGATGGTGGAGTGGGACACTCACACCGACAATCTCAAGCGCGGCCTGGATCAGATGATCGCTCTCGACGACACTATCCGCAAGACAGCCCAGTCCGTGAAAAAAGATACCCTGATCCTCTTCGCGGCGGATCATTCGTTCGACACCCGATTGCGCGCGGGAAGAAGCGGGCAGCCGCTGCTGCCCAATGTCGACAAGGGCGGCCTGAATCAAGGTGCTCCGAACGTCCGGGTCGAGAACGGGCACACAGGGGAGGAGGTCCTGGCCTCGGCAATGGGTCCCGGTGCCCAGCGGCTTCATGGTTTCATCGCCAACACGGATTTATTTCACATCATGATGGCCGCGTACGGCTGGGAGAAATGGAAGTAATCTCTCGATCGAGTTCTTACTCCCTCTGGTCACCCGGGAGATGATGTTCAGCCGACCGGAAGCCGGAGGCGTCGCCCTGTTCGCATTGCAACCGGGCGATGTTTCGTTTTCAGGGGGAAATCTCAGGGCTTCTGCTTCATCCGCCCCTCGGTCCCCATGAGCTTCTGCACGACTTCATGGTAGTAGGGCTTTTCCTTGAGACTCGCATAGGAGCCGGGGAAGTAGGCCAGTGTCACGTCAGCGCTTGCTTCTTCGAAGGCATTCAGCACAACGGCGGCCCTTTGGTCATGGGTCAGCCGTGTGTTGTCGATCATGGGAAAATCGAAAAACCCGACCCGGAACTCCACGGCTTTCATATCCACATTGCCGGGGGTGTCATTCGGCGTTTTGATTTCCAGCCGCACGGTGATTTCCCGCTTTTTTTTGTCTACGGCGAGGGCGAACAGGGAGAACTGCCGAGTGGTGCCCTCCAGCGTCAGCGCGGCCTCTTCCAGGGGAAATCCCCCCGGGTTCTGCCGGAAGGCGTCGAAGTCAATCACCCGGTCCGTCTTCTGACCCGCACTCTCCAGGACCAGCATTTGTTTCCGACTGATTTCCATCGCCACATTGTAGAGCCGGTCCAGGTAATGCTGCTTCCGGGGATCGCTCGAGGCGCCGATCTTATTTTCCAGAAAGATGAAGAGAGGCTTCAGATTGAGTGATTCGTGGAAATTGTAGGAGAGCAGCTCCAGATTCAACACGCGTTCGTCCAGGGACGCGGTGTCCGGACGGAGGAATGACTGGATGATGGAAACGAACATGTCCTTCCGCAGCGCGCTCTCCGATTCCTCGCGCCGGCTCATGAGCTCCGTGTAAATGCGGACGTTGGTTTCGTAAGCCTGCATTCGCTCACGGGTGGCGTTTTCGGCAAGTTCACGATCTTTCAGGTAACTGGAGCCGAAGAAACCGATCAACGCCACGGTTAAAGCGGTCAGCAGACCGCCGCTGGATTGCAGTACGAGAGCAAACTTCTCCCAAAGGTCGCGCTTCTTGGGTTGCCCTTCCATGGATTACTTCCTCTTGAGAGTCAGTTTATTATCGACGGTTTCCACGGTCCAGTCGTAGCGAGTCGCCTTTTCATAGCTGAAGATCGCCACGGCAAGTTTCTGGTCCTTATAGTGAACCGTCAGCGTGCATTTGCCCTTGTCCTGTGCGAAAACATGATATGCACCGAATTTGTCGGTTTCACCTGTGTAGGTATTTTCCCCGGCGTTCACCACAACCTTGACTCCGGCAGGGACTGGTTTGCCTGCATCCGAAATAGTTCCATAGATCTCTCCAGCCAGAGCAACGGATGCCACAAGAAGGCTGAATGCCACCACGATCATCGATTTCATCGTTCCCTCCATCGCATATATCATACGCCAGTAAGCCGTGGTGAAGGCATAAATAGGGTCGGGAGCTGGGTGTGGGAGATCGAGCCGCTCCGCCTGGAGATAGCCCGCCGGTTCCTGGACCGGATGCCGGAGCGCTGGGATAGGCGCCTCGCTCGTCTCAAGGATTATTTGGATCGTTGATGCCGTCGGTTCCTTTTTCACACCCGACGACAGGCTCGGAGACGACGAGCACTCACACTGCCGCAGATGGTCAAACGGACGGCGCAGGTTGCCCATACGCGGCCCAATCTTCCATGGCAGGGCCGTAGACGCCGGGAACTTTCAAACCCGCCTGGCGCAGCAACACCGTCATTTGACCGCGGTGGTGGGCCTGGTGCATCATGAGGGCAGTCAAAGTGATCCCGCGCTTCCATTTTTCACCGTACATATTGTCTTCGATTTCGAGCGTGGCATCATTCCACCTGTTCTTCACTTCCCGTGCCAGCGCGGCGCTGGTGTTCTCATAGGCCCGCTTGATGGCCGCGACACTGTCCGGGACCGGGGCGGCCGGGTCGACGCCCGTGACCGAAAGCCCGGTCAGGTTCATCATCTCCGGGATGCTCTGTGCCAGATGCCATGCGAGCCGGCCCAGGGTTCGATGTCCAGGTGCGACCGGCTGGCCAATCGTTTCATCGGTCATTGCACCGATCACTTTGCCCGTGCTGGCAGCTTCATACTCCCAGTTCCGCAGAAAGTCCTCAATTGTTCGGTACATGGCAGATTCCTTTCATATTGGCTAATGATATCATGATTTGATAACAGCCAGACGGATATCGGTTGCTGCCGGGCAGGCTTACGCGCAAGGTCAAATTTCAAGGGCATGTGAATAATGCAACCGTTTTGAGGGCAAGTGTGTTAGGCTGCTCACGTCTTATTTCTACCGGGCAAACACTGATTGATGAGGATGATCCGCCATTCCGATAACACAGCCGGCCGACCGATGTCCTTGCAGAAAGTGGCCTGAGGCAATCCGCCCCGCTTCATGGCTTTTAATACTCCCAGCCTCCGGGATCAACCTGCGGCAGACGCTTCGCGCTCTGGGATTCCTGCTCTGCTGCATGATTGCCGTGTGGATGTCTGCGGCGCCGGCGCCGCCATCGAAGCCGCTTCTGGATGCGGGCTTCCACCTGATGTACGAGCTGGATTTCGACGCCGCCCGGGTCGAGATCAGCGCTCATGAACTGGCCCATCCCGGGGATCCGCTCGGCCCTGCCGCCAGAGCGGCGAGCTATCTCTTCGAGCAGTTTGATCAAAAGGGCGTACTGTCCTCCGCATTTTTCCTCGACGACGAGCGGCTGCTGGGAGGGGTGGAAGGCGCGGCAGATAAGAAGCTCAACGCAGCGTTCCTTGGAGCCAACCAGAGCGCCCGCAAAATGGCCGAGTCGCTCGTGAGGAAAGACCCCTCAAGCCGGGACGGGCTTCTGGTCCTGACTCTCACGGACGGCATGCAGGCGGACTTCCAGGCCCTCATCGAAAAGCGTCAGCTTGCCAGTCTGAGCCTCATCCGCCGCGCAGAAAAGCACGCGCAGCGCCTGCTGAAGGTGGATCCCGACGCCTGCGACGCTTACCTGGCGCTCGGCGTCGGCAACTACATCGTCGGCTCCCTGCCCACATACAAGCGCGTGTTCCTCTGGTTTGGCGGGATCCAGGGCGACCGTGAGCGGGGCATGGAGCAATTGCGGGTGGCTGCAACACGCGGCCACTACCTGCGGCCGCTGGCCAAGGCGATGCTGGCTCTCGCGGCCATCAGAGAGAGACAGCCGGATCTGGCCCGCGCCCTCTTTGCCGACCTGAATCGTGAGTACCCGGAAAACAAGGTGTTCGCACACGAACTCTCCCTGCTCCAATAGGTCGACAAGCCCGCTTTCTGAAAACCCGCAATCCTGGTGCATCCCGCACTCCTTCCGGGTGCAATCGGAAGTGAGACTCAACAAAAAAGAATCTGTCGGTTATCATGTGTCAATTGTCATTTGCGGGCTCGGCAGGTTGGCTCTGCGCCCGGGTACTTCACCCGCTCCGAACGCGATCAGGAGCGCACGGACCGAAGGTTTGCAGCGGCCAGATGACCATTGACCATTGATAAATCCTTTTGTCGTTGATTGTTGCACGACCTAAATCTTGTGAGGACTGGGTCTCACTTCCGATTGCATTCACTGCTTCCGGCACCGTTGACAATCGTCCTTGCGGTGATAGACTGCTGGATCCATGAACGCCACGACACATTTTGCCCGCTTCGGTATGTTCAAAATCGCTGCCATCTTCCTCGTCACAGCCGCCGCCTTCGCGCAGTCCGGCCCGGCGCCCGGCAGGCAGCCAGGTCAGGCCGCACCTGCGCGTCCGAATCCGGCTCTCAAGACGCCGTTGCCACAGGACACATTGACCCTGCTCGCCAACGAAGTCTCCGGACAGATGGCATTCAATAATCTGATGCGTCTGGCCGGCGCCCCCTGGGTGCGTAATTCCGGTGAATTCTCGGGAACGATGGAGGAGACGCAGAAAATATTCGACATTGTCCGGAGCTATGGACTGGACACGGTCCGGATCGAGAGATACGCCGGGACAACGTCCTCCGATTATCCCCTGGAAGGGGAATTCTGGATGCTGGAGCCTGAAAAACGGCTCGTCGGCAGGCTCGGCGCCGACGCCGCGCTGGTGATGCGCGGTTCTCTGACCAGCGACGTTACGGGCGAACTCATATACATGCCGCCGATGACGGCCGACGAGATCAAAGCCATGCGTGCGGCAGGCCCGCAGGACAAATATCGCGGCAGTCTGGCCCTGGCCTGGTCGGCGGGCGGGGAGCAGATTCAGGCGCTGGACCTAGCCGGCTTCGCCGGCGTCGTGGTATTCGCCGCCCAGGAGCGTCACATGGAACCGGAACAGGTGCTCTACTCTTCGGTTTCTCTTGAGGGGATGAAAAACCTCAAGATCGGCATTGCCGTGTCCTGGCGTCAATGGTCCGAACTCCTGGAACTGGTCGAGGGAAACCGCAAGGTCGTCGTCCGGGCCCGGGCCCGCGTCGAGAAATTTCCCGACAAGTTCGAAGGCATCTATGCCTGGATCCCCGGCACCGAACCGGACAACAAGGGAATCATTTACACCGGCCACTTGTTTGAAGGATTCACCAAGCGCGGCGCCAACGACAACATGAGCGGCGTGGTTGTCGAGATTGAAATCCTCCGGGCCTTGAACCGGCTCATCGCTTCCGGCCAGCTTCCCAGGCCGCGCCGGACCCTCCACTTCCTGTGGATCAACGAGATCAGCGGCACGTATGAGTTCATCAAGCGGATCCCGGATCCGGCCGGGAAATGGTCCATCAACATCAACATGGACATGGTCGGCGAAGCGCTCCGCAAGAACAACTCGCTTTTCACGATGAGCGAATGCCCGGGCCACTTGCCTTCCTATCTTGACGGCCTGGCGCAATCGGTCTTGAACTACGTCTGGCGCACCAACGACGTTGTCTACCTCCCCGATTCCCCCCGAAGCCTCTACCGCGGCCAGTTCTTCCCGAGTCCCATGTGGGAAAAGAACGGCTCCCGGGATGCTTTCCGCTTCTACATCCACCGGGCTACGGGAGGAAGCGACCATATCTGCTTCGTCAATCCGGCTGTCGCGGTTCCAGGCATCGAGTTCTTCACCTGGCCCGACCAGTGGTACCACACGGACGCCGACACGCCCGATAAAGCCGACGCGACCGAGATGAAACGTGTCGCCTTCGTCGGCGCGGCCGCCGGCTGGGCCGCCGCTCTTTGTGGGGACGGGATTGCCGGCGACCTGGCGGATTCGGTCTCGCAATACGGATACCGTCGCCTTGCCGAGCGGGAGATCCCCAAGGCGATGGCGAGGCTCGACGCGGCGGATGCCGCGACGCTCGCAAAGGAAACGGCGCTGGCCTGGAATCTGGTGCGATTCGGCGTGAAGCGCGAGATCGGCGCACTTCGCTCCATCGACGAAATCTCCACGGGCTCCGCCGCCGCCCTTGCGGCAGTCGCGGACCGCGTGCACCAGTGGGAGCTGTACGGCCAGGCATTGAAGGCACAGATACAGGGCTATGCGGCAGCGAGAGCGAAAAGGCTCGGGGTTGCCATGCCGGCAGAACCTGCAGCAGATGACCTTCGCGCCAAGTGGGCGAAAATCGTCCCGGCTTTCGCACCGGAAACCAAGGGGAGGGAGTTCAACCTCTCCCGTTTCGAGCCCTATGCAAAGTACATCAAGGAGCACCCGGAGGCACTGAAGTCCCTCGGGCTCACCTCCGCCCAGGCGACGGCGATCTTGAATTTCGTGAACGGCCGAAATTCGATCGCTGAGATCCGTGATGACGCCTCGGCAGAGCTGGACGCCGATCTGCCCCTTCAGGCGGTTGCCGCCTATCTCGAACTCCTGGCGGCAACAGGTTATATAAGGATGTAATTCTGGACCCGCGGCGGCCCAATCTTCCAACGCGGGACCGAAAACGCCGGAGACTTACAGCAGCGCCTTGACCGCAGCGATCGCCTTATCGTAATCGGGCTGGTTCACCATTTCGGGAACATACTCCACGTACCGGATCACGTCCTTGTCGTCGACCACGAAGACCGCGCGGCTGGACAGATGGAGCTCCTTGATCAGAGTCCCGTACGCCTGGCTGAAGGAACGGTCGTAGTAATCCGAAACCACCTTGATCTTGTCGATCCCCGCCGCGCCGCACCAGCGTTTCTGTGCAAAAGGAAGATCGAGGCTGACTGTGACGATCTCGACCTTGTCTCCCAAGGCGGCAGCCTCGGCATTGAACCGTCGCGTCTCCATATCGCATACGGGGGTATCCAGCGAAGGGACGGCGCTGAACAACCGGATCTTCCCCGCAGTGTTTTCCAGGGTGAACGGCTTCAAGTCCTGGCTGCGCGCCGTAAACGACGGAGCTTTATCCCCAGCCTTAAGCGCGTGACCGAGCAGCGTGAGCGGATCGCCTTTAAACGTGGTTCCTTTGGATCTTTCGATTGTCATACTTCAAGTCTCCTGAATGTGAATAAATAATTCGCACCGAACTGCACACCGAGGTGAATCATCGCCGGGGAGCATCCTCTCCGGCAGGAATCTGCAGATGCCTGGTTCCTATTCTTCCTCCATGAACGGATAGGCGAAATGCCTGGGCGGAAGAAAGCTTTCCTTAACCGACCGCGGGCTCGTCCACTTCATGAGGCTGAGGTAGGAGCCCACCTTGTCGTTTGTGCCCGAACCTCGGCCGCCGCCGAACGGCTGCTGCCCGACCACGGCTCCGGTCGGCTTATCATTGATATAGAAATTCCCGGCTGCGTGGCGAAGACGCCGGGCTATTTCCGTGATCGTACGGCGGTCGCGGCAAAATACAGAACCGGTGAGCGCATAGGGACTCGCGGTATCGCAGAGCTCGACCGTTTCACAGAGTTTTGTATCTTCATAAACGTAAATGGTAAGCACCGGCCCGAAGATCTCCTCTTCCATCAGCTTGAAGTGAGGATTGTCCGTCACGACAACCGTGGGCTGGATGAAATAGCCCCGGCTTGCGTCCCCCTTGCCTCCCCAGATGATCTGCGCCTCCGGAGAATGAGCCGCAAAGTCGACGTAGCCCATGATCGTTTCGAAGGCCGGGCGATCAATTACGGCGTTCATGAAGTTGCGGAAGTCCATGGGATCGCCGATGCGTATTTCCGCAAGCTGCGCAAGGAGCAGGTCCTTCACGCGGGGCCACAACGAAACCGGGATATAGGCGCGGGAGGCTGCGGAGCACTTCTGTCCCTGGTATTCAAAGGATCCGCGCACCAGTGCCGTCGTCAGCTCGTGGGCATCGGCGGAGGAGTGGGCAAAAATGAAGTCCTTTCCCCCGGTCTCGCCGACAATGCGCGGATAGCTTCGATACCGGTGCAGGTTGCGGCTGATGGTTTCCCAGATGGCGTTGAAGCTGCTGTTGGAGCCGGTGAAGTAAACTCCCGCGAAGTCCCGGTTCCGAATGACGGGATCGCCCACCTGGCTGCCCCTGCCCGGAATGAAGTTGATGACGCCGGGAGGGAGTCCCGCAGCCTCCAGCAGCTTCATGATGTAGTATCCGGAAAGCAGCGCGGTGGAAGCGGGTTTCCACAGCACTACATTGCCCATCATGGCCGGCGCCGTCGATAGATTACCCCCCGTTGATGTGAAGTTGAACGGCGTCACCGCGAAGACGAACCCTTCCAGGGGGCGGTAGTCGACATAGTTCCAGATCCCCCGGGAGCTTTCGGGCTGCCGTTCGTATATGCCGCGCATGAAGGCGGGATTGAAGCGGAAGAAATCGATTGTCTCGCAGGCAGCATCGATTTCCGCCTGATACACGCTCTTGGATTGGTTGAGCATCGTCGACGCGTTCAGTGTGTCACGCCAGGGACCGGCCAGAAGCTCCGCCGCCTTGAGGAACACCGCCGCACGCTCGTGCCAAGGCATTTCCGACCAGTTCTGCCAGGCTCTCCGGGCGGCCGCCACCGCCATTTCCACCTCTTTCGGTCCCGCCTGATGACAAACTCCCAGAACGCGGCCGTGATCGTGAGGGCAGACAACCCTCAACGTTGTACCCGTGCGGATTTCCTCACCGTCAATGATGAGGGGAATCTCGATTTCCCTCCCTGACATCTCGCGGAGCGCGGATTTCAGCGACTGCTTCTCCGGAGTGCCCCGGGCATAGCTGCGCACCGGCTCATTAATTGGTTCGGGAACTTGCAGGATGCTATTAGGCACTTCTCCTCCTTCCACTCAAACCATTAGGATACGGCCTGACCATGGCGGAGGCAAGCTTCGGGTAGAGAATCCCAGCGATTCAGCCAGTGGGATGCGCTTCAACTCGCACCCCGCAGGGGTGCAGCAGGAAGGCCCAGGGCGCAAGCCCTGGGATGAGCGGCATGAGAACAGGATCAGCCCTGAAGGGCGAAGCAGGGCCCACGCGATCTACACATTTGGACGGCATGAGAGTTGGTGTGTGCGATGTTGTGCGTATTTTTATCGGCCGGCTGCTCCGCTCTTTCAGGGCTGGGGTTTTGCGCGCGCCGTTTCCCAGGGCTTGCGCCCTGGGCTTTCCTGCACCGCCCCTTCGGGGCTTGCCACTGTCTGAATCGCAGTGAGGAAAGATATTGTCTTGCATTCGACAGAAACCTGAAGTATTCTTTCTCCGCAGGTTTTTGTATAGAGTTCGACGATATGAGAGAGCTGCAAACTCCTGGCGGGGTAAGCGGCTTTTTTTTGTTTTAGGCCAACCGCCTGCGGATGATTGCAAAGACCAAGAGCAAACTAACGTGCCCATAAGGGCGCAGAATTCAGGAAGAAAAATGAAAGAACAAGGAACAGTAAAGTGGTTCAGCAACGATAAGGGTTACGGTTTCATTTCCCGCGAGAGTGGGGATGACGTCTTTGTGCATCACACCGCGATCGAAGGAAGCGGTTTCAAGTCTCTCAGCGAGGGCGACCGCATCGAGTTCGAAGTTGCACGGGGTCCCAAGGGACTTCAGGCTCAGAACGTTGTAAAGATATAGGCAGGATGCCGGGGATCCCGGATCGCCGGGATCCCCGCCCCTATCTGCATTGCGCATTTACTCGAAGTGAGATGTCATGCCAGGAAAACTATTTGTCGGAAACCTATCATTTAACGTCGTCGAGGCGGATCTAACGGAGCTTTGCGCAAGCCTGAATATTCAGGCAGCAAGCATCAAGATCATGCGTGACATGGAACTTGGCAGATCACGCGGCTTCGGTTTCATCGAGTTGGCCCCGGAAGCGGACATGGATGCCGCCATCAAGGAGCTGAACGGCAAGGAGCTGGGCGGCCGCGCGCTGACGGTAAATGAGGCAAGACCCCCCAGAAAACGCGAATTCGGCGGCGGTGGACCGCGATTCGGCAATCGACCGGGCGGCGGGGGGGGTAACAGATTCGGCGGCCGCGATTCGAAGCGCAAGGAACGCGAGCGCCCCAAACGCAAGATCCAGGAACTATACTAGTCCGAAATTCCTCCACCAGAAAGACACCGACGCGGGCAGATTGCCGCACGTGCCCCGGCATTGGTATACTCCCGGTTAATGACAGAAAATATTAATGCGGCGAATCAGTCAGCGGATCTTGACCGCACCGGGCACGCAGGCCTCTCGCCAATCGCCAGCGGATTTGCCACCCTTGGTTTCTGCCTGCTCGCGTTTTTGGCATTCGACGACATCACGACAGACAACGCCACGAGCTTCACTTTTGAATATATTGGCCTGTTTGGATGCGCTCTCTGGGCACTCTTCCTGGCAATCAGATTGATTCTGCAAGGGCATCGCATCCTGGGCGCATTATCCGTCATCATGTTGGCTGCAGCCGTCTGGAGCCAACGCAAGATCGGACCGGGCACAATCCCGGGATGGGAGCCCGAATACGTCGCGACGGCATCGGGCCTGCTCTGGTTCCTGCTGCTTTCCATCCTTCTGGTACTAATGGGATCCAGGCGAAGGGTAACATCCTAACTCTTCAGTCCGGACCCGAACCCGATTGAATTACTGCATAATCCTGGTCCGCAGGTTTGTGGGCGTCATCAGCTTGAATATGGGAATGACGGGATTGACCCGTTGTTGCTGTGCCGCCTCGGCCGGCACCTGTGCCTCACCCTGACCGCGGCCTCCTCTGCCAGCCTGCTGCGCCGCTGCATCAGGAGGTGCCCCGCCAGTGCCTCTGCCTCCTCTACCGGCCTGCTGGGCTGCAGTCTCGGGAGGCACTCCGCCGCCCGGCCCCCTTCCCCCTCCCCTGCCGGCGGAAACTAGAGCGTCCATTTTATTCCAGGTAATCACATTGTCCGGGGTTTCGGGTTCCAGCACATGGGTGATGACGCGGCCCATTGCCTGGCCCGTGCGGATGATGTACGTGCCTTTGGGAAACACCCGCTTTTCCTTGACGGTCTCTTCTTCCACCTTGATCGAGCTGACTGACGCCGGATGATCATACTGGCTTGACCGGGTCATTTCGACGAGCCGGTAGGCCTCAATCGGGATCTCCCGGTCCTCCGTCAGCACCTCGATCATTACTTTCTGGGCCTTGAGAAGCTCCACGGCCTTGTAGGCCCGGGCTTCCAGGATATACGCGTAGGGCCACGGCCTGGTTTTCGTGGCGATCGGTTCCATGATCAGGTCCGCATTGGCGACCTTCTGCGGCTGGCGCGTTCCACCCGTAACCCTGCCGGTCTGAGGATCTTTCGTTCCTCCCACCGTGGTCATGATTTCATATGAGACCTTGTAAGGTTTCGGTCCCTTCGTCATCTGGACAACGATGTCCCCGCGGGCTTCTTGCCCCATCTGCATCGTCTCGCGCCGCGCGCGGTCTACCGTCATCATTACCTTTTCCGCATTGTCAGCGACATACTGCACCAGCGCCCGGGTTGCGACCAGCCCGCTCTTGGCCCCGACGTCCCGATCCTGCCTGGGCGACTCGAACAGGACTCCGAATGTGTTGATAAAACCTCCGTAATTGATGCTGATGCGGGCTTCGGTCGGCGCGGTGCGCCATTGTTTCTCATCGCCGCCCGAGTAATACCAGGCTTTGTAGCCGTTCTTCTCCATCTCCCTGCCGATGTAAGGAAAAATCTCCTGGTCGCACAGGTCCGTGATGCGCCGGTCGCTGGCGGCGTTCGCAGGTCCCTGATAGCAGATGTTGTAGGGTTCGGCGCAGCCGTTGTGCCCGTCCAGGAACACGTGCGGATTCCAGGTAAGGAGGATATTGCGGACATAGTTGTACAGGGATGGCTGTTCCAGCTTGATCCAGTCCCGGTTCACGTCTACCCCCTGCGAATTGCCGCGGGTCGCCCGGACCAGGCCGTCGGGATTGATCGTCGGCACGATGATGATAACGAGCCGGTCCAGAAGGCCGTTCATCGGCGTTCCTTTGGTTGCAAATTCCCGCGTGATCAGCAGCAGGGACTCGCGCACCGTCCTTTCACCGCCATGAATGTTCGCGGCAAGAACCACGATCGGCTTGCCGCTGGTCATTGCTTCCCAGGGCTGGGTCACCAGCGGGCGGCTGAAAACGGCGTACAGCTGTTCGCGCCCCTCGATCGTCTGCCCGAAACTCGACAGCAGCATTTCCGTCGTCGTGGACTGGATGTCCTTCAGATACTGCACCATATCTTCATAGCTGGTGTATTCCTTGAAGCCGGTCTTTTCACTGGGCGTTTGCATCTCCTGGGCAGATGAGACCGAAACGCAGGATACGAATAGGAGGACAAAGAATGCACCCCCCAGGAACAACTTCATGCGCTTTGTCATACCAGTTTCTCCTTGATCATCTTACAAAGGTAAATTGGGATCCCGCAGACCTCAACAGACCGCTTCGGGAGGACAAGAGGTCTGCCGGCGAGGCCTCCTGCATCACAGGTATCTCTAAAATCCAAGCCGCGAGACATCGGTCAGGATTTCGAGGAGCGTCAGCTCCCAGCACCCGTTCCCGTCCTTCCGCAATGTTCCTCTGGGGACCTGATGATTATCCCGTAAGATCGCACCCTCCCCGCCACCATCGCGGGCTGATCCATGCGGCGCTTGAGCCGCAGGGCTCGCAAGCTGGGTCGATAGTAGCAAAGAGCGAGAACAATGGAAATAGAGATCGAATCTCTCATGAGGGAGCAGGTTTGGATATCTGATGTTCCGCCCCCATCCTATTTTCACGCGCAAGAGGGCGTCAAAAAGAACCCCGAGGACGCAGTGACAGGGAGTCGTGAAGGACCCCGAAGGGGGCGAGCAGGATAGCCCAAGGCGCAAGCCGTG
>Ga0079037_100001242_pt1 | contig 13044 bp, 11 predicted proteins | sample Mud3Dept4metaG_FD_71479 | JGI IMG/M metagenome (GOLD analysis project Ga0079037, IMG submission 71479) | Freshwater wetland microbial communities from Ohio, USA, analyzing the effect of biotic and abiotic controls - Mud 3 Core 4 Depth 4 metaG | ecosystem: Environmental > Aquatic > Freshwater >... | reverse complement strand
CATCTTCGGGACGATGAGCAGCGGAGCGCAGAAGGTGGTGAAGCTTGGCTATCGCGTCGAGTAGTTCGTCGGCGCGCGACCCGGCCTCGCCGGTCTCAGCCCTCGGCCGGAGGCGTCACCAGCGGTGGCATCACGGCCCACCAATTCAACGGGTTACTAGAGCTTTCGCGACGTTCCTGGACAGCGGCACGCTTCCGGCAGCCGCCAAGAGCAATATTCAGTGCGGTTGGGCCGATGAGGACTCGCAGGAGTCGCTCGGCAACGAGGATATTTCTGGAACGCCGAGCGAGGCGACCGGAAGTATCGCCTGCACTGCCCGGCAGGGGTTTGCCGGCGACCGATCGACAACCTTTATGTCAAGTCACGCTCTGCGAACGAGAGGAGAAGCGCAGTATTCAATTGTGACGGTGAGCGCAAGATTCAGTGGGAAGCGCTAAGCCTTGCCAAATCAACAATCAAAGGAGTTAGCGTATGACAAGCTTCGGTAAATTGATTACGTCTGCCTGCCTGGTTCTCGGGGCGAGCACGGCTCTTGCCGATGGAACTGAGACGCTGGGTGCGCCCGGCATCGCCATCGCATCGGGCACCGGCATCGTTGTCGAAGGCACCGGCATGTTCAATCAGCCGGGAACTATCAATTTCTCCGTCCCCGTCGGGGCGGCCGTGAAGCAGGTCCTGTTGTATTGGGAAGGCTTCATGGCAACGAACGTGCCGGGTGACAACACCATCACCGTCTCCGGTGACGGTGGCGCGACCACGTTCCCGGTGACCGGCACGCTGATCGGTGGGCCTACGTATTTCTTCAAGGGCGCGTACGCCTCGACGTTCCGCGCCGACATCACTGGCTTGGGTCTCGTGAGCAGCGGTACCACCACGCTCGAGGTCAAGGATCTGGCCTTCAGCAATATCGCCAACGGCGCGGGCGTGATGGTGATCTACGACGACGGTCGCCAGGATGCCGGCATACAGGTCCGGGATGGGTCGGACCTCGCCTTCGCAAATTTCGCGGCACCTCTGCAGAGCACGGTGGCGCAGACATTCACGTTCCCGGCCGTCAGCCAGGATCGGTCGGCGCAGATGAGCATGTTCTTTGCGAGCGTCGCTGGATCGACGTCAGGTTATGGCTTCCGCCCGTCGGCCATCGAATTCACGACCAATCCCGGCGGGGCCAAGGTCGTGTTCAACAACGTGCTGGACAGTAACGATGGCGATGAATGGGATTCTTTCGCCGCCACGGTGAAGATCCCGGCCAACGCAACTTCTCTGACCGTGCAGGCGTTGTCGGTTGACAACCTTGGGGTCGGCACGCTGCCCGCGTCGTTCAACTGGCTGGCGGCAGGCCTTGCCTTCGAGCCGTCCGAGTGTGGCCGCATGACCGGTGGCGGCAGTGTCTTCCGGGTTGACGGCGTCCGGGTCACCCGCGGATTCGAGATTCATTGCGATCTGCGCAAGCCGAACAACTTGCAGGTGAACTGGCCCGGGAACACGTTCCACATGAAGGAACTGACCTCAGCGCTCTGCCTCGATACCATCGCGGTACAGGCGCCGCCGAAGTCCTCGCCATTCGACACTTTCAAGGGAACCGGCGCGGGTCGGCTCAACAACCAGCCAGGAGCAAGGGTCGAGTTCGAGTTCGTCGACGCGGGCGAACCGGGCAGAAAGGACACCGCGTGGATCAAAGTCTACGACTCGGCTGGCAACCTGGCCCTCTATGTGCCGGGAGACCCGACTGTCGCGGGCTTCCTGGACAAGGGCAACCTGCAGACGCACAAGGACAACAAGTGCTCGAGGTAGAGCGTCGCAGAGACTGATTCCGAGACTGTGGGCCGCTTCCCGGGTGGGAAGCGGCCCTTTCGCGTTCTGAGTGTGCAAGGGCCCCCGGATTGTCGCCATGCTGAGAGCACCGGCGATTGCGACCGTTCAGCGCTATGATGTGGCCACGGGTGACGCATGGAGCGGCGATGCCTGCCGCCATGTGTTTGCCTCGGTGCGTAACGCGTAGCGAGAGGAACCGCGTGATGAAACGCCTCACTGCCGCCTGGCTCGTGCTGGGACTCCTGCCGTGGTCGATGGCAATCGCGGAATTGCCATACTCGTTCAAGGCCGGCGATCCGATCCGGGCGTCGGAGCTGAACGCCAATTTCGAGTACCTCGAGAGCCTGGCGAAAGCCGGCACCGCGGCGGCGCTGACCCGGCGCCAGGCGACGTTGCGATCCACGGGCTTCAGCGACGTCGTGACCGTGCCCGAATCGGCGACCAACGGCTGGGTGCTGCTCAGCTACGTCACCGGCTGTGGCGATCCGATCCTCCGCATCAATAGTGAAGATTCCTTCAAGATGGACCGGGAGGCTGTGCTGCTGGTGCGCCCAGGGGAGACCCTGTCCGCCCGCTGCTCGGATTTGGCGGCGACGTCGACGGTCGGCTACTTCATGTTCGATGAACAGTAACCGCCCCCTGATCCTGCTGGGCCTGGTCCTGGCACTGGTGGCTTGTGCCGACAAGGGAGGCGACGGTCGCGGGGGAAGCAACAAGCCCCCGGTCGCGCAGATCGCAGCGTCTCCCACCGGCGGTCCGGCGCCGCTCAAGGTTACGGTGTCCGGAGAGGCGTCGACCGACCCCAAGGGCACGATCACTGCCTATTCGTGGACCTTCGGGGACGGGGCCACTGCCACTGGGGTGCGTGCCGAGCACACTTATGCGTCGGTCGGTGAGTTCGTGATCACGCTGACCGTGACCGACGACGACGGCGCCACCGGCAGCGCGACCGCACGAGTCGTGGCGACGGGGTCATCGGCCGTCTTCAACGCCTCCGTGTTCGACGGTGCAAATTTCCAGGACGAGCCCAGCAGCGGCACTTGGGATGCGACGACGCTGCAATAGCCGGTCACTCCTGCATCCCGTGATACAGCAGCCGGATCAGCAGGCGCACGCCGTCGTGATTCTTCAGTTCGTGGTAACGGGGCGCCGAGCGGCCGCCGATGTCGCGGATGTCGGCCATCAGCTCGGGATGGAACTGGCAGGTGAATGAGCGCCGTATCCGCTGCGTCTCCCAGTCCTTGTAGTAAATCGCAGTCGCGCAGACTTCGGTCCAGGTCGTTTCGTCCACCTGCGTCTGTCCCAGGATCTCGATGCCGTAGGGCAGGCTCAGCAGCCACGCCGCGGGACTCACCGCCAGTGCGTGCCGCATGGGGATGATCGCGTCGTGCAGGCTCTTGTACGACCAGTTGGCGAACAGGACGGCCTCGTCATTGACCTCGTCGCCGTGGAACATCTCCACGTGTACTTCGCGCTCCAACGTCATGACGAGGTCGATCACTCCGTCCAGCTCGTCGGCAACCAGTCCGTGCGCGGCGAGCAGGCTCTCCGGCACGTGGCCGCGGTCGCCGCGCAGCGTGTGCGGAACGAGTCGCCGCGTGCCGATCTCAAACTCCTCGTTGCGCGCCACGGCGAAGCGCGGATCGTTCCAGCCGGTGGCCACGACCTCGCCGCGCTTCACGACGGACAGCGTTTCCCCGACCTCCGCGATGTGTTGGCACACGCGCTGCAACGCCGTGAGTGAGCGGCCCGCCGGATCCATCGGCAGGCGTGTCAGGCCAAGGACTTCCCGTGTGGCCCGTTGCAGCAGCCGGATGTGCGACGCGGCCGCCAACTGGTGCCCGAGGCAGATGAAGATGCTCGGTCCGCTGCCGGTCGAGCGTCGCATCAGCAACTGGTCGACCAGCGAGAGGATGTCCTCCAGACTGGCGTTCGCGCCGTCGAAGCTGCTGGCGTCGTGCACGGAAGGATTGCCGCCCTGCACGATGGTCGCTATGCCGGCGCTCAGGACGTTCGAGAGGCGCTCGGCGTTCTGGATGCCGCTGCGCCACACGGGGTACAGGATGGTGTCGGCATCCGCGACCTGCTGCAGCACGTAGGCAATGTTCTTCGAGGCCCGCACCTGCTCGCCACGCGGATTGGTGCCGACGTTCGGCCAGGGCTCGATCACCGCGACGCTGTGCCGGTACAGCTCCGGCATCTGCATCAGAGCCCGCAGGTGCTCCTGCTTCTCGATCACCTTCTCGAGCGGTGGCGCCAGCCCCCAGTCGAACATGCCTTCCCGGGCGAGCCTGTCGCGGCCGGGGAAGGGCGTGGGTGAACGGCGATCCCTCAGAAAGTAGCCGAGCAGGGCATGCACGGACTGCGGGCTGGAGGCATGCTGGCCGAGGATGCCGGGTTTGTCGCGCCAGCCGAGCAGATCAGGGGTACGGGAGGTCATGAGTGCGGCCACGGCAGAGTCGTTTCGAGGCATGCAAGCAACAGCCGTGCCAGAACGGCGCGGCGGCGTAAACGCCGTGCAAGCCACGGTAGCCGGGCCGCGCAGTGCCTCTCAGGGATCCGCAGTCGCACCACATCCGGGCACCTGAGCCTCCGGATGTGGTCGATCGTGGTGCAAAAGCGACCGGCGCGGCGTCGGGCCGGCATTGGCATGCTGCACCGCACCTGCAGTACCATCGCGCCCCTAAAGTTTCACCTGAAACCAATTGGGCAGGGCGACCATGGCCGACCTCTTCGACAACCCGATGGGCACCGACGGCTTCGAGTTCGTGGAGTACACGGCGCCCGATCCGGTTCTGCTGCGCTCGCTCTTCGAGCGCATGGGCTTCCCCGTGGTGGCCAGGCACCGCAGCAAGAACGTCACGCTGCACAAGCAGGGTGACATCAACTTCGTCATCAATGCCGAGCCGGGCAGCTTCGGGCAGCGCTTTGCCCAGCAGCATGGGCCGTCAGCCTGCGCCATGGGTTTCCGCGTCAGGGATGCGGCGACAGCCTTCAAGCGCGCCGTCGCACTGGGCGCCAAGCCGGTGCAGGCGCCGGTGGGCCCGATGGAACTCAACATCCCGGCGATCGAGGGCATCGGGGGCAGCATCATTTACCTGGTGGATCGCTACGGTGACCGTACCATCTACGACGTGGACTTCCTGCCGGTGGCGCCGGACGTGCCGAGCCGGGCTGCTGGCCTTGCGCTCATCGATCACCTCACGCACAACGTCCAGCGCGGCCACATGGACCAGTGGGCGGGCTTCTACGAACGACTGTTCAACTTCCGCGAGATCCGCTACTTCGACATCGAGGGCAAGAAGACCGGCCTGTTCAGCCGGGCGATGACCAGCCCCTGCGGCAAGATCCGCATCCCGATCAACGAGTCGCAGGACGACAAGTCGCAGATCGAGGAATACCTGCGGGAGTACAAAGGCGAGGGCATCCAGCACATCGCGCTTTCGACCGACGACATCTATGGCACCGTAGATCAGCTGCGGCGCAATGGCATCGAGTTCCAGGACACGCCGGACACGTATTACGAGGGCGTGAACGCGCGCGTGCAGGGGCACCGCGAGTCGCTCGATGAACTGCAGCGCCGGCGCATCCTCATCGACGGCAGCGACAAGGACGGCATCCTGCTGCAGATCTTCACCAGGAACGTCATCGGCCCGATCTTCTTCGAGATCATCCAGCGCAAGGGCAACGCGGGCTTCGGCGAGGGCAACTTCCGCGCGTTGTTCGAATCGATCGAGCTGGACCAGGAACGCAGGGGTGTGATCTGAGTCGGTGGACAGGCGAGAGCAAGAGGTACGGCGGTGAAGCGATACATACCGGTGTCGAGAGTCGAAGGGACTGCTTCCCGGCAGGCGCACTGCGACCTGCCGCAGGGCACCTACGAGCGCGAAATGAGCAAGGAGGGCTTCTTCGGGCCGGCGGCGTTCTTCCATCACCGGCATCCGCCCACCGGGTGGACAGACTTCGCCGGACCGCTGCAGCCGCGCGCTTTTGATCTGAGCAGACTCCCGGCCGGCGCGACCAGTCCATGGTCGGCGCATGAAGTGCTGGTGAACGCCCATTGCCGCATTCGCTACTGGCGTCTGTCGGGCAACATGCCACGTCTTGCCCGCAATGCTGATGGTGACGAGCTGCTCTTCATCCACTCGGGTGAAGCCGAGCTGTTCTGTGACTTCGGGCGCCTGGAGATCGAGGCGGGCGACTACGTGGTGCTGCCCCGCGGCACGATGTGGCGCATCGAGAGTGCCGCGCTGCTCGACGTGCTGCTGATCGAGGCCACCAACTCGAGTTACCAGTTGCCCGACAAAGGGCTGCTCGGCAACCACGCGATCTTCGATCCGGCGATGTTCGACACGCCGAAGGTCGACGCCGGGTTCCTCGCCCAGCAGGCGGACGATCAGCAGTGGCAGGTCGAAGTGAAGCGCCGCAACGCGGTCTCGATCATCACTTATCCGTTCAACCCGCTCGATGCGATCGGCTGGCACGGCGAGCTGTCGGTAGTGCGCCTCAAGGTGCGCGACCTGCGACCGCTCATGAGCCACCGTTACCACCTGCCGCCGTCGGCCCACACGACGTTCCTGGCCAGCCGCTTCGTGGTCTGCACCTTTGCGCCGCGACCGTTCGAGACCGACCCCGGCGCGCTCAAGGTGCCGTTCTTCCACAACAACGACGACTACGAAGAAGTGATCTTCTATCACGCGGGCGATTTCTTCAGCCGCGACAACATCCACCCGGGAATGATGACGTTCCACCCGGGGGGCTTCACGCACGGGCCGCATCCGAAGGCCCTGGCGCGTATGTTCCGGCAGGCCAGGCCGGCAACCGACGAGTACGCGGTGATGATCGACACCCGCGATGCGCTGGACGTGGGTGAGCACGCTGCGGCGGTGGAACGGACGGATTACGTGGACAGCTGGAAGGGCCAGCCGTGAAGCTCGCATCGCTCAGGAACGGCACGCGTGACGGCCAGCTGCTGGTCGTCAGTCGCGACCTGACGCGCGCGGTGCCTGTGCCGCACATTGCACCGAATCTGCAGTCAGCCCTCGATGACTGGGCGCGCGTCCTGCCGAGCCTGGAGCAGGTGTCGCTCGATCACGAGGCTGGCCGTGCGCCCGGCAGCTTCCCGTTCCAGGCGAAGCAGGTGCTCGCGCCGTTGCCGCGCGCCCACCAGTGGGTCGACGGCTCGGCCTACGTCAACCACATCGAACTCGTCCGCAAGGCGCGCGGTGCCGAGATGCCGCCCGGTTTCTGGACGGATCCCCTCGTCTATCAGGGTGGCTCGGACGATTTCCTTGCGCCGACCGCCGATGTGCCGGTGCCCAGCGAGGAGTTCGGGATCGACCTCGAGGGCGAGGTGGCTGTGGTCACCGACGACGTGCCGATGGGCACGAACGCCGCCGCCGCTCGCGGGCACATCAGGCTGGTGATGCTCGTGAACGACTGGTCGCTGCGGAACCTGATCCCCGCAGAGCTGGCCAAGGGCTTCGGCTTCTACCAGTCAAAGCCGGCCACGGCCTTCTCGCCGGTCGCAGTGACGCCGGACGAGCTGGGCGACGCCTGGGACGGCGGCAAGGTCTCGCTGCCGCTGGTCTCGCACATCAACGGTGAACTGTTCGGCCGACCGGAGGCCGGGGTGGACATGACCTTCGATTTCCCGAGGCTGATCGAGCACGTCACGCGCACGCGGAGGCTCGGCGCGGGTGCAGTCGTGGGTTCTGGAACGGTTTCCAACTATGATCGCTCCCGCGGCTCCTCGTGCCTCGCCGAGCGCCGCATGCTGGAGCAGATCGAACATGGCCGGGCGATGACGCCGTTCCTGCGCTTCGGGGACCGCGTGCGCATCGAGATGTTCGACCGCGACGGCCGGAGCATCTTCGGGGCGATCGACCAGAGAGTCGTGCCGGCACGCTGACGCCTGCGCGGCGCCAGGGTGACAGGCGACATGTTCGGCAATCTCGCGACACTTCCGCCCGACCCGATCCTCGGCGTGACAGCCGCCTTCCGCCGGGATCCGGACCCCGCCAAGGTGGACCTCGGCGTTGGCGTCTACCGCGACGAGTTCGGCAACACGCCGGTGCCGGCGGCGGTGCGTGAGGCCGAGCGGCTGCTGATCGCCGAACAGACCACGAAGGTCTATGTTGGGCCGGCCGGCAACCTCGAGTTCAACGAGCGCATCGTCGCCCTGGCGCTCGGATCGCTGGCCGGGCCGCTCAAGGAGCGCACGGCCACCATCCAGACGGTCGGCGGCTGCGGCGCGCTGCGCATGGCCGCCGAGTTGCTCCATGCTGCCGAGCCCGACGCGATCGTCCACGTGAGCGACCCCACCTGGGCGAACCACGAGCCGCTGCTCGGCAACTCGGGCATCACGCTGCAGCGGTATCCGTATTACGACGCGGCGACGCGCGGCGTCGCCTTCGACCCGATGCTCGATTACCTCGGACGACTGCCGGCGGGTGCCGTGGTGCTGCTGCACGCCTGCTGCCACAACCCGACCGGTGTCGATCTCGGCATCGAGCAGTGGGCCGCCATCGCCGACGTTCTCGAGCGGCGCGGCCTGGTGCCCTTCGTGGATCTCGCCTACCAGGGCTTCGGCGACGACCTCGAGGCGGACGCCGCCGGGCTGCGCCTGCTGGCTGAGCGCATGCCGACGTTGCTGCTCGCCATCTCCTGCTCCAAGAACTTCGGCCTGTACCGCGAACGGGCGGGAGCTTTCGCGGTGATCGCGGAGAACGCGGCGACGGCACGTGCCATCGCGACCCACCAGGCACGGACCGGGCGACGCATGTATTCGATGCCGCCGGACCACGGTGCGGCCATTGCCGCTCGCGTCCTGCGGGATGAGCGGCTGCGCAAGGCGTGGCGGGATGAGCTCGCGGCAATGGTGGCCCGCATGAAGGTGCTGCGCGCGCTGCTGGCCGACCGGCTGGCCGCGCGTCGCCCCGACCTGGACTTCTCCTGGTTGCCACGGCAGCGGGGCATGTTCTCGCTGCTGGGTCTCGAACCGGCGGCCATCACGCAGCTGCGCGACGAGCAGCACGTTTACATGCCGCCGGACGGCCGCATCAACCTCGCCGGCGTGAGCGATGCCAATGTGGACCGCGTGGCCGACAGCATCGTCCGCGCGCTCGACCGGCGATGAAGCTCTGCCCGAAGCTGATCCTCGAGGGCACGCGTCTCACGCACAAGACCGACATCGCGTTCGCGCTGAACGAGCACCCCAGGGTGGTCGGCCCACGCAAGTATCGTTATCACTCGCCGGTGATTTCGGCCGAGTGGTGTGGGTTCACCAACGTGCCGTGGGGCAGGGGCCTGATCAACTTCGAGCCCGAGGAGGAAGCGCTCGCGATGGAGACGTATGCCACGTGGGCGCGGCTCTTCGAGCTGCAGCGCTATTACTCCTGGATCGTGGACCGCTTCCATATCTCGACGATCGTGTACCAGCGGCGCCGACATGGCCGCGAGTTTGATTTCCGCTGGCTGGAGGATCGGCTGCTGCCGCTCGGCTTCCGGTTGATCCTGTGCACACGCAGTCCGGAGTCGTTCGCGCAGGCGCGGGAAGAGCGGCTGAAGGTTTCGGGCAACCCGGGCCAGTACGACGATCTGCGCCCGTTCATTGCGGAGCAGGAGGAAATGCGGTTCGAGGTGGCAAGGTCGTTGCTGCCGTCCTTTGAGGTCGACGTCTCCGACGGCGACGTCGCCAGCGCCACCGGCCGCATCGCAGCGTGGCTCGAGTCCACGGGCGGGCTCACGCTGGCGTGATGCCCGCGTGATCTAGCCGGCAGCGGACTCCTCGAGCCGCGGATACCGGCCAAGCGTCAGCAGGGCGACCGCTCCCAGCACGAACAACGCCGCGGCGACGTACAGGATCGGCTGATACGAGCCGGTAACGTCGAACACCTTGCCGAACAGGAACGGCGAGATGCCCGAAGCGAAGCCGAACACCGAGTACTGCACGCCGTACAGCCGGCCGTAGTTAGCGAGACCGAAGTAGCGTGCCGTGAGGTAAGCGACCAGGTCGGTCTCAGCCCCGGCGGCCAGACCGATGAGCATCGCCGACAGGATGGCGGCCGGCGCGTGCACGTCGGCTTGCGCGAGCAGGAAGCAGGCCAGCGCCGGCAAGGCCAGCATCGGCAGCGTTACGAGCGGCGCCCAGAAGCGGTCGATCAAGAAACCCGCCAGGACGCGCCCGGCGATCACGCTGATGCCAATCACGCCGGCGATCCTGGCTGCCTCCTGCGGCTGGAAGCCGCGGTCCATCAGCAGCGGCTGGAAATTGGTGATCGAGCCGCCGACGCCGATTGCCACGCAGAAGATCGACCCGGCGATCACCCAGAAGCGGTAGTCGCGCAGCGCGGCGCCGACAGTCGCACCGGCACGACTGGTCGCAGCAACCAGGGGCGTCGTGTCCTTTGCGTCCGGTTCGCGGAACAGCCACACCACGACGGGTAGAGCGACGGCCAGCGGCAGCAGCGCGATGCCGATGAATGCCTTGCGCCAGCCGTACGTCTCGATCAGCCAGGTCGCGAAGCTCGGCAGGAACGCCGCCGTGATGCCGGTGCCCATCAGCGTGAGGGCGAGCGCAAGGCCGCGGTTGTGCACGAACCAGGCGTTGACTGCCCGCGTCCAGCTCACTGGGGTGGAGCCGCCGCCGAGTGCGCCCATCAGGACCCACAGCAGGTAGAACGCGAACAGCGATGCCGGCGTGAAGGCGAGGGCGGCGAACGTGATGCCGAACAGCGCGAGCGTGCCGATTGCCACCTTGCGCACGCCGATACGGTCGGCGAGGCCACCGATGAACGGTACAACGAGCACGACCGCGCCAGTGAACCAGAACAGCGCGAGCTGGATGTCGCCGCGTCCCCAGCCGAACTCCGCGGCCAGCGGCTGGGTGAACGGCCCGATCGAGTTGAACGGGATGGGCGACGCGCCGCAGGCAGTGCCGAACGCCGCCGCGAGGAGCACGGGCCAGCCACGACGGAATTCGACTGCGGTCAGGCTCATGCTCGTTGTCCCCACCCGCGGAAGGACGCAAAACGCGCGCCACTCTAAGCCTTTTGCGCACGCGGCTCACCCCGACTTGGCGCAGCGGCGCGGGTCGGGGTGAGTTCCGGCCACGCACCGCCGCGCGGTGCCCGGACTCGCGGACTAGCCGTGGCGGACCCCTTGCTATAGAATCCGCGCCTCGGGAAACCGCGGGTCGACGGTAAGTCGTTGATTCGCCGGGTTCCCGGCCGAGCGGGTGGGCTCCGGAGTGCGGGGCCGGCCGGTGCGGCGGGAGATTCGCCAGAGAAATCCCCCAAGCGGGGATTTTTCATTTGCGGAGTCGGGTGCCCGAAGGGGCCGGCGACCGCGAAGGAACGAATGGGCCGCCGGCCCATTTTTTGTTTCTGCGCAGCGTAAGGACGGATCGATGCTCAGGGACACCTTGGCGGCACTGGTGCGGCCGCTGGTCGAGGGGCTGGGTTACGAGCTCTGGGAGCTCGAGTACTTGCCGGGACGAGGCAACGGCGTCCTGCGCCTGTACATCGATGCCGAGGCGGGCATCACGCTGGACGACTGCGAGCGCGTGAGCCGCGCGGTGAGTGAGCTTCTCGACGTGGAGGACCCGGTACCCGGGCAGTACAGGCTCGAGGTCTCGTCGCCGGGGCTCGAGCGGCCGCTGCGGACGGTGGCACAGTTCACGCGCTACGTGGGCGAGACGGTATTCGTCGAACTGACGCGGCCGGTCGAGGGCCGGCGGCGATTCAAGGGCGCGCTGGTCGCGGCTGACGCGGCGGCGATCGAGGTGGACGTGGACGGCAGGCGCTGGTCGCTGCCGGTGGCTGGAATTCGCAAGGCGCACCTGGCGCCGGACGTTTGAACCCGCGCGGCGGGAGGACGAGAGATGAACAAAGAGATCCTGATGGTCGTGGACGCGGTCTCCAACGAGAAGGGCGTCGACAAGGAAATCATCTTCGAGGCGCTCGAGGCTGCGCTCGCGTCCGCCACGCGCAAGAAGTACGGCGAGGAAATCGACGTGCGCGTCGCCATCAATCGCAAGACGGGCGACTACGACACGTTCCGCCGCTGGAAGGTGTTTGCGGACGACTCCACCGAGCTCGAGTTCCCGGACAAGGAGCTGCGCTTCGAGGATGCGCTCGACATGAACCCGGCGGCCGAGATCGGCGGCTACGTCGAGACGCCGCTCGAGTCGGTCGCTTTCGGGCGCATTGCCGCGCAGACCGCCAAGCAGGTCATCGTGCAGAAGGTGCGCGAAGCGGAGCGTGCCCAGGTCGTGGAGCAGTACAAGGGCCGCGTGGGCCAGCTCGTCTCCGGCATCGTCAAGCGCGTCGACCGCAACGGCATCTTCGTGGACCTCGGCGGCAACGCGGAAGGCTTCATCCCGCGCGAGGCGATGATCCCGCGCGAGCCCGTTCGTACGCAGGACCGCATCAAGGCATTCCTCAAGGACGTGCGCTCCGAGCCGCGCGGCCCGCAGCTGTTCCTGAGCCGCACGGCGCCGGAGTTCCTGATCGAGCTGTTCAAGCTCGAGGTGCCCGAAGTGGGTCAGGGCCTCATCAACATCCTCGGCGCCGCCCGCGATGCGGGCGCGCGCGCCAAGATCGCCGTGCGCAGCAATGATCAGCGCATCGACCCGGTCGGCGCATGTGTCGGCATGCGCGGCTCGCGCGTGCAGGCGGTGTCGAACGAGATCGCCGGCGAGCGCGTGGACATCATCCCGTTCGACGAGAACCCGGCGCAGTTCGTGATCAACGCCATGGCGCCGGCCGAGGTGAGCTCGATCGTCGTCGACGAGGAAGCGCACAGCATGGACATCGCCGTGGCCGAGGAAAAGCTGTCGCAGGCGATCGGCCGCGGCGGCCAGAACATCCGCCTGGCGAGCGAGCTCACGGGCTGGCGCCTCAACATCATGAGCGAGCAGGCCGCGGAGGAGAAGAGTGAGGCGGAGCAGCGCGAACTGCGCGAGCTGTTCATGAAGCAGCTCGACGTGGACGAGGACGTGGCCGGCATCCTGGTGGGCGAGGGCTTCTCGAGCATCGAGGAGATCGCCTACGTGCCGCAGTCGGAGATCGCCGCGATCGAGGAATTCGACGAGGCGATCGTCCAGGAGCTGCGCAACCGCGCACGCGACGTGCTGCTCACGCAGGCGATTGCGAGCGAGGAGACGCTCGAGGGCGGCGGCCCGTCCGACGACCTGCTCGACGTCGAGGGCATGGACGAGGAGCTGGC
>Ga0079037_100001241_pt1 | contig 13045 bp, 12 predicted proteins | sample Mud3Dept4metaG_FD_71479 | JGI IMG/M metagenome (GOLD analysis project Ga0079037, IMG submission 71479) | Freshwater wetland microbial communities from Ohio, USA, analyzing the effect of biotic and abiotic controls - Mud 3 Core 4 Depth 4 metaG | ecosystem: Environmental > Aquatic > Freshwater >... | reverse complement strand
TCAGAAAAATGAATGCGTAAAATCAGCTGTAGTGAACGATCTCGGGTAAGGTAAGGGTAAAGTGACCCCCTGAAAATGCGGTTTTTGAAGTCGGGGGGACTTATTCTACAGACTCGTTATGCCTTAGAGATTCAGAACTGTCTTATGGGTTATATCCAATGTCATAAGGAGGAAGCGATATGAAGACGGTGGGATCAAGAAGATTGATTTTAGTAATCATGGTTATTACTTTTCTCCTAACCATACCTGTGGTGGTTACCGCTGCTGCGGTTCCATGGAGTTCCCAATCATATTCAGTGTGGGCAAAGGCATACGCAACGGGAGATTTTGACAGTGCTACTGGAGCAACAAGTGCTTCAGCCCTCGTTGATTCATATTGTTGCGTAAGTGGATATGAGTATGGATACAGTCATGCGGATGGTTCATTATTGGAGGTCGGGACATCGACACAAGGATCATATGCGTATTCACAAGCCTATGCTGAGTTTACAGGGACATATTTTGCATCTGACCCAACTTTATTATTCTCTTATGATTTAACACGTACTTATAAGGGAGCTGTTGTCGGCAACTGGGGGACCATATTAATAGAGGACAAGAGTGCTTCATCAACTCTGTATTCATGGGCAGGATTGTTAAGCGACAGTGACTTAATATCGATTCCAACAACAATTGGCAATGAGATTTATATGAGTATTTCTATGGAGGCATCTGCAACATCTGGTAGTCGTGGTTGGGAAGAAGTTAATTCAGCTACATTAAATTACACGACAGCCGTAGCGCCAGAGCCAATAAGTTCTATTTTATTTGTCACGGGTGGATCGCTTTTGGCAGGAAGACGACTTTTAAGAAGGAAGGCCTAACCGCGCACTGGAGATGAACGAGTGTCACAGACCGCTTTTTGAGCCAGCATATTATGATATGTACAAATCAGTTTAATTGCTTGGTGAAGTCATTCAGTGGTTCGATTCTCTGAGCTTAGCGTTCTCTGTAAACTTATTGGGAGGTATATATGATAGATAACAGACAATCACTGATTGCACTTGTTTGCGCAATATTATTAGGATGTATAGGCGGTGCATTTGTTTTAGGCAAATCCCTCGAAAGTTTCCGAAAGAATGATCGATATGTGACGGTTAAAGGATTCGCTGAACGTGAAGTCAAAGCAGACCTTGCAGTATGGCCAATAAAAGTAAGGAATGCCAGCAGTGATCTTGCTGGTGGTAGTCAAGCGATTGAATCAGCAAAGAGCAAGGTAGTACAGTTTTTGTCTGTTAACGGGTTCAATACTGAAGAAATTATACAAAAAGATTTACGAGCATCAGACAGACAAGCACAAGAATATGGAACATCAAATTTGAAGGATATGATGAGATATATCATCGAAGCAACCATTATCGTTCGATCTACTGATGTCGATAAAGTCGAAAAAGTAAGCAGGATGACCAATGATTTAGTCCGTGCAGGTGTTGTGCTGTCAACAGCGAATGAATGGCAAGGAGCGGGACCGAAGTTCCTGTTTACACAACTTAACAATATAAAGCCGGACATGTTGGCAGAGGCTACACGTAACGCACAAGCCGCCGGAAATCAGTTCGCTAAAGAGAGCGGCTCTAAATTAGGCTCAATTCGAAAAGCTACTCAAGGCCTTTTTTCAATTTCTGATAGAGACGAATTTCCTTCCGGGCAAGTTGAAGGCGGCGGATACACGAGTGGAACCGCTGATCCGTATAAAAGGATTCGGGTTGTTGTAACAGTTGATTATTTTTTAGAGTAGTGATGTGTTGTTCAAAAGAAGCATCTAACCTTTATACCTTTAGACGATTAGTTGTCAAGGGCACAGACTCACCGGTAACGGATTTTGAAGAAATCCGTCAATCAGAGCGGTACGAATAAAAAAACAGATTCTGACTTAATTTCAAAATCAGCTGCATCCGGATCATATTTAATTACTGGTATATTTATCCAGCCAGTTTGGAAACATCAGCGATGCCTGCCGCAGACCGCCCCTTTTTTCACGTGAAATAAGTCAGGATTTCAGATTTGTCAATTTTGGTCAGATCAGCTGTAATGATCTTGTCCAGTTTGGCTTTTACATCGGGTTTAATTCTGTCCAGGACCTGCCTGTTTATTTTCTTTGCTGCGGCAAGGTGCCACACCTCGCATTTTTCACCGGCTATCAAAGTATCGATATTCTTCGCTATCATCTTAACGAGTCTCTTTTCCGTTTCTGTTTCTATAGTATGACGCTCGCCGGAAGCCATTCCGGCCTCTTCTTTTCCGCCACCCCTCCCGAATCTTCCCCCCATATCACTTAATTTATCCACTAACTTACCGTGTCCCTCTACGGCGTCATAACTTTCAATCATGGTTACCCTGGGACTTTCCAGGGGCTTCTGTGTGATTCTGTAGGCTTTAAAATGACCGAGATCGGTAACGACTATTATTGTTTTGTCCATATGCCACCTTCCCTCTACATAAGGATTTTGAATTCTTTCTCTCCTCTAATTAAATAATACCCCCTATTCAGTATGCTTGCAAATATTTATTATCAAGGTCCGGTACCCGGCACGTAACCAGTGCAGTCTGAACAATCACCTGCCTGTTGAGAAAAAAAGAATAATGGCTTGGCAAGAATAGTCCCGTCTCTTGATATGGGATCAGCCTTTGATATACTCGAATCGCAGTTTCGATACAGTATGACGCTTACAGGACGGGATAATCTGTGCTTTGCAGATGCTTGACTGCCGGGAATGCTAACTGCCGGACTGCTGCTGGTTCTTTTTTACCCTGAGTTTGGTTTCAATAAAATCTTTATGGGATACATGGATCAGACCGGCGATCTTACGGACCATATATTCCTCGTGTTTATCCAGAATGGAATCAGCAAAGGCCACATCCCATAAATGCTCGACAACTTTTATCTTCTGAACATGACTGAAACCTTTATTCATGAGGGCCGTGAATTCATAATAGCCCGTTGATGTCCAGATTTTTTCTTCGGCAAGCTGCATGAGCTCGGCTGTCTCTGAGTCACTAAGTTTAAATTTTGCCCTGATCGTTGCGGTTATTTTTTTCTGCTCATCCACACTGATTTCCGCATCAGCCCGCATCATTTCAATCAGAAGCGCGGCAGTCGCGATCTGAAGCGAGTGTTCGGACACATCATCAGTTTTCCCGGAAGAGGATTTAATATGTTTGTCGAAAAACTGTTTAACCGTGCTGATCATAGTTAATTAAGAAAATGGATATTACTGATTCGGTCCCTGGTCTGCCTGTATTATAAGGTACCGTAATCCCGGAGAGCAAGATGAGGCCATTTGCGATTATAAGATCCAGAAGGGCATAAGACGGAAACGAATCTCCTGTGAGGGAGGGTGACCCTGCAGACTATGCTGCCCTTAAATCAGATTTTTGATTTCCCATCTTCTTTTTAATGAGATACCCGGTGCAGCAGGGATCGCATGTTTTGCAGGTCTTGCATATCTCATTGATTTCTTTAAGAAGGTCTTTCAGTTTCATGTTAGTTGTGTCCCTTACTTTGGTTTTACCCGGAATACCGGTCCGGGCATCCTGTACCTGTTTTAGCAACTGCTGTGCCAACATGGACCTGAAGAGTTAACTCCATGAAACTTAATGGCATATGTGAAATGATCATAAGTTAGCCGTAAGGGACTTTTTTCCATATGCCCGGAAAAAGTTTCTGGCATGTAATATCTGCTGTGAGGTTTTAATTCCTTCGCATCTTTCCATACATCCGTATTCAGATTCAGCGCTCTATCCAGTGGACCGTCCTTCTGTGGTAGAATGATGTTCTATGAGCTCACTCATTACCCTGGAAAATATAACCATGCCCCTCCCTTCAGATGATGATAAGCGTGCGGACGAACAGAGAATCAGGGACATGCTCGGTCTTGAGCCGCTCGAAATACCTCTCTCGGTTCTGCGTAAGATCCCCTCACATACAGGGCGGGAACTGTCCTGTATCGTGGGAAGGAGAAGGCATGGTTATAAATTGATCGATATCTCGGCGGGTCCCTCGTACTCCATAGGGCTTGATCTCGGATCTACAAACCTTGTTGCTGCCCTCTATGATAATGTTGCACAATGCGTTGTCTCTGAGGCGAGGGGGGTGAATCCGCAGATTAGGTTTGGGAGCGATATCCTGACACGCATGCAGCATTCCATGTCAGGCAAAGCGGAAGAGGTGAGTCAGTGTCTCATGGACGGCGTTGAAGCCGTGATAAATAAATTGTGTAATGACGCGGGAATTAAGCGGCACGAAATCCATGCACTCGTGGCAGCGGGGAATACGGTGATGAGCCATTATTTCCTCGGTCTTGATGTCAGCAGGATACCGGTTTTCCCATTTGTGCCGGTTGTCCGGAAACCCGGATTCTTTAATGCCTCGGACCTGCATATCGGGATACATCCTGAGGCGCTGGTCCATGTCTTTCCAAATGCAGGTATCTACGTTGGCGGAGATATTGTGGCCGGTGTCCTTGCATCCGGGATATATGAATCTGAAGAACCCTGTGTTCTTATAGATGTCGGGACGAATGCGGAGATAGTAATCGGCAGCAGGGACTGGCTTCTCGCAGGCGCGGGGGCGGCCGGCCCAGCTCTCGAGGAGGGAATAGCAGGGATAGGGAAGCGCGCCGAGAGCGGCATTATCTATGATATTGATATTCACGATCAGGGGACCGAGTGCAGGACCTTTGACAATGCCCCGCCACAGGGGATATGCGGTTCAGGTATGGTGAGCCTCATGTATGAACTCTACCGAACCGGAATAATCGGCAATGATGGCAGGCTGAATTCCGGACATGAGAGAGTTGATATGATCAATGGCAGAGACGCGTTTAGATTGTCCTGCTCATCCGCTGATGGACTTATTATCAAGCAGACCGAGATAGATAATTTTCTGAGGTCCAAGGCGGCGATGTTTACTCTGTTACTTGTACTGCTTCGCTCGGTAGGACTGCGGTTCAGTGATATAAAGAAGGTGTTTGTTGCAGGGGCGCTGGGAAATGGCATGAATGTCCGGAAGGCAGTCGGCATCGGTATGCTGCCGGACTGGCCGGCCGGACGAATCGTCCCTATAGGTAATTCATCGTTAAAAGGGGCCCTGATGATACTTGGGGACAGCAGTCTTCTGGAGCAGGAAGACAAAATAACCGACGGGATAACATATAAACATATGCATGATGACCCTGAGTTTATGAAAGAGTTCAGCGGGGCCATATTCATTCCCCACACAAATCCTGAACTCTTGAAAGTACAATAATCTTTCCCACTCATTCCGGTGCAGAAAGCAATGGATATACAGATATGTACCGGCTTGATCTGAACAGGCATGTCAGTAATAAATTTTTGACTGGATGCAAGTCCTCATACTCATCACATCAAACCGACAGATATGAAACATGCAGGAAAATAATAATCGATTATTACGTTTGTCCGATATGATTATCATCATAAAAAAGATTAAAGAATTTAGTAATAATACCGATATCAGATTCAGGAAGTGAATACATTTATTGTCAAAGACAACGGATTGTCGTCATGGAAAATGAACTTTACAATAAATTCAATGAAGAGATAAACAGATACCGGAATTCTCTCCTCTTTTATGCCAGGAAATGCGACTGGGACACGTTCAAGCTAAACGCCGGCAGGCTCTTTGATTACGTTGAATCATTTGAAATGACGGTGCTTGAAAGAAAATTCTTCAGAATAACAAAAATAATTGTTGCTGTCCTGTTTTTTATGGTCATCCTTATTTTAAAGATGAATCCTGATATATATCCTGAACTCGCAAGAGTAAATGAATTTATGACCGTGACCGCGATAGCAACCTGCGGTTTTCAGGTGTTTTTCCTGTTTAATTACCGGATGTATTTGAAGGGCAAGTTAAGTTGCTACAAGAAAAGGCGTGAGAGATTCATCATGAATATCCAGAGAGACTTTGAGGACATGACCGTTTCTGTTGCCGCGTAGTTTCATTTTTGTAATCCTGCCTTTCCCTTCCCACCTGCATCAGATTTCTCATGAGTGTTTTCAAAGGGGCCAGATTGTTGCCGTATAATATATCGAAGGAGAAAATATCATAACTGGAGGATGGAACCATTTATCTTATTTAATAACATGGTGACATATCGTAATACATTCAGGTGGCAAACCTATGATTGAGCCTGTCATAAAAAGATCACACTTCACCGAGTTGCTCATGCGGAACAACGCTGCGGAGGAGCATGGTTTTAAGGAATGGATATTCAGCCGGGGCATGCTGTTCAGCGCTGTGAACAAATGGTGGAGTGGCGGGGGAAAACGCAGCAGACTCCATGAGGGACTGGATCTCTGTCTGTACAGAAACCGGCAGGAGAGGACAGTCCGCCTTAAGGAAGGCACAGCGGTCCCGGCAATGTATGAGGGGGTAGTGGTAAAGATCATTGATGACTTTCTTGGCAAATCGGTTATTATTGGTCACAGTTTACCCGGCCATCCGCCATTCTGTTCGATCTATGCCCACACAATCCCTGAACCGGGCATAGAAGCCGGCAGCAGGATCCATGAGGGAGATGTTATTGCTGCGATCGCTGATACCGGCAGGTCAAAGACAGGCCTGTTTCCTCATCTGCACATAACGATCGGATTGATATCCGACGAAAAATCGTATGAACGGATGGACTGGGACACGATTGGCAGTTCTGACGTGCTGACGCTGCTGGACCCGCTGGGTGTTATCGGGGGCAATTATGTAATAGAGGATACAGATACGCTTCTGAACGATGCTATCCGTATTTAAGATTTAGCCGGGTTCGTCTGCAGAACTTGAACAGAATTCACAAAGAATGAACACGACGGAACAAAGGATTATTTGCCTGCCATGATATAGTCATGTATCGCACGTGCTGCTCGTTTACCCGCTCCCATTGCGCTGATGACCGTGGCAGCGCCGGTGGATATGTCGCCTCCGGCAAAGATGCCGGGGATATTTGAGGCGCCGTTTTCATCAACTGCTATATAACCTGCTCCCCAGAGATCGAGGCCGTTAATTGATCTCACCAGTATGGGGTTTGATGTCTGCCCGATCGCCATGATGACCTGATCGACGTCAAGGATGAATTCCTCTCCTGAACATTCAGGCCTTCTCCTGCCGGTTGCGTCCGGTTCGCAAAGCACCATCTTATCACACCTCATGGCCTTTACATAGCCCCTTTCATCTCCGATTATCTCTTTGGGATTTGTCAGGAACCTGAAATCTATACCTTCCTCTTTTGCGTGCTCCACCTCTTCAAGCCGCGAGGGCATCTCTGTCTCGGTCCTCCGGTAGACTATATATACCTTCTCTGCCCCGAGCCTCAGCGCCGTGCGTGCCGAATCCATCGCTACATTACCGCCCCCGATGACAGCTACTTTTTTAGCCTTCTTCACAGGGGTGTCATATTTGGGGAACTGCTCCGCCTTCATCAGGTTGACCCTTGTAAGGAACTCGGACGCAAAATAAACGTTGTTCAGGTTCTCGCCGGGTATGGACATATATTTGGGAGAGCCCGCGCCAACGCCGATGAATACCGCTCTATGTCCTTCTTCAAAAAGTTCATCAACGGTCTGGGTCCTTCCCACCACCCAGTTGAGCAGTATCTTTACTCCGAGGCTTTTCACATATTCGATTTCCCTCTGAATGATCTTCTTGGGCAGTCTGAATTCCGGTATGCCGTATACGAGCACTCCCCCTGCCTCATGAAGGGCCTCAAATATGGTGATTTCATAGCCGAGCTTTGCAAGGTCGGCTGCAACGGTTAGCCCTGCCGGGCCCGAACCGACGACAGCGACTTTATGCCCATTGGGTTTTATCTGCAGCGGCTTTTCAAAACTCCCTTTTTTGGCATCATAATCCGCTGCAAATCTCTCAAGCGCCCCGATTGCAATAGGCGTTTTTTTCTTCCCCAGTATACAGCGGCCCTGACACTGGTTTTCCTGCGGACAGACCCTCCCGCAGATGGCGGGAAGCATATTGTATTGCCTGATAACGTTAAGCGCCCCGGAGAAATCGGTGTCCCGTATTGCAGCGATGAATGCTGGAATATTGATCTCCACCGGACAGCCCTCTACGCACTTGGGCTTCTTGCACTGCAGACAGCGCTTTGCCTCCTTGACGGACTGCTTTTCGGTCAGGCCGAGGGACACTTCCTTGAAATCCCTGCTTCTTTTTTTAGGGTCTCTTGCTCTCATATTTATTTTTTACATGTCCCTTTGCATTTTTTCTTCCTGAATATCTCTATGGACTCCTGTTCCTCTTCCCGGTAAAACCCGAGCCTGTTGGCGAGTTCCCTGAAGTCCACTTCATGCGCGTCAAATTCAGGGCCTTCGACACACGCGAATCTTGTCTTCCCTGCCACATTGACCCTGCAGGCCCCGCACATGCCTGTGCCTTCAACCATTACAGGATTGAGGCTCACAAGGGTTTTTACGTTATATGGTTTTGTGAGTTCAGCTACTGCCTGCATCATCCGTATTGGGCCTACTGCTATGACTATTTCCACACTGGCCTTGTCCATTACTTCCTTTAATGCCTCTGTTACCAGACCTTTTCTCCCTGAACTTCCGTCATCTGTTGTGAGCAGGACCTCATCAGCGAGTTCCTTGAATCTGTCTCCCCAGACAAGCAGTTCCTTGTTCCTTGCGCCGAGGATAACAGTGACCCTGTTGTTTTTTGCCTTCAATGCCTTGAGAATGGGATACAGGGTGGCAGATCCGATGCCGCCGCCAACAAGTACACAATGACCATAATCCAGTATCGGCGTTGCGTGGCCAAGGGGGCCGGCTATGTCTCTTATTGACTTTCCGGCCTTCAATCTTCCCAGCTCTTCTGTTGTCTTGCCTATTTTCTGGAAGAGGAGGGTGATGGTCCCTTTTTCACTGTCCGAGTCCGCAATAGTGAGGGGGATCCTCTCCCCTTTTTCATCAATGCGCAGGACCACGAAGTTGCCTGCCTGATGGTGTCCGGCAATGTAGGGCGCTTCGACTATCATTGCGTCCACCTGCGGGGCTACCGTTTCTTTTTTCAGTATTCTATACATAGATGTTCCCGGTTATATTATTTCCTCATACATAAGTAAAATAATGAAAGATGTCAGCGCAGCCGGCCGGTTACCCTGGAATATACTCAACAGGCCTGTACTGTATCCGCCGTTCCATAATCAGGCGAGGCTATTATAGCAAATATCCGTTTTGAAAATCATTCCTGCCGGAAAAATAAGTATTGAAGGTTTTTTCTAAAAATATGGCTTGCATTTTCCATGAATTTGACTGACAATGAATAGAGAAAATCTGAAGTCCGGTATGTGCGGTATTTACACAGCAGAGAAATGCAATCACAGCCGGTATCAGCTGACACGTATGGGCGATTGCCCCGGACTAAACATCGGTCCGCTCGCTGTTTCAGGTGCAGTAGTTGAGATTTGCAGAGATATTTAACAGGAAAGCAGAAGAGACAATATGGAGAACCGCTATTGCTGAATAGTAAGGATATTCCGGCAGCAAAATCCATAAAACCGGTATCGAAAGACCTGACGATAAGAATATGCATGGGGACGGGAGGGCTTGCGGCAGGAAGCCGGGAGGTCATGGATGCATTCCATGCTGCGCTCAGGGCCCGGGGGCTGAAGGCAGCGCTTATCAAAAAATGCGTCACAAAGACGGGCTGCCGGGGGTTCTGTGCAAAGGACGTACTTGTGGACGTTATCGTTGATGGTGCAAAGTCAACCTATCAGTTTGTGGACCCTGAAAAGGTAACCCGCATCGTGGAACAGCATATTGTTAGCGGCCGGCCTGTTGAGGATTGGCTTGTGGGGCCGGAGTATTATGCCTTTCATAACAGGGAAACCAAGGTGCTTCTTAAGCAGTGCGGTGAGATAGACCCTGAGGACATCCATGCCTATATTGCGATCGGAGGCTATAGTGGTCTTGAAAAAGCGCTTGCGCAGACCCCTTTTGAGGTGCGGGAGGAAATAAAGGCCTCCGGTCTGCGGGGAAGGGGCGGGGCAGGGTTTCCGACCGGGCTTAAGTGGGAGTTCTGCAGTATGTCGAGGACCGCGGTCAAATATCTGATCTGTAATGCTGACGAAGGAGATCCCGGGGCATTCATGGACAGGGCTGTGATAGAAGGCAATCCTCATTCGGTCCTCGAAGGCATGATCATCGGCGGGTATGCAATCGGCGCCAAAGAGAGTTTTATATACATCCGCGCAGAGTATCCCCTCGCCATAGAGAGACTGAAAATCGCGATCCTTGCAGCAGAGGAAAAGGGATTTATCGGCAAAAATATCCTGGGAAGCGGATTTGATTTCCAGGTAGCGATCAAGCAGGGTGCAGGGGCCTTTGTGTGCGGGGAAGAGACTGCCCTGATCGCGTCCATAGAAGGAAAGCGGGGCATGCCGCGTTCCAAGCCTCCGTTTCCTGTATCGAAAGGGCTGTGGGGCAAGCCCACCGTTGTCAATAATGTTGAAACACTGGCATCCATCCCGGTCATTATGCTTCAGGGGGCAAAGTGGTATGCATCAATAGGCACTGAGAAGAGCAAGGGGACCAAGATATTCGCTCTGACGGGAAATATCAGGAATACCGGGCTCATCGAGGTGCCGCTGGGCATCTCACTCAGGGAGATTATTTATGATATCGGAGGAGGGTGTGCTAAGGGCCGCAGGTTCAAGGCCGTGCAGACAGGCGGTCCGTCAGGCGGCTGCATACCGGAATCTCACATCGATATGCCGGTCGATTATGAGACCTTGAATGAGATAGGCTCGATGATGGGTTCAGGCGGTATGGTTGTGATGGACAACACTTCCTGCATGGTGGACATGGCAAAATTTTTTCTCTCGTTTACGAAAAATGAGTCCTGCGGCAAATGCCTCCCTTGCCGCCTGGGGAACAAGCGGCTGTATGAAATCCTCGACAGAATCACCCGGGGACAGGGCAAAGCAGGGGACATTGAGTTTCTCATTTCACTATCGGAGGACATAAAAATATCCTCACTGTGCGGCCTCGGACAGACGGCCCCGAACCCGGTCCTCTCGACGATCAGGTTTTTCAGGGACGAATATGAGGCGCATATACATGAAGGCCGCTGTCCGGCCGGGGTCTGCAAGGCCTTCCGCAAATACGTGGTAAATCCTGAAGTCTGCAAGATGTGCGGCAAGTGTTTCAGTGCATGTCCGTCCGGCGCTATCACATGGAAGAAAAAAGAGCCGGCGGTCATATCCGGAGAGACATGCATAAAGTGCGGCGCCTGTTATGATGTGTGCCCTTTTGGAGCGATAATATAATGAAGGGTCCGAGGATTCAAGGGGTCAAGGATTCAAGGGTAATCCGTCACCTGACCCCTCGAACCCTCGTATCCTTGAATCCTGCTTTTTCCGGAGGTGTTTTTGCCGCAACGTAAAGTCAGTATCAAAATAAACGGGACTGAAGTCTCATGCAACAGGGGCGATACCATTCTCATGGCCGCGAGAAATGCAGGGGTGAAGATACCCACGCTCTGTCATGATGACAGACTTGAACCATACGGCGGGTGCAGGCTTTGTAGCGTGGAAGTAAAAGGCGTCCCCCGATTGCTGCCTGCATGTACAACTCCTGTTGCCCGTAAGATGGAGGTCATTACCGAGAGTGAAACGATAACGAGGATAAGGAAGAGGCTCGTTTCCCTTATGCTGTCGAATCATCCGAATGACTGCATGAGGTGTGAAAAGGCCGGGGAATGCGCCCTGCAGGACCTGGCTTATGAATACGGGGTTGACGGCAGTGAATACGGAGGCGAGAGATGGGACCTTCCGATACGGAAGGCCAATCCTTTTATCGTATATGATCCCAACAAGTGCGTGACCTGCGGTCGATGCATAAGGATATGCAATGAGGTGGTGATGGCGGGTACGATTGACTGGGTCGGTAGGGGTTTTCATACATACCCCGATACCGCCTTCCGCAAGCCCCGGAGCCTGTCGAACTGCGAATTCTGCGGCCAGTGCGTGTCTACCTGTCCGACCGGCGCCCTGATTGATAAGAAGGGAATAGGCAAGGGACGGGTAAATGAGCTGAAAAGGGTGAAGACCACCTGCACATACTGCGGTACAGGCTGCAATTTCTTTCTGAATGTGAAAGACGGCAGGGTTGTGAGGGTAACCTCAGACTATGACGCCCCTGTTAATCATGGAAACCTCTGCATCAAGGGACGGTACGGATACGATTTTATCCACAGCGCGGACCGGATCCGGACGCCGCTTATCAGAAGGGGCAACAGCTTTCACGAGGCCACATGGGATGAAGCGCTGGACCTGATCGCCGCTCAATTTGCCGGACTCATAAAGAAATACGGGAACAAGTCAGTGGGCGCCTTTTCATCGTCCCGCTGTACAAATGAAGAGAACTTCCTGATCGCAAAATTCGCGAGGACTGTTTTCAGAAATAATAATGTGGACAACTGTGCGCGGGTCTGACACGCCCCGACTGTGGCCGGTCTGGCCACCAGCCTGGGGGCAGGAGCTGCCACCAATTCACTGGCACAGATACCGGATATCGATACCCTCTTCCTGTTCGGCTCCAACCCCACAGAGGCGCATCCTATAGTTTCCATTTATCTGAAAAAGGCTCTTCGTAACGGAGCCAGGCTTATCGTGGGCGATCCGAGAAATACCTGGATGGCGAAGCGGGCGGACGTGTGGCTCAACCTGCGTCCCGGGAGCAACATCGCCCTTCTGAACGGCATGGTAAATGTGATATTGCAGGAAGGCTGGGAGAACAGGGAGTTCATTGAGAAACGCACCGAGGGTTTTGAGGAGTTAAGGACGAAGGTGAAAGAGTATGATCTCAAAACCGTCGAGAAACTGACCGGCGTTTCAAAAGAAAATATTATCAGGGCTGCCCGGTTGTATTCACACGCAGACAAGGCAATGATCGTATACGGCCTGGGGATAACACAGCACCGGACCGGCACGGAAAACTCAATGGCAATAGCCAACTTGGCCCTTGTATGCGGACATTTAGG
>Ga0079037_100001240_pt1 | contig 13045 bp, 11 predicted proteins | sample Mud3Dept4metaG_FD_71479 | JGI IMG/M metagenome (GOLD analysis project Ga0079037, IMG submission 71479) | Freshwater wetland microbial communities from Ohio, USA, analyzing the effect of biotic and abiotic controls - Mud 3 Core 4 Depth 4 metaG | ecosystem: Environmental > Aquatic > Freshwater >... | reverse complement strand
ATACCGACGGCTATGCTGACCACTTGGGAAAGGATATCAATCGACGCCAGGGCGACGAAACGCATCTTGCGCTGGAGAAGTGCCTGGTGCTGGGTAGCCGCCGCACTTAAGAAATATCCGGTTCCAAGTGCCACCGTCACCCAAAAAAGGCGGGGTTCGCGATAAAAGGATACGAGCAATGGAGCGATCAGGCATGACAGAAGCGCGAGCAGCACACCCACCAATATGTTGAACCAGAACAAAGTGGATACCTGTTCTTCATCAATCGTGGCGCGCTGAATGGTGGCCATGGAAAGCCCGGCATCCTTGAACAAACCAAGAACTCCTGTGACTGCCAGTACCATGCCGACCAAACCGAATTCCTCCGGCATCAGGAGTCGTGCCAGAACGATCAAGGAGCCCATGCGAAGGATAAAATTTGCTGCTAGGGCGGAAAGTGTAACAAAACCGCCACGAATCGCCCTCCCTTTAAGATCCTCCATCCGTTCCTTCTTTGCTATGGATATCCGCTGGGAACATAACCGACTGGTGCAATGACCCTCTTCGAGCAGAAGGCATAATCCTCCCACCCCGATTACGAACAGGTGTCTACTGTTGAACAATCCCGCGCTGCGCGGGATAGATTGTCTTGCGGCATTTCTTTAAGAACATGTTTCTGGTGAGCAACGACCTGGCTTCATCATGCTCGAATGGGGAGGGTCGTGTGCATAGATCAGTGCACTACGTCGCGAAACCTCGGCAAGTGCGATCACCGCTTCATGCGGGATCGTTTCAGCAGAATCACCCAGTCTTCCCCATCGGGTGCAAGTATCGAGGTCCAAATATTGCCTTCCGCAAACGACATGGCCGAATATTCCCCGGTTCGCGGATTGTACCACTGGGTCTTATAACGACCCGGCTCGAGTCTCGCTGTTACATTACCACCGTGAGGCAGGTAAATCACGTAAAGATTTCCTGGAACGGCAAGGCAGAGTGAGCCGTTGTTCACCAGATCGTCGTGAGGGTCGGCTTTCCACCACTCAATTCTGGTAAAAAAACTCACCATGTGGGTATATCCCTTGAGCATCGTCATGGTGTCATCGCCTCGACCGTTCACCCACCCGCCCCCCGTGTCCGGTGCAACACCGGTACCTCTTTTGGCGGTCTCTCCTGTGGTCTGATACCCACCCGCCATCGCTATCTCCCAGGCGGCGCGTCGGTTCGCATCCGCTGAGGCTGCCGGGGCCTTGTAAGGAGCCCAATCGGGGTAGTGATCCTCGTAGCCATACTCTTCGTTGACTTGCGGAATTATTCGTCCCGTTCTCAACTGCTGACCGCGTTGTTCAAGCATCCAACCATGGAGCGGTCTTTTCCATTGCTGGAAGCTGGTCATCCCGAACCACGGCGAAGCCCTGTCTTGATGCCGATTGTCCATGGGATGACTGGTTGCCAGGTGCTGGTAGACATCCAGTTCGTGTAGCCTCGTTCCTGCGGCATGTGTCCAGGGCTCGTCGCGATACGCGTCAAGATCATCGCCCAGATCCCATGTGACGTTGGAGTATGCGCCCAAACGCGCCACGGCGTAGCGGATGTAACGCCGCTCATCCTCAGACCAGGCTGCCGGATGTACCGAGGTGTTGCTCCAGCCCAATACGACGGAAATAATCATATCCCTCTCGCGGGCGTAACCCAGCATCCGTTCGTATCTCTGCCAGTGGGAAATGTTGAACCGCGAGAAATCGAACCCCGGATTCTTTACGTCGTCTGGATGCTTGGCAACCCACGGATTGAGGTGGCCTCGAAACCCGCTGCCCGGCTTGATCGGCTCGGACCAGAAATGACCTGTTCGGCCATACAACAACACCCGGATGCGATTTACACCGAGGGCATGGAGGCGGGCAATGCTCTCCCGGATGACTTTTTCATCATCCCATCCCATCAGCAGAAAGGCCGTCGCTCCGTTCAGATAGTAGTGCTCCCCTGTGCCTTGCCAGATAAAGTGCCAGGGATATTCGGGGTCTACGCGTAGAATTCCGCGCCGCTTGGCATTGATGGCTTTGAATGTACCCGTATGCACCCTGTGAAGATTATCCTGCCAGTAAGTTACCGAGTAGGTGTAATCGCCCGGGTCTGAAGGCAGGAAGCGAACGCGAAAGACACTCCCGTCTTCTGAGTCGCAGAAACCATCAACGGAAAGGCCGACGGACTGGTTGGCCTTTGCGAAATGACCGGTTACGAATATTTCCGTGAACGGGTTATTCGCACTCGGTTTCTCCACATTGATCGCGACCTCGACGAAGTCATTGCATTCAACCGTTTCGTCTGACTGCACAAATGACATTTCGGGCAATACGTCCCGGGGTGAGTCGGAAAGATCCGATACAGGTGTGGAGCAGCCCATGTGCAGAGACGCTAGAAGCAAAACAATCAACAGTCGCTTCACGTTTATGCGCGACCGTGTTATGAACCTTTCTTTCTTCTTTCGTAGGACTCCAAATACCATCATGGTTCACGCCACTCCTGTTTCATATCCCATTCGGAAGATCTTCACGCTTCCGATGCGCTAACGCATCGCTGCGTTAGAAGATGGGTATCCTGATCAGCCCCCGCCCGTGGGGAGACCTGTCCAGAAAAATTTCAGGAGCCATTCATGCTTGTCATGGTCAGCCCGCGTGTTCCGCAGGCTCTTTGAATGTCCTTTGAAGAGATACCGCGAGTTTATGCAAAGGTACAGAAAGAGCAACCGTGATAATAAAATACAGGAAATATTCAGCCAAATGACCCTTATTGAGGGTACGGATCACTGAGTATTGACACTCATAGTTGGGCCATATCTTTTCCCCGAGTTTGAAGACAATGCTGGCATGAAGTAAATATATCTCCAAGCTGTATCGACCACAAAGATTTAAAACCCATAGCATCTTCGTATAAAAAAAGTTTTTCCCGATAGTATTATTCAATTTATCCAGGGCATAAGCGACAAAGAGGCATATCGGACAACTGCCGATGATGAACGGATACCACCAAAGGCCATAATGCCATCGCTCATCCGAGGAATACATGGAATATATGACTATCAGAGAAACAAAGGTGCCGACGAGGCAAGCGAAAAACAGCCAACGCATGCGTGCGGTTATTTTCATGCCATTCGCATAAGACAGATAGCCGACGTGCGCTCCGATGAAAAATATGGGTATTCTTGTCGTAAATATTAATAAATAATTCAGTTGAGAAGGAATAATCAGTGCGCAGAACAATAAGGATGAACTTGTGATTGCGATGATCAGGAAGGCTTTGTTGACGATGTTCCTGTAGCGCAAGAAAAATAAAGGGAATACGAGATAGAAGATCATCAGGGATGCGATGAACCAGTCATAACGGAACCCCTTAAAAAAAAAGCCGACCGTTGTCAGCTCCAGTAAGAAAATACCAAGGATACTTATATCGTTTCTAATAATCATCTGGCCGGCAAACACGGCAGACGTAACAAGCCAATAGGTCGGAAGGATTCTGAGACTTCTTTTCCTGTAAAATTGCAGGGGGGAATACTTTTTCTTCAGCATCCCCTGCATCAAACCAAAGCCGGAAAGAAAGAAAAAGAGGTCTACACCGCCGTAACCGGTGTCTTTCAGGAATGTAAAAAGATGAGAAAAAAAAGAATTTTCAAAAACAATACCAGAGTGAAAGAGATAGATCCATATGATGGCGATACCCATCAATTCTGTTCTGTATTTACTTATGAGATTAAGCGGCATTTATCATTTTCTGACGGAGATATTTTCATATCAATCACTTTTGAGATCCCTGCGGGCTTTCGGAAGCTCTTTCAAGCCAGATTTCCCTCCACCATGGATAAATGCCTCTCGGGCAGAACATTCTGCAATTGCTGTAGCGAGCCTGGCAAACAACACCTTCCAGGATGATGGAGTCATTCTTCAGGGTCACCAGCTTCCCCGTCTTTTCATCAACGAATTTTCTCACCCGCGTTTTGACCGGATAGACTCCTCCGCAATAGGGTACGTGCTCGGCATCGAAGTAAAGACCTCTGTTTTTATTTTCCGCATTCAGCGTGGAGAGGATCTCCTTGTAAGATTTTATGCGGACGAGTTCCCCGGGCCGGAGATCGAGGGTGCCTGTCGGCGTGGGTTGACCGACCGGGATGGTTCCTCTCTTTCTCGGGTAGGGAATTCCTCTCCAGAGGGATTGGAATCCGTCGTAAAGCCATCTGAGCGGATGTCCCAACCCGATCCCGGATTTAATCACCATCTGGTAGATCGCGTAAACAAATCCGCACATCATTCTGCCCAGCGTAACGTTCCCGGAGGCATAATCCTCCAGATATTGTCTGATGTCCCACCACGGAAGCAACTTGGTGAAGTAGGGCAGTTGTGTTGCCTGGCAGACAAATCTTGGCCCTTCCGTGGATTCTGTATTATTGACGCGGGTTTCCGACCACACGTCGTCTTCTGAGCAGCAAGCCTGATTGATGCTTCGTTTATTTATGGGGGGTTCACTCTTGAAAGGCCGATGAGCATCATTGACGGTCTCGCACAGTGGCTTCAACCATGCCTCCTTCCAGAAGATCAGGCACCCGGCTTGGCAGCCACCGTAGGCCTCACCATCGCATCGCAGTTCAAGATGAACAGCATTGGGGAGGCGCCGCCCCCCTGTTCCATTGACTGTGTCGCAGGTCTTGTGCGCTCTCTTGTAGACCCTGAACCGCTGCCCGCAATATTGAAACATCTGTGGCATAAAAGGAAGCTCTTCCAATCGTCCTTTCGGATCCAGCGTTTCCAGTATCTCCGCTTTGCTCCGGACTTCTACCCAATCTCCCGCAGTATAGTTCATGGATAGAACGGAAGGCCTTTCCTTCTTGCTTTTATAATCCCCAAATGACTTTCCTGCCGTAAAATGCTTCGGCATACTTTGCGGGGGCGTTCGACTCAATTCCACGCAACCTTAATATGGATCGAAACGTCTCCTCCGTGAACCAGTGATGATGAGCCTGTGAGCTGAAATGAGTCATGATATGTCTGATCTTTCTTTTACAGACGGCTTCATCCAGGTGAACGAACACATCTGGTGACCCCATGTCACCATCGTACTTCGGGCTTTCGTACTCCAAGATTATGTGATCTCGAAAGGTATTCCAAGTCAAGTCCGATACAATCCGATGATCCTGGTGCAGATCGTGCCGATAATGCGTAAAAATGACATCCGGCGAACAGATCTGTTTCAGAGATTCGAAGTAGTCTTTTATTGGAGCACCGTTGTAGGGGAAATACCCGTCCCTGAAGTCGTTGATCACGATGTACTTTTCTTTCGCATGTCTTAAAATTGCCCTCGCGCTTTTTGCTGCCTCCTCCTTCCTTTTGGGATTTGCGCTGAATACAACCCAATACCAAACAGCATTGTCGTATTCATGAAGCAATTTCAGAACTGTACCACCACAGCCGATTTCAATATCATCGCTGTGCGCTCCCAGACACAATATCGTCAACGGTCGATTTTTTTGTTCTTCCAATTGCCATTTCAACATAGCGGATCCCGTCTGATTTACCCTTCGGGTCAGTTTTCTTTCTTCCACACGACCCAGGGCGCCTCCCCCCGGTCGTACATGTCATTCAGTTCCTGCTGCTCCTTGAAGGTGTCCATGCAATACCAGAACCTGTCATACTTATAACCGATGAGCTGTCTTTCCTCGATCAATCTCTTGAAGGGCTCCACAACAAGCTCTTCGCCGTCCCGGATGTATCGAAATATCTCTTTCCTGAACACGTAGTATCCGCCGTTGATGATGATATCCGCATCACGCACATATTCGATATTCTCGATGTGATTTTCCGCCCCGAGGGATACGACGTGAAATGTCTGAGACGGTTTAACACATATAAAACACCCCACTTTACCGCTTATCTTGAAGAAATCTATCATTTCCGGGAGAGGCAGATTGGTCAGCCCGTCCGCATAGTTAGCCAGAAATATCTCCTCGCCTTCCAGGTATGGCTCCACCGCCTTCAGTCGCTGCCCGATATTCGATCTCAGGCCCGTATCGACAAAGGTGATCTTCCAGTCCGTGATATCGCTTTGCTTCAGCTTCAGTTCTTTGCCGCCATTGGATAGCGTGAAATCGTTTGAAAGGTATTCGTTGTAATTCAAGAAATAATTCTTGATTACGTCCCCCTTGTATCCGAGACACAAGATAAAGTCCTTATGCCCATGATGCGCGTAATATTTCATGACATGCCATAGGATGGGTCGATACCCGATGTTGACCATCGGTTTCGGCAATTCGCAGGAAAGGTCTCTGAGCCTCGTACCCAGTCCGCCGCAAAACAGTACGACTTTCATTTTTCTATTTCTCCCGGTTGGATTACTGTAAATGGAGGATTTCCCCCGAACAAACCCCCATTTATTCTGCTACGGCTTTATCAGTGGGCGAACCGATATGTCGGTGACTTCCGCGCTCCGCGGCAGACTCAGCGCATGAAGAACGACCGAAGCAACATCGCGAGGCTGCAAGAGCTTCTCCGGGTGGTAGGGTTTCCCTTCTACATCGTGGACGGCCGCCTGAAGAGGGCTTGCGGTTCTGCCCGGATAGACACTGATGACGCGAATGCCGTCTTTATTGACTTCCGCTCTCAGGCTGTCGGCAATGGCTTTGAGAGCGTGCTTTGTTGCCGCGTAGGGCCCGGCCCCGGCTTTCGCTGTCAATCCGGCGCTGGAATTGATGAAGACGATCTGGCCAGAACGGCGCCTCAACAGCGGCAGGAGGATCTGCGTCAGGAGATAGGGAGCGCGAACATTGATGCGATACTGTCGATCGAATGCCTCGATGCCGGTCGTCTCGATTCCACCCACGGCGATCGCACCGGCACTGTGAATCAAGATGTCAATCGCTTCAAACTCGCCCTGCAGCTCTGTCCCGATGCGACGGATGTCATCATCCACCTCAAAGTCCGCCTGATACACCGAAATGTGCGCTGTATGTTTTCTTCCTTCGTTGGTGACGGCGGCCATCCTTTCCCTATCGCGCCCAACGAGGCACAGCCGGGCCCCCTCTTTCGCGAGAGTGATCGTGATTGCCGTTCCGATGCCGCCACTTGCGCCTGTTATGATCGCGACTTTGTCCTTGAGGGTGGACACCGTTTTATACTTCCTTTCCCAATGAGTTCGTTTCTACACCATCGGCTGAGCCTGTCACTCCTGCAGGGACTCCCTCGTCCGTGGTAGCAAGAGGCGGTTCTCCATCAGCTGGAATGCCGCTTCCTGTATCGATGGAAACGGCAAGCCGGATCGATCTGCGATAGACAGTAAATCATGGTTTCCATCCGAAAAGTTTAATACCCAGAGGAACGCTCGCTCCTTCTCGCCGATGGAGGAATAGAGGCCCCTTTTCCCCAGTTGCGGCTCGCACTTCGGATTCGTGTTAACATAAGCGCGATTGTATTCCAGTAGGCGCACGATGTCCACGAGCCTGCTGAAACTTTCCCCCAGGCTCTCCGGTTGAACGAAATCGAGATTGTCGGCGGAGGTATGATACTCGGGGTACGCCCCATAGGGTGTCCTGGACAATCTGCCGACAGGCAGGTCAAACCCCGGGGAACAGTACTGGCGCTCGTCATATCCATAGGGATCGAAATCGAAAATGTGGTACGGCCTCCCCGAGTGCCTCAAAACGTGAAGGACAACCCGATCGATATCTGCATCACCCCTTCGGCTTCTCTTGTACGTCATCTTTCCCGGGTCGCCAAGGCCTGTCAGAACCAGGCCGTGCTTGATGGTTCGGGCCTTCTCCTCGTTGCGGGCAAGCCAGGCGATGGCGCCGATGGTTCCCGGTATGAAGAGGAAACGATAAGAATACCGGCATTTTGTCATACCGATCTGCCTCGCCAGCAGGGTTGCCAGGGCAACCCCAGACAGGTTGTCGTTGCATAGAGAAGGATGGCAGGTGTGGCTGGAGATCAGAATCTCCGATTCTTCCTCGCCCTTCAGGTAAAATTCCCCGTAGGTCAGGAATCCGTTTTCCAGGCTAGAATCGATGAATACCTCGTATTTGCCGTCCTCCAGACCGAGATAATCCCTGTGTCGCATACAAAAACCCCAGTTTTCTCTATAATAGGATGTTTTGTATGGGATCCAATCCGGGTATTCCGGGAGTGTGAAAAGATGTGGTTTCAGCTCTTCCAGCGGCAGGATCCGATGAACCGGGATGCTGTAGTTCAGGACATGCAGGTTCGACTTCCGGAAGTCGATGATTTTCTCTCCCCGTGAATTCTTCACGTAGGCGTCCCGGATATTCCATTCCCGGGGCACCGTCCAGTCGAACACCTCCGTTCCGGAAGGAACCTCGTGCATCTTGAGAGGGATGTATCGCTGCAGCATCTCCAGCGTTTGCCGAACCCCATTCCCGGTGATGCTTCTGCAAATGGGGTACAATGCTTTGATCAGCGCATAGATTTCCCGGCCTTTTTCCGCAGGATTCACCGTGATGTCATAATGGGGACGGGTCACAGCCTGTCTTCTTTCTGGAAGGAAAAATCGGGGTAACTGCGGTCCCGGTCGGATATGGTCTTCACGTCGCCCGGCCACGGGATGCCGAAAACCGGGTCATTCCACCGGAATCCCCTCGCGTGCTCCGGAGCATAAAATTCGGACATTTGATAAAAGACTTCTGTATGGTCTTCCAATGTCAGGAAGCCGTGTGCAAAACCTTCCGGGGCATAGAGCATGCTTCGGTTTTCCGGCGTCAAAACAATACTGAAATACTTCCCGAAACTTGCTGAATCCGGCCGGATGTCAACGATAACGTCATAGATAGCCCCTCTCGTGCATCGAATCAGTTTAGCCTCTTCGAAGGGCCTGGCCTGGTAATGCATCCCCCTCAGGGTTCCTCTTGCGGCATTGAAGGAAATATTGCACTGCACGAGCTCTGGATTCAGGCCCCGGGCCTCAAATTCCCTCCTGCACCAGGAACGCGCAAAGAAACCCCGTCCGTCCTCGAGACGTTGGAGGTCAATCACATAAGCCCCTTTCAGTTCCGTTTCGCGGAAGATCATTCGTACACCTTCACGTCCGGGATAGGCACGACAAATCGACCTCCCCACGTCCGTATGTGGGCCATCTGCGCCATTATTTCGTCCTTGAAATTCCATGGGAGAATCAGCAGGTAATCCGGCTTTGTCTCCTTTATCCTGCCCGGTTCATAGATCGGGATGTGCGTTCCCGGAGTATATTTCCCGTGCTTGTAAGGATTTCGGTCGACCGTGTAGTCCAGGAAATCCGTCCGGATCCCGCAGTAGTTCAACAGCGTGTTCCCTTTCCCGGGGGCACCATACCCGCAAATCGATTTCCCTTCCCGTTTCACTTGAATCAGAAACTCCAGAAGCTTCCTCTTCGTTTCCTTCACCTTTTCTCCGAAGGAGTGATAATACTCCATCCGAGTCAGTCCTTCGGTCACTTCCTGCGACCTCAGAGCGATGACCCGGTCGCCGATTGATCTTGTGCCATCATCGTCATGCCGCGCGTAGATCCGCAGAGAACCGCCGTGTGTCGGAAGCTCTTCCACGTCGAATATCACCAATCCGTGGTGGGTGAATATCTTCTCTACGGCAACAAGAGAAAAATAGGAAAAGTGTTCATGGTATATCGTGTCGTACTGATTCTCCTCCACCAGCTTCATCAGATGGGGAAATTCTATCGTGATGATACCTTTCGGCTTCAAAACGATTTTCATGCCTCTCACAAAGTCATTCAGATCCGGCACCTGGGCCAATACGTTATTGCCGATCAATAAATCCGCCGCCTGCCCTGCGGCAAGCATTTCGCGGGCCAGCTTCTCCCCGAAAAAGCGGATGAGAGTGGGAACGCGTTTTTCCACGGCGCTGCGAGCCACATTGGCCGCCGGTTCGACGCCCAGCACGGGAATCCCACTCGCGACAAAATATTGGAGCAAATACCCGTCGTTGCTCGCAATTTCGACCACCTGGCTTTCCTTGTGGATGCCGAAACGCTCGATCATCATTTCCGTATATCGCTTTGCGTGCTGCAGCCAGGAGTCCGCATAGGATGAAAAGTAGGCGTATTCGCTGAAGATGGATTCCGGACTCACAAATTCCTCCAGCTGGGCCAGGTAGCAATTACTGCAGACAAAGACGCGCAGAGGATAAAAGGGCTCCATCCGGTTCAACTGCTCCGCCGTCAAGTAACTCTCGCAAAGCGGTGACATCCCGAGATCGACGAGCGTGTGATGCAAGGGAGTCTTGCAAAATCTGCAATCAGGGCCTTTCTGCAATTTCACACCCTCCCATTTATTGCCCCTTCCGTCGGCCGTTTATTCCCATGCGTGTCCTTGCCCTTCCTGAGCCGTCGACCCTGCCATCCGCCTTGCGGGGTACCGCGTCTTTTCGACTATCGCGTCTGGACCCACTGCAGCTTTTCGTTCAGCAGCCCCTTTTCCTGAAGCTCTTTCAAAGCCATGAGTCTCATATGCCTGGAAGTACGGAAATTCTTGTCCTTGAATCGGATCGCCTTGAGCCCCGCCTTGAGTTCCTGAACTGATTCCGCCAGGGTGACCCTCGGCTGATGCGCCGGAGCCAGCTTTCTGAAAAGCTCAAAGCTGACCCGGTACGATCGCTTGTCCGGCTGAGCGTCCTTGTTCACGTGAACCTCGATCCCGGGGATGAGCCGGGCAACGGCGTCGGCCAGTTCCTTCACCTGATAGTTCCACTCGTCGCATCCGGCGTTGACGGCTAGGTACGTTCCGCCCTGACCCGGTTGCCTGGCGAGAGCCCAGTCGACTGCCCTGGCCATGTCTTTTACATTAATCAGTGGTCTCCAGGGTGTGCCGTCGCTCAAGATGGTGATACGTCCTGTTGCAATAGCACTCGCCACAAAATCGTTCAGGACCAGATCCAATCTCAATCGATCACTCCACCCGCAGGCGGTGGAAAATCTGAGACTTGTGATCGTAAAGTGGTCGCACGCCAGTCGTTCCAGGCCTTGCTCCGTCAGGGCTTTCGATTTTGCATATACCGTAAGAGGATTCAGGGGGGACGTCTCCGTTCGTGCCGCATCGTCCGCCGCACCGTACAGACTGCAGCTGGATGCAAACACGAACGCCTTCACTCCGTTTTCTTTCGCTTTCCTGGCCAGCTCGACGCTTGCACGATGATTGATTTCCAGGGTCACTTCCTCGAATCGGTTCCCTATCGGGTCATTGGATATGCCGGCCAGGTGCACGATTGCATTGACGCCGTTCAGGATTTCATCCGGGAAACGCCTAATGTCGCCGAAATACTGCATATCCACCCTGCACTCGGGAAGGACGTCGGCGCCCGTTATGCAGTTGCCGAAGAAACCGATGTCGAACCCAGCGAGCGCAGCATTCGGATAGGATGCTCGCAGACGTTGAATGACCAGCGGCCCGATGTACCCCATGTTTCCCGTAATCAATATTTTCATATCTGATCAACCTTGTCGCGTGGCGTTGTTTTCCGCATCCTGCTAATGGGTCCGCCTGCAGTGGAGCTGTGTCACTGTAAGAAATCCGATTTCGTTAAGTATTCACCGACTGCCTCGGCGATTACCTTATATCCGTTCCTGCCGGGATGCATATCTCGATCGCTGCGGACGTAGAGTTCGTTCCGGACAGAACGCTTCAGGGCAGGGAGCGTATCCACATAACGGATTCCGGAGGCACGAAAGAATTCAAATAATTCCTTCCGGGCCCTGCGCTCATTCAAGAGGAGCTCGTCAATAACCTCGACCAGCTGAATATTTGCATTGTGCTCCAGATAATCTTCAAAGACCAGTTCTTTTGTGGGGATGACTACCACGGCAAACCGGCTGTTGCTCTCACGGCACTTCTCGTTCATATCCTTCAAAAGATTGAATGTAATGCGCATACCTTCCCGGACAGAGCCCCTGTTCTGCTGCAGTCGATCCCGGAGTCCGATCGGTCGAAATGCCTCGTGAATATTCTCTTCAACCAGGATTAGAGTCGCGGTCTGTCTATCCTGCTGACGGGACGCGTTTCCGATTCGGAGGTTGCCCTTGACTCTGCCCAGGAGTGGGCCATGGAACACGATCTGATAGATAACGCTATTTTGTGACATCCATACCCGGATTGTCTTGAACCACGCGGGATCGTCGGGCGTTTGCCAGATATCAGCGTCTGCACCGTCAAAGGAGCCCTGCCTCAAATAGGACCAATAATCAAGTCCGTACGTAACAGAAAATGCATTTTCAAAATCATCCCCCAGGTAAAGACCGCAGAGGACGACTTGCGGCTTCAGATCCGGCACGCGTGTTTTAAACAAATAATAATACTGATTCGGTCCGTAGCCGCCCATGCCCATGTTGTATACGGACATGCCGGTCAGTTGCGCCAGAACATGCGGCCATGACTCTTCCATCTTCGCCGTGTTGCCATAGGTATGCGAGTCGCCGATGGCTACGATGTCCGCTTGCCCCGGGACCGCTTTGTTCCTGAACCCCCAATCGTCATAGCCGGCAGCTTCTGGAGCAACGGCCCTGCCGAGTATGTTGTGCTCGACCATCGAAATCGACAGATAGTCAGCAGGGTTCAAGAAGACTCTTGCCGCAATCTCGCACAACAGCAAGCCGCCGAGCGTGGAGACCATGACAAGAAGCGTGTTAAAAGCAACTTGCCTGTACTTCATCGTTACTAATCCAGCTTGAATTCAGCTTTCCAGTCGGAGGTCTCGGAGAACTCCGGCTGTTCTTTCTTCTCGAGGAGATAGTCACCGAGGACCAGATAGTCCATCTCCGTTCGCATGAAGCATCGGTATGCGTCCTCCGGAGTGCAGACGATCGGCTCGCCGCGGACGTTAAAACTGGTGTTTACGACCACGCCATAGCCGGTTCGTTTTTTGAATTCCTGAATCAGCCGCCAATATCGGGGGTTCACCTCACGGCTTATACTCTGAATCCGCGCCGAATAGTCAACGTGAGTGATGGCGGGCAAATCGGACCGCAAATAATATAGCCGATCGTAAAGGCTCCGTTCCTGGTAATCCGATGGGATCGGAATGCGTTTATTCTC
>Ga0079037_100001238_pt1 | contig 13049 bp, 12 predicted proteins | sample Mud3Dept4metaG_FD_71479 | JGI IMG/M metagenome (GOLD analysis project Ga0079037, IMG submission 71479) | Freshwater wetland microbial communities from Ohio, USA, analyzing the effect of biotic and abiotic controls - Mud 3 Core 4 Depth 4 metaG | ecosystem: Environmental > Aquatic > Freshwater >... | reverse complement strand
TCTCCATCGAGGCCGCCCAGGGGGTCACCACCGGCATCTCGGCGCGCGACCGGGCCCACACCGTCCTCACCGCGGTGAAGGACGACGCCCGGCCCGAGGACCTGGCCCGGCCTGGGCACGTCTTCCCGCTGCGCGCCCGCCCCGGCGGGGTGCTGGTGCGCGCCGGGCAGACCGAGGGCTCGGTGGACCTGGCGCGCCTGGCCGGCCTCAAGCCGGCGGCGGTGATCTGCGAGGTGATGAACGACGACGGGAGCATGGCGCGGCGGGGAGATCTCGAAAGGCTGGCGCGCCAGTTCGACCTGCCCATCGTCTCCATCGCCGACCTCATCGCCTACCGGATGCTGAAGGACTCGCTGGTGCGGCGGGCGGCCGAGGCGCCCCTGCCCACCCGCTACGGCGAGTTCAAGGCGGTCGCCTACGAGAACGACGTGGACCGCCACACCCACGTGGCGCTGGTACGGGGCCGCTGGAAGCCCGACGAGCCGATCCTGGTGCGGGTGCACTCCCGGTGCCTGACCGGGGACGTCTTCGCGAGCGAGCGGTGCGATTGCGGGCCGCAGCTGGACGCGGCGCTGCGCCAGATCGAACGGGCCGGGCGGGGCGTGCTGCTCTACCTCGACCAGGAGGGCAGGGGCATCGGGCTCGTCAACAAGCTCCGGGCCTACAACCTGCAGGACCAGGGGCTCGACACCGCCGAGGCCAACCTGCAGCTCGGCTTCAAGCCGGATCTCCGCGACTACGGCATCGGCGCCCAGATCCTGCGCGACCTGGGCGTGCGTAAGATGCGGTTGCTCACCAACAACCCGAAGAAGATCATCGGCCTGGAAGGCTACGGCATGGAGGTGGTGGAGCGGGTGCCGCTGGAGATGCCCCCCACCCGCCGCAACCGCGCCTACCTCGCCACCAAGCGGGACAAGATGGGTCACATGCTCACCCTGGCCGGGAGCGGGTCGCCGCGGCGCGCCGGGAAGCGGTCCGCCGGCGCCGTCCGGCCGAAAGGAAGGAAGACATGAAGGTCCACGAGGGGTCCCTGGTCGCCACCGGGCTCAAGTTCGCGCTGGTGGTCTCGCGCTTCAACTCCCTGATCACCGAGCAGCTGCTCGCCGGCGCGCTCGACGCGCTCCGGCGCCACGGCGTGGCCGAGGAGGACGTCGACGTCTACCGCTGCCCCGGCACCTTCGAGCTGCCGGCGCTGCTCCGGCGCGTCGCCGCCGGCGGGGGGCACGACGGGATCATCGCCCTCGGCGCGGTGATCCGCGGTGGGACCCCGCACTTCGAGTACGTGGCCGCAGAGGCCACCAAGGGGGTGGGGGTGGTGTCGCTCGAGGCCGGCTGCGCGGTGACGCTGGGGATCCTCACCTGCGACACCATGGAGCAAGCGCTGGAGCGCGCCGGGGTGAAGGCCGGCAACAAGGGGGCCGACGCCGCCATGGCCGCCATCGAGCAGGCCAACCTGTTTCGCCAGCTCGGCAAGGGGGCTGCGCGCAAGCGCGGACGCGCCTAGGCGCCCCATGCCCCAGCAGAAGCGCACCAAGGCCCGCGAGCGCGCCCTGCAGGCGCTCTACCAGATCGACGTCGCCGCCACCGACCTCGACGAGGCCCTGGCCCGCTTCTGGAGGAGCTTCGAGCCGGTGGAGCGCGAGGTGCGAGAGACGGCCGAGGCCCTGGTCCGCGGCGTGGCCGAGCACCGGCGGGAGATCGACGACTCCATCGAGACCGTCTCGGTGAACTGGAGGCTCGACCGGATGGCCAAGGTCGACCGCAACGTGCTGCGGCTGGCCATCTACGAGCTGCGCCACCGACCCGAGGTCCCGGTGAAGGTGGCCATCAACGAGGCCATCGAGCTCGGCAAGAAGTACGGCAGCGAGAGCTCGGGCGCCTTCATCAACGGCGTGCTCGACGCGGTGGCCGCCGCGCTGCCGCCGGCTCGCCGGGGGGCGCCGGAGCCATGACCCTCCGGATCGACGTGGCGGAGCGGTCGCTGGCCTCCCTCGACGCCCTGGCGGCCGACTCGCTGGCGGTGTGGGTGGGCCCGGAGCGGCCGCTGCGCGGGCTGGCCAGCCTGGTGGACTGGAGGATGTGCGGCGCGCTCTCCCGGGCCATCCGCACCGGCCAGTTCACGCCCGAGGCCGGGGAGGCACTGCTGCTGCCCGCCGCCGGCCGTCTGCCGGTGGGCCGGGTCTTCTGCTTCGGGTTGACGGCGGCGATCCTGGACTCGGTGCGCTTCGGCGAGGCGGCGCGGCGGGTCGCAGGCGACATGGCGCGGGCCGGCAGCCGCGCCTTCGCCACCAGCCTTCCGCCCTGCCGCGAGGGGCCCATCCCGGCCGCGCGGCTCTGGCTGGAGGCCAGCCTCGGGCGCCCCGACATCCGGCAGCTGCTCCTCGGGGACCCGCGGGCGCTGGCCCGCGAGCTGGCCATCGCGGCGCAGGCCATCGGCGCCAGCATCGACGTGGTCGTGGCCGGCCCTCCGCCGGTGCCGCCTCCGGTGCGGAGCGCCGGCTTGCCGGTCCGCGACGCCGTGCTACGCTGACCGGGAAGGGCGCGCCCCTCCCGATGGCCGATCGCCGCTCCCAGAAGGCGCTGGCCGAGTTCCTCGCCGAGGCGCAGGAGACCATCGACGCCCTGGCGGCCCAGCTCATGCGCCTCGAGGGGGCGCGGGCCGGCGCGGAGCCCGATCCCCATCTGCTGAACGCGGTCTTCCGCGGCGCCCACTCGCTCAAGGGGATCTCCGGCATGTTCGGGGTCGAGCGCATGGCCCGCCTGGCCCATGCGCTCGAGGACCTGCTGGAGGACCTCCGCATGGGGCGCCGCCGCCTGGACGGGGCGACGCTCGACCTGTTGCACGAGGCCCCCGAGCTGTTCGGGCGCATGATCGCCGAGGAGGCCAAGGGAGGGCCGGAGGGGACCTCCGACGCGGCCGAGCGCCTGGCCGGCCAGTTGCGAGGCTCGGGCGAGGCGCCGCCCGCGGCGGCGGCCGGGTCCGAGGCGCGCTACGCCCTGCCCGAGGAGGTGAAACGGGTCCTCACCGAGTACGAGGAGCACCGGCTGCGAACCAACGCCGCCCGGGGCCTCGCTCTCTACCGGGTCCGCGCCTCCTTCGACCTGGCCCGCTTCGACCAGGGAATCGCCGAGCTGGGCGGAAACCTCCGCTCTCTGGGGGAGGTGGTCTCCACGCTGCCCGCCAGCGGCCCGGCCGCAGAGGGGGCCATCGCCTTCGAGCTGCTGCTGGCCTCCGGGTCGCCCGCCGCCCGCGTGCGGCAGGCGGCCGGACCTCGCGCCGAGGTGGCGGAGGTGCCGCGGGTGCTCGGCGAGGCGACGCAGGCTCCGGCGACGCCGCCGGCCGGGCCCGGTGCGCCCCCCGCGCCGGCGGCGGCCTCCGCCCCGCCGGAGCCCGAGGCGACGATCCGCTCGGTGTCCCAGGCGGTCCGGGTGGACATCCGCAAGCTCGACCGGCTCATGAACGCGGTGGGCGAGCTGGTGCTCCTCAAGACCGGCCTGCTGCAGCTGGCCGAGCGGCTGCGCGCCGGCGAGCGGGGCGTCGAGCTCGGGCTCGAGCTGCAGCGGGCGGGCCGCAGCCTGGACCGGAAGCTCGACGAGCTGCAGGCGGGCATCCTCGAGGTGCGGATGGTGCCGCTCGGGCAGGTGTTCGAGAAGCTGGCCCGGATGGTGCGCAAGGTGGCGCGCGAGGTGGGGAAGGAGGTCGAGTTCCAGGTCTCGGGGGGCGAGGTGGAGCTCGACAAGCTCATCGTCGAGGAGCTCTCCGATCCGCTCATGCACCTCATCCGCAACGCCATCGACCACGCCGTCGAGCCGCCCGAGGCCCGGGAGAGGTCCGGGAAGCCGAGGGCCGGCCGGATCTCGGTGGCGGCGGTCCAGCGGGGAAACCACGTGTCCATCTCGGTGGAGGACGACGGGGCGGGGGTCGACGAGGAGCGGGTGCGCCAGGTGGCGGTGCGCCGCGGCCTGGCCACCGAGGCGCAGGTGCGCGAGCTGCCGCGGCGGGAGGCGCTCAACCTGGTGTTCGCCCCCGGCGTCTCCACCTCTCCGAAGGTGACGTCGCTCTCGGGTCGGGGGGTCGGCCTCGACGTGGTGAAGAACAACATCGCCGCGCTCTCCGGCATCATCGACCTGCACAGCGAGCCGGGGCGCGGGACCCGCTTCGAGATCACCCTGCCGGTGACGCTGGCCATCGTGCGGGCGCTCCTGGTGACGGTGGCGGGCCGCAGCTACGCCATCCCGCTGAACGGCGTCGTGGAGATCGTGGCCCTCGAGCCGTCGCAGCTCCGTACCGTCGAGCTGCGGGAGGTGGCGGACCTGCGGGGATCCACCGTGCCGCTGGTCCGGCTGGGCCGCTTCTTCGGCCTCGCCGATCCGGAGCGCTCGGTGGCCCTGGCCTGGCCCCCGGCCAAGCAGTTCGCGGTGGTGGCCGGCCTGGCCCAGGACCGGGTGGCCATCGCGGTGGACGAGGTCGGCGGGCAGCAGGACGTGGTGGTGAAGCCGCTCGGCCGGATGCTGCAGGCCACCCGCGGGATCGCGGGGGCGACGGACCTCGGCAGCCGGCGCACCGTGCTGGTGCTGGACGTGGCCGCGGTCATCGAGGACGTCATCCGGGGCGAGCCAAGGCGGGAGGCGGCCGGGCGGCGCTAGCCGGCGAGGGGCGCGGATGGGCGACAGGCGGGGCGCGAGGCGAAAGGCGACTTCCCGGAGGCGGGCCCCGCGGCGTCGCACCGGCGCTGCGCGGCCCGCCGGGGCGGCCCTGGCGCCGGCCGCGGAGGCGGTCTGGCCGGCCGCCCCGCCTCCGGTGGAGCCCGCCGGTCCCCCGGGAGGCGGCGGGCCCGCCGCCGCGTCGCCGCCCCTTCCATCGCGCCAGGACCAGCCGGGGGATCCCCTCCGGGATTTCTTCTTCCGCGAGGGCGAGCCCGGCTCGGCGGTCCTGGAGGTCGGCGTCTACGCGCCGCCTCGGCCCGAGGCGGCCGCGCCCGAGGAGCCGCGCGAGTACCTGGCCTTCCACATCGGCGAGGAGGAGTACGCCGTCGACATCCGGTGGGTCGCAGAGGTCCTCAAGGCGCCGGTCGTCACCGAGGTGCCGCGCACGCCCCCGCACGTCCTCGGGGTGATCCTGATCCGCGGAGAGGTCGTCCCCGTGGTGGACGCCCGGCGCCGCCTGGGGTTACCCGGGCAGCCTGCCGCGCGCGCATCGCGGGCCATCGTCTGCGACGTGGGCGACGGGCCGGTGGGACTCCTCGTCGACGGGGTCTCGCAGGTGGTGCGCCTCCCGCCCTCGGCGATCGAGCCGCGTCCCCAGGGGGTGGGCGGCGTCGATCCGGAGACCCTGTCCGGCCTGGGCCGCGACGGCAGCCGCCTCTTCATCCTGCTCGACGTCCCGGCGCTGCTGCGGGTCCCGGCCGTCGCCGGCGGCGCGGGGGAACGGGCGTGAGGGGCGGGACCGCCGGCGAGCCGGCCGACCCGGTGGTCGAGCTGTGCGCCTTCCGCGTGGGGGAGGACGAGTACGCCCTGGACCTGCGGCGCATCCGCGAGGTGCTGACCCCCGTGCCGGTGCGGCCGGTTCCCCGCGCCCCCGAGGTGCTGGAGGGGGTGGTGGACGTGCGCGGCGAGGTGATCCCGGTGGTGAACGCCCGCCGGCGCTTCGGGCTGCCGGCGGCCACGGGCGGCCCCCGCTCGAGGATGCTGCTGGTGAAGCTCGGCGACCGGGTGCTGGCCCTCCTCGTCGACGCGGTGCTGGAGGTGATGCGCGTTCCCCGATCCGCCATCCGCGCGGCGCCGCCCCCGGCCGCCGGGAGCCCGCGCCTGTTCGTGGGGGCGTGCGGCGGGGAGGCCGGCCATCCCGCTCCCGGGCGGTCGCCGCGGGGCCCGGCGCCGCGGCTGCGCCTGCTCCTCGACGTCCGCGCCCTCCTCGAGCCCATCGGGCCGGCCGAGCTGGCCGCGGCCCGGGCGCGGGCCGCCGGGGAGAGCCCGCCCGAGGCGGGGCCCGGCCGGGAGGTGGGCTGAGATGCACGGCGCGGCGCAGCCCCTGCGGGTCCTGGTGGTGGACGACAGCTCGGTCCTGCGGCGCCAGGTTTGCCATGCGCTGGAGCGGAGCTGCGGCATGGCGGCGGTGGAGGCGGGTGACGGGGCCGCCGCCTGGCTCCGCCTGGCGGAGGCGCGATTCGACCTGGTGGTCACCGACATCAACATGCCGGTCCTGGACGGTCTGAAGCTGGTGGCGCTCGTCCGCGGCAGCGAGGGCCCGAACCGCATGGTCCCCATCGTGGTGGTCACCACCGAGTCGGCGCAGGCCGACCGGGACCGGGCGCTGGCGCTCGGGGCCAGCGCCTACCTGGTGAAGCCGATCCTGGCCCCGCAGGTGGTCGAGGCGGCGCGGCAGCTGCTCGGCCTTTGAGGGGCCGGGAGCCCGGTCACGGTGCGATGCGCTCCATCATGCGCGCGAAGGGGATGGTCTCGCGCACGTGGTGCAGCCCGCAGATCCAGGCGACGCAGCGCTCGACGCCCATGCCGAAGCCGGCGTGGGGCACCGACCCGTAGCGGCGCAGGTCGAGGTACCACTCGAAGGCTTCCTGCGGGAGCCGCTGGCGGGCGATGGCGGCCTCGAGGGCCGCCAGGTCGTCCTCGCGCTGGCCGCCGCCGATGATCTCGCCGTACCCCTCGGGCGCGAGGACGTCGCAGGAGAGGGCCACGCGCGGGTCCTGGGGATCCTTCTTGAAGTAGAAGGCCTTCATCTCCGCCGGGTAGCGGTGCACCATCACCGGCCGGTCGTAGGCGCTGGCGACGACGGTCTCCTCGTCGCCGCCGATGTCGTCGCCCCACCGCATGGGATGGCCGGCCCGCTGGATCACCTCCACCGCCTCCGAGTAGGTGATGCGCGGAAAGGGAGGCTGGACCCGGCGCAGCCTCTCCACGTCGCGCCCGAGGACCGTGGCGATCTCCCGCTCGTGCCTCCCCAGGACCGACTGGACCACGAAGGAGACGAACTCCTCCATCAGCCGCATGTCCCCGTCCAGGTCGAGGTAGGCCACCTCCGGCTCCACCATCCAGAACTCGGTGAGGTGCCGGCGGGTCTTGGACTTCTCGGCTCGGAAGGTGGGGCCGAAGCAGTACACCTTGCCGAGCGCCATCGCCGCGGCCTCCATGTACAGCTGGCCGGACTGCGTCAGGTAGGCCTTGCCCAGGTCGAAGTAGGGCACCTCGAAGAGCGTGCTCGTGCCCTCGCAGGCGCTCGGGGTGAAGATGGGGGCGTCGACCAGGGTGAAGCCCCGTCCGTCGAAGAAGTCGCGGATGGCCTTCTCGACCGTGTGCCGGACCCGCAGGATCACCTGCTGGCGCGCCGAGCGCAGCCAGAGATGGCGCTGCTCCATCAGGAAGGCGACCCCGTGCTCCTTGTGCCCGAGCGGGAACTCGCGGACCGGCCGGGCCACCACCTCGAGCCCCTTCACGTCCAGCTCCCAGCCCAGCGGGGAGCGCGGGTCCCGCTTGACCACGCCGGTGACCGAGAGGCTCGTCTCCTGGGCCAGGTGGTCCGCCTCCCGGAAGACCTCCGGCGGCACGTTCCCCTGGAAGACCACGCACTGGATGGTCCCGGTCCCGTCCCGCACCTGGAGGAAGTGGAGCTTGCCCGAGGAGCGGCGGCCGTGGAGCCAGCCGCGGATGGTCACCTCGCGGTTCTCTTGCCCTGCGACGTCGGCGACGTAGACGGCCGGGTGCATGCGCGCCTCCGGGTGCGGACGCGCAAATGATAGCGCAGCGGCGGCCCCCGTGCGCCCGCTCGGTTATCGATACAAACACCGGAGCCCGCGGTAATATCGCCGCCCCGAAGAAGACCGCCATGTCCATGAACGAGCGATACGATCCGAGGTCCATCGAGTCGCGGTGGCAGGAGCGCTGGGCCGCCGCGGGAATCTTCCGCGCCGGCGCGCGGCCGGACGCCGAGAAGCGCTACGTGCTCGAGATGTTCCCGTACCCCTCCGGCGCCATGCACATGGGGCACGCCCGGGTCTACACCATCGGCGACGCGCTGGCGCGCTACCTGCGGATGAGGGGCTACGACGTCCTCCACCCCATCGGTTTCGACGCCCTGGGCCTCCCGGCCGAGAACGCGGCCCTCAAGGACGGCCGGCACCCCGGGGAGCGCACCCGGGAGAACATCGACGCCTTCCGGCGGGAGCTCCAGAGCCTCGGCTACAGCTTCGACTGGGAGCGCGAGCTCTCCACCTGCGACCCGGAGTACTACCGCTGGAACCAGTGGTTCTTCCTGAAGATGCTGGAGCGGGGCGTGGTCTACCGCCGCACCGGCAAGGCCAACTGGTGCACCAGTTGCTTGACCGTTCTCGCCAACGAGCAGGTGGTGGACGACAACCGCTGCGAACGCTGCGGCGCCCAGGTGGTGGAGAAGGTCATCCCGGAGTGGGCCTTCCGCATCACCGCCTACGCCGAGTCGCTGCTGGCCGGCCTCGACCGCCTCACCGAGTGGCCCGAGCGCATCACCACCATGCAGCGGAACTGGATCGGCCGCAGCGAGGGCGCCGAGGTGGACTTCGGCGTGGCCGGGTCGGCCGAGAAGGTCAAGGTGTTCACCACCCGGGTGGACACCATCTTCGGCTGCACCTACGTGGTGCTGGCGCCCGAGCACCCGCTGGTGGAGCGGCTGACCGCCCCGGGACAGCGGGCGGAGGTGAAGGCCTTCGTGGAGCGCATGCGGCGCACCGACGCGCTGGAGCGAACCGCCGAGGGGGCGCCCAAGGAGGGCGTCTTCACCGGCGCCCACGCCGTGAACCCCTACGACGGCCAGAAGGTCCCCGTCTGGATCGCCAACTTCGTGCTGGCCGAGTACGGGACCGGGGCGGTGATGAGCGTCCCGGCGCACGACCAGCGCGACTTCGAGTTCGCGCGCAAGTACGGGCTTCCGGTCCGGGTGGTCATCCAGCCGGCGGGCGGGGAAAGGCTGCCGGACGGCGACGCCCTGGAGCGGGCCTTCACCGAGGACGGGGTGGTGGAGGGCTCGGGGCCGTTCGACGGGCTCCCCAGCGCCGAGGCGCGCAGGCGCATGTCGGCGCTGGCCAAGGAGAAGGGCTTCGGAGACGCCACCGTGCGCTGGCACCTGCGCGACTGGGGCTTCTCCCGCCAGCGCTACTGGGGCACGCCCATCCCCATCGTCTACTGCGACGCCCACGGGGCGCTGCCGGTCCCGGAGAGCCAGCTCCCGGTGGTGCTGCCCCAGCAGGCCATCATCACCGGCACCGGGGAGCCGCCGCTCGCCAAGGTGCCGGAGTGGGTCAACACCACCTGCCCGCGCTGCGGCGGGCCGGCCCGTCGCGAGACCGAGACCATGGACACCTTCGTGGACTCGTCCTGGTACCACGCCCGCTACCTCTCTCCGCACGACGACCGGCAGCCCTTCGATCGGGAGGCGGCGCGGCGCTGGCTGCCGGTGGACGTCTACGTCGGCGGGCCCGAGCACGCGGTGATGCACCTGCTCTACTTCCGATTCTGGCACCGGGTGATGCACGAGCTCGGCCTGGTGCGGGAGGACGAGCCCTGCACCCGCCTGGTCACCCAGGGGATCGTCAACGGGCCCGACGGCCGCAAGATGTCGAAGCGCTGGGGCAACGTGGTGACGCCCCGGCCCATGGTCGAGCGCTTCGGCGCCGACACCGTCCGCCTCTTCATGCTGTTCGCCGCCCCGCCGGAGAAGGACATCGACTGGTCGGACGAGCAGGTGGAGGGCCTGCACCGGTTCCTCTCCCGGGCCTGGCGCATCTTCCACGCCCGCCAGGACTGCTTCGGGGCCGCGGAAGGCCAGCTGGCCCGCGCCTCCGGCGAGTTCCTCGAGCTGCGGCGCCGCACCCACCGCACCGTGAAGCGCGTCACCGAGGGACTGGAGGGCGAGCTCAAGTACAACACCGCGATTGCCGCCCTGATGGAGCTCGTCAACGCCCTCTACGCCCTCGAGCCGAAGGCCGACCCGGACCGCGCGGCGGTGCGCGAGGCGCTGCTGGCCCTCGCGACGCTGCTCGCTCCCTTCGCTCCCCACGCCGCCGAGGAGCTCTGGCACGAGGTCCAGGGGCCGGCGGTGCGGGAGCGGTTGCTGGCCCGGGAGCCCTGGCCTTCCTTCGACCCGGCGCTGGTGGCCGCCGACACCGTCACCATCGCCGTGCAGGTGAACGGCAAGCTGCGCGGCGAGGTTCAGGCGCCGGCCGGCGCCGGAGAGGCGGAGGTGCGGGCGCTCGCCGAGGCCGAGGAGCGCGTCCGGGCCCACCTGCAGGGAAGGACCGTTCGCAAGGTCGTGTTCGTGCCGAAGCGGCTCGTCAACTTCGTGGTCGGATGAGGTCCCGGTCCGGACTGTGCGCCCTGGCGGCGCTGGCGCTCGGAGGCTGCGGATACTCCTTCGCCGCCGGCGCCGGGCGGCTCCCCGAGGGGGCCGAGCGCGTGCAGGTGCGGCCCCTGGAGAACCGCACCGGCGACGCCGAGGCCGGGGCGCTGGTGGCGGCGGCCCTGCGGGAGGAGCTGGCGCGGCGCGGGATTTCCGGTGGGGAGGAGGCCCCGGCCCGCATCGAGGGGGTGGTGGAGCGCAGCGCCTTCGCGGCATCGAGCCCGAACAACGCCACCTTCCGCCTCACCCTGGAGGTCCAGGCTCGACTCCTGGTGAAGGGCGAGGTGGTCGCCGCCCGCCGGGTGATGGTCGGCGAGGACTACCTGGGTCAGGTGGACGCGCTGGCCGCCGAGGGGCGCCGCCGCCTGGCGCTGCGCCGCGCCGCCGACGCCGCGGCGCGCCAGATCCTCGAGTCCTTCGAGAGGCCCTGAGCGCTACTTCGGGGCGGCCGCCGACTGGCCGACCGCCCGGGCCAGCCGGGCGATGCGCCGCGAGGCGGTGTTGCCGTGCACCACGCCCTTCGACGCGGCGCGTCCGATGGCCCGCTCCGCCTGGCCGAGCGCCTGCCGGGCCCCCTCGGCGTCGCCGCGCGCCAAGGCGTCGCGGACCTTCTTCACGGCGCCCTTCATGCTGGAGCGGAAGTGCAGGTTGCGCAGGCGGCGCTTCTGGGCCTGGCGGTTGCGCTTTTCGGCAGATCGGGTGTTCGCCAAGTGTGGTCTCCCCCGGGTCGCGGAGCGGGGCTATCTACCGCCGCGGCCGGACCGAGTCAAGGCCGGAGTTCCGGCCGGGGAGGGCTGGGCCGAGCCCGTGGCGGGCCCGCCTTGAAGCCCAAGGCCTCCGCGGTCGCGTGTAGGGCGCGGCCTTGGGCGACGCGGCTTCGAGGGACACCTGCCGCGCTCGGCCTTGTGGCGCAATGCCGCGCAGAGCACGCGGCCGCCGTGGCCGCATCCGGTGCGGCCGGGAGGTTCGGAGGCGTCGAGTTATCCACCGGCGCGCTCGGCGCGGCCGAGACTGAACCCCCCAAGGGTCCCGCTGGCCAAGCCAGATCTGGAGAAATCGCGAGAACCACCTGTAGGTACAAGGAATTTGGTCGCGATCCGGGAGGGCGCCCGCCCCTCCAAGGCGTCGGAGATGGCTGCCTGCGCCGATCTGTCACACAATTATCCACGGTCTTTCCACCAAGGATGTGGGGAAGAACCCGCCTCCTACCCCAACGGCGTCAGGAGGATTTTGGACCTTGGCCGAAAAAGGCCTTGGCCTGGTCCCAGAGGGCGTCCATCTCCTCCAGGGTGGCCTCGCCGTGGGCTCGCCCGCGCCTCGCGAGCTCCTGCTCGACGAACTGGAAGCGGTCGATGAAGCGCTGGAGCGCCCGCCGCAGGGCTTCCTCCGGAGGGATTCCGAGCTTGCGGGCCAGGTTGGCCACGGCGAAGAGCACGTCGCCGAGCTCGTCCTCCACCGCTCCCCGGTCGCCGGCGGCGGTGGCCCGGTCGAGCTCTGCCAGCTCCTCGTCGACCTTGGCCCGGGCTCCGGATGGGGAGGGCCAGTCGAACCCAACCCGGCTGGCCTTCTCGGTGAGACGCTCCGCGCGGGCCAAGCCCGGCATTTCGCGGGGCACCCCTTCGAGGACGCTCTTGCCTCCGCCCTTGGCCTCGTTCTCCTTGCGCTTCAGGGCTGCCCACTGGCGCAGCACCGCGTCGGCATCGCGGGCCTCGGCGTCGCCGAAGACGTGGGGGTGGCGCGACACCAGCTTGTCGGAGATGGCGTCGGCCACGGCGGCGAGGTCGAAGAGGCCCTGCTCCTCGGCGATGCGCGCCTGGAACACGATCTGCAGCAGCAGGTCGCCGAGCTCCTCGCGGTGCTCGCGCGGGTCGCCCGAGTCGATGGCCTCGAGAACCTCGTAGGTTTCCTCGAGCACGTAGGGGCGAAGCGTCTTGAGCGTCTGCTCGCGATCCCAGGGGCAACCCCCCGGGCCCCGCAGGCGGGCCATGAGGGCGACGAGCCTTTCGACGGATTGTGCGGTGCGGGTCATCGGTCGCGGGTTTTTAGCTCGAAAGACCCCGTGCTAGCATCCAATTCTCGCGTGAATTCCAGCGCGGCCACCGCCTTCCTGCTCGCCCTGGCCCTCCTCGCGGCGCCGGCCGCGGCACAGGTCCAAGCTCCGTCCATGGTCGAGGACGAGCTGCCCCCGGACGAGCCGGCTCCCCGGGTCCGTCCGGACCGCAGGCCGCTTCCGGCCCGTCCCCCTCCCGCTCCGGCACCGCTTCCGGCGAGCGAAGGGCCCCCGGCCCCAGCGGTGCCTCCGGCCCCCCCGGCATCCGCAGTCCCGGCCCAGAAGCGCGCGCCCGAGAAACGGGCGGCGCCGGCGGACGCGGGGACGGTCGCGCCGGCCCTGCCCGGGGTGAGCATGTCCCCGGACGAGGCGCGCAAGCTGCAGCGCCCCATCGAGCCGGTCCGCGTCGGCTACCCCCGTATCCTCGAGCTGTGGCAGGAGCGCCGCGCCGCGCTCCGGGAGCAGGACCTCCCGCGCGCCACCGCCGCGGAGGAGCGGATCCTCGAGTCCATGCGCGAGCTCGGGATCGAGAACCTGACGCCGTTCGCTGCCGCCCTGGTGCGCGAGGCCGACCGGGCGCTCGGCGCCCGCGACGCCGACGACGCCCAGCGGCAC
>Ga0079037_100001237_pt1 | contig 13050 bp, 7 predicted proteins | sample Mud3Dept4metaG_FD_71479 | JGI IMG/M metagenome (GOLD analysis project Ga0079037, IMG submission 71479) | Freshwater wetland microbial communities from Ohio, USA, analyzing the effect of biotic and abiotic controls - Mud 3 Core 4 Depth 4 metaG | ecosystem: Environmental > Aquatic > Freshwater >... | reverse complement strand
GCGATCCGGCTTGCGCTTGACCCCGATCGGGCCGGGGCGCATACTCGGCGTACACTCACAATCGCGTGGGTCTCCAACCCCCAGGAGGTACACGTATGCCCTCAGCCGAGTGGAAGGACTTTGGCAAGCCGGACGAAGTCCGCACGTTCCCGCACGGCCGCCTCGAACTGCTGCATATCGGCGGTGGCACCGTCGGCCGCATGACTCTCGAGCCAGGCTGGCGCTGGTCGAAAGACGTGAAGCCCATCGCCGGCACCGAGTGGTGCGAAGCGCCTCACTTTCAGTACATGATCTCGGGCCGCGTCCACATCACGATGAAGGACGGCACCGAGGCGGAGCTCGGCGCCGGGACGACCCATTACCTCCCGGCCGGGCACGACGCCTGGGTCGTCGGCAACGAGCCCGCCGTCGCCGTCGACTGGCACGGCGCCACCAACTACGCGAAGAAGAAGTAGCACGGGACCGGCGGGTGCGCGGGAGCCTCGGGCCCCGCGCGCCCGAATCAACACGTCGCGCTGCACGGTCGCGGCCCCGTGCTCCATTCAGCTATCGCGGCTACTCGAACACGAGCGTGCCGAACTTGTCCGGCTGATGGAACGTGCCGCGGACTGGTGACCAGTTCCAGCTCGCGGTACGGCCTCCGTCGTAGTCCATGCGGTAGACATTCGCCCGCCAGCGTGTTCCGCTCGTTGGCGGGACGTTTCGCAGGGGCTTGAGCAGGTCGAACGGCACGAAGACCTCAGCCGTCCAGCCCGTAATTGAGGCACCCGTCGTGGCCGGCCCACCCCTGACGGCGATCGCCTTCTGCGTCTTCTTCTTGCCCTCGTAGTGCCACGGACGCCAACCGTCGAACTGACCATCGAGATTCGGCACCAGGATGGGTAACTCGAAGCCGAGCGGCGAGATCTCGTACTCGAAATAGATGGGGTCTCGTTCATCGGGCCACAGGAAGAATTCAAAGACGTCCTCCGTCCACAGGTCGAGGAAGTCCGCTTTCATCGTGGCCGTCAGCGTGCGGTCGTCCCCGTCCATCAGGACGTACAATCCGGTGGAGGAGTAGAGCATCTTGACGCGAGTGGGGTACGGGCTGTCCGGGGTCTCTCGCGTGCTGAGCGCCTGCCATTCCGCCGTCGACCAACCAGGTGCGCTGCCCCTCCCATCTACGGCGAAGTCGACCGCGCGGCGCACGCGCATCGACGGAGCGGGTGATTCAGCTGGCGCCGTCTGCCTTGCCGACGCCCACACGCCTGAACCCGCTGCGATCAACGGCATCAGCCAGGCGACCGTGCGCAGCCTCATGACGATGACTCTTGTGCCGGGGAGGTTGAACGGGATCCGGCGCGGGCCAGTGGCCCGCGCCGGATCGAACGGAAGGCTCAGAAGTAATAGCGCAGCGCGAGCTGGATATCGCGTGGCGTGCCGCCCTTCGTGACCACGCGGCCGAAGTTCGGGCTCGTAATGTCGGTGTTGGGGCCGCTCAGATTCGGGTGATTGATGAAGTTGAAGACCTCCGCGCGGAACTGGAGCCGGTGCGCTCCGCGCAGGACGAAGTTCTTGAACAGCGCGATGTCCCACTGCTGGTCGCCAGGGTTGCGGAGAATGTTGCGCGTCGAATTGCCGAATGTCCCGGCGGCCGGGTTCGCGAAAGCCTTTGGATTGAACCAGTAGTTGTCATCAGTACCTGTGGAGAACTGCTTGGTCGTGTTCGCCTCGGGGTCGCCGACGATATCGACCGGCTGGCCGATGGACCCGTCACCCACGCCGGCGATGTCGTTGTTCCTGGTGATCGAGAACGGCGTGCCGGACCGCAGGAACGTGGACCCGGAAATCTGCCAGCCTCCGAGCAGGTTGCGCATGAGCGTGCTCTGGTCGCGCCAGAACGGCAGGTCGTAGATGTAGGAAACGACCAGCACGTGCGTCCGGTCGTGACCCGAGGGGCCCCAGAAGTTGCTGTCGTCGTAGGTATTCCAGAGCACGTCGCGCTTGTTGCTGGCGTTGTCGTACGACCGGCCGTAGGTGTAGGCGACGCTCAACTTGAATCCGTTGGAGTAACGCCGCTCGCCGCTGATTTGAAGGCTGTTGTACTCGGAGTCGCCCGTGTTCTCCGACACGCGCAGCGCGCCGTAGCCCTTGTAAGGGCGAAGCGCCGCGATGTTGATGGGGCTCGGCAGCGTGCCCGGCTGCAGCTGGTTGATGTTGCGCTCGCGCTGCAGGTAGGAGCCGTTGCGGCCGACGTAAGTCACGTCCAGGACCACCTTCCACGGCAGCTGGCGCTGGATGCCGAACGCCCACATGTAGGATGCCGGCAGGTTGAACTCCACGTCCTGTCCCTGCATGCCGAACGGGAGGTCGTTGGCGAAAGAGGTGCCGCCCGGGTTGTCGACGCTGCCGTTGGACACGCTGACCATCGGCTGGAACGGCGGGTTGCCGCCGAGCAGCGTCGAATCGTTCAGCGTGACGCGGTTGTGAAAGACGCCGGTGCTCGCCCGCACGATCGTATCGGGGTTAAGCGCGTACGACGCCCCGAACCGTGGCTCGATCAGGTCGTAGTGCGTCTGGGAGAAGCCGCGCGGTTCCCCGCGGAAGAGCGCCTGTACCGCCGGGTCGCTCGCCACCTTCAGGTCGTTGCCCCCGCCCACGAACCCGTCGCCCGGCAGGACGATGCCGTTGTAGCGCGGGCCGGAGATGAGGCGCCCCGTCGTCGGGCTCATCACGGCCTGGTTGTTCTTGTCGTAGAACCGCGGATCGAAGTTGGCGATGTTGTTCGTCGTCGAGTACCACGGCGGCCAGAGTGCGTACCGGAAGCCGCCTTCAACCGTGAGCTTCTCGTTCGGCCGCCAGGAATCCTGCACGAAGATGTCGGTCGCGAGAGCGCGCCAATTGGTGCGCGCGCGCTCGCCGATCTCTGCATAGTTGAGGAAGTTGCCGAGCGCCATGTCGGCAAGCCCCACGCCCGACCGTGCGCTCGAGCTGTTGCGGAACTCGAAATTCCCGTTCTGGTTGTTGGTGCCGCCCGGAATCGGCTGGACGTTGATCTGGTCGAAATCGTCCTCGCCCGAGTATTCGATGGCGACGCCCGCCTTCAGCGTGTGCCGGCCCTTCACCCACGTCAGCGTGTCGGTCCACAGGTGAATCGGCCCCTCGGAGGATGAGGGGTACGGACCGCCGTCGATTCCCGTGAACGTGTCAATCGTGATCGAAGGGATCTTGTCCTCGATCTCCTTGCCCGGGTAGATGTACGGGTAGTTCACGCCCGTGCGGCTCCGCTTGTAGAGCCCCGACTCGGTGAAGACGTTGATGAAGACCTGGTCCTTCGAGTACGCATAGCCGGCCTCGTTGATCAGGTTGTTTGCGATCGTCCACGCCCAGTTGAAGTTCATCGTCTTGTTCGGGCGGTCCCAATCGGTGCGCGCGAAGGGGAACGACCCGCGGAAGGCGTCAATCGCCACCCAGTTCTGCTTCGAGTAGCGGTACGTGAACGAGTGGTTCGTGCCCAGGCGGTAGTCGAACCGGATGTTGTCCTTCCGCTGGTCCCGCGGGTTCTCGCTCGACTGGATGAGGTTGGCGGTCCCCTGCTGGAACCCGGGCGTCGGCGTCGGGTACAGCTTCATCAGTGCGATGCCGTTCGGCGACAAGCGGTTCGCCGGGATGATGTTGCCCGGGAAGGGCAGGCCCGTCAGCGGGTCGCGGATGATCTGCGGCGAATTGAAGAACGGATTGGCGCCCAGCAGTTGGCTGAAGTCGCCGTTGCGCATCGCCTCGGTGGGCACCGTGGCGGTGTTCGTGGCCACCGCGAAGTAGTCCACCCACTCCTGCGCGGCGAAGAAGTAGAGCTTGTCCTTGAACCAGTCACCCGGGATCGGCCCGCCGAGGGAGTAGCCGTACTGCTTGTAGTCGAAAGGCGCGGGCCCGCTGTTGTCGGCGGCGTTCGTGCTGCGGTTGCGGGTCCAGGAGTTCGCCTGCAGGTTCTCGTCGCGGTAGTAGTACGAACCGCTGCCGCTGTAGCGGTTGCTTCCGCTCTTGGTGATGAACCGGATTTGGCCGCCGCTCGCCCGCCCGTACTCGGGCATGTAGTTGGCAGTCAGCACCTGCACTTCCTGGACCGCGTCGACGTTCTGCACGCCGATCATCGTGCCCGCCGACCGCGTGCGGATGGCCACGGCGCCGTCCACCGAGATCGTGTTCTCGTCGGCCCGGCCGCCGTTGATGCTGAAGCCGCCGTTACTGAAGGCATCGAAGCCGAGGTTGTTGAAGTTGCCGCCGACAACACCCGGTTTCAGCGCCGGGACGCCGAGCGGATTGCGGCCCGAGAACGAGAGCAGCTCGATGTCCTTGGCCTCGACCGTCTTCCTGATTGCCACATCCGTCTGGATTGGCGTGGACTGCGCCACGACGGTGACGGTTTCGGAGAGGCTGCCCGTCTCGAGCGTGAACTCGACGCTGATGGCGGCTCCGCCATCGAGCTGCACGCCCGTGCGGCTCGCGGTCTTGAAGCCCTGCAGCTCAGCGCTGACGTCGTAGCGCCCGGGCCGGAGCGTCGTCAACGTGTAGTAGCCGCCCGCGTCGGTGACCGCCGTCAGAAGCTCCTGCGTCTGCAGGCTCTTTGCGGTAACGGTGACGCCGGGGACGACGCCCCCGGTCTGGTCCTTGACAACACCCGAGATCGTGCCGCGATCGAACTGGGCGGCCGCTGGGCTGGCCAGCAGCAGGCAGGCGATCGCCACCGCGCAGAAGCCGAACGCTCTCGCGACACCGCGCATCTTGCACCTCCAGGCAGGCTTGGGGGGTACGAGCCTTGCAGCTGATCCGGGCCAAGGCTATGCCTGCTGGCGATCGGTGTCAAGCGAGCGAGGCGACGGGCAACGCGGCGGCTCAGAACCTCGCGAGACTCACGTTGAGGACCGTGGTTTCTCCGCGCCGGATCTCGACCGCTGTGACGAAGGGATCGAAGCCGTCCTTGCGGATCTCGACACGGTGCGTGCCCGCGGCAAGGTGCACCACCAGGCGATCGGCGCCGGCCGGGTTGCGCCACGGCTCGCCGTCGATGAGGACTTCCGCATCGCCCGGCTGGACGCGAATGGCCACCTGCCCGAACCGGGAGTCTCCGGCGGCGGGCGCGTACTGCTCGGGCGCCTGGCGATCGGGTGGCGCGCCCTGCGGCTGGGGAGCGCCATACGGCGGCGCCGTCTGGACCTGCGTCTCATACTGCGCGGCAGCAGGCTGCGGGCGCGGCTCGTTCGGCTCGCCCGGGGCGAGCTTCTCCAGCGCGCCCTTCACGCGCATCGTGGATCCGGCGCTCAGATAGAGGCGCTGCCGGATGCTCTTGAAGCCCTCCTGGTAAATCGTGACCTCGTGCTCGCCTGGCTCGACCGAGAGGCTCTGGAACATGCCGTCGAACTGGTCGACGATGCCGGCCAGATAGCCGTCGACGAACACCTCGGCGGTCTTCGGCTCGACCCCCACCTTGAGGCTCGCGCCGCCGGGCCCGTAGTCGTACCAGTAGGCGTAGGGGTAGTAGCCCGGATAACCCCAGTAGGCTGAATAGAGCCACGGGCTGTAGTAGTACGGCCCGAAGTACGCGCCCAGACCCCAGTAGAAGCCCGGATAATATCCGCCGTAGTAGCCGCCGTAGCCGTAGTAGGGGTAGTGGCCCCGATAGCCGTAACCCGGATAATACCCGCCGTAGCCTGAGCCCGGACGGTACGCGGGGCGAGGCACGGCGCGACCCGTGGCGGGCCCGGTTGCCGGGCGGGAACCGCCTGGCGGCGGGGCGGGCCGGGCTCCGCCGCTGCGCCCCGGCGCCTGGGCCGGGCGCGGCGCGGCCGCCTGGCCGCGGGGGGCTGGCGCAGAGCGAGGTGCCGCGACCGCGCCAGTTCGAGCCCCGGACGCGGACCCGCGCCGCTGCTGGGCATCGGCCGGTACGACCGAGGCGGCGGCGAACAGGCAGACAATCGCTGCGGAGCCGAGACGCAACTGGCTGGACATGACACACCCCTCAGGGAGCAGTACACAGTATGACGCAAGCGTGGTGCCATGAGACCCTATGCGGATTCCGGCCCGAAATCGGGCGGCCGGGCTGCCAAGTGTCGGAGATGCGTCGCCTGCGCAGGAGAGTGGTGTCATCCAGACGTGACGGCATCCCGCCGGCAGGCGCGGCCAGGCTCAGCGTGGCGAAGGCGCCAGCCGGCGCAGTTCGTCGAAGAAACCCAGCAGGAGGGTGACGGCCGTCCGCGACCCCGCCTGCGCCGGGCCGTCGCTCGCCCTGAGCACCAGGATTCGCTTCCCGTCAGGCGCCACGTCGAAGTTTCTGTACGCACGCCTCTCGTCGTGCCACGCAATGGTCCATTCGGCCCACTGACGCGGTGTCCCGGAGGCAAAGGAAGTCGCCGTGGTGGAGACATCGGCCACCATAATACGACCCTCCCGCTCGAAGAAGAGCCGCCTGCCGTCACGAGCCCACACGGGTCTCGCGCCGCCGCCGCGCGACACCTGTCGCTTCCCGGCATCCGCGCGCATCGCCCGCACATAGATTTCCGTCTGGCCGCTTTCCGTCGAACTGTAAGCCAACCATGTTCCATCGGGCGAGAAGACGGGCCCTTCCTCGGTCGCTGGAGTCTGAAGGAGGGTTCGGGGGCTTCCAGCTACAGGCCGGTCAGGATCGGTCAGAGCGAGGGGCACGACCCAGATGTTGCTGGCCGTGGCGGGGTCCAATTCCATGTAGGCGAGCAGACGCCCGTCGGGGCTGAACGACGACGGGTATTGCGCGTGTGGGCTGCGGGTCAGCCGTTCCATGCTCCCGAGGCCGTCTGCCCGGCGCCAGTACAGGTTGTGGATGCCTCGATCCGCGTCGGAGGCAAACACCAGATGCTGGCCATCCGGCGCCCACAGCGGCGTCAGGTCCATCGCATCGGAGGCCAGGCGTACCGAGCCGCGGCTCCCAGCCGTCTGCACCATGATTTGCCGCGACAACGCATGCCGCATGGAGACGGCGACCTGGCGGCCGTCGGGCGACACGCGGGGATCGCCGTACGCGTCGGCCGGCATCGGCAGGGGCGTCGAATGTCCAGACTCGTCCAGCCACCCCGGCACGCTCGCCGGTTCACGCCATACGCCGGTCAACGCCAGGGCGTCGCCCGTCGTTGAGAAGCTGAACTGCAACCGGCCGAGATCCTCGTCGCCCAGCACCTGGTCGAGTGCCGGGACCGGCGGGCCGGTGAGCGCGAGGCGTGCGGGGTCCATCGGGGCCGCGAACAGCGTGTTGTGCCTGACGAAGACGAGATGGCCGCTGGGCACGTACCGGCCGAAATACGCTCCGCGTTGCAGCGTCGTCCGTTGCCCGGTCGCCGGCGCCACTGCTTCTATGGTGCCGCCGTCGTAGCGGCCGTCGAACGTGTGCGAAGTGAAGACGACGGCGTGCGACCCTGGCAGGATCTGCGGCCAGCGATGCGTCACCTCGTGGCGCGAGGCGTCGAGCGTCGTGAGGGGAACCGGCGTGCCGCCCGTGTCGGGGATGCGCAGCAGCCCGGCCGACGGACTGAACGCAGCGACGATGAATCCGCCATCCCCCCAATCCGCGCCGCGCACTGTCTGAGCCGCCGCGGCACAGAGTTCCACCGGGGGCCCGCCGGCGAGCCTGACCTTCCAGAGCTTGTTGTCGCGGAAGAAGCCGAGCCACGCTCCGTCAGGCGAGAAGAAGAAGTCCGCGCCGCCGCCGGTGCGAAGCGGGACCGCGTCGGGCTGGTCGAGCCGGCGGACAAAAAGGTCCGCGGCGCCGTCGGCCGCCACGCCGCGGAAGACGATTCGGCTGCCGTCTGGAGACAGGACCGCTCGGGCGGAGCGCGGGTGTGCCTGAAAGCCCATGCCGAGATCGAGGTCGAGCCGCTGCATAGGGCCAGGCGGCGTCGTGAGCCGCATCGACAGCCACACAATCGCCGACACCGCGGAGACGAGGGCGGCGGCCCCCGTCAGCCACAGAAGCCGCTGTCGCCAGACACGACTCGGTGCGGGCGGAAGCGGCGCCGGCTCCGCGGCGGGACCGGGAGCGGCGCGCGGCCCGCTCTCCGCCGCGATGCCACGCAACTCCTGAGCGGCCAGCAGGGCCGAGTCCCATCGCTGTTCGGGGTCCTTGGCGAGGCAGCCGCGCACGAGACGCTCCAGGGCGGGCGGCGCCAGGGGCTGCCACTCGACCAGCGCCGGCGGGTCGCGCTCGAGGATCGCGCTGATGGCGGGCAGCGGCGAGGAACCCTCGAACGCGCGCCGTCCGGTCACCATCTCGAAGAGGAGCGCGCCGAACGCGAAGAGATCCGACCGGGCGTCCGCGCCGCGGCCGCGCAGTTGTTCGGGCGCCATGTAGTTCACGGTGCCCATTACGACGCCCGACGCCGTGCGCGGTCGGCTGCCGGCCTCCGCGACGGCGTCAATACCTTCGAACGCCGGCTTCATCTTGGCCAGGCCGAAATCCAGCAGCTTCACGCCCTCCCGCGTGAGCATGACGTTGGCCGGCTTCAGGTCGCGGTGGACGATGCCGGCGCGGTGGGCCGCGGCCAGCGCCTCGGCGATCTGCGCGCCGTACTCGAGCGCTTCCTCGAGACTCACGCCCGATGGCAACGATTCGCCGGCTGCCCTGCGCCGCGCCATCCGCTCGACCAGCGTCTCACCTTCGAGCCACTCCATCACGAGGTAGTCGACGCCCCCGTCGGAGCCGATGTCGAACAGCGCGCAGATGTGGCGGTGACTCAGCGCCGAAGCGGCGCGTGCTTCGGTTTCCAGCCGCCGCCGGCGATCCGGATCAGCCGCGGCGTCGGGAGGCAGCACCTTCAGCGCCACCGTACGCCCAAGGCGCATGTCGCGGGCGCGGTACACTTCGCCCATCCCGCCGATGGCGACGAGGCGATCGATCTCGAATGGTCCGAGGCGATGGCCGCGCTCGAGGCGCGGCGGCGGCAACGCGGGCGCGTCGCCGAATGCGCTGGCTGCGGCCTGCCACGCCGGCGCCTCCAGCAGGCGCTCCGATTCACGCTGCTGTGCTAACAGCGACTCGACCTCCCGGCGGAGCTCGGCGTCGCCGCCGCACTCGCGGTCGAGGAACGCCGTCCGGTCGTCCGGGGCGCAGTCGAGGGCCCCTTGGCACACGCGCTCGATCTGGCTCCACCGCTCGGGGGTCACGAGGGCGTGCCCTTCAATTCGCGCACCAGCCACAGCTTCGCTACCCGCCATTCGCGTTCGATCGTGACGGGTGAGACGCCAAGCACCTCCGCGCTCTCCTCCGACGTGAGGCCGCCGAAGTAGCGCAGTTCGACGATCTTGGCCTTTCTGGGATCGAGCTTCGCGAGCGCGGTCAGCGCCTCGTCGAGCGCGATGAGATCGCGCCGCGTCAAGGCGGGCGCCGGCTCGCTGCCATCGAGCGGCACGTGCGGCGCCCGGCCGCCCCGCTTCTGGGAATGTCGTGCGCGCACCGCGTCGACCAGCACGCGCCGCATCAGGCGGGCGGACAGCGCGAAGAAATGGGCGCGGTTCTGCCAGCTCACCTGGCTGGAGCCCACCAGCCTCAGGTAGGCTTCATTGACGAGTGCCGTTGTCTGGAGGCCGTGGTCGGAAACCCAGCCGCGGAGGTGGCGGTGCGCGAGCCGTCGCAGCTCCCCGTACACGAGCGGCATCAATGTGTCGAGCGCCTGCTCGTCCCCCTCGCGCCAGGCGAGCAGGAGTCCGGTGACGTCGTGCTCGTCAGGCGTGGGCAGGGGGCCTCCTCCTCCCGTGGATGGCGGCCATTCTACAACACCAACCATGAGGAATCTGCGCTGCTGAGTGTGAATTCAGAGTGCGACTCCTCGACGAATCCCGAGTCCCCAGTCCCGAACCCCGAGTTCCTACTGCACTCTCACGATCCCCACGTCAATCGCCTGCGCACCCTGCGTCTGACGGCAGTGCACGGCGATGACGTTGCGCCCCTGCTTCAGCGTCCCGGAGCCGGCTGCGGACATGGGCACCATCACGTAACCGGTCGAGTGCCCGGGCACGCTCGCCGCTTCGACGCCGTTGATGAAGATCGTGGCGTCCTCGTCATGGGCGAGAACGAAATAGAGCCCGTCGGCAGCCCCGCCCGCCCACTCGAACGCCTGGCGCAGCCAGATGCGCGGCGATGTCCACGGCGTGCGGAGCGGGACTCCTTCAGGCTTCCCGCCGCCGAAGGGAGCCGTGCCTGTCTGCCACGCGCCGTCGTCGAAGTCCTGCGCCGTCCACGACGCGGCGGGCTCCTCCGTCGTGTAGCGCCACGCGCGTCCATCCAGTTCGGATGCCGGGAGGAGCGTCCGCACCAGGGGAAGGTCCGTGTAGAGCGTGCGATGCGTGGCCGCCAGGGTGGCTTGCGGGATCTTGACGATCTCGCGGTCGTACGTCGTCAGGCCGTTCGTCTCGATTTCGACGTCCGTCGTCTGCGTGTAGACCGCCGCGCTGAGCCCCCTCGCGACGAGCAGCCTGAGCTGCGCGATGCGGTCCTGGTAGGCCTGCTGGAGTTCGGCCGGGTTCTTGAAGCTCACGTAGCCCCAGTTCTTCTCGTCCTGCCAGGTGTGGCCACGCGTCGGCAGCCCGAGGCCCCCGAACTCGCCCAGCACGGCGGCGCGGCGGCGCTCGAGGGCCGGCATCGACGGCCCGGGGTACTGATGCACGTCGGACACGTGGCCCGCGCCGGCATCGCTCCATCCGGATGTGTTGTTGACGAGGCGGGTTGGGTCGTACTTCGCCGTCCACTCGGCCATGGCGCGCGTGCCGTCCGCGTCAGGTTGTCCCCAGCCTTCGTTGAACGGCACCCACATGACGATGGACGGGTGGTTGTAGCGGGCGTCGATCAGCCGCTGCCACTCGCTGGCGAAGTTCTTCCGCGCGTCGGGCGTGTCGTTGCGGCCGCTCGGCATGTCCTGCCAGACGAGGAGGCCAAGCTTGTCGGCCCAGTAGTACCAGCGATCCGGCTCGATCTTGATGTGCTTGCGGGCGAGATTCATGCCGAAGCCCAGCGTCGAGGCGATGTCGAAACGCATGGCCTCGTCTGTGGGGGGCGTATGAAGCCCGTCCGGCCAGAATCCCTGGTCGAGGAAGCCGAACTGGAACAGCGGCTTGCCGTTGACGAGCAGGCGGGCGGTGCCGTCGGCGCCGGGTCCGACTGAGATCTTGCGCAAGCCGACGTAGCTCGACGCTTCGTCCACCACCGCGCCGCGCTGCACGAGCGCCACCGTCAGGTCGTAGAGAAACGGATCGCCCGGGGCCCAGAGGTGCGGCCGAGGGATGGTGAGGCGCAGCGGAGCCGAGGCTGGGCCTTCAGCCGAGGCCACGAGCTGGCCGGCCGCGCGGGCCGAGGCGCGCAGGGCGTAGCCATCACCCGGCGAGTGAAGCCGCGTCTCGATGGTGACCGTCCCGGCATCCGCATCGGGCGTCAACTTCAGCCGTTCGATGGCCTGGGCAGGCAAGGGCTCGAGCCACACCGTCTGCCAGATTCCCGACGTCGGGGTGTACCAGATGCTGCGGGGCTTCAGCACCTGTTTGCCGCGCGGCTGGGGTCCGGCGTCGGACGGGTCCCAGACCGAGAGGACCAGTTCCTGCTCGTTCCCTCCGGTCGCGAGCACATCAGTGATGTCGAACGCGAAAGGGTCGTACCCGCCGGTGTGGGATCCGACCTTTCTGCCGTTGACCATGACGGTCGCCTCCCAGTCCACCGCGTCGAAGCGGAGCCAGATGCGCCTGCCGGCCCAGGCAGGCGGGACGCGGAACGAGCGCCGGTACCAGAGCCGGGCGTCGGGGCCCACCGGCTTGCCGACGCCGGAGAGCGAGGACTCTGGCGCGAAGGGCACGAGGATCGTGCCGTCGTACGCGTTGCCGGGGCCGTCGGCGTCCTTCGGCCGGATGGCGTACTGCCAGAGGCCGTTCAGGCTGAGCCAGGCCGATCGCACGAGCTGCGGGCGCGGGTATTCCGGCAGGGGGCTTGCGGGCGCGACGTCGCGCGCGAACCTGGAGAGCAGCTTCCCTTCGACGGGTTTCCAGCCGCCGGCCTGACGGGCTTGGGTGACGGCCACGACGGTGGCCATCACCAACGCGAGCAGCAGCACCGCGGTGCGGCGCGCCGTTCCATGCGGTCTCGATTCTGGCGTCATCGGACTACTCCTGGGAATGGCGGAGGTATTGTGCGTCAGACCGAGGCGGGATGGAAGACGCGGCCGCAAGCGACTTATGATCAGTCTGCGGGGGCATCGAGCGCGCCATGCCAGCGAACCTGAGTCCCGAGTATCACCGTGCCGAGGAGCGGCTGCGCGCAGCGAAGTCGGCCAACGAGAAGATCGCGGCGCTCGAGGAGATGCTGCGGGTCATTCCCAAGCACAAGGGGACCGACCACATGCAGGCCGACCTCAAGTCGCGCATCGCGAAGCTGCGGAAGGAGAGCGGGAAGAAGGGCGGGAAAGCCGGGTTCAGCTTCATCATCCCCCGCGAAGGCGCAGGCCAGGTTGCGCTGGCGGGGCCGCCCAACAGCGGCAAGTCGTCGCTCATCCGCGCGCTCACGCACGCCACGCCGGCCGTCGGGGACTACCCGTTCACGACACGGGAACCGATCCCGGGCATGATGCCGTTCGACGACATCGCCTTCCAACTCGTCGACCTGCCGCCGCTGTCGGAGCAGCACGTCGAGCCATGGGTCCTCGACCTCATCCGCTATGCCGATCTTGTCTGGGTGGTGGTCGACGGGGATCGGGCCATCGAGGGGTTCGACGAGGCGCGGCGCGTGCTCGAGGCCAGGAACGTCGGCCTCTACCCGGCCGGCACGGAGCCGCGCTACATCACGGCCGCCGTCCAGAAGAAGGCGCTGGTCGTCGTCACAGGCCTCGACAAGCCCGGCGTGGCCGATTCGCTTCCCGTGGTGGAGGAGCTGCTGGAGGGCCGCTGGCAGGTGTCGGGCGTGTCGGCCCGCACGGGCGCCGGCCTCGACGGCCTCGCCAAACGCACCTTCGAGGCCTTCGGGGTCATGCGTGTCTACACGAAGCAGCCGGGCAAGCCGCGCGACGGCTCGGC
>Ga0079037_100001235_pt1 | contig 13057 bp, 7 predicted proteins | sample Mud3Dept4metaG_FD_71479 | JGI IMG/M metagenome (GOLD analysis project Ga0079037, IMG submission 71479) | Freshwater wetland microbial communities from Ohio, USA, analyzing the effect of biotic and abiotic controls - Mud 3 Core 4 Depth 4 metaG | ecosystem: Environmental > Aquatic > Freshwater >... | reverse complement strand
TGAAGATCGGCAGGCGCGTGGCGGTGGTCGACGACCGGACCGCCTACGGCCAGGGCCTCGCCGACGAGGTCGCCAAGGCCGTGCAGGCCGCGGGTGGCGAGGTCGTCAGCCGCGAGTTCACAACTGACAAGTCCACCGACTTCACCGCCATCCTGACCTCGCTGAAGGGCAAGCGCCCCGACGTGATCGTGTTCTGCGGCATGGACCCGCAGGCCGCGCCGATGGTCAGGCAGATGAAGCAGCTCGGCATCAAGGCCACCTTCATGGGCGGCGACGGCATGCAGTCGGCCGAGTTCCTCAAGCTCGCGGGCAGCGCCGCCGAGGGTGCGATCGGCTCCTCCCCCGGCCTGCCGCTCGAGAAGATGCCGGGCGGCGGCGAGTTCACCAGGAAGTTCAACGCCCGCTTCGGCAAGATCCAGATCTACGCGCCTTTCGCCTACGACGCGGCGACCGTGCTCGTGGCCGCGATGAAGAACGCCGGCTCGGCCGAGCCGGCGAAGTATCTGCCCGAGCTGGCGAAGGTGTCGATCGACGGCGTGATCGGCCCGATCAGCTTTGACCAGTACGGCGATCTCAGGCAGGGGGCCGTGACCCTCTATCAGGTGAAGGGCGGCCAGTGGGTGCCGCTCGAGACGATGGGCGGCCAGTGAGGAGGATCCGACGGCGGCACGGAGCCAGTCCGTGGCGAGCAGCCGCGCAGCGGCGCATCGAGCCACCTCGAGCTCTCGCCCCTCGATACGCCCGCCTGAGGCGGGCTACTCTGGGCGAACGAATCGACACGCGACCGTGAGCGTCCGACATCTTTCTTGGACATCCTTCTCCAACAGATCCTGAACGGCCTGGTGCTGGGCAGCCTGTACGCCCTCGTCGCGCTGGGCTACACGATGGTGTACGGGATCCTCGAGCTCATCAACTTCGCGCACGGCGAGGTGGTCATGCTCGGGGCCCTGATCGCGCTCGCCGTGCTCGGCGCCCTCGCGGGCAGCGGGCTGCCGCCCGCCGCGATGCTTGCCCTCGCGATCGCGGCGGCCGTCCCGATCTGCGTGGCGACGGGGTTCCTGATCGAGCGCATCGCCTACCGGCCGCTGCGCAACGCCCCGCGACTCGCCCCCCTCATCACCGCCATCGGCGTGTCGATCGTCCTGCAGAATCTCGCGATGATCATCTGGGGCCGGCAGTACGTCTCCTTCCCGCCGGTGATCGACCTGCAGATCTACGAGCTGGCCGGCGCGACGCTGACGAACCTGCAGGTCGCGATCTTCGTCGTCGCGGCGTCGATCATGGCGGGCCTGCTGGCACTGGTACGGGGCACCCGGCTCGGCCGGGCGATGCGCGCCACGGCGCAGAACCGCGAGGTCGCGGGGCTCATGGGCGTCGACGTCAATCGGGTGATCTCCGCCACCTTCATGATTGGCTCTGGGCTCGCCGCCGTCGCCGGCTTTCTGGTGGCCGCCTACTACGGCCTCGGCCATTACGGCATGGGCTTCATGCTGGGCCTCAAGGCCTTCACCGCGGCCGTGCTGGGCGGCATCGGCAACATCCCGGGGGCGATGCTCGGCGGCCTGCTGCTCGGCGTGATCGAGAGCCTCGGCGCCGGCTACATCGGCGACCTGACGGGTGGCTTCCTCGGCAGCCACTACCAGGACATCTTCGCCTTCCTGGTCCTCATCCTGGTGCTCGTGCTGCGACCGTCCGGGCTGCTCGGCGAGCGCGTCGCGGACCGGGCCTGACGGGTGAACGCCGTCCTCCCCGAGCGCTGGCGCGCCAATCCCCGCCTCGCCTGGGCGAGCTACGCCGTTCTCGGCATCGTGCTGACGGTGCTGCCCTTCGTCGTCGACTGGGGCATGGGTCGCACCTGGGTGCGAATCCTGGACTTCGCCCTGCTCTACGTGATGCTCGCGCTCGGCCTCAACATCGTGGTCGGCTTCGCGGGGCTGCTCGATCTCGGCTACGTGGCCTTCTACGCGGTCGGCGCCTATTTCTATGCGATCCTCGCCTCGCCGCACTTCGATATCCACCTGCCGTTCTGGCTACTGCTGCCCGGCGGCGCCCTCATCGCCTGCGTCTTCGGCGTGCTGCTCGGCGCACCGACCCTGCGCCTGCGCGGCGACTATCTCGCGATCGTCACACTGGGCTTCGGCGAGATCATCCGCATCTTCCTCAACAACCTGAACGCGCCGTTCAACCTGACCAACGGACCGCAGGGCATCAACCTGATCGACCCCATCCGCATCGGCGAATCGCCGCTGAACCCTGCGGTGGACATCTTTGGCTACACCCTGTCCGGCGCGCACGCACACTACTACCTGTTCCTCGCCCTCACCCTCCTCACCATCTTCATCGCCCTGCGGCTGCAGGGCTCGCGCATCGGCCGCGCCTGGGTGGCGATCCGCGAGGACGAGGTCGCGGCGGTGGCGATGGGGATCGACACCCGCAACGTGAAGCTGCTGGCCTTCGCGATGGGAGCGACCTTCGGCGGCGTGGGCGGCGGGCTGTTCGCGGCCTTCCAGGGCTTCGTCAGCCCCGAGTCCTTCACGCTGATGGAATCCATCATGATCCTGTGCATGGTGGTCCTCGGCGGGATGGGACACATCCCCGGCGTGGTGCTCGGAGCCGTCCTGCTCACCGTCCTGCCCGAGCTGCTGCGCTACATCGGCCCGCTGCAGGACGCACTGTTCGGCCGCGTCGTGGTCGACCCCTCCGATCTGCGGATGCTGCTGTTCGGCATGGCGCTGGTGCTGGTGATGATCTTCCGGCCCGAGGGCCTCTGGCCGTCGCCACGGCGCGCCCGCGAGCTGCGGCCCGACGACCCGGACACGACGCACCACGAGCAGGAGAGCCTCTACGATGCCAGGCGCTGAGACGCCGCTGCTCGAGGCCCGGGGCGTCGCCAAGCAGTTCGGCGGCCTGGCGGCGCTCTCCGACGTCACGCTGACGGTGAAACGCGGAGAGATCTACGGGCTGATCGGCCCGAACGGCGCCGGCAAGACCACGTTGTTCAACTGCCTCACCGGCCTGTACCAGCCGAGCGCCGGCGGCTTCCGGCTGAATGGCGAGAGCCTGGCCGGCCTCAAGCCGCACGCCGTCGCCCGCCGGGGCATCGCCCGGACGTTCCAGAACATCCGCCTGTTCGCGAACATGACCGCGCGCGAGAACGTCATGGTCGGCCGCCACGCGCGCACCCAGGCCGGCGTGCTCGGCGCCGTCCTGCGGCCCCCCGCCGCGCGCGCCGAGGAAGCGGCGATCGCCGCCCATGCCGATCGGCTGCTGGACTATGTCGGCATCGACCACCGGGCGGGCGACCTCGCGAAGCACCTCTCCTACGGCGACCAGCGCCGCCTCGAGATCGCCCGCGCGCTCGCGACCGAGCCGACCCTGCTCGCGCTCGACGAGCCCGCCGCCGGCATGAATGCCACCGAGACGGCCGACCTGCGCCGCCTGCTGGAGCGGATCCGCGCCGATGGCGTCACGCTGCTGCTCATCGAGCACGACGTCGCCCTGGTGATGGGCCTGTGCGACCGCGTCGCCGTGCTCGACTATGGACGGAAGATCGCCGAGGGCGTCCCGGCGGCAGTGCAGAACGACGCGGCGGTCATCGAGGCCTACCTCGGCGGGGCGCTGCCGTGAGCCTGCTGCGCGTCGACCGGCTCGCCGTGCACTACGGTGGCATCCGCGCGGTGCAGGAGGTCACCCTCGAGGTCGCGGAGGGCGAGACCATCTGCGTCATCGGCGCCAACGGCGCCGGCAAGTCCACCACGCTGCGGGCCCTGGTCGGTCTCGCCGCGGCCGCCGCCGGCTCGATCACCTACCGCGACCGGGACATCACGCGACTGCCCGTCCACGAACGGGTGCGCCTGGGCCTGTCGCTGGTACCGGAAGGACGCGGCATCTTCCCGCGCATGAGCGTGACCGAGAACCTGCTGATGGGCGCCTACCAGCACGAGGGCGGCACGGCGATCCGGCAGGACCTCGAGCGCGTGCTCACACTCTTTTCGCGCCTGGCCGAACGCCGGGCACAGGTCGCCGGCACGCTGTCAGGGGGGGAGCAGCAGATGCTCGCCGTCGGCCGCGCCCTCATGAGCCGGCCGAGGCTGCTGCTGCTCGACGAGCCGAGCATGGGTCTCGCCCCGCTCGTCGTCGAGAAGATCTTCGCAACCCTGCGCGAGGTCGTCGCGCAGGGCGTCACCCTGATGCTCGTCGAGCAGAACGCCAACCTCGCCCTCCAGCTCGGCGATCGCGGCTACGTGCTCGACAACGGGCGGGTGACGATCAGCGGCCCGGCCAGAGATCTCCTCCAGGATCCGCGCGTCCGCGCGGCATACCTGGGCGGCTAGCCGGCGAAGCCGGAATTCGCTGCGCTCCTCCCGACCTGCTCCGGCCCCGCCGTGGCACCGGTAGGTCGGGTAGAGCCGAAGGCGAAACCCGACAGTCTTGCGGCCGACGCCTCGCTCAGGGTGGCGTCTTGGTCAGCCCGCTCTTCACGAGCTGCAGCATCCCCTCCCCCAGCACCTTCAGCGACGGGCGCGTCGCCTCGAGGCCGGTGAACGGCAGCGGCCGCGACGCGCGGATCGCCTCGAGGCCGAGGCGCCCGATGAGCAGCCCCATGCCGAGCCCCTGCGCGGCCTGGCCGGAGATCTTCGCCGCGAAGCCGCCGCCCAGGACCTGGCTCAAGGTGTCGGCCGCGACCTCGCTGACGTTCGCGTACACGACGTTGCCCAGCACGCCGCGCCACAGGCGCCAAAGGCCCGCCGCGCCCGGCCGGACGCCGTAGGTGCGTGCGATCTGGCGCACGAGCGCCACGCTGCGCCACAGCCCAATGAGGAAGTCGACCATCGGAACGCGCGACAGCATTGCGAGCAGCGCCGCCTGCTGCGAATGGCGCTTCACCGTGTCGAACGCGACCCGGTCCATCTGCGCGAACACCTGCCGCGACAGCTGTTCGACCTGCCAGCGCGCCGGCAGCGAGCTGTCGACGCGATCCTGGTACTCCTGCAGCGCGGTTCGCAGCTGCGGGTGCTGCTGGTAGTGCTGCGCCAGGGCCGCCACGAGCTCCGGCCCCGCCAGATCGTGCTCGTCGCCGCCGTCGAGGATCCTCTGCGCCTGCGCGCGCACCGCGTCGACGTCCGCGAGCTCGCGCAGGTCGCGGCGCGTGGCGGCGACGGTCCAGGCGGCGGCCGCGATCACGAGCGCGAACAGGATCGCGAAGACGACGCCGAGCGTGATCGACGATGCGAAGGCCCCGGCAAGGAAGCGCCAGGCGTCGACACCGGCGGCCAGGACCAGCGCCGCCCCCGCGGCGCCGATGAAGAGGCGGAGCGGCGTGAGGCGAGGCCGCCGGCGGGGCTCGACGACGCCCTTGGGGCGCGGCTCCGCCTCCTCCCCGCTGTCGTCCGGCAGGACCTCGACTGCCGCGACCACCCGCGTGGGCAGCGGCTCCTCGCCGGGCCGACGCCGCGGCGGGGGCGCCGCCCCGGCATCATCGACGATGAACGCGCGTCGGAGGTCCCGGGACTCGCTCATGTCAGGTGGTCTTCCAGCAGGAAACGGACGACCTCGAACATCTTGAGCTGCGGCAGGGCCGCGCTGTGCACGTCGGCCAGCCGCGGCGGCCGGAAGGCCATGAAGGCGAAGTCCGGCCAGTCGCCGGGCAGCGGCGGCTCGCCGGGAACCTGGCCGGGGAACACCACGCGCTCCTCGACCTGCCCCTCCGGGATGCCGCGCACGCACGACAGCGGCCGGCCGTCCACGGTGCAGCGCACGTCCTGGGCGCAGCACAGCGCCGACACCGCGAGCGTCTTGACCTCGACGCCCTTGAACGCGATGTCGTTCTCGGGCTCGGCGAACATCCGCGTCAGCAGCTCGCGCAGCAGCGGCGACTGCGAGCGGCTGACACGGTCGGCCTTGGTGACCGCGAACAGCAGCCGGTCGATCCGCGGGCTGAACAGCCTCGTCCACCAGCTGCCGTGCCCGTACTGGAAGTGCTCGAGGATCGAGGCGACCGCGCGGCGCGTATCGTCGTAGGCCGCCGGCCCGTCCTCCAGCACCGACAGCAGGTCGACGAGCACGATCTGGCGGTCGAAGCGCGAGAAATGCCGCTCGTAGAACTGCCGCACGACGTGCTGCTTGTAGGCCTCGAAGCGGCGCTCCAGCTCGACCCACAGGGCGGACGGCTCGCCCGCCCCGGCGCCGGGCGCGGCGAGCGGGAAGAATTCCAGCATCGGCGCACCTTCCAGATCGCCGGGCATCAGGAAGCGGCCGGGCTGCAGCAGCTGCAGCGCCGGCGGTTCCGTGCGGCAGGCGCGCAGGAACTCCCGGTAGTGCCTTGCGCCCTCGCGCAGCACCGACGCATCGGGCCGCGCTGCCGGGTCCAGGCGTTCGAGGAAGGCGAGCCAGTCGCGCGCCCGGGAGCGCCGCGGCTCGGTCTCGCAGAGCGCGAGCATCGCCCGGCTCCAGTCGCCGAAGCCGACGTCCAGCAGCGGGAGGTCCAGCAGCCACTCACCCGGATAGTCGACGACGTCGACATAGAGAGTGCGCTCGCCGCGCGTCAACAGCGTCTGCCGCGGCCGGAAGCGGATCGCGACACGGATCTCGCTCACCGACCGCGTGCCTTCGGGCCACTGCGGGTCGCTGCCGCCCAGGCGGTCGATCACCGGGTCATAGGGGAACAGCGGCGCGTCGAGCGCGGGCGAGCCCTGCACCTCGACGCCTTCGACCGACTCGACGCCGAGCAGCGACCTCTGGGACTCGTGGCGCAGATGACGCAGGAAGTGGATCAGCGACGCCGTGAACACCGTCTTGCCGGCACGGCTCAGGCCGGTCACCGCGAGGCGGATGTGCCGGTCGCGCAGCCGGTTGCCGAGCTCGGCGAACCGGTCGCGCCACTGCTGCAGCTGATGCTTCATGTCGTTCAGAGTGCCGCCTTCGTCATCGCGCAACACCGCACTGTACAGACGAGCAGCCTGGTGCGCACTGCGTGCACGTGCATCGCGGCCGGGAGGCCGCTCCTACCCGCTGCGGCCGCCGTCCGGTGCGCGACGGAAAACCCTATTCCCGCGCGGCCGGCGTGACCTGGAACCTCAGGCGCTCGGGGCCGCGCTCGACCACGATCTCGACTGGCTGGCCGACCTTGAGCGCGTTCAGGGCGTGCGTGAAATCGTAGACGTTCTCCAGGCGCCGGCCCGCCAGCTCGACCAGCACGTCGCCCGGGCGCAGCCCCGCCGTCTCCGCCGGCGCGCCCTTGGCGACGCCGTTCAGCTTCACGCCGCGGGTCGCGGTGTCGCCGTACTCGGGGATGGTGCCGAGGTAGGCTCGCAGGTTGCGCCGGCTGGTGCCGGCCGCCGGCCGCGGCAGCTCGGCGTAGTCGGGCACGGCGTCGCGCCGCGCGACGGCCAGCGTCAGCCCCTCCATCAGCCGCGCGACGCGGCCGAGGCCCTCGTAGTTCAGCGTCTCGGGCGCATCGCGCGGCGTGTTGTACTCGCCGTGCACGCCGGTGAAGGCGCTGAGGATGGGCACTCCCTTGAGGTAGAACGAGGTCGCGTCGGTCGGCAGGTAGCTGTCGTCGCGCGTCACCACCGGCAGGCCGACAGGGACGTTGCGCCGCTCGATCTCGCCCTTCCACGCGGGGCTCGAGCCGACGCCCTGCAGGTAGAGCTGCTTGTCCAGCCGGCCCACCATGTCCATGTTGAGGTAGGCCGCGACGCGCGGTGACAGGCTCGGCGCATTGCCGAGCGATTGCGCGAGCGCACCAACGAAGTGGCCGGAGCCGAGCAGCCCGATCTCCTCGCCGGTCCAGGCCGCGAACAGGATGTCGCGCCTCAGGGTGAGGCGACCGGCCGCGCGCTCGGCGGCGAGGTGCTGCGCCACCTCGAGCAGCGCGGCCACGCCCGAGGCATTGTCGTCGGCGCCGCGGTGCGGCTGCCCCTGCTCGTCGGCACGGCCCAGCGAGTCGAACCCGACGCCGTCCCCGATGTGGTCGACGTGCGCCCCGAGCACCACCATCGACTCGGTCGATGCCGCCGCGGCGGGCAGCCGCGCGAGCACGTTGCGCGCGGTGCGCCGCTCCTGCGCGATCCGCGTGCTGGCCGCCAGCCGCACCTCCGGGATCACGAAGGCAGGTAGCGCGTGCCCGGAATCGAGCGCCTCCTGGAGCGATTTCAGGCTGTGGCCGGACCGCGCCAGCAGGCGTTCGGCAGCGGCGTCCGTCACCGACACGACGGCGACGCTGGTGCCGGCGAGCACGGTGTCGAGCCGCAGGCCGACCAGCTCTTGCGTGACCCCGGCATTCGGCCCGCTCACCACGATGACGCCTTTGGCGCCGCGCTCGCGGGCGACCATGGCCTTGGCCCGCAGCTCGAGGTGGCCGGCGAGGTGCTGGCGGTGCTCGGCGGGGATGCCCTCGGGGAGGTAGCGGAACAGCATCACCCACCGGCCGTTGACGTCGAGGTCGCCGTAGGCGTCGTAGTCGGGGATGCCGCCGTTGCCCGGCGCGACGATGCCATAGCCGGCGAACGCCACCTCGGCCGGCTCGATGTCGGTGCTCGCGGAGAAGGCGAGCGGCCGCCAGTCGCGATCCACCACGAGCTCCTCGGCCCGACCGCCATCGCTCAGCGCGAGGCGGTTGCCCGGTGCGAGCGACACGCCCGCCGTGAACTCGTAGGACTGGAAATACCCACCGTCATCGCCGGCAGGCGCGAGACCGAAGGCTCGGAAGGCAGCAGCAACGTAGGCAGTGGCGGCGCGCTCGCCCTCGGTGCCCGTCAGCCGTCCGCCGAGATCCCCGGCAGCCAGCACGTCCACGTGGCGGCGCAGGTCCGCCGGGTCGATCGCGGCGCTCAACGCGGCGAGATGCTCGCAGGGCTTCTCTCCCGGCGCGGCTGTGACGCCCGTCGCGGGCGCGCCGACGCCGGGCGCCGACGGCGCCTGCTCGAGCAGCCGCAGGGCCGCGTCGTGGTCCCAGTCGGCGATGAAGATCTGGGCGCTGCGGTCCGGCGTGCGCTTGCTCGCCCAGGCGATGCGCCGGCCGTCGGGAAGGAACACCGGCAGGCCGTCGAAGCCCTCGGTGTGGGTGACGCGCACCGGTTCCCTGCGGCCCCCGACGTCGACCAGGTAGAGCTCGAAGTTAGCCATCCCCTGGGCGTTGCTCGCATAGACGATGTACTCGCCGGACGGATGGTAGAAGGGCGCCCAGGACATCACGCCGCTACGCGTGACCTGACGGCGGTCACTGCCGTCGGTCCGCATCGTCCAGATCTCGGCGGTCGCGCCGTCCGCCGAGAAGTGGCGCCAGACGATGCGCTCGCCGTCGGGGCTGAAGAACGGACCGCCGTCGTAGCCCGGCTCGGTGGTGAGGCGGCGCAGGCTCGACCCGTCGGCGTCCATCAGGTACAGGTCCATGAAAAAGGACGGGTCCTGCGCGAGCTTCGCCTGATCCTCCGGGGCCAGCACGCTTCCGTAGGCGTGCCGGTTGGAGGCGAAGGCGATGAGCCGGCCATCCGGTGACCAGGAGCCCTCGGCATCGTACCCGTGGGCCTGCGTCAGGTTCCGTAGCACGCGGCCCTCGAGATCCGCCTCGTAGATGTCGTAGTGCTCGTCGAAGCTCCACTCGTAGCGGCCTGCCGTCCCGGCGGCGCGCTTCGCGAGCTCCTCGTCCTGTCTGGCCCTGGCTTGCGCGTCCTCGTGGGTCGACGCGAACAGCACGCGCCGGCCGTCGGGGTGAATCCAGCCGCACGTGGTCTTGCCCACACCCGGCGACACGCGCACGGTGTCACCGGACCCCAGGTCGAGCACGTACATCTGATAGAAGGGGTTGGTCGGCTCCCGTTCGCTCTGAAAGATCATCAGCCGCCCGTCGGCGCTGAAATAGCCCTCCCCCGAGCGCCTGCCCTCGAAGACCAGCTGGCGCGCGTCGCGGATCAGCGGCTCCTCGGCCGCGGTCGCGGCGACGGGGCCGGCGACGGCGCAGCCGAGGGCGAGCACGGCCGCGAGCTGGCGCGCAGCTGCCATTCGAAGAGTCATCGTGCAGTGCTCCGGCATTGCGGGACGATTCGTCGAGGTTAGCGGACGACGCCACCGCCGACCACCTTCCACCGTCCGGGGGATGCGCATCGCGGCCGGGAGGCCGCTCCGACCCTGAGCTAGGCCGCCGCCGGCCTGGCCGCATCGTCGCCTGCCTGTGCGCGCACGCGCGCCGCGTGGTCCCGCGCGAGGAGCAGGTACACCGCCGGCACGACGAACAGGGTGAACAGCGTGCCGATGCCGAGCCCCGTGGCGATCACGAGGCCGATGTCGAAGCGGCTCACCGCGCCCGGACCCGACGCCGTCAGCAGCGGCACCATCGCCACGATCATCGCCACCGTCGTCATGAGGATCGGCCGCAGCCGGATGGCGGACGCACGCTCGACCGCCTCGCGCTTGCCCAGCCCGTCGCGGATCTGCAGCTGGTTGGCGAACTCGACGATGAGGATGCCGTTCTTGGCGATCAGGCCGATCAGCGTGATGAGCCCCACCTGCGTATAGATGTTGACGGAGGCGAAGCCGAGCATGAGGAAGGCGAGCGCGCCGGCAATCGACATCGGCACCGACACCAGGATGATCAGCGGATCGCGCCAGCTCTCGAACTGGGCCGCGAGCACGAGATAGATGACCAGCAGCGACATGAAGAAGGTCGCGACCAGCGCGCTCCCCTGCTGCGCGTACTGGCGGGAGCTGCCGGTGTAGTCCCAGGTGTAGCCACGCGGGAACGCCTCGCGGGCCTGCTCCTCGAGATAGGCCATGGCATCGCCGAGGGTCGTGCCGGGCACCATGATCCCCTGCACCGTCAGGCTGTTGAGCTGCTGGAACTGCGTGCGCTTGCTCGGCTCGACGGTGGTCTCGATTTGCACGAGCGACGCCAGCGGCACCTGCCGACCGGTCGCCGTGCGCAGGTAGTAATCCTCCAGCTGCCCGGGCACGAGGCGGAACTGCCGGTCGACCTGGGGTATGACCTTGTAGCTGCGCCCCTCGAGGCTGAAGCGGTTGACGTAGTTGCCACCGAGGAGGGTGGCGAGGTTGCGCCCGATGTCCTGCATCGAGATGCCGAGGTCCGCGGCACGGTCGCGGTCGATGACGAGCGTCGCCTTCGGCCGCGCCAGCTCGATGTCCTTCTGCAGGAAGATGAAGCGCCCGCTCTGCATGGCGGCGCCGATCAGCTGGTCCGCGACCTGGTCGAGCTGCTCGAAGCCGGCGTCGGTGACGACCACGAACTGCAGCGGCAGACCGCGCCCGGCGCCGGGCAGGCTGGGCCGGGGAATCACCGCGATCTGGAAGCCCGCGATCGCCGCGAGCTTGCCCTGCAGCTCGGGCTGGATCTGCATCTGCGAGCGCGTGCGCTGCGACGGCGGCGGCATCTTGAAGCCGCCGAACACGATGTGCTTCTCGCCACCGAAGCCGAGCAGCAGGAAGCTCTCCTTGTACTCGGGCACCGACTCGAAGGCCTGGATCACCTCCCGCGTGTAGGCTGCGTCGTAATCGAGCGTGGCGGTCTGCGGGCCGGTCGCGTGGAAGAACAGGATGCTCTGGTCCTCGGTCGGTGCCAGCTCCTTCTGCGACAGCATGAACATCGGGTAGATGCTGGCGAGGATGGCGGCCGCGAAGAGCAGAACGGCCGCGGGATAGGCGAGCATGCCGTGCAGCAGGCGCTGGTAGCCGTTCGCCAGGCGGGTGAAGAAGCGCTCGACGGCATGCTCGAACCGCCCCGGGGCACCGGCCGGCTTCAGCACCTTGGCGCTCAGCATCGGTGACAGGGTGAGCGCCACCACGCCGGAGATCACCACGGCCCCGGCCAGCGTGAAGGCGAACTCCGTGAACAGCGTGCCGACCAGGCCACCCATGAAGCCGATCGGCGCGTACACGGCGACGAGCGTCGTCGTCATGGCGATGATCGGCAGACCGAGCTCGCGTGCGCCGTCGAGGGCGGCCTGCAGCCTCGGCTTGCCCATCTCGATGTGGCGGTGGACGTTCTCCACCACCACGATCGCGTCGTCGACGACGAGGCCGATGGCGAGCACCATCGACAGCAGCGTCAGCAGGTTGATCGAGAAGCCCATCAGCAGCATCAGGAAGGCGCCGCCGATGAGGGACAGCGGCACCGCAACCGCCGGGATCACCGCGGCACGCAGGGATCCCAACGACAGGTAGATGACGAGCAGCACGATCGCGACGGCCTCGATCAGGGTGCGGAACACCTCGTCGATCGAGTCCTCGATGAATTCGCTGGCGTCGTACGGCACGTGGGCGCCGAGGCCTTCCGGCAGCTGGGCGCGGATCTCGTTGAGCTGGGCCCGCACCGCCCGCGCCACGGTCAGCGGGTTGGCGCCGGGCGACTGCTCGACCCCGAGAAAGATGCCGGTCTTGCCCTTGTACCAGGTCGAGCTGTCGTAGTCCTCCGAACCCAGCTCGGCGGTGGCGATATCGCTCAAGCGCACCAGGATGCCGTTCTCGCTGCGCACGACGAGGTCGCGAAAGTCGGCCTCGCGGGCGACGTCCGTGGTGGCCGCCAGATCGACCGTCACGAAGTCGCCCTTGGTCTCGCCCGCCCCCGACTGGTAGTTGTTCGCGCGCAGCACGTTGGCGACGTCCTGCGCCGTGACGCCCAGCGCCGCCATCCGCCTTGGGTCGAGCCAGACACGCATCGCGAAGGTCTTGTTGCCGATCAGCCGCGCCTTGCCGACGCCCGGCACGGCCTGCAGCTTCGGCTGCACCACGCGCAGGAGGTAGTCGGTGATCTGCGACGGCTTCATGCTGTCGCTGTAGAAGGCGATGTACATAAGCGCCGTCGGGTCACCGGTCTGCGACGAGATCACCGGGTCGTCGGCCTCGGCGGGCAGCACGTTGCGCTGGCTCGCGACCTTGGCCTGGATCTCGGCGACCGCCGCGTTCGGATCGAAGTTGAGGCGCATGTGCGCCTCGATCAGCGACCGGCCCTGCGTGCTGTTCGACGACAGGTAGTCGATGCCGTCCGCTTCGGCGATGGCCTGCTGCAGCGGCGTGGTGATGAAGCCCTTGACGAGCTCGGAGCTGG
>Ga0079037_100001234_pt1 | contig 13060 bp, 18 predicted proteins | sample Mud3Dept4metaG_FD_71479 | JGI IMG/M metagenome (GOLD analysis project Ga0079037, IMG submission 71479) | Freshwater wetland microbial communities from Ohio, USA, analyzing the effect of biotic and abiotic controls - Mud 3 Core 4 Depth 4 metaG | ecosystem: Environmental > Aquatic > Freshwater >... | reverse complement strand
CGGGTCGCGGGAAATCGCGTCGGCGGCGCGCTCTGCGAGCTCGCGCGCGGCGCGCTCGAGCTGGAAGCGCATGTCGGCCGTCACGATGCTGCCCAGCGCCGGGAAGCTGGTGAAGTCGTCCCGGTAGGTGTCGAGACCGTCGAACACGTTGAACTTCGGGCTGTGGAACAGCTTGCGCAAGGCGCGCTTCTTCAATGCGGCATCCACGCCGGGCGCCAGGAAGGCGCTGTAGTCGGAGTCCTCGTGCAGTTGCTCCAGGTCGGGCAGCTGCACTGGCGCTGGTGGCGCGCCCTCCGCCGACGCCGCATCCACGGCCGCTGCCGTTTCCGGCGGCTCGTCGTCGCCCCGCGCGCCCGACTCGGGCGCGGGGCGGGCCTCGGGACGGCGAGCCTGTGCCTTGAGCCGCGACCAGCGCGCCAGGACCGGTTCGTCGCCCGTGCCCTCGGTCGCCGCGTCTCGGTCGCCTTTGCTCATGAGCTCAGGATTCCTCTTGCGCAGACCAGTCGGAGCGCTTGCGCCGGCGTTTCTCCTGCGGCATGTGGTGGGCCACGACGAACGCCTCGAGGTGCTGGTACACCTCGGGCGGGATCGGCGCGGCGAACACGCGGTCGTTCACCTCCACGGCGGAACTTGCTTCGTCGTGATCCGCGGTGACCGCCTTCGGCGCCATGCGGCCCTGGTCGTCCTCGCTGCAGAGCACGAACAGCGAAGGCTGCTGGCCGGTCAGGTTGGCCCAGTAGCTGCCGGCCGCATCGCGGTACAGTTCGAGGTGCAGGCCGCCCCACAGCAGGTGTTCCTCTCCGGCCTCGCTGCGGATCGACGTGCCGCGGGCCTGCTGTGCGCCGAGCTCCGCGCCGGAAACCACGCCGACCACGCTCCAGCTCGGGACCTGCCAGCCCTTGCCGGCGACCATCCGGCGCGCCATGACCACGGCTACCGGCAGGCTCACCCTCGGTCCTGATGTCACGACGTCGTCTCCCACCACGCGGCCCCATCGGCCGGCCTGCCGCATTCTGCACCAGGCGGCGCGGCAGGGGGGCGAGCATGCGCGCCGGGCCGCGAGTGACGGTCGGAACGGATCTTGCACTGCGATACGGGGACCGGCGCAGCGCCAGGAACCGGCGATGCCGTCATCGTGTCCGGAGGAATGCCCTCATGACCCCCTCGAAGCCCGCCACGGCAGCCGTCCCCGAGTCCGCAACGCAGGACGCTCCGCGCTTCATGAACGTGCGCCAGGTGGCGCGCTACCTGCAGCTGAACGAGAAGAAGGTCTATGCGCTGGTCAACGAGGGGCGCATCCCGGCCACCCGGCTCACCGGCAAATGGCTCTTTCCGCGCGACCTCGTCGACCAGTGGCTGCTCGAGTCGAGCCACGGGGGGCTGCTCACCGACCGCGTCGTCATCGCCGGCAGCGACGACCCGCTGCTGCACCGGGCGGTGACGCTGATGGCCGCCGAGCTGCAGGGCCGGGCGCTCGTCAGCTACGCCGCGATCGGCACGCAGCTTGGACTGTCGGTGCTCGCGCGCCGACGCGCCGATGTCTGCGCGCTGCACTGGGGTCCGGCCGCCGAGAGCCTGCAGCGGCACCCGGCGCTGCTGCGCCAGCACGTGCAGCACAAGGACTGGATCCTGGTGCGGATGTGCCGGCGCGAGCAGGGGCTGATGATGGTGCCGGGCCTGTGGACGGGCGAGAGCCGCGTCGAGCACCTGTTCACCCCGGAGGTGCGCTGGGTGTCGCGCCAGGAGGGCGCGGGATCCCAGCGTTTCCTGCGGGAGATCATCGCCGAGCACCGGCTCGACCCGGCCGATCGCCGTACCACCACGCGCGCCTATTCGGAACGTGACGCCGCCTCGGCGATCGCCACCGGCCAGGCCGACGTCGCGCCGGGCGTGCGCGCGGCCGCGGGCGAGTTCGGGCTCGAGTTCCTGCCGATCGGCTGGGAGGCGTTCGACCTCGCGATGTCGCGCGGCATCTTTTTCCGCACGCTGTTCCGAGGCCTGCTCGACGTGCTGCGCGGCGCCGAGTGCCAGCGGCTCGCGCAGGTGTTCGGCGGCTACGATTTCACCGAGCTCGGCAGCATCGTCTGGACGGCCTGAGGTGATTCACTGCAGCGCGAGCGGGTGCCCGACGCTGTGACGCAGTCCGAGCGCGGGCACCTCGAGCACCATCACCGCCTCGAGCGGCTTCGAGGTGTCGAGCCGGCCGCCGGCGAGTGCCGCACGTACGGCGTTCTCGATCTCGATCTGCGAGGTGATGCCGACTTTCTTCAGGAACTTGCGGATCTCGCCGGTGAACTTCTCTTCATCGAAACTCTGTTGCGTCATCTGGCAGTCTCCAGTGGGGAATCTGTCGGCCCGCGGTGACCAGGCGTCCTTAATCGCGCTCGCCGCCAGGTCCGAGCCGCCGCTCGAGCGTCTTGCGCGACACGCCAAGCTGCCGCGCCGTCGCCGAGCGGTTGCCCTGGTTCTGGGCCAGCACCCGCAGGATGTGCGCCTGCTTCACCTGCTCGAGCGTCCAGTCGGCCGGATAGCCGCCGGCCTCGGACGCGGCGCTGGCGTCGACCGCGGCCGCCTCGTCGTCGGGCAGGTCACCCATCAGCACCGTTCGCTCGACCAGGTTGCGCAGCTCGCGCACATTGCCCGGCCAGTCCCGCGTGCACAGGCGCGCCAGCTTCGCGCCGTCCAGGCTGACGGGCGTCATGCCGAACTCGTCGGCGACGCGCTGCATGAAATGCTGTACCAGCACGGGAATGTCGTCGGGCCGTTCACGCAGGCCCGGCAGCAGGATGTGCACCACGTTCAGGCGGTAATAGAGGTCCTCGCGAAACCTGCGTTCCTGGACCTGCTCGCGCAGCCCGGGCTGCGCGGAAGCGACGATGCGCACGTCGATCGGCACCTCGCGGTCCGCGCCGACGGGCCTGATGCGGCTCTCCTCGAGCGCGCGCAGCAGCTTGACCTGCAGGTCGCTGCGCATCTCGCTGATCTCGTCCAGGAACAGCGTTCCGCCCCGCGCGGCGACGAACAGCCCCTCGCGCTGCTGGTGTGCGCCGGTGAACGCGCCCTTGGCGTGGCCGAACAGTTCGGTCTCCATCAGTTCGGGGGGAATGGCGCCGCAGTTCACCGGGATGAACGGTCCGCGACGACCGCTGCGCTCGTGCACCAGCCGGGCGATGAGTTCCTTGCCCGTGCCGGTCTGGCCCTCGATCAGCACGGTTGCCGGCGTCGGGGCCACGCGCTCGACCATGTCCCGCACTCGCCGGATCGCGGCGCTGTTGCCGACCAGTTGCACGCGCAGCGCGGCCGCCGCGCCGGCGGCTCGCGCGGCCGCCGCGGATGGCCGACCCAGGGTGGCGACTGCCTGCGTCGCGAGGAATCGCTGTAGCGAGCGGGCATCGAGCGGGCGCGGCAGCACGGTGGCGGCCCCGGCGCGCTGGCTGGCGCTGGCGAGCGCGTCGTCGTCGGGCCCGGTGACGCAGATGCAGGTCGCGGATCCGCCGCGTCGCAGGCCCTCGATCCAGGCCAGGGCGGGATCCGCCGGGGAGTCGACCTCGACCACGACGCAGTCGAAGTGGCAGCGCGGCAGCAGTCGCTCGGCGTCATGGACGGTCTCCGCGAACTCCGCGACGGCCAGGCCGTGGCGCAGCGAGCGGCGCAGCGGCTCGTCGCCGCAGGTCAGCCGGCCAACGAACAGCAATGACAGTCCGGCCGGCATGGCTGTCATACCTGCCGCACCACCGTTGCCCGGCCCCTGTCGATCAAATGCCGACATCATTCCCTTCGGTTGCCATTGCCGCGCACGTTTGGAAGACCGATCCGAGGCTAATGGCTGCGACAGAATGACGCAATCCTACGATCGGTGGTGTCAATTTGTCGCGTCGCCAGTTGATTGCTCGGCCGCTCTCGGCCGATTCAAGGACAACGGAGCCCGGCATGGGCAGAATGAACAACCCATGCCCGACACAGCCCCGAAATTAACGTACCCGCGAGATGCGATCACGGGGCTCATCCTCGCCGGCGGGATGGCCCGCCGGATGGGCGGCGAGGACAAGGGCCTGGTGGAACTCGCAGGCCGGCCGATGATCGAGCACGTGCTCGACGCACTGCGCCCCCAGGTGGGCTCGCTGCTGATCAATGCGAATCGCAACCTCGACCGCTACGCCGCCTATGGCCACCCGGTGATCAGCGACACGCTCGAAGGTTACCTGGGCCCGCTGGCGGGCGTGTTGAGTGCCCTGCGGCACCTGGCCACCAAGTACCTGGTGACTGCGCCCTGCGACGCACCGCTGGTCGCGCCAGACCTGGTGCGCCGTCTCTATGCGGCGTGCACCGCGGCGGACGCCGAGGTGGTGGTCGCGACCGACGGCCAGCGCCAGCAGCCGGTCTTCCTGCTGCTGCGCGCCGGCGTGGCGCCGTCACTCGAGGCGTACCTTGCCGGGGGCGGCCGGAAGATCGATACCTGGTTCGGCCAGGTGCGGCTCACCGAGGCCGACCTGAGCGACGCGCCCGACACGTTCGTCAACGTCAACGACCCGGACGAGCGACAGCGGATCGGGGCGCGGCTGCTTTCCACGGCCGGCTCGCGCTGAGTAGCATGGCGGCATGAACGGACGGACGCACTGATGGCGACGGTCGACGACCCGCTCCCGGCCGGTATCGATCCCTGCGACGCGCCGGGTCACGGGCACAAGGCGCTGCGGCTCGAGGACGCGCGTGCCCGCATCATCGGCGGGATTGTGCCGGTGGCCGGGCAGGAGGCGGTCAGTCTCCGCGACGCGCTCGGTCGTGTGCTGGCGGGTGAAGTGCGCTCCGGGGTGGACGTTCCCTCGCATCGCAACTCGGCGATGGACGGGTTCGCGCTGGCCGGCACGGAACTGCCGCCGACGGGCCAGGCAGCGTTCGAGGTCGTCGGCACGTCGTGGGCGGGACGCCCGTACGTCGGTGCCGTCGGTCCGGGACAGTGCGTACGCATCATGACCGGCGCGACCCTGCCCGATGCAACGGACACGGTCATCATGCAGGAGCACGTGCGCCGCGACGGCGACCGCGTGGTGATCGAGGCCGGCCATCGTGCGGGACAGAACGTCCGTCCGGTGGGCGAGGACATCCGCCGCGGGGAACTCGCCCTCGCGCCCGGGACCCTGCTGCGTCCGGCGCAGCTCGGCTTGCTGGCGTCGCTCGGGGTCGGGCAGGTGACCGTACTGCGCCGGCCGCGCGTCGCGATCTTCTCCACGGGCGACGAACTGCGCTCGATCGGCGAGGAACTCGCCCTCGGGCAGATCTACGACAGCAACCGCTATACCCTGCACGGCATGCTGGCGCGCCTGCAGGTCGAGGTGATCGACCTCGGCGTCGTCAAGGACACGCGCGAGGACACGCTGCGCGCGTTCCAGTCGGCCGCCGCACAGGCAGACGCGATCGTCACCTCCGGCGGCGTCTCGGTCGGCGAGGCCGACTACGTGACGGAGACGCTCCAGCGCCACGGGCAGATCGGGTTCTGGAAGGTGGCAATGAAGCCGGGCAAGCCGATCGCGTTCGGTCGCTTCGGGCCGGCGTACTTCTTCGGCCTGCCGGGCAATCCGGTCTCGGTCATGGTCACCTTCTACCAGGTGGTGCAACCGGCACTGCGCGCGCTGATGGGCGCCGTCGATCCTGATCCGCCGCTGCTGGTGCGCGCCATCTGCGAGACGCGCCTGCGCAAGAAGCCGGGCCGGCTCGAGTTCCAGCGCGGCGTGCTCGAGCGGCAGCCGTCCGGCGCCTACGTGGTGCGCAGCAGTGGCCACCAGGGCGCGGGCGTGCTGCGCTCGATGAGCGAAGCCAACTGCTTCATCATCCTGCCGCTCGAGCAGGGCGACGTCGAGCCGGGCACCGCGGTCGAGGTGCAGCCATTCGCCGGCCTGGTCTGACCCGGCACCACTCATCCAGGGGAGAGCAGGCATGTCCTATGCACACGGCAGCGGCGAGCGCGAATTTGTGCCGGTCAGCATCGCGGTACTCACCGTGTCCGACTCGCGCGACGAGCAGAGCGACAAGTCGGGCCGGCTGCTCGCCGAGCGCCTGACGCGCGCCGGCCACCGGCTCGCGGAAAAGCTGATCGTCCCGGACGACATCTACCAGATCCGCGCGGCCGTCTCGCGCTGGATCGCCGATCCGGAGGTCAACGCCGTCATCACGACCGGAGGCACCGGGGTCACCGGCCGTGACGGCACCCCAGAGGCCGTCCGTCCGCTGCTCGACAAGGTGCTCGAGGGTTTCGGCGAGATGTTCCGCTCGATCTCGTACGCCGACATCAAGACCTCGACGCTGCAGTCGCGCGCGCTCGCCGGCGTGGCCAACGCTACTTACGTGTTCTGTGTGCCGGGTTCGTCGGGCGCGTGCGCCACGGCGTGGGACGAACTGATCGCGGCGCAACTCGATTCCCGTACGCGACCGTGCAACCTCGTCGAGCTGATGCCGCGGCTGAGGGAGACGTGACCGCGGGAGGCGACTCGGGTGCAGCCGGATCCATGCTGCTGGTGGGCACCGAGAAGGGCTTGTTCCGCGTGCGTCCCGGCAAGCGTGCGGGCCGCCCGCACATCGACGGCCCGCACCTGGCCGGATATCGGGTCCTGCACGCCGTTGCCGGGCCCGGGCAGCCCCGCGAGCTGCTGGCGGCTGTCGACCATCCCGTGTGGGGGTCGCACATCCATCGCAGCAGCGACGGCGGTGAGCACTGGGCGAGTCTCGACGCGACGCCGCAGCACCCGCCGCGGCGTCACCCGCAGTCACTGAACTCCATCTGGCACCTGGCATGGTCGCCGGACGGCCGCACGCTGTATGCAGGCATCGACCCGGCCGGGCTCTTCGTCAGCGACGATCGGGGCGCGAGCTGGCGCGACGTGCCTGCGCTCAACGAGCACGAGACGCGCGGCGCATGGGAGCCCTCGCGCGGCCTGTTCGCCCTGCATTCGATCTGCGTGGACCGGCAGGACCCCGCTCACCTGGTCGTGGCCGTGTCCGCGGGCGGCGTCTATCGCAGCGTGGACGCGGGCGCGTCGTGGCGTGCCGCGAACGAGGGGGTGCGCGCCGAGAACCTGCCGGAGCGTTTCCCGGTGGCCGGCCACAACGTGCACCGGATGGTGATGCATCCGCTGGACGGGCGGCGCCTCTACCGACAGTGCTACCACGGCACGTACCGCAGCGACGACGGGGGCGGGGCGTGGATCGAAATTACCGGCGACCTGCCGAGCGACTTCGGCTACGCGATCGCCTGCGACCCGTTGGATCCGGACACCGTATTCCAGATCCCGGAGTCGAGCTCGCACCTGCGCACCACCGTCGATGGCCGGCTGCGCGTGTTCCGCAGCACGGATGCGGGCCGAAGCTGGCAGTCAGCGTCGTCCGGCCTGCCGCAGCAGCATGCGTACGTGACCGTGCTGCGCGACGCGATGGATGCGGACGCGCAGGTGCCCGGCCAGGTTGCCTTCGGCACTTCGTCGGGCCACGTGTTCCTGACGCGCGACCACGGCCATGGGTGGGAGCTGCTGGCGGAATTCCTGCCGCGCGTGCTGAGCGTCCGCTTCGTTCCGGTAGAGCCGTGAGACGATGAACACCGGCGACTCGTTGCTCGATTTGCTGGAGGCGCGCGACGGCGTCGTCTGCGCGGTGGGGGCCGGCGGCAAAAAGAGCCTGCTCAAGCATCTCGCCACGTCGCATCCCGGGCGGGTCGCGATCACCGCGACCGTGTTCACGACCTATTTCCAGGAGAACATCGGCTTCGCCGTGGCGATCGACGAGGACGAGCGACTGCCGGCGGCAGTGGCGAGGCTCGACCCGGCGCGCAGCGTCGCGTACGCGTGCCCGGGCGACAAGCCGGGTCGGCGCGCCGGAGCCAGCGCGGCCACCGTGGAGCGGATCCATCGCGAGTGCGGTTTCGCCGCCACCTACGTCAAGGCGGACGGCGCGCGGATGCGTCTCGTGAAGGCGCCGGCCGACGACGAGCCGGCGTTGCCCGCCTGCTGCACGACGGTGGTGCCGATCCTGTCCGCGCTGGCCATCGGCGAGCCATTGACTTCGCGCGTCGCGCATCGCGTCGAGCGCATCGCGCGCGTCGCCGGGCTGCGCGAGAACGAGCTGATCACTGCGCAGCACCTCGGTCGGCTGCTGTCCAGTGCGGAGGGCCTGATGAAAGCGACCGAGGGGCGGCGCGTGGTGCCGGTCATCAACATGGTGGACGATGCCGCCCGCGAAGCGCAGGCGCGCGAGGCTGCTGCAGTCGCGCTGGATCTCTGCGGGCGCATCGACCGGGTGGTGCTCGTCTGCCTGGCGCGGACCGCGGACCCGGTCGTGGGCGTCGTGCGCCGTTGAGCCGCGCCGGGCGCCCGGCACGGACACGGCCTAGAATGCCCGCATGAGCGAGATCGTGGTGAGACTGCCGGCAGCGCTGCTCGCCTTCGCCGGGGGCGAGCACGAGCTGCGTGCAGCGGCCGGGACCGTTGCCGAGGTGATGCGCGAGCTGGCCGGGCGGCACCCGCAGCTCGTGCAGCGCCTGCTCACCCCGGAGGGCGAGCTGCGGCCATTCGTCAACGTCTTCGTCGGCCGGGCCAACATCCGCGGCCTGCAGGGACTCGCGACGCCGGTGCCGCCCGGCGCGGTGGTGAGCATCCTGCCGGCGGTGGCGGGCGGGTGACGATGAGTCCTGCTCCCGGCGCTGCGCGCGAAGTCACGCCGGGCGAGGCCCTGGGCCTTGCGCGCGGTGGCGCCGTGCTGGTCGACGTGCGCGATCCGTCGGAACTGTTCTCCGGCACTGCCGAGGGCGCCGTCCACGTGCCGCGCTGCAATCTCGAGGCGCGCATCGCGGATGTCGCCCCGGATCGGACCCTGACACTGCTGCTGCTTTGCGCGAGCGGCCAGCGCTCCATGGCGACGGCAGTGCAGCTGGCTGCGCTCGGCTATTCGGACGTGCGGTCGATCGCCGGCGGGTTGCAGCGCTGGCGGCGCGAGGGGCTGCCGATGACTGCGCCGCGCGGCCCGGATGATCTCGATTGGGAACGTTACTCGCGCCAGCTGGCGTTGCCCGAGGTCGGCGTGGCAGGGCAGCGAATGCTGCGCGACGGCCGGGTGCTGCTCGTCGGCGCGGGCGGCCTGGGGTCACCCGCGGCGCTGTACCTGGCCGCCGCTGGTGTCGGGCACCTGACGCTGGTCGACGACGACCGCGTCGAACGCAGCAACCTGCAGCGGCAGGTCCTGCACGGCGACGCCGATGCGGGCGGCCTCAAGGTTCACTCGGGAGGCGCCGCGCTGCGCCGGCTCAACCCCGGCATCGAGGTCGCGGGCGTCGAGGTCCGCCTCGACGCAGCGAACGCGCGTGAGGTGCTGGCCGGCCAGCACGTCGTGATCGACGGGTCGGACAATTTCGCGACGCGTTACGCGGTGAACGAGGCCTGCGTTGCGCTTGGCATCCCCTGCGTGCACGGCTCGGTGTTCCGCTTCGAGGGGCAGGTGAGCGTGTTCTGGCCGGCGCGGCCCGGCGGCGCCGGGCCCTGCTACCGCTGCCTGTACCCCGAGCCGCCGCCACCCGAGCTGGCGCCCTCGTGCGCGGAAGCCGGCGTGCTCGGCGTGGTGCCCGGCGTCATCGGCCTGCTGCAGGCGAGCGAGGCATTGAAGCTGCTGCTCGGCATCGGCGAGACCCTGGTCGGGCGCCTGCTGCAGTTCGATGCACTGTGCGGGCGCTTCGAGGAGTTCGACGTGCAGCGCGACCCCCGCTGCCGGACCTGCGCGCCCGGTTGAGGGTTACCGGCCCGCACCGTCGCGGGCGTCTGGCCCATCGGCATCCTCCTACGTGACTCGCCTACGGCGGCCGATGGTCCCGCACTTGGACCAGTGCTCAAATCCATTCACATCCCATGGAGGGGCTGACCCGTCCCAATCGCCTTCCGATCGAGGAGAGCCCGAGCAATGAACACCAGCGCCAACGTCATCGAGACCGTGGATCAGACAGTGCAGTCGGCAGAGGAGGCAGCCCACGCCGCCGCGCGCGCCGGATCGCGGGAGTTCCGCAACCTGATCGCCGACGTCGAGGATCTCATCAAGCGCATCGGGCATTTCGACGACAAGGACCTGGCGCGGGCTCGAGCGAAGCTGGAGCACACGCTGGACGCCGCGAAGGCGTCGCTGCACAACGGCTCGAAGCGCATCCAGACCACCGCGCGCCATGCGGCCGAGGGCACGGACGAGTTCGTGCACTCGAATCCCTGGTCGGCGATCGGCATCGCCGCCGCCGCCGGCGCCGCGATCGCCGTACTGCTGAGCACGCGGATGCATCGGTGAGAATCGTCGCCGCGTTGCCGCGCATCGCCCCGCTGCTGGCCAGGCACGCGCTCGGTTACGCCGACCTGGCGACCGAGGAGCTGGCGGTTGCCGGGGCGCTGCTGCGGCAGCGCGTGCTGGCGACGGCGACGTGCGCGGTCGCGGCAGGCGTCGCAGTCCTGATGTTCTGCTGCCTGGCGATCGCAGTGTCCTGGGACACGCCGCACCGGATCACGGTCATCGCGGTGCTCGCGCTGGCGTTCGTTACCGCGTCGATCATCGCGGGCGAGGTGGCGCGAGGCCTGCGCCAGAAGTCTGCGCAACTCTTTCCGCGCCTGCGGACCGAATGGATCAACGATCGGGAGTTGTTGCGCGAGACGCTCGCCACACGGGAGGGAAGGTCATGACTGATGCAACGACATTGGCGGACACAGATGCGCAGCGAGAGCTCGCCGCAACCCGCGCGGAGTTCCGCCACATCCTCCAGCCCGACGGGCATGGGACCGACGGGAGTTTCCCGCGCAGCAGGACGATGCGTGCATTGACCAGCGGCGGGGCAACGTCGGCACTGGCCGTGGTTGCGGTCGCGTTCCTGGCGACGCGGCCTGGCGTTGCGGGTCGGCTCGCGCGCGCGACTCCGGTGCTCAACCTGATCAGACAGCTCGGGCTGGGGTTGCGCTGAGCCAGAGTCCGAACTCACGCGCTCCGTTCCAGATCGCGCCCCTGGGCGTCCCGCAGCTGATCCAGGCAGGCCATGACCCTCTGCAGCAGCGCGCTGCTCAGGCCGGGCTCGAGACTGGTCATGCTCTCGTCGGAGGCGCGCAGCCCGGCCCTCAGGTCTTCCGCCCACTCCTCCAGCCGCGCGAGCTTCTGCCTTGCCGACAGTGAACGGTCGGTCAACAACCCTTCCGGCGATTCATAGCGATCGTAGTCGGTCTTGCGGTTCATGCTCGCCCTCCTGTGTCGCTCGAGTGTCGTCTTCCCGCTCACCGCCGCATATCGGAGGGTCGCTGCACGCGACGTCGGACGGCCGCACCGGCCTTACGGCGAATTCCTACGCGGCGTTGCTCCGTCTGCTTACGGCGCCCGGCACCCGTAATTGACAGGATTCACCTGCAGAGCCACCCGTGCAGAAAGGAGACTCGCATGCTGTATTACGCCGCCGTGTTCTTCGTCATCGCGATCATCGCCGCGATCCTGGGGTTCGGAGGGATCGCGGCTGGCGCAGCCGGAATCGCGAAGATCCTGTTCTTCGTGTTCCTGTTGTTCGCGATCGTAGCGGTTGTGTCGGGTCTGCTCAGGAGAGCCTGAGCGAGTGCGGCCCGTTCCCATCAGTCACACGAGGAGTGCCGATCAATGAGACACGTCAGCAGCTGCATATCAGGACTGGCGGCGGTCATGTTTCTGATGACCGGGTGCAACCGGGCCGAACCGCCCGCTGAGGTTCGCGACGATCTTGCCGATGCCCAGCGTGACGGCGCAGAGCAGGTTGCGGAGGCCCAGGCGGACCTGGCACAGGACCGCGCCCAATCCGGCGAGGCGTTCAACGAGTCGACGGCCGAGAACCGCTACGAGCTCCGGGTGGCCGAGGCGGATGCGGATCGCAAGGTTGCCCTGGAGCAATGCGAGGCACTGGCCGGGAGCGCGCAGGAAGCCTGCAAGGAATCGGCCGAGGCGCAGTTCGAGTTGAGAAAGACTGAAGCGGAGCGCGAGCGACGGCCGATGTAGCCCGATCGCGCCCAATGGAGCAGTGCAGGACCACAGGAGAGTCTCATGAGCGACACCAGCCTGTTCGGAGAGCGATCCTCGACGCTGGTCGCGGCGACCTTCTCGAACCGCATGGCGGCCGTCGACGCCGCGAGTGCGCTGCGAGCGTACATGCCACAGGCCGAGGTCGATCTCGTTCGCCCGCAGGACAAGGACTTCGCGCGCAAGATGGAACCAGACTCGCAGGGAATCTGGCGCACGGCGATTCGGTCGCACCTCGTGCTGGGACTGATCGGGCTGGGACTGGGCGTCGCGGTCGCCGCCACGCTCGTCGGTGTCGGTTGGCCTGCAGCGGCCGGTTCGCCCATGCTTGCGACGCTGTTCCTGTCGATTCTCGGGCTCTTCGCCGGACTGATGCTGGCCGGGCTGCTGACGCTGCGTCCGGACCGAGGCCGGGTCACGCTGGCGATACGTCGCCGCAATCGTGAGGGCCAATGGGCGGTCGTGGCTCATCCGACCAGCCCGGCGCAGTCGGAACGGGCGGTCCTGAGCCTGCAGCAGGCGGGCGGCACGGTGCTTCGATCACTCTAGAACGCTCGCAGCGACGGACGCTGCGCGACCGCATGCGGCGCAGTCCGACACCGCTTGCCGCGATCTGCCTACGGCACCCGCGGCAGGGACCTGCCAGCATCGACATCACCCGCCATCGGGCGGCAGGCTCACAGGAGGGCACATGAACATCAAGCTCAGGAACGCACTGATCATCGCCTTGGCAACGCTCGCCACGCCGGCAATGGCCGGCGACAGCACGTCCCCGAACGCGGAGAAGCCGGGCACCAGTAAGCCCGGAGACGTGTCTCCCCCGATCGCGCAGGCCATGGTGGACGACGTGAACATCGGCACCTCCGTCGGCAGCGACGGTCAGGTGCCGGCGGACGCGATCGACGACTTCATGCCCGGCGAGGCCATCTACCTGACGATGGACGTCAGTGACGCGGCTCCCGGCACCGATGTCCGGGTCGTCTGGATCGGCCCCAGCGATCAGCGCATCGCCGAGCAGCGCCAGCGC
>Ga0079037_100001233_pt1 | contig 13062 bp, 15 predicted proteins | sample Mud3Dept4metaG_FD_71479 | JGI IMG/M metagenome (GOLD analysis project Ga0079037, IMG submission 71479) | Freshwater wetland microbial communities from Ohio, USA, analyzing the effect of biotic and abiotic controls - Mud 3 Core 4 Depth 4 metaG | ecosystem: Environmental > Aquatic > Freshwater >... | reverse complement strand
ACAGAGAAGGTAAAGGCCGGCGGCTGAGCTGCAAAGTTAGGCCCGGCGGACCTATCAGAGATTCTTACAGATCTATATAGGTGTAAAAACCGGGGGGTTGTTGTAGGCCCTGGTGATGATGCGGGAGTGTTCCGCTATAAAAACACTCTTATGGTTGAAACAGTTGATATCATTACCCCTATTGTTGATGACCCGTATACCTTCGGGGCGATCTGTGCAGCCAATTCTGTAAGCGATGTATTTGCGATGGGAGGCACACCCCTTACCGCGCTTGCAATCCTAGGATTTGCCACATGTGATTTCGGGCCTGCTGTTATTAAAAAACTTCTTAAAGGAGCGGTTGAGAAGCTTCATGAGGCAGGGGCCTGTTTGATAGGCGGCCATAGTATTGAAGATAATGAATTCAAATTCGGCTTTGCGGTATCCGGCGTTGTTGATAAGAAGAATCTCTTAAAGGCCGGAGGTGCAAAGGCAGGAGATATACTGGTGCTGACCAAGACGCTTGGCACAGGAATTCTTACCTCTGCGGTAAAAAAAGGCAAAGCAGAAAAGAACTTATTAAAGGAAGTCATTGATTCAATGCTCATGCTTAATAAGACCGCTTCGAAGGCTGCAGTGTCAGCAGGGGCAAGGGCCGCAACCGATGTTACAGGGTTCGGTTTATTGGGTCATGCATTAAATATGGCCAAAGGCTCTAACATTAATCTCACAATTTATAACGATAAAGTCCCTCTGATGAGCAAGGTGAAAGAACTTGCCGCAGCAGGTGCTGTGCCTAAAGGAGCTGTAAAGAATCTGGAGTTTTGCAGCACGAACACGCACTTCTCTGAAAATATCGGGGATGGAGACAAATTGGCACTCTCTGACCCGCAGACCTCAGGCGGCCTGCTTATCGCACTTCCATCAAAGGGATTAAAAAAATTTGGCCAGGTAATGAAAAAAGGCAGGCTTCCTTACCATGTTATCGGTGAAGTTGTTAAAGGCAGCGGAAAAATTATCGTAGAATAGCTCGGCCAGTGATCAGGAATCAGACAAACCAATAAATGCATGTCATTTCGAGCAAAGGGAGAAATCTTAAGCCGTTGCAATACCGAAAGATTTCTCCCTTTGCTCGAAATGACAATCCGGTGACGGAAGTAATTTATGGGCTTCCGCAACAGGAACTAATTAGATAAATGGAAAACCATCAAGAGACCGAGGCAATGATTAAAATGATAGCCGACCATATGGAAAACGGCTTCCTTGAAAACATCATCGATGTGTTCAAGCATGATAAAAGTTACTATCCTTTTGTCGGTAATATGCTCGGTGATGAAAGAATAGGGGTCAGGATCGGGACCGTGGCCCTGATTGAGGTCCTGAAGACAGAGGATCTAGACAATGTACTTCTGGCCATCCCCGGGATTGCAAAACTATTGAGGGACCCGAGCCCTACCATCCGGGGTGATGCCGCTTATGTGCTCGGCATTATCGGACATGAAGACGGACTGCCATATCTTGAGGAGGCCCATAACGATGAGCACCTTCTTGTCAGGGAAACGGTTGAGGAAGCTATAAGTGCGATAAACGAGGGTAATGATTAAGCCGGAACCTCTGACCCTGACGCTCCATCCTCTGCCTGCATGACTTCTCCTGACGTCCCGAAGGCATCTTGCAATGGATTCAGTACCCAGATTGAGCCGAATTCCTTTTCCTGGTATATCTTTGCAAGGCCGAGCCTGATAATTTCGAGCAGGGCCAGAAACGTCACTATCAGGGTAAGCTTTGAATACCCTTCTTCAAAAAGCTCTTCAAACCGCACCCCGTCATCCTTCTCAAGGCGCTCAACAATATAATTGATCTTGTCCGCTACGGTAAGGGACTCTCTCGTAATTTCACGAATATGCGCCGGCGCCTTTTCCAGGAGTTTCTGAAAGGCAGAGATAAGGTCAAATACATTTGCCTCAAAGAGTTCCGGCTCGGAATCAAACTCAAGCCCGTCTTTGTCGGGAATGCTTCTTGTAAAAATATTCTTCCAGATTTCCTCTCTTTTTCTTAAATGGAGGGATGAATCCTTATAAGACTGGTATTCAAGAAGGCGCTGGACCAGTTCGGACCGCGGGTCTTCAATGGAGTCGTCTTTTTGGTCCTCATCAGGCGGCAGGAGCATCTTTGATTTTATATGGATGAGGGTCGCAGCCATAACAAGGAAGTCGCCGGCGATCTCAAGGTTGAGTTCTTTCAGCAGTTTGATGTATCCAAGATACTGCCTGGTAATGTCTACTATCGGTATATCATAAATGTCTATCTTGCTCTCTTTAATCAGGTGGAGAAGGAGGTCAAGAGGGCCTTCAAAGACAGGCAGTTTGAAGTGAATACCGTTTATGGACTCGGAAACGGTTTCAGAGTCCTTCTGTGACAGGTCAGCGACTTGTGGTTCTATCTGAGACTGTAGCGTCTCTTCTAATACCTCTGACATTAGAACATATTATATTATCCGCTGAAATTAATGCAAGCAAATTTTGAGCATGAAGCGAATTCTTCTTACGTATTATTTCATTCATCACGTCTGGTATATAATATCCCCATGACCGATATTATAAAAATAATTTCAGTCCTGGCTGTTATTGTTTTATTGCTGAAGCGGAAATGGAATCTCGGCGTTGTCATGGCGCTTTCATCCGTAATCCTTGCTGTGCTGTATATGCTGACACCCATTGATTTCCTTAATGCATGTCATACGGCAGCAACCGATAAGACGACAATCAACCTTATTGTTGCATTGACGCTCATCCGGATATTCGAAAGTGTAATGAGAAAGAGCGGGCTCATGCAGGAGATGATGGATTCCTTGAGGGGGATGGTCATTGACAGGAGGATTTTAATGGCGTCAATGCCAGCGCTTATCGGGCTCCTGCCGTCAATGGGAGGGGCGATGTTTTCCGCGCCCATGGTGGAGGAGGCATCAAAAGGTATAAAAGTATCACCGGAAAAGAAGGCCTTTATCAATTATATGTTCCGCCACCCGTGGGAGTTTACACTGCCCCTTTATCCCGGGGTCGTGCTTGCGTCAGCCCTTACCGCTTACTCTTTGAGGGAGATATTTCTTGCGAACCTGCCCTATGCTCTCTGCCTTATAATAGGAGGTACGGTCTGGGGTTTAAAAGGGATAGGGGTGCACAGAGAAGGTTTTAAGAATATGTCCGCATCTGGACTGTTGAGCTTTTTGCCTTTGGCGTTGATCTTAGTCATGGTCATAGTATTTCATCTTAACCTTTCACTCAGTATGGGTATCATAATTATTGGTTTGTTTATAGCTCAGCGTTATTCTTATAAAAATATTTTTCAGAGCTTGAAAGAGGGCCTCTCATGGGAGATACTATTAATCATTCTCGGCGTAATGACCTTCAAGGCCATTCTCAACAGTTCGGGAGCAGTAGCTAATATTGGTAATTTCTTCACAGTACACAATATCCCTGTCCTGCCTGTTCTGTTTTTCCTCCCGTTTATTTATGGACTGCTTACCGGGCTCACCGTCGGGTTTGTCGGCGGCACATTCCCCATTCTCCTCGGGCTTGAAAATGCAAATCACATCGGCGCCGTGTCCTTTGCCTTTGCCTCCGGCTATGTCGGCGTGCTTTTATCACCGGTCCATCTCTGCCTTGTGCTGACAAGGGAATATTTCGGAGCGGCCATGTCGGGGATATACGAGAAGACCATGAGGGTATGCGTTCTCATAATGCTTGTTGCGCTGGCGGAGTATTTTATTTTGGGCCGATATTGACTAGTCGGTATTGATTAAATGTTTTTACCCGGGTTACGAGTGTGAAATATGATTTATGCGAACTGGGGGCTAAAGCAGAGGAGCTCAATTAGAACTTGAATCTTGGAAGTATTGTAGTGTATTGTAATACAGGAGGTGCCTTATGAGAACAGTTTTATCCGTCAGCCTGCCTGAAAACATGTCCGAGGAACTTGACCGGTTTGCCAAAAGTACCGGGCGGAACAAGAGTGATATTGTCAAAGAATCTCTGAGCATGTTTCTGTGGGAAATGAAGCTCAAGGCAGTTCAGAAGAAGCTTGGTCCAAAGGCAAAGAAGCTTGGACTGGTCAGTGAAGAAGATGTATTCAAAGCGATATCATGATAGCCGTATTTGATACGAATGTGTTCATTGCGGCAATTATTACTGAAGGGCTTTGCTCGAAACTATTGCACAGGGCACGCGCAGGCGAATTCTTACTCATTGCATGCCCGTTTATTATGAAAGAACTTAGGCGTATCCTCTCGAAGAAATTCCGGCTCTCGCAGGAAGAATCAGCTTTGGCGATGGAACCGATAAGTGGAGCGATCAGTCAAGTCATTGAGCATAACATCAAGATAGCGAACATCTGCCGGGATGCTTCTGATGACAATATTATTGCCTGTGCAGTAGCGGCAAAGGCGGATTATCTTGTGAGCGGAGATTCTGATCTGCTGGAGATAAAAAGCTATAAGGACATTAAGATCATAACCCCAAGGGATTTTGAACTATTTTTTGAGTAAGAAGGCGTATAGCAAATATGAAAACAGACAAAGAGCATATCAAGAAAGAACTGGGCAAGCTCTTCAGGAGCATGGATTTTGTCAGTAAGATGTTTCTTGCCGATGACACGGCAAGCTACGCATATTCTCATTACATTAACATTCAACAAGGATTAACCAAGTGAAAAAATATATTGACCAGTTTATTGATTTTCTGAAGGGCGAGCAGGGTGTATCTCCCCACACCCTGAGGGCTTATACAAAAGACCTGAATGAATTTGCAGCGTTTCTGAATCAAGAGCCTAAAGACATTGATCACCTGGATATCAGGAGCTATATTGCATCGCTGCATCACAAGAACCTGAAAAAAACCTCCATATCAAGAAAACTTGCCACAATAAGATCGTACTTTAAATACCTCCACAGGGAAGGATACGTAAAAAAGAACCCGGCCAAACTGGTATCAAGCCCCAAGGTCCCGAAGCCCCTGCCGAAGTTCCTTGATATTGATGAGACCTTTTCCCTTATGGACAGCCCCAAAGGAGAGACCTTTATTCCGACAAGGGACAAGGCGTTCCTTGAACTCCTCTATTCTTCAGGGCTGAGGGTGGCTGAATTGACGTCCCTCGATGTCGTTGATCTTGACATCAAGGAGTCCCTTGTCAGGGTAAAGGGCAAAGGCAGAAAAGAGCGGATAGTCCCCATCGGGTCAAAGGCAATGGAGGCCATTCAGAACTATCTTCCAGAGAGGATTTCGTTAAAGAAAAAATCGCCGGCGCTTTTTCTGAATAACAGGGGAGGCCGGTTGACACAGAGGAGCGTGCGACGTATATTAGTAGCTTACAGCCGGATGATCAACCTTAAAGGGGCCATCAGTCCTCATACCCTCAGGCATACCTTTGCAACGCACCTGCTGCATGAAGGTGCGGACCTGAGGTCCATTCAGGAACTCCTTGGGCATTCATCCCTTTCCACAACCCAGAAATATACGCATGTGGATATAAGACATCTGACGGAGGTCTACGATAAGGCCCATCCCATGGCCAGGAAGGACAAATAGGGTATAATCTTAACTACGGAGCAGACTATGTCAATACAGCAGGATTCAGTATTTCACGGAACAACAATACTGTGTGTCAGAAAAGACGGCCGTGTCGCCATCGGCGGAGACGGACAGGTGACGCTCGGGCATACCGTGCTGAAGCACAACGCAAAAAAGATCAGGAAGATGTACAACGAGAATATCCTCGCAGGCTTTGCCGGGGCAACAGCAGACGCCTTTACCCTTTTTGAGAAGTTCGAGGAGAAGATCGAGACATACAGGGGGAATATAACACGTTCTGCTGTTGAACTCGCAAAGGAATGGAGGACGGACAAGATCCTGAGGCGGCTTGAGGCGCTTCTGGTAGTGGCCGACAAAGAGCATTCCTTTATTATTTCCGGCAACGGAGATGTGCTTGAGCCTGAAGACGGGATAGCGGCCATCGGTTCGGGCGGCCCCTACGCACAGGCAGCCGCAAAGGCGCTGCTCGAGCATACACAACTGGGACCGAGGCAGATAGTTGAAGAGGCGATGAAGATAACATCAAAGATATGCATTTATACCAACGAAGCAATTAACATTGAGGAACTGAATGAATAACCTTACACCGAAAACGATTGTAGAAGAACTTGATAAATATATTGTCGGACAAAAGAGCGCCAAAAAGGCCGTGGCCATAGCATTACGGAACCGCTGGAGAAGACAACGGGTATCTGAAGAATTAAAAGAAGAGATATTGCCTAAAAACATTCTTATGATAGGGCCTACCGGGGTAGGAAAAACCGAGATCGCTCGAAGACTCGCAAAATTGGCGCAGGCCCCCTTTGTTAAAGTGGAGGCGTCAAAATTTACAGAGGTGGGCTATGTAGGCAGGGACGTTGAATCCATGATAAGGGACCTCATAGGCCTTGCACTCACTATGGTGAAAGCCGAACAAATGGAAAAGGTACAGGAAAAGGCACAGGCGCTTGCCGAAGAAAAAATCCTTGGTCTGCTGCTGCCCCAGCCCCGGCCGAAACGGAAGATATCCGCTGAAGAGACGGAAGAACCTGTTGAAGAAGATAAACAGAGTCATGAAGACACACGCGAGAAACTGAGGGCCCAGCTTAAGGAAGGCAAGCTTGACAACAGATACATAGACCTTGAAGTGCGGGAGAAGGTCATGCCCTTTGGCGTTATCTCAAATATCGGCATGGATGAGCTTGAGATGAACTTGAAGGAAATGCTTGGCAATTTCCTCCCGGAAAAGCCGAAGCGGAAGAAGGTTAAGATACCGGAGGCCATGCGGATCATTCAGCAGGAGGAGGCCGGCAAGCTCATTGATATGGACAAAGTCACCAGGGAGGCCATTGAAAGGACAGAGCAAAACGGGATTATCTTCATAGACGAAATAGACAAGATCGCATCCAAAGGTTCAAGTTACGGCCCTGATGTATCAAGAGAAGGGGTGCAGAGAGACCTGCTCCCGATTGTAGAAGGCTCAACTGTTTCGACAAAGCATGGAACAGTAAAGACGGACCACATCCTTTTTATCGCGGCAGGGGCCTTTAATGTTTCAAAACCGTCTGACCTGATACCGGAGCTGCAGGGGCGCTTTCCGATTAGAGCCGAGCTGGATGCCCTCGGTAAAAATGAATTCCTCAGGATCCTGCAGGAGCCGAGAAACGCGCTGTTAAAACAGTATGTGGCCCTTATCGAGACCGAGGGGGTAAAGATAAAATTTACTGATAACTCCATTGAGGAGATCGCCTCAACGGCCGTGCTGGTCAATGAGAAGACCGAAAATATCGGCGCCAGACGGCTGCATACCATTCTTGAAAAGGTCCTTGAAGACGTGTCCTTTGATGCACCCGACATGAAGGTCGGGGACCTGACAGTGGACGATAAATACGTAAAGGAAAAACTGAGCGCGATTATAAAGGATGAGGATTTGAGCAGATACATCCTGTAGGCAAACTGGCTTGGGGCTGCAAAAAGTCGTCCCGTTTCATGACGCTGTTGACAACAAATATAAACAGGGGCGCATCGAAATACGCCCCTGCATTAAATCACAGACTGTTTACTCCTTCCAGTGACTGAGCTAATTCATTATGCGCAAACTCAAGGGATCCCTTTGCTTGCAGTCCCACATGTTCAGCCAGCCAGAGCGATACCAGGCGGTAGTCATCCGAGCCGCGTGATATCCGCGCCGTAATAGTGACGGGCTTCCCGCGGCCAGGGGCCTCTGCAAGCGAAACATTTTCATGGATTATCGGTGAAACCTTTCCCGGGAACATCTCGTTAAGCCTGTCCATGATCTCCCAGTGGATCCGGCGGCGGGGCTGCGCGCGGCAGGGGATGATGGCCCTTATATCAAGTTCCGGGTTCCGGGACTTTGCCGACTCTACAGCAGAGACCATTTGTCTGACACCGTTGAGTCCGAGAAATGAGGCCTCTACCGGAACGATCACATGGTGACTGGCTAATAGTGCTGACATAGTGAGAACATCCAGGCTGGGGGGACAATCGATAACCACACAGTCCCATTCTCCGGTTGTCTGCCTGAGACAGCTTGCAAAAATCTCGTCTCCCGGTCCATCAATGAAGATCTGTCTTGCCGATGCCAGTACGGGACCTGAAGGGACAAGGTCCAGTCCCATGACACCTGTAGGAACAACCGGCAACCCGATGATTTTCTGCATGGCATCCAGAAGCCGCTGACCCCTGCTCATTACCCCGACACAGATACTTGCGCTTCCCTGTGGATCGAGGTCTACAATAAGGACCTTCTTGCCCTGTTCAGCCCAGCATGCCGCGAGATTTACTGCTGTGGTGGTTTTACCGACTCCGCCTTTGAGGTTTACTACCGATACGACCTGTTTCATATATCCTTATTCCCTCCCCTGTTGTTCCCGGCCGCAGATGTGACCGGATTAAAGTAAATAAGTAACATGTATTCAGATTTTATTTTTCGGCAAGCAGTAAATAATCTATATATTTTTTTTATTATTGTCAACCGATGCCATATGTTTATATTCGTTTGATTATCTGCGTCATGATGCAGACATTGACTTGCAGAATATGGGAAAGGTATCCTCTTAACATGGAACAGATTGTAGCCACCAACAGGAAGGCCTTTCATGATTATCATATCCAGGACAAGTGTGAAGCAGGGGTGTCACTGCTCGGGACAGAAGTGAAGTCGTTACGGGAAGGCCGGGCCAACCTGAAAGACAGTTATGTAATCATAAAGGACGGGGAGGCATACATACTGAACTGCCATATCAGTCCATACAGTCACGGCAATATCCAGAACCATGATCCGCTCAGGACAAGGAAACTGCTCCTTCATAAAAAGGAGATAGACAAATTGTGGGGCAGTATCAGCCAGAAGGGTTTTACCCTGATTCCTCTGAAAATATACGTCAAAAATGGAAAGGCGAAAGTCGAAATAGGTCTTGCAAAAGGCAAGAGGGAGTATGAAAAGAGAGAATCAATAAAGGCGAAAGAAGCGAAGAGGGAGATCGAGCGGCATATGAAGAGTTATAAGAAGGCATAGAGAACTACTGTCTGAAATTCCAAATTACAAAAACCAAATAACAAATAAGCTCCAAATACCAATGACCAAAACCCGGTAACCGCTGACTAGGTTTTGGTCATTGATGTTTGGTATTTACAATTTATTTGGAATTTGGTGCTTGCGATTTGGGATTTACGTGTCTACTTGTCCGTCAGCGCCATCAGCCCCGGCAGTGCTTTTCCTTCCAGAAGTTCCAGTGCTGCCCCGCCGCCGGTGGATATAAAGGAAATGCTTTCTGATACCCCAGCCCTGCTGACGGCCAGGTCTGTGTCCCCGCCGCCGACGATGGTCAGCGCGTATGCGTCGGCAACCGAATGCGCTATCGCATACGTTCCGCGCGAGAAGGCATCGACTTCAAAGACCCCCATGGGACCATTCCACAAGATCGTCTTTGCATTTTCGAGGGCAACGGAAAAGAGCTTTACGGATGCAGGTCCGATATCAACGGCCTTCCAGCCGTTGGGTATTTCCTGCGCGGTGACGAGCTTTGTCTCGGCAGCCGGCTCGATACTCTGGGCAATGACGCAATCTACAGGGAGGTAGAATTTTATTCCCTTGGAAACAACACCCTCCCTTATTTTCGCGGCAAGTTCAAGCATGCTGTTTTCAACCAGTGATTCTCCGACGTTTAACCCTTCAGCCTTTAAAAAGGTATAAGCCATCCCGCCCCCGACAATGACCTTGTCGACCTTGTTCTCAAGGTTCTTGATAACGTCAATCTTGCCGGACACCTTCGCCCCGCCCAATATGGCAACAAAGGGCCTCACCGGATTGTTGATGACGCCCTGCAGATACTCGATTTCCTTTTGAAGAAGGAAACCGGCAGCGGCCGGGAGAAATTTCGCGATACCGGTGATGGAGGCATGACTTCTGTGTGCGGCTCCGAAGGCATCGTTTATATAGTAGTCGGCAAGCCTGGAAAGTGCCTTGCCGAAGGCCTCATTATTTCCCTCTTCCTCAGGGTGAAACCGCAGGTTTTCAAGAAGGATAATATCCCCGTCAACCATTTTACTGACAGCATCTTCAACGTTGGGACCAACGCAGTCGGGAAGGAACATCACTTCTTTTTTAATGAGACGCTGTAATCTTCTCGCGACAGATGCAAGGCTGTATCGTTTGTCTGGCTTGCCCTTGGGCCTTCCCAGATGAGAGGCCAGGATTATTTTGCTGCCTTCATCTATGGCGTAATTTATTGTGGGGAGGGCCGAACGGATCCTTCTGTCATCCGTTATGTTCAGATTCTCATCCAGCGGCACATTAAAATCGACCCGTATGAAGAGCTTTTTGCCCTTGATGTTCAGGTCCTTGATTGAGAGCTTGTTCCATACACCTTTGATCGGCAGAGATTTATCGTTTTCCATTTTCGTGTCCTACCTCTTTTTGTCTATATAAAGCATTAAATCTTTCAGGCGGGTGCTGTATCCCCATTCATTGTCATACCAGGAAAGCACTTTTACCATCGTCCCTTCGATGACTTTTGTAAGGCTTGCATCAAGAATGGAGGAATGCGGATTGCCGTTAAAGTCAATTGAAACAAGCGGCTCTTCGCAGTACTGCAGGATGCCTTTCATCGGGCCTGCTGCGGCCTCTTTAAGTGCGGCATTTACGGCTTCGGCGGTCGTCTCTTTTCCAAGATCGGCCACGAGGTCCACAACAGAGACATTGGGGGCGGGCACTCTTATTGCCATACCGTCGAGTCTCCCCTTGAGGTGGGGAAGGACCAGACCGACTGCCCGTGCAGCGCCTGTTGTCGTAGGTATCATGGAAAGCGCAGCGGCACGCGCCCTTCTGAGGTCCTTGTGAGGCAGGTCCAGTATGCGCTGGTCGTTTGTGTATGAATGTATGGTCGTCATGAGGCCGCGTTTAATAGTAAATTTCTCATCGATTATCTTCGCGATCGGGGCAAGGCAGTTCGTGGTGCAGGATGCGTTTGAAATGATTTTATGTTTTGCTGTATCAAGGCTCCCCTCGTTCACGCCCATACAGACAGTGGCATCGGGCTCTTTTGCAGGAGCGGATATGATGACCCACCCCGCGCCTGCGGACAAATGGTTTGAGGCGCCGGCCCTGTCAACAAAATGTCCGGTAGATTCAAGCGCTATATCCACTTTCAGGTTCTTCCACGGAAGCTGTCCGGGGTCCTTGGTGGCTGTAACTGCTATTTCCCTTCCGTTTACAACGATACTGTTTTCCTTTACCTGTACGTCGGCGTCAAAGATCCCGTGCACAGAATCATACTTTAAAAGATGGGCCAGTACTTTTGCATCGGTAAGGTCATTTATGCCTACAATCTCAATTGAATTCTCTCCAAGACAGGTCCTTAAGAAATTCCTTCCGATCCTTCCAAATCCGTTAATGCCTACACGTATAGCCATGATACCCTCCTGTTTATTAGTGTCAGTTAATAGTGATAGTGTCAGCAAAAAAATAAACTGACACGAACCATGATACGAATTTAAAAATTCAGACTTCCATTACTTCTGCTTCTTTGTGTGAGATGGTCTCATCGATCTTTTTTATGTACGCATCGGTGAGTTTCTGGATTTCTTCTATTGCGCGCTTGGTCTCATCCTCACTCATATGCTTGTCCTTTTCAATCTTTTTCATCTCTTCATTGCCGTCACGCCGGATGTTTCTTAATGAAATCTTTGCCTCTTCGCCCCGCTTGTGCACATGCTTTACGATGTCTTTTCTCCGCTCTTCCGTCAGCTGGGGAATGGCAATCCGGATAAGTTTACCGTCATTGTTCGGATTCAGCCCGAGGTCGGATTTCTGGATGGCTTTTTCTATGCTGGGGATAATTTTGGGGTCCCACGGCTGAATGGTAATCAGCCTGCTCTCAGGGACGCTTAAGGTGGCGACATGATTCAAAGGAGTGGGTGTGCCGAAATAGTCGACCATTATGTCGTCAAAAATCACAAGGGAAGCGCGTCCTGTCCTGATGCCTGCAAGGTCTTTTTTGAGGACATCCATTGTCTTTTCCATTCTATCAACTATCCTTTTCTTCGCTTCCTGTTGCATAAAAACTTATCCCCCCTTCACTAAGGTGCCGACTTTTTTCCCTTCCAGTACCTTCCTGATATTTCCTTTCTTCATGAGTCCGAATACCATGATCGGAAGATGGTTATCCATGCAGAGCGATATTGCCGTGGAATCCATTACCTTCAGTCCTTTTTTAAGGACATCCATATAGCTAATGTCCTGGAATTTTTTAGCAAGTGGATTTTTTACAGGGTCGCTGCTGTAAATACCATCGACCTTTGTTGCCTTGAGTATGACGTCCGCCCCGATCTCAACCGCCCGTAAAGCTGCTGCGGTGTCTGTTGTGAAATACGGGTTGCCTGTGCCGCAGGCAAATATAACAAAACGCCCCTTTTCCAGGTGCCGTACGGCCCTCCTCCTGATATAGGGCTCTGCGAGTTCACGCATCTCTATGGCGGACAGGACCCTTGTCGGCATACCGTTCAGTTCCAGTACGTTCTGCAGTGCAAGCGCATTTAACGCTGTGGCCAGCATCCCCATATAGTCTGCAGTGGTCCTCTCCATACCTTCCGCGCTGGCCTCAAGCCCCCGGAAAATGTTGCCGCCGCCTATTACTATGGCAATTTCGGCCCCCAATTTCCTTACATCTTTGAGTTCACCTGCTATGTACTGAACAACTCTCTGATCGATGCCGAACTGCCTGTCGCCCATAAGTGCCTCTCCGCTCAGTTTAAGCAGGACTCTTTTGAAATGAGGTTTTCGGGTCTTCATATAAATTATTTATTATTAACTTACTTTTTCTCCGAGCTGAAACCTGACAAAACGCTTGATCACGATGTTTTCCCCGAGCTTCGCGACTTTCTCCGTGACCAGGTCTTTTATTTTCTTCTTGCCCTCAGGGTCTTTCACAAAGATCTGCTCAAGCAGGCACGTGTCGGTGTAAAACTTTTCAAGTTTTCCCGCTACGATTTTTTCAAC
>Ga0079037_100001229_pt1 | contig 13072 bp, 11 predicted proteins | sample Mud3Dept4metaG_FD_71479 | JGI IMG/M metagenome (GOLD analysis project Ga0079037, IMG submission 71479) | Freshwater wetland microbial communities from Ohio, USA, analyzing the effect of biotic and abiotic controls - Mud 3 Core 4 Depth 4 metaG | ecosystem: Environmental > Aquatic > Freshwater >... | reverse complement strand
TCATTATCTTGAACCTCCTCTCCAACTGCATAACGGGTGGCCCCATTTCCTTAACTTAGGAATTGAGGGTTAAAGAATCGCACCCTGCTCGAAAGTCCTCCTCTCCTTCGTCTCCCGATCCACCACCTTCACCATCTCTATCGTCAACTGTGAAAGCTAAAAAAACATCCGTCATGATCGTTATCATCATGCTCATGTTCGTGGTCATCGTCAGAGTCTTGTCCTCTTACGCTTGGATTAAAGCCCGAAAATAATGCCAGCACAACCATCAATGCGAGTACTATTTTCTTCATGGGACCCTCTCTTTTTCCTGATCCCTATCTTATCCCTTCCTCGTGTGCAATTTGAGGCGATATTACCAAAGTGGGGCAGGATTTACAACAAAAAAGGCAGCGGGTTCTTCAGGGGGTTTTATATAAATGATGTAGATCTGTAAATGGCTGTAAAGTCCCGTAAAACGGGGAGCCTCTTGAGCAAGCGCAACCTTCTACACCAGCCTTTCAGATGAGGGAAAACATACACCGACCGAACACCCGCTGGACAGGCTTCACGTTCAGTGTCAGCACCCAAGGCGTCAGATCAGGGTGTGCTTATTTTGAAAACAAAAGTAAGAGAAACAGGAAGATCGTGATCGCTCCCAGAACGAAGCCGAGGAAGAGTCCCAGAAAGAAATAATCCACCCGGTGAACCAATCGGGGTCCGATTCTTCTTTTCATTGTTCCAAACGCTTCCATTCTTTTAAACAACAGCTGTGACACGTGGATCCTTCTTTCTGATTGAATTATCCCCTCTGTAACAGGAATTGCATCCACCTATGTTCTGTTCTCGGCAGGGGTTTCGGCCTTCTCCGTAGCCTTGCACTCGCTTCTCGCGAGAAATGGGATTATGAATTGGGCTGACCTCATCGCTCCAACTCCCAGAAATGTTCGATGCAGAAGAATAAGAAAGATACACCCGACAATGATCTCGGCATCGCGGTAATTCTCAAACAACACCAGATCGACAACATGCCTCAATTCAGTGTAGCCACTAGTCCAGTTAACGGTGATCGGCCAAAGGAAAGAAACCGGAGAAGGGGTAAGAACAAAATCAGCCACAACATGGGATAGAATAAGCAGAAAGCAGATTCTGAAGCTGAGCTTCGGGAACCGGGACCATAGCCCCGTGGCCCTGGCTGTCAGGAATCCTCCAATTGCTGCAAATACTAAGCTGTGAGTGGGACCACGATGAAAAACATTCCCGTTCCCCTGAAGAACAATCCCTAACAAGACATCTGCATCAGGCAAGCTGGAAAGAAAGAGAACTGCCAGCAGAGATTTCCACCCGGTCGAACCGGGTCCCTCTGCACTGAAGATCCTTTGGGTCGTAATACCGATAACTGCGTGGCCGATGGGTAATGGCATGATGACCCCTCAAAAAATGATTACAGCTCATAGAAGTGTCTTGCGTATGCAGCTATTGCCATCAGGCCAATGAAAAGGATGAAAAACCCCATAACGCAATCGACCAGGGCGAAGGTGTTGTTTATGTTCTGAAGGATTTGGAAAAGCATCTCACACCATCCCTTCTTTGCCTCTGCGATTTGTATCTTCAGCCACCACGACTGGAGTCAGGCTGCCAGAAACATATCCGTGGAAGAGCCAAAAATATGCCAACACCAGGAAGGCTTCGATCTTTTCTGTAACTCATTGTTTTTATGGGGAGAAATACTCTGCGGTTTACAGCATGGTGATCAATGAGGGATTTCGGACTATGGAGAGTTTTCTATATTATTATGGAATAACTCTCCCGCCCACAAAAGCTTTCCCCAGCCGATCTTTTTTGGGACCTCGGGAAGACCATCCTCGAGGTTTTTCTACGTGAAGGGGTCAGGCCTACACTCTTCACAGGCCGACTATTTTCTGCTCCAGTTTCAACACTTCTTTCTCCAGCCTCTTGTCTTCTGACATCCTTTGATTCAACCTCCGGATGGCCTGACTCACCGCTGATTCTCCCATCCCTCCAAACATCTCTCCGATCCTCTTTAACGTTTCCCCCGTATACCGATGGCAATAATAAATACAGACGTCCCTTAGCCATCTTTGACATTCCAAAGAGTGTTCTACCATATCTTTCACTTGGTTAACTGATAATCTTGCTTGCAGTTGTCTCAAGGACGGAAGATCACGGTCCACCTGTTTCCCTTTTATCACATGGTCTCTTATCCATTCAATAAATGATTCTGATCCCAGGATGACGCCCGAGGTAACTCCGCTAAGTGGATCAGAAACCGCTTCCCTGCTCGTGTCTTCAACAAACTCTCTATACTTCCTCTTGGCCTGACCTACGCTTCCCCCGAAATATCCCAGTATCAACGAGGTTTTCAGCCAGACAGGTTTCTCTTTCGGATTAAGATACCCACCATAGCTGCTCCACGGGTAATTCTCCGGACTTTTTGCGATGCCTGCCCGGACTGGATTTAGGTGAATGTAACGGGACAGGACTGAAGCATACTGGTCTCGTTCGACCAAAATGGCCCTGTATCGACCTTGAAACAGGTGACCTGAGCGATTGTAGACTCGATTGAAATAAGTCGTGTATCCCGCGTTGATAAGATGCAGGGCCTGTGAGAGATTCAACTCTGATATTTCTAAGAGCAGATGGTAATGGTTTTCCATTAAGCAGTAGCAGTGAATAGAAACTCCAAAGCGGGCCACTGCTTCTGAAAAAAAGGAGAGAAGTTTCTCCCTGTCTCTGCGATTCTTGAAGATGGAGCGCCTCTCATTCCCTCTCGAAGTGATATGATAGAATGCACCTACGTATTGAATTCGAAGCGGGCGAGCCACCTAAGGACCATCCCTTCCTAAGAGTTACTGTCATCCTACATATATCCCAGCACGTTGTCAAGAGTGTAGGCCTGACCCCGATTTCGGATGACCCCGATTTCGGATTTGACGCAATTTCGTGACCTATGCCACCTCCACGTCGTTGCGGTGATATTCATTGAAGGAAATTATGAAAGGATTTCATGGACGGCTTTATCGAAAAGCTTCCAAGAGGCATGCAACCCCCTTGAAAGCTCCAGTGGGCACATTCTGGATGTCACCCCACATGGCACTCACCAAAAGGCTATAGGTTGGGTTGGGAGGTTACGCTGCGGAAGCTGAATATCCAAACGGTGATACCATTGTATGAATGCTAATGGGGAATGTCAACAGGGTTTTTCCTGACGGATAAAGCAGTGCAAAGTACTGAAACATAATGTAATACGGAAACCCATAATGGGCCGGGAGTTGACCGGAACACCCAAGACCGGAACTTGGCTATGTTTGTCAATTCATCATTTCGGGGGGGAGGAGTATTCGTATCCCTTTCTGCCTCCATTCTAATGAAGCCAGAAGCCCCACACCTTGTGCAAGGTTGATGATTTGGATTGTAAATATATCCACTACTGTAACAGGATGGACAGATTACGAGACCATATTTCCCAGAATTAAGAATCTCCTTGTTCATTTCATCTCCTAAACCACGGACCAAAACCGCATACTTTCATTGCGTCTTTAATCCCTCGTTCTCTCAACTTGAGTTTAATCTCGGTTTCATCGACTGCCAAAAATATGCCAATTTCAAGGAGTCTTGTATCTTTCATATAACTTGTTGGTTTTGTAATGGAAAGTAGTTTGCGATTCACAACAAGATGGCAAATGAGGGATTACGGACTATGGAGAGATTTCCATATTGTTGTGGATTTAATCTCTCATCCACAAAACCGGAAACAGTCTCGATGTTTCCTAAGTTTGGATTCTACAGACAGGGACTACCCGAGAATATTCGCTTGAACGTGATGATAGAGGGGTGCCTATTTCTGTTTGTAATCTGCGGTCGCTTGGTGTATTTCGACTTTGTGTGCGTCAAGGAGGTGTTGGAGCCACTTTTTAAAAATCTCTCCGGCGTTAGGGTACCCATATTTGGAGGGCTATTTAGAAAGGGTGACGGCGTCATCTTTACCCTAGCTTCCAAGGGCCATTTCTGGAGCAACGTGGGCGATAAAAATGTGGGGGATTTTGTGACGTAACCCTTTCCTTTTCAGGCCTGTCACGAATCCCCCACCCTTTGTCCGAATTTCAATTTTTCGCTATATCGTTCACTCCTTAATCTCGTCTTGCACCTGTTATCGTAACCCTTTAGTCGACCTTGATGTTGGCTTCCTTGATGACCCTGGCATAGATAGCCCAGTGCTCGTTGATCAGCTTCACAAGCTCGGCGGGGGGCTTATAAGCCAAGGTGAAACCTGCGTCGGAGAGCTTTTTCGAAATCCCGGGATCTTTGACCGCCCTGCTCACAGCCGCGACCAGTCTGTCCTGAACCGGTTTCGGCGTCTTCGGATGTGCAAACAATCCCATCCAAACATTGACCGAGATATCCGGGAACCCGACGTCCGCTGCCGAGGGGATTCCCGCAAGCTCCGGTGCCCTCCGAGTCAGCAGCAAGATTTTCATGTCACCGGACTTGTGATACGGCAGCACTCCCGGCATGGTCCCGCACCACCAATCCAGGTGTCCCCCCAGAATCCCCGTGATCACCCCGCTTATGCCTGGATAGGGCACCAGTTTGCTTTCAATCTTGGCGTCTCTCACGATGGACTCATACATGATGTGGGCCTCTCCGCCGAGACCCGATATCGCTCCCCTGAGCTTCCCCGGATTGCTCTTGGCATATTGGACGAACTCGTTAAAGGAATTGACGGGGATATTCTTCCCGACGGCCATCACGCAGGGCGCATCGCCGAGATAAGCCAAAGGCAGCAGATCTTTTCGGGGATCAAAAGGCGGAGTCCTCGATAACTGAACAGTTGAGATCACCGCGGCACCGCTTGCAGCGAGCACAGTATGGCCGTCGGGTTTCGTACTCAAGAAGGCGGTCGATCCGACAAGCCCCGCACCTCCCGCCCTGTTTTCGACGATGACAGGCACCTTCAATTCTTTGGAAAGGCTGTCTGAAATGCTCCGGGCCCCCAGATCAAGAAAGCCTCCAGGCGGGAAGGGGACGAGGATGGTGACGGGCTTGGTAGGATAAGCAGTCTCCTGAGCGTCAACCCATGGCGGATGAACGCCTGAAACGAACGCTATCGCCAGAATTCCACACAGGATCGTTTCTTTGATTCGCATATCAGCCTCCTCAATTCGGATGGCTCATTATACGGAACACCTCGATGTAAGTCAAGAAAACCGGGGTCATTTTCGAACTGCTCGTTTACCCCTCAAAACAGTAGGGTTTGGGCCGTGGCCGTACGGCCGGCCCTTCTTGCCTTCCATTCGTTGACGAGGAGGGGAAGCAGAATCGCAGCTCCCACACCTCTCGGCACCCACAATGGCGTCAGCAACCCTGCGGCGCCGGCAATAAATAGGACCCTCTTGATCCAGCTGAGATTGCGGAACAGGCACCCCTCGATCCCCGCTGAGAGCAGGATCATTCCCAGGATGGCCAGAATTGTGCTGGGCAGAATATTTGCCAGCGAGCCCTGGAGCAGAAGAGCCGTATCGAAGGCAAAGACAAAAGGTACGAGATACGCGGCTATCCCGAGGCGCATGGATTGCCAGGCTGTCTTCATGGGTTCTGAATGGGCGATCGAGGCAGCCGTGTAGACGGCCATCATTTCAGGAGGGGTGAGGAAGCCCAACACCGCATAGTAGAGCACAAACAGGTGAGCACTGAGAGGGATCATCCCTGCCTGGATCAGGGCGGGCGCCAGCAGGATGACGACAATGATGTACGTAGGGGTTGTCGACACTCCCAGGCCGAGCACCATGGCCGCCATCCCGGTCATCAGCAGCAATGTAAAGAGATTTCCCCCGGCCAGCTGCAGGAGGGTCAGGGATACGGAATGGCCCAGCGCACTCAGAAGGACCGCCCCCACGGCAAAACCGGCCATGGCCCCGATCATGAGTATTTCCAGCAGTCCTTCTCCCGTACTTTCGAAGATGGCCACGAGCTTCCGCAGATTGAGGCGTGAGGATCTTTTGAAGAACGATATGATAAAGATGGATGCAGCAGCCCACAGTCCTGACCTGTCGGCCTCCATCTGCAGCACAAACATCGTATAAATAATGACGAGGCCCGGGAGAAAAAAAATCCAGTTGTCATGCATGACTCTCTTAAACGAGGGCAGCCCCTCGGCAGGGAGGCCTTTGAGACCTGTTCTCGTGGCATGGAAGTGCACTTGCATAAAGACGCCGAGGTAGTAAAGGACGCTCGGGATAAGCGCAGCCACCGCCACCTTCCAGTAAGGGAGGCCGAGAAAGGTAGCCATGATAAAAGCTACTGACCCCATGATCGGCGGAGCGAGTTGATCCCCGCATCCCGTGGTCGCCTCCACGGCCGCGGCGAAATGGGGCTGATAACCCAGTCTCTTCATCATGGGAATCGTGACGACGCCTGTCGTGGCGATATTCGCCACCACGCTGCCGCTGACGATCCCGAAGGCCCCGCTCGCGATGATCGACGCCTTGGCAGGTCCTCCCCTGAATCGTCCCATGAGCGAAATGGCGGCGTCCGTAAAGAATTTTTCGCCGCCCACGGCGAAAAGGGCCTGACCGAAGAGCATGAAGGCGAGAACAATCGTCCCGGTCACCCTCAAGGGGACACCCAGCAGGGCACTTTCATCGATGTAAAGATAAACGGCCAGTCTCTCCCAGGGGACGGCGCGGCCATGCAACGGGCCGGGAAACAAATCTGCAAAATGAGGATACAAGATGAAAAAGATGATGATGACCACCATGAGCCAGCCCAGCATCCGGCGGCAGCCCTCAAGCACAAGCAAGACGGCAATGGTCCCCAGGATCACGCGTTCCACCGTGATGAGCCCTGCCGTGGCCTGCAGCTTCGGAAAACTGAAAGCAAGGTAAAGGCCGATGACAAGCCCGGCAACAGAGAGCACAACATCGTACCCGGGCAATGTCTCGTTCGAGGTCTTTTTTGACACAGGGACGAGAAGGGGCGTCAGGGCCAGCGCCAACGCAAGCAGGACGGCCAGATATTGCTGAATCCAGAGGCTCACCCCGAAGGACAGAAAGATGTCCAGGATTCCGACAATCCCGGTGACGGGGATAAGGGCGAGCATCGTTGTTTCCACCAGCCCGACGACTCCGTGATGTCTCCTAAACCGGGATTTCGAGGTGGATTCCAGATCCATTCAACGTCCTCCTTGTCATCTTTTGCCGTAACACGGTTTTGATGGAGTACGGTGGGTCATGCCCCCTACCCGCACTCCGTCGTTCGATCTATTCCTTTTCTCCCTTCTGTGCGAGCAGTGCCTTCTGCTTTTCCTCCAGCTCTTTGCTCCAGAGTTTCTTCTCCTTCAGGAATCGAATCGACCCCGGATGATAGGGCACCGTCAGGTTCTTGGAGGCAAAGGTCTCCGGCGTCCATTCCGCAAACTTGGCGTTATACGGGGGAAGCTCCTTGTTATGATCCCACATCGCCTTGATGATCTGGTAGGCCGCTTCATCGGGAAACTCCTTGCGTGAGACGACATAGATCTCGTAACGGAGGAGCCAACTGTCCTTCGGCACCCCTGGCCAGATTCCACCTTTGACCAGGTTGAGCATGCCGTCCGGGTAGGCCTTCAGCGTTCTCGCCTGGGCCTCGGGGGACGGGTCAAAGGAAAGAAGATAGCCTCCGGTCCTTGCATTGAAGTCCGTCAGGTCGGGCATCCCAACGGTATTTGATCCGACGGCATCCGCTCTACCCTCCATGACCGCCTTTACCGCATCCGAAGGGGAAGCCACGGGGATCAGCCTCACGTCATCCCACGTCAATCCCGCATTGGCCAAGGCGGCCGAGGCTTGCATTTGAACCGCGGGAGTCCTGGCAAAACCTGCGGCAACCCGCTTGCCCTTCAGATCGGCGAGTCTTTTCACAGGGGAATTGCCGACCACACCCATACTGACGTCGTTGCAGATTCCGGTAAGGACAAGTCGCATCGGAAAGCCCTGGCTCTTCGACAACTCCTTATAGGCCTCCGTGCCGAAATACCCCCATTTTGCGTCCGTCGAATTCAACACCCCAAGATCGATTTCATTCGTCACCATCATGGGCATCCATGCGGTAATGCCCACCGGCATCACCTTTGTCTTCATGGTCGTGTGCTTCTCGGTGACGGCTCCTGCCGCAGTCCCTACAATATGGAAAAATGAACCTACCGGGTGAGTGCCGATGTTGATGATGGATGGAAGCTGCTGAGCGTAAACACCGCGGCTCCCCCAGATGAACAGAACGCCAAAGACCAAGGTCAACACCAAAACTCTTTTCATGGTTTTACTCCTCCTTTCCACCCTTTCTCGCGTCTACATCGTATCTCAATGTCAGTCGTTTGCCTTTCTTCTTCTATCGATCATCAGTTTCGTTGTTATTTACCAAAATTCTGCTGACTGATCAATACGAGAAATCGGCCCACCACCCCGGCACCTTCTTCCCCCCTATTCCTTCCCCGTTCGTTCAACAACTACACAAAATTAAAGTTTTTCTTGACATGACACTATATCTTGTGATAGAGGGTTCTATATATAGCGGTATTATCCAGAATATGAGGTCATATCGAGGCGTTACAAGCCTCTCTCAAGTCGGTTCCCTTCTCTGGCTGTTTGGTTCGACCCTGTTGTGCATGGTTCACAGGGATCTATGAACATTGAGAAAGGGGGGCGCCGCATGATCTGGTGGGTCGGCGCGGGCATTCTTTACATCATTGTTCTGGCGGCAATTTGCCTCTTCTTCGAAGGGGCGAAGGAGCCCCCGGACAAAATCAGGGTAGGACAAGAATACAATTAGAACAATATAAACGGATAACCGAACATATCGCCTGCTTCAGCGTCCGGTGCGACATGTTCCTCCATATCCTTTTATATCTCCTTTCGCTCAAATCCGTCATATTCTTCCGATTCATTCCGGCGAGGATGGGTAAGCTAGAACTCAACGTGGCCAGTGTATGCAATGTCAAGGCAATCGCCCACCCCGATTCTCAATTCTTCCCTGGTCTCCTTTCCCAGAACCGCCTGCGTCTTAACCTCGCTGATCTTCACGATAACGGCAACACCATTGGGGAACCTGGGGTTCGATAAGAGGCTCGGGTAGGCTTCCAGAAAAGAATCAAGCATGGTCTGCGCACATTTGAGATCCAAACCCAGCTGGGCAAGAAAGAGATAGCTGGGGTCAGCGGGTTTGCGACCGTGAATGCGAACGCGGTAGGATTGCCCGTCCGCCGTGGCGATGTCTTCGATGGAACCGATGAACAGGATTGGTTGATCAACCAACCAAAGTCTTTCCAGATCAACACTCAAAACTTTCTCGGTCTTTTCCGATTTTGTTTGAGCCAGTTTTTCTCCCCAGTCCGTGAGGGCATTGTGCTGCGAAACCATCTTGCTTACGGAGGCCTTAACAGACCTTTCGATCCACTCACGCCTCTCTCTGTCGGCTTTTTCCCTGGCGATTCTCTCCAAATAGCCACTCACCAAATAGGCTGCGATGGCCAAGACAACGAGAACAAATAAGAGACGTCCGGTAAGTACCTTAAGCCTCACGACACACACCCCTCCATCGGAGCCCGCATGAGGTCACTGGCCCGTGAGGTAAAGTTATCAACGGTAGCTCTTGCTGGAAAAAGAAGGGCAGGACCTTTTGTGATCCTGCCCCGTGCCTTCTGGAAAAACAAACCAGTGTCGTTGTCAATCGTGCGAGTGTCCACCCTTTCTTCGGAAGAATCATTTCTCGAGAAGGAAAATAACTTCCAGCCTCACCCGGTATTCAATGATCTTCCCATTTTCCACCGCCACGCGAAACTCGATGACACGCATACCGGTGATTCCCCGCAGGGTCTTGCTGGCCCTTGCAAAACCGACGCTGACCGCGTCGTCGAATCCCTTGGGAGACCCTGCAATAATTTCCGTCACCCTTGCCACTCTCTGTTTTTCTGGCATCCTGACCACCTCCCCTTCCTTTGTGCATTTCTTTGCCGAGAACTTCTTTCCGGAATCTCACCTCGGCTCCCGTCCCGTCCTCTTCAATGAAAATACGAGGCTATTGCATCACAGATTCCATTTCTTGTCAATATCAAAAGGGAGATTGTGAAAATTATCTTTTCGCTCCGCCTCAATTCGCCATCCGTCATTCAAGAAAAGACCGGACCATTTTCGGGTTTTTCCGGGGCATCTCACCTATGCATCCCCGGGTGTTCATTTCTTCCCTTTTCCTGCAATCTTGGCCCACGAATCCCGAAGTGTCGCCGTCCGGTTGAAGACAAGCCCCTTGGCCGCAGAATCAACACAGAAGTAGCCTAACCTCTCGAACTGGTACCGGCTGCCGGGGGAGGCCTTGGCCAGAGCGGGTTCAACGCGGCTCGATGTGAGAACCTCCAGGGATTTCGGATTCAGATAGTTCGTAAAATCCTCCTCCCCTCCCATCGGGTTGGCAACCTCGAAAAGGCGATCGTAGAGACGGACTTCCGCTGGAACCGAATGAAGCGCCGACACCCAGTGGACGATTCCCTCCACCCTGCGTCCGTCCAGGGGAGGCCCCTTCTGCGTGGCCGGATCATAGGTGCAGTGAATCTCGATGACCTCGCCGGTCTTTTCATCCTTGATCGCATTCACACACTTGACCACGTAGGCATACCGCAGGCGTACCTCGCGGCCCGGGGCGAGGCGAAGGTACTTCTTGGGAGGATTCTCAAGGAAATCTTCGCGCTCTATGAAGAGCACGCGGGCAAAAGGCACCCTGCGCGACCCCATGGCCGGGTTCTGAGGATGGTTCGGACACTCGAGTTCCTCCACCTGCCCCTCGGGGTAGTTGTCGATCACCACTCGCAACGGATTGAGGACGGCCATGGCCCGCGGGGCCCGCTCGTTCAGGTCCTCCCGGACACAGTGCTCGAGCAGGGCAATGTCAACGATGCTGTCATTCTTGGCCACGCCGATGCGCTCGCAGAAGGTGCGGATGGCCTCGGGCGTGTAGCCCCGCCTCCTCATCCCTGCAATGGTGGGCATCCGCGGGTCGTCCCAGCCCGCGACATCCCCTCGAGAGACCAGCTCGATGAGCCTGCGTTTGCTCAGGACCGTGTAGCTGAGGTTGAGTCGGGCGAATTCGATCTGCTGGGGACGGTCTTTCTCGATCACCTGCTCCACAAACCAGTCGTAAAGAGGCCGGTTGTTCTCGAATTCGAGGGTGCAGATGGAGTGGGTGATTTTCTCGATAGAGTCGGAGAGGCAGTGGGCAAAATCATACATGGGATAGATGACCCATTGGTTCCCGGTCCTGTAATGGGGGGCCCGCTTGATGCGGTAGATGATCGGGTCCCGGAGTGTGATGTTCGGGGAGGCCATGTCGATTTTGGCCCGGACGACCCGTGAACCGTCCTCGAATTCACCCGCCCGCATCCTCGCGAAGAGGTCGAAGTTCTCCTCGACGGAGCGGTTTCGATAAGGACTTTCTTTTCCCGGTTCGGTCAACGTGCCCCGGTAGTCCCTGATCTCGTCGGCGCTCAGATCGCAGACATACGCCTTGCCAGCCTTGATCAACTGCACCGCGAACTGGTAGAGCTGCTCGAAATAGTCGGAGGCGTAGTAGAGGCGATCTTGCCAATCGAAGCCCAGCCACCGGACATCGTTGATGATCGATTCGACGTATTCGATGGACTCTCCGCTGGGATCGGTGTCATCCATCCGCAGGTTGCAGGTCCCCCCGTACTGCGCCGCGATCCCGAAGTTGAGGCAAACCGACTTGGCGTGCCCAATGTGTGGATAGCCGTTCGGTTCAGGCGGGAATCGGGTGGCCACACGGCCCTGATGTTTGTTGGTTTGAAGATGTTCCTCGATCATGTCCCTGATGAAGTCTGTCGGGGGGGATGGAGTGGTTTGACCCATGGTTTGCGTCCTTTCTTATGATCCGAAGGGTTTTCTTATTCCAAAACGAGAGCCTCTCTTCTCGCCGAGATGTTCCCTATTTTACAATGAATGGAAACGATTTGCTAACACCAAAATCATTACTCCTCGGCCATTGATAATTTGCCCCGCAGATTGTAATATTGAGGCGTTACGTTGGTCTTTTGACATTCGTCGCATATCGCGTACAGCCTGTGCAGCTTGGGGGATCGTCTAGCGGCAGGACAACGGGCTCTGGACTCGTGAACTGAGGTTCGAATCCTCGTCCCCCAGCCAATGTTTGCCCAGGGTGAACTGCGGGATCATCCTTTATTAACCTGCCGGCGTCACCTGCCCTTCAACCCGGCTCCATTGAGTTCCTCTATTTTCACCCGCAGGGTTACTCTACCACGAGGCACGTCGTCAGTGGGTCACAGTCCTGTTGTCCGCGGCGGTGGCGTTTTTGTCACTTTCACTTATTCAGTGGGTGATCCAGAAACAACGAATCCACCGGGCTCATTGAACACGGTGGATTCGTCTGAGTAAAGGTTAGACCAAGGAGGAGAGAGTTGCTTGTTGGATGTAATTAAAGGATACCAAACGATCATTAAAAGAAGATTAAAACCCCATTAGAATTTTCTAATGGGTGGGGGAGAATAAAACATCCCGTCCCCCGCTGACCGGGCTCGTGCGAGGCAAATCTGCTCCCGAGAGCGTATGACATGATGGATGCAAGTCGCAAGAATGTGTTTTCTGTCTCGTTTTCTCAGTTCGGAAATGCCTTCTCATCCAATTTTGTCCAAATCTTCTTCCCGTTCTATATCCTCAACATAAGCACCTATCCTCTGCAATACACGCTGCTCTGGACCGGGGCCATTATGGGCGCGGCGAGTCTCTGCGCCGCGATCACTTCTCCTTTCTGGGGCTCCCTCGCCCATCGTTTCAGTCCCAAGATACTCTATCTCCGGTCCTTGCTGGTTAACGTGATTTCGTTTTTTCTGATGGGCTTCACTACGGATATTCACCTCTTGTTTACTCTCAGGGTCATCCAGGGACTGGCTGCAGGAACATCCACCATCGGATTGATTATTATCTCGGCGTCATCTACGAAGGAGAACATATCATCGGATCTCGGTCTTTTCCAATCTTCGATGACCCTTGGCCAACTCCTCGGCCCGCTGCTC
>Ga0079037_100001228_pt1 | contig 13073 bp, 14 predicted proteins | sample Mud3Dept4metaG_FD_71479 | JGI IMG/M metagenome (GOLD analysis project Ga0079037, IMG submission 71479) | Freshwater wetland microbial communities from Ohio, USA, analyzing the effect of biotic and abiotic controls - Mud 3 Core 4 Depth 4 metaG | ecosystem: Environmental > Aquatic > Freshwater >... | reverse complement strand
GTCGTCCGCCGGGAAATATCCTCGTCATCAAGATAGATGGCGCCCCGGTCCGGCTTGACCAGACCGACGACCATCTGGAACGTCGTCGTCTTCCCAGCGCCGTTCCGGCCGAGGAGACCGATGATCTCGCCGGACTGGACGCGGATATCGACGCCGCTGACGACCTCGCGGCCGCCGTAACTCTTGGTCAGGCTCTCGGAGCGCAGGACCGTCATTGATATGCGTAACCTCGCCGGCTAGAATACTAGAGTCTATCCGCGGGCCTGTCAAGGAACGGCGAGGGCATGATAAAGAAGGTCATCAGCGCTTCCCGGCGGACCGATCTCGTCGCCTTTTTTCCAGAGTGGCTGGCCGGGGTCATCCGGGCTGAGAAAGCGGAAGTCCTGGGGCCCTCGGGCCGTGTTCAAGTCGTCGACCTCCGTCCGGAGAGCGTCCATACTTTTGTTCTCTGGTCGAAAAACTTCGGTCCGCTCAGCGCCGACGCCTCGGGCCTCCTCCGCGCGCTCAGGAGATACGGCCAGCTTTTTTTCCACCTCACCATCACCGGGCTGGGCGGGACGCCCGTGGAGAGGGAAGTCCCCGAGCCGCAGGCAGTTCTCCGGCAGCTCGAGTCCCTGATCGAAATTGCCGGCCGTCCCGATCGCATCTCCCTGAGGTTCGACCCGGTGATATATTGGAAGGAAGAGGGTGCGGTCAAGACCAACCTCGGGTTCTTTGAAAAACTGGCCGAAAGGGCCGCGGGGTTGGGGATCCAAAACATCCGGACGAGCTTTGCCCAATGGTACGGCAAGTCCAGGCGCCGGGCGGAGAAGCTGGGTTTCCCTTACCTGGACCCGACCACCCAGGACAAACAAAGGGATGCCCTTTATCTTGCCGGTGTAGCCCGGTCATACGGGCTGAATCTCTACGCGTGCAGCCAGGATTTCGTGGCCGATGTCCCAGGCATCCGGCCCTCGGCCTGTATCGACGGCCGGCTCCTCCAGGAGACCCACCCGGAGGGCGCCCCGGTCTCGGTTAGAAAAGACCGGACCCAGAGGCGCGAATGCCGCTGCACGGAGTCGGTGGACATCGGGAGCTATACTCAAACCTGTCGGCACAGCTGCGTCTACTGCTATGCCAACCCAAGAACTTAGTGGTGCGCATCACGGGTAGTCTTGCCTATCGCCTCCCCCCGCGGCGGGGGAGGATGAAGGAGAGGGGGATTCGTAATGAGGAATTCGACTCTTCTTTTAGATGCCCAGGGACAGCCTTTCCGCCAGGGCGGGGGGCAGTCTTTCGGCCAGGATCTTGCGCTGGGCTTCCTCGATGTTGTAATCGAGGCGGTGGAACCTGATGATCCGCGTCTCCGAATCATAGATGGCGCAGGAGGCCCGGGGATTCCTGTCCCGCGGCTGGCCGACCGACCCGGGGTTGATGAGGTAGCGGACGCCCTTCTCGAGTTTCACCTCGTTCGACTCGCCCTCGATGAAAGTCCCCTCGACGACGCTGTCTTTCTCGACGTAGACGAAGGGGAAATGGGTGTGGCCGAACAGGCAGAGCGGCGTCTTGATATGGTCGAAGGCCTCGGCGGCGTCGAACTCTCCGAAGATGTAGTAGTCCTCGTCGAACGGCGCGCCGTGGCAGATGGTGATCGTATCATGGAGAAACTGCGGCCCCTGTTTCTGACGCAGGAGAAAATTGTAGTTTTTCTTGAGAATCTTTTCCTTGGTCCAGAAGATGGCCGAGGCGGCGATGGGGTTGAAGGTTTCGATCGAGTCCAGCCCGCAGACGGCCTTGTCATGGTTGCCGCGGATCAGGGAGAGGGGTTTGAGAGTCTGGATTTTCTGGATGATCTCGTTGGGCGAAGCCCCGTAGCCGACCATGTCGCCGAGGAATATGTAGTGGTCGATTTTTTTCTTCTGGATAAACTTGAGCACGGACTGAAAGGCTTCCAGGTTCCCGTGGATGTCGGCGAAAATCAGGTACCGCATGGTGTCTCAGCGCCTCCCGGCGTCGAAGAGAGAAACATCTGGTGAGCCCGGTAGGAGCTCCGGACGAGAGGGCCCGCGGCGACTTCCCGGAAGCCCAGCGTTAGGGCCAGAGCCCGCAGGGCTTCGAACTCTTCGGGGCCGTAGTAGCGCCCGACCGGCGGGTTTTGCCGCGACGGCTGGAGGTACTGTCCGATGGTCAGGAGATCGCAGCCGGCGTTCCTCAGGTCGGAGAGGGTTCGCTCGATTTCTGGCCCGGTTTCCCCGAGCCCGACCATGAGCCCCGACTTGGTGAGTGCCCCCAGCCGCTGGGCGGCTTCGAGGACGCCGAGCGAACGCCGGTAATTCCCCGGGGGACGGTTGATGCGGGGATAGCCGGGTTCGGTCGTCTCCAGGTTGTGGTTGACGACGTCCGGTCCCGAAGCGATGACCGCGGCCAGAGCTTCTTCATTCCCCTGGAAATCGGGGATGAGGACTTCCACCCGGACCTGCGGCCGCCGCTCTTTGATCGCCCCGACGGTCCTGGCGAAGACCGCGGCACCGCCGTCGTCAAGGTCGTCTCGGGTGACCGAAGTGACGACGGCGTAGTGAAGCCCGAGGCCGGCGACGGCCTCAGCCACCTGCCCGGGTTCGGCCCCCGATAATGGGGCCGGCGTCCCCTTCTTAACGGCGCAAAACCCGCATTCCCGGGTGCAGGTATCGCCGAGGATGAGAAACGTGGCCGTCCTGGCCGTCCAGCACTCGGCGATGTTGGGACACTTGGCGCTCTGGCAGATCGTATGGAGCCGGTTCTTTTTGAGGATTGCGGAAACCTCGAAGAAGCTCCCGTGAGAGGGGAGCCTGACCTTCAGCCAGGGAGGTTTGGCCGGACGGCCGGGCTCACCGCTTGGGGCAGAATCCGAGGTCTGTTTGCTGAATACCTGGATGTTTGACAAGTTCCCTGTCTATTTGACCGGGGAAAATCAAGGTCTTCAATATTCGATTTCGCGTTCCCGCTTCATCCGCCGCCGCATGCGTTTGCGGGCTTGGGCTTCTTTCATCCGCTTTCTCTCTCCGGGCTTGAAGTACACGGAGTGTTTCTTGATCTCCTTGATGATGGCTTCCTGCTGCACCCTTCTCTTGAACCGCCGGAGAGCGCTCTCTATGGATTCTCCTTCGTCAATAACGATAAAAGCCAATAAATGTCACCTCCTTTATTGGCAGGTCGAATAGGGGATTTATACTCGAACGCCCCTCTAAAGTCAAGAATAGGCTCGGGGCAGTGGCCTCGAAACCGCGCCCGTTTTCCCCAGCGCCCCTTTGGAGGGAGGAAGCTCCGCTTCCCCCCTTCCAACGTTCGCTTCTCTCTCTGCCTCCCCTTCTCGGACTGCGTCCTGCGACCAAGAGGGCCATCCCCCTTGGAACCCCCGCTGCTTTGCAGTCGCAAATCAGCGAAACCGTTTTGGTCGAGAAACCCTGCCCACTCACTCCTCATACGGGTTTCTCATCCACTACCCCTCGCCCCGGGTAAGGAAAGGAAAAAATGTCGATTGTGTAAAGATTCTTTGCTAGGTTACTGGCCCGCGACGACTGCGGAGGTGGCGCCGACGGCGGCGCGCCCGGTCTCGAGATTCCGGACGACAAAGCGGCACTTATAGGCGCCCGCGGGCAGAGAGAAGGATCCGCCGAAAGAGACCCGCTCTCCCGAGAGAGAGGACACCTTGACCTGGCTCTTTTTGAAGGCGGAGATGTCTTCCTTCTCATCGAATATGACCGTGATCATCTCGACCGGGCCCGTCATGATCTCCCGGATATCCTCGACGGAAGCCTGGGCGGCGAGACAGAGGTTGCCCTTCGCTCCGGGCGCGCAGGGCACGACCTGCATGGGGAAGCGAAGCGGCGCCTGGAAGAGCGGGTCCTCGCTGAGCGCCAGGTCGATGAGATGCAGCATCCGTTCGAGGCCGTTGTATTCCTTGAAGGGCTTGGGGTTGAAATACCCCTTTTGGGCGAAGACGGAGCAGTCCGGCCGGCCGACCTCGACCTTGATCTTGCGGTAGGCGCCGTCCCACTTGTCGTCCACATAATAGCCCAGGACGTAGTAGCAGCCGGTGAGATCCTGGATCTTCTCGACATGCTGTTCATAGTTGTTGACGTTGCCGAAGTATTTCCCCCCCGTGGCGCTCGTGATCTTCTGGAGCAAGGAAGCCCCTTCGAATTTCAAGTCGCCTCCGATCGATGCGGCCAGGTCGTGCGTGTCGATCGCGTAGATCGAGCAGTTGGTGGCGCTCAGCTCTTTGAGCATGTCCTCGAATTTCTGGGCGAGCCAGAACTCCCCGAACTCCTCGACGCCGATCTTACCGTTGGGGGACTGGACGCCGTAGACGAGGGAATAGGGGACTCCCGAGGAGAGAAGAATGATATGCTTGTTGCCCGGGACATACCTCAGGGCCCTGGCCAGGTCGCTCATCTTCAGGGCGAAGTTGTTGGCCTGCATCCGGCTCTCTTGCCGGCTCTGGTCCCAGGCCCATTCCTGTTCCTGGCCGAAGATATCCTTGGGGTCGAAGACGCTTCCTTGCCGGGTGGCGTCGGTGGGGTTCGAAAACGTCTTGGCCTGCCAGTATTGCGCTTCAAAGCTCTCCGCTCTCCCGGAGATCGACTCCAGCCCAATTCGCTTCACGACGTCCCGGACTTTCTTGTGGTCGGTGGTGAGGAATTCGTGCACCTTCAGGCTTTTAATCGCCGAGTAGGAGAGAACGCCGACCTCGTCTGTCGGCTGGATCTCCTCGTCGATGAAATGAGCGGCCGCTTTTCGGGCTTTCTCGAGTCCGATCGCATTATTGAAGGCAAAGTCGAAAAAGAGGAAGAATTTCCGCGGCATCAACTCCTGGGCCGGCGGACCCTGACTCGGGGCCGGCTGGCCCTCTTCTTCAACCAGGAGGGAGTGTTTCTCGAATTCCGTGATCGTCTGCGGCTTTCCATCATCGAGAACCGAGAAATCCTCCTTGGTCAGGCCGGTGACCGGGTTTCCCTTTTTATCCGTCACATAGACTTGGACGAGCTTGAGCGTGACCTGGACCTCGTACTGGAGCTGGGGGTCCGATTTCTTTTTTTGGGCAGTGGAGGGCGTTTTTGCCGGGCCCAGGACGGCCGTCAAGACGAGGGCGATCGACAGGATCCAAAACGATTTTCGCATGGCCGTGTTTTCCCCCCTTATTCTAGGCCTCGCCTGACGCCGGGTCAAGAAACGGCTCGGGAACGGCGGAACCGCGGATCCCTACGGCCTCAGTCTGAAGCCGGCTCCTGCAATGGCGGCCCGGGCGGCGGCACGCATCGGCTCGATGAGGGGAACCGGGATATCCTCGTCCCTGAGGACGAGGGGGATCTCGGTGCACCCGGCGATGATGGCCTCGGCTCCTCTCCGGATGAGCCGGCCGGCGATGTCCAGGACGAGCTTTCTCGGGCGGCCCTCGGTGAGTCCGGCCTTGACGCCTCTTGGGCCGAAGACCGCGTCCATGACCCTGGCCTGCTCTTTCTCCGTCGGCGCGATGGTTTCGATTCCGGCCGCGGCGAACGGCCGGGCGAACAGCCCTGATTGAACGGTTCCCGTCGAGGCCAGGAGACCCACGCGTTTCAGCGATGGGCTCATTTTCTTGGCTCCGGCCAGCGCTTCCTCCACCAGGCTGAGAATGGGGACGGGAGAGGAGCGCCGCACATCGGCCAGGAAGGCATGGGCGCTGACGCAGGGGATGACGACAAAATCCGCTCCTGCCCGAGCCAGGGTTAGGACGCCTTTCCGGAGCAGAGGAACGGGGCTCGGTCCTCGGCCCAGGATGGCCGGTGTGCGCTCGGGAATCTGGGGAAGGTTGTAGATCAGGACCGGGACGTGGTCCTGGTCCTTGGCGGCGGCGGTGTGCCTGATGATCAAGCTGAAAAAGTGGGCCGTCGCCTCCGGTCCCATCCCGCCGAGGACGCCGATTGTCTTTCTCATTTCTCTTTCCCGGTTATAAGGCCGGTGAGTTTTTCGATGGGGAGGGCCTCGGCGACGTGTCCTCCCCGGCCCTCCATCCGCTCCGCCCGGAAGAGCGAGTTGAGGATGGCTTCCTCGGCGGCCTCCACCGCTGCCAGGAAGAGGGCGGATACCCTCTCATCCCTGAGAAGGGTCACCATCCGGGTCGGTTCCTCGGCCCGATGGGGGATGCGGACTTCCCGGGCCGTGGAGAAGGCGATGGCGTAGTCGCCGCTGCCGTGGGAATAATAGCCCCCGGTCCGGGCGATGCCGAGGAGGGCACGCTTGGCCAGCCGCTTCAAGTTGCGCGCGTCGAGGGGCGCGTCGGTGGCTACGACCACGAGGCAGGAGCCCTCGGATCCCGTCCCGCTGCCCGGCCCCTGTTCGCTTTTGCCGAGGAGTTCGTTGACAAGCACCCCCTTGATCTGGAAGACGCCCCCGAAGTTAGTCTGGACGAGGACCCCGATCGTGTAGCCGCCGCGGTTTTCGGGGAGGCGTCGCGACGAGGTCCCGATCCCGCCCTTGAACTCGAAGCAGGTTGTCCCCGTTCCCGCGCCGACGTTCCCCTCTTCCGTGGGCCCTCCCACGGCTCGGTGGAGGGCTTCGAGGACGTGCTCCTTCTTGACATGGCGGCCGCGGATATCGTTGAGCCAGCCGTCGTTGGTCTCTCCCACAACGGGATTGACCGACTCCACATTTTCATTCCCGGGCTGGGAGAGGGTGTACTCGATCAGGGCGTCGGCGGCGATGGGCACGCAGAGCGTATTGGTCAGGACGATCGGCGTTTCCAGAGATCCCAGCTCATCGACCTGGGTCGAGCCGGTGAGCTTGCCGAAGGCGTTCGCGGCATAGACGGCGGCGGGAACTTTCTCCTGGAAGATATTCCCTTCATGAGGGAAGATCGCGGTGACGCCCGTCCGGATGTCGCGCCCCTCGATCAGGGTGATGTGGCCGACCCTCACCCCGAAGACGTCGGTGATGGCATTGAGCGGACCGGGCTCGAGCACTCCGGTCTTGATCCCGAACTCCCGCAGGCGCGGCCGCTCGGCCGGAAAGGCCGCGGCCAAGCCGATCAGGGCCATAAGAAAGGTCTGAAAAAGAAGAGTTTTCATGGTCTTGATGTCCTGGATGTCCTTGATCAAGAATATATCGCCGGTTTTGCCAATGTCAAATAGGCTCGGGGTAGTGGCGTCGAAACCACGCTCGTTTTCTCCCGGCGAGGAAAACGATCTCGATTCGTCGCTCGCTCTTCTCTCCCTTCGGTCGAGAATCCGTGCCCGCTCGCTCCTCATACGGGTTTCTCGTCCACTACCCCTCGCCTCTAGTATCTCCCAAGAATAAATCAATAAAAGACACGGAGGTATCTTTTGCGGTTGTCCAGGCGGGTCAGGCCGGCGGCGCGGGCCAGGTCGAGCGCCGCCTGATATTCATCGCCCGTCAGGCGGCGGCCGAGCGGCGAGCCCGACCGGATGTCCCCGCAGGGATGATACTGGTCCATGATATTGACATAAGTGTAGGAAGAGATCTCGTCGGCCAGGAATCGCACAACCTCGGCGGTTCCAGCCAGGTCTTCGGGGAGAACAAGGTGGCGGACGAGGAGCCCGCGCCGGGCGATGCCCCTTTCGTCCAGCTCCAGGTCTCCCGCCTGGCGGTGCATCTCCTTGATCGCCGATCGGGCCGCCTCGGGATAATCCGGAGCCTGACAATATTCCTTGGCGGGACCGGGGCGGGCAAACTTGAAATCCGGCATGTAGATATCAAAAATCCCGTCCAGAAGCTTAAGGGTCGCGACCGAGTCATAGCCGCTCGAATTGTAGACCAGGGGAATCCGCAGTCCGAGCTCGATGGCCATGGGCAGGGCCTTGAGGATTTGGGGGACATAATGAGTCGGCGTTACGAAGTTGATGTTATGACAGCCCAGGTCCTGAAGCTCCCGCATCATCCGGGCCAGGCGCTCGACGGAGACCTCCCGGCCTTCGCCGAGATGGCTGATGGAGAAGTTCTGGCAGAACGAGCAGCGGAGGCTGCAGTGGGTCAGAAATATCGTCCCCGAGCCGTGGAGCCCGACGAGCGGCCTTTCCTCCCCGAAATGAGGGGAATAGGAAGAGACCTCGGGCAGACCGCCGGCCCGGCAGGTTCCCTTTTCTCCATTGAGCCTGTTGACCCGGCAGGCCCGGGGACACAGCGTGCAACTTTCCAGAAGCGCGAAGGCTCTCTTGATTCTTTCGGGAAGCAGCCCGGCGCGGTGGGACAACCGGTAGGCCGCCTCAAAATCCCTGTTTACCATTTTTATTGTTTATTATAACAAGCCCGCTCGGTCCGGCGAACTAAAAAAAGGGGAAAGTCCGGCGACGGTATTTTCGATAAAATAGGTGTTCGCCCAATTGAGCCGGCAAGATAAAAAGAAGCAGCCACTTGCGAAAGATAGGAATATGATATGCTGTCCCCGATAATGATACCGCGGTTCGAACGGATCCCTTTTATCCGGCATGGGTTCGGCGATTCTTCCTGGGGGGAGAGCGACCTCCGTCATTTCGCCGCCGGCCAGGGTTTAAAACCCATCTTCCTTAACCAGGTGCACTCCGATATTGTCCATTTTATTGACGAGGCGCCGCGGCGGAGACTTCGGGGCGATGCCGCGGTCACAAACAGGCCCGGTCTTCTGCTTGTCGTCCGGACGGCCGACTGCCTGCCGGTCCTCCTTGTCGATGAGAAAAAACGTGTCGTTGCTGCGGTCCACTGCGGCTGGAAAGGGATAGCGCGGCGCATCCTGGAGAAAGTCGTCCGGGGGATGGAAGAGCGACATGGAGCCGATCCGGCCGCTATCCTGGCGGCTTTCGGACCCTGCATCGGCCGCAAGTGTTACGAAGTCGGCGAGGACGTGCGCGCCGCCTTCAAGAAATCCGGCTTTCCCGATTCCCTCTTCAGTCCGGCGAGCGGCCGTGTCGGCAAGTCTCTGCTTGACTTGCGCTCCGCCGGCCGCCTCCAGCTCCAAAGACTCGGTGTCCCGGCGGGTCACATCTTTTCCGTCGATATCTGCACCCACTGCGACCCCCGCTATCCGTCCTTCCGCCGCGACAAAGACGCCTGCGGCCGCATGCTGTCCTTTATCGCCCTCACCACCACCACGCGCTAAAGAAAGCGCCTATTAAGCAATGGCTCGGGATAGTGGAAGAGAAACCCGTATGAGGAGCGAACGGGCATGGTTTCTCGACCGAAGGGAGAGAAGAGAGAGCGACGAATCGAGCCTGTTTTCCTCGCTGGGGAAAACGGGCGCGGTTTCGACGCCACTATCCCGAGGCATTGCAATTTAAAGGCGATTTCTTTATCCTTTACCTACCATGGACAAGCTCGTTTCCGAAATCAAGATTTCCGAGTTTCCTCTTTTTAAGAAAGGGAAGGTCCGGGACGTCTACGACCTGGGCGATAAGCTCCTGATCGTGGCCACCGACCGGATCTCTGCCTTCGATTTCGTGCTCCCCTCGCTCATCCCGAACAAGGGGAAGGTCCTTACCCAGCTTTCCCGGTTTTGGTTCGACTTCACGGCCTACATCTGCCCGAACCATGTCCTGACGGCGGACTTCGTGGAGTTTCCCCAGCCGCTCCAGAAATACCGGGACATCCTGGAGAAGCGATCGATGCTTGCGAAAAAAACGAAGGTCATCCCCGTAGAGTGCGTGGTCCGGGGATACCTTTCCGGCTCGGGATGGAAGGAATACCAGGAGACGGGAAAAACGAGCGGAGTGAAGCTCCCGCCCGGTCTCAGAGAGTCCGACCGGCTGCGTAATCCCATCTTCGCTCCCTCCACCAAGGCCGAAGAAGGACACGACTTGAACATCTCCTTCAAGGACATGAAGAAGATCGTCGGCAACGACGACCTGGCCCAGAAGATAAAAAAGACAAGCCTCAAGCTCTACCAGAAGGCTTCGCTCTACGCCCTGTCCAAGGGGATCATCATCGCCGACACCAAGTTTGAGTTCGGCCTGGACAAGGACGATCTCATCCTTGTCGACGAGATCTTCACCCCCGATTCCTCGCGCTTCTGGCCGCTCCAGAAGTACGAACCCGGAAAGTCCCAGCCGAGCCTGGACAAGCAGTTTGTCCGCGACTACCTGCTTCGAAGCTCCTGGGACCGGAAGTCGGTGCCGCCGGCCCTGCCCCCCGACATCATCGAACAGACCGCCAAGAGATATTTCGAGATCTTCACCCTTCTTTCGGGAAAGTCCGAGCTATGAAGGACGGACGGGTCGACCTCCACGTCCATTCCTCGAATTCGAGCGACGGAGATTTCGCGCCCTCCGACCTTCTCCGCATGGCCAAGGAGAAAGGGCTGCGGGCGATCTCTATCGCCGACCATGACACCGTGGGGGCCTACCCGGAAGCGCTCGAGTGGAGCGCCAAGTTCGGCGTCGAGCTCATCCCCAGCGTCGAGATGACCACTCTCTACGAGGGCCGCGAATTCCACCTTCTCCTGCCCTTCATGCACTGGGACAGCCCGATCCTTTTGAGGCTCCTCGGCACGGTCACCGAGGCCCGGATGGAGGAGGCCAAGGAAAGGGTGGCCAAGCTCCAGACCCTGGGGTTCGACATCGGCTGGGACGAAGTGATCCTCGAAACGAGGGGAGGGCCGCCGCTCGGCGTGAGCATCGCCCAGATCCTGCTCGATAAGGGGCGGAAAAAAAAGAACCCGCCCCTCCAGAAATACTATGAAGGGGAGAATCGGCTTTTGGGTCCCTATCTTTTCTACAGGGACTACTTCCTCGAGAAGGGCCCGGCTTTCGTGCCCAAGAGGACGGTCGGCCTGATCGACGTCCTGGACGCAGTTTCCGGAGACGGCGCGGTCCCCGTCCTGGCCCATCCCGGCGCCTATTTCGAGCGCGCCACGCGGGAGGACCTGGCGGCGCTCCGGGAGCGCGGTCTCGCCGGCCTCGAGGTGTATTCGAGCTACCATGAAGCCGGCCAGGTCCAAACCTATCGAGCCCTGGCCCAAGAGCTGGATTTGGTGGCCACGGCCGGGTCGGATTTTCACGGCCGCATCAAACCGCAGGTTGTCTTCGGCGAGCTCAAGGACGGGACCTACGAGATGGTCGAAGCTTTGAGGAAGAAACGGAAGCGGTGAATGATCAATAACTGGTTGGACATCCTCATCCTGGCCATCATCGTGATCAGCTTCATCCTCGGGCTAGTTAAAGGCTTCCTGAGGATGATCATCGGGATCGCGGCCGCCATCGCCGGGCTTATCATCGCGGCAATCTATTACCGGCCCTTTTCCCATGTTTTCGACCGGATGTTCTCCTCAGAGGTTTGGGCCCAGCTCGTCGCTTTCGCGGTCATCTTCATCGGCGTCCTGATCATCGGGGCCCTCGTCTCCTTCCTCCTGTCGAAGGTGGTCAAGGGGCCGCTGCGTTTCATTGATCGAGTTCTCGGCGGAGCGCTCGGCCTTGTCGAGGGCGTCCTCATCTGCGGGGTTCTGGTCATCGCCCAGCTCGCCTTTCCCGTCGACAAAGAGGCCTTGATGCGTTCCTCTCTCGCCCCCTATTGCTACTGGCTGACCAAAGGAATGGTGCAGGTCATTCCGCGGGAGCTCAAGGATAAGTTCAAGGAGACGTACCAGGAAATCGTCGACGCTCCGAGGGACCATGGAGAAAAAATCTAGCCCGCTCACGATCCACCAGAAGCTCGAAACGCTCATCAGGGAGATGGTCGAGAAGGAGATCCAGTACAAGGATGCCCTGGATGAGTTCGAAAAGATCTTCATCGAGACCGCCTCGAAGACATATAACGGGAACAAATCGAAAGTCGCCAAAGCCATCGGGATCCATCGCAACACCCTTCACAGCCGGGCCAAGGCCCTGAAGATCAAAAAGATGATCTAGCACTCTCAGCCAGAGACTGCTAGATTTTGCCATTCCCTCTTGACAAAAGCCCGTTCTGGCCCTATAATTAGCACTCTCAAATCCAAACTGCTAAAAAGGAGGTTTTTATGAAAGTTACACCCTTAGCTGACAGAGTTCTTCTCAAGAGATTGGAAGAACAAGAAGTCAAAAAGGGCGGGATCATCATCCCCGACACGGCAAAAGAAAAGCCGCAGGAGGCTGAGGTCATCGCGGTCGGCAGAGGCCGCTTGGACGAGGACGGCAAAGTCATTCCCCTCGAGGTCAAGAAGGGAGACAAAGTCCTGGTCGGCAAATACAGCGGCACCGAAGTCAAGATCGATGGCGTAGAACACATCATCTTGCGCGAAGAAGAGATACTGGCGAAGATCGACTGATCGAGGAGAAAGGAAACACCATGGCAAAACAAATAACAACGGGTGAACAGGCAAGGCAATCCCTCCTCAAGGGCGTCAACATCCTGAGCAATCTCGTGAAGGCGACGCTCGGACCGAGAGGGAAGAACATTATCTTGGAGAAAAAATTCGGCTCGCCGACAAGCACCAAGGACGGCGTCACGGTGGCCAAGGAAGTCGAGCTCAAGGACCCCTGGGAAAACATGGGCGCCCAGCTGGTGAAGGAAGTCGCCTCCAAGACGTCCGACGTCGCCGGCGACGGCACGACCACGGCGACCGTTCTGGCCCAGGCGGTCTACGCCGAGGGCATGAAGTACGTCACCTCCGGCGCCAACCCGATGCTCCTCAAGAAGGGCATCGACAAGGCCGTCGAGACGGTGGTCGCCGAGATCAAGAAGTTCAGTCGCGACGTCAGCGGCGAGATGATCGCCCAGGTCGGCGCCATCTCTGCCAACAACGACGAGAGCATCGGCAAGATCATCGCCGAGGCCATGGATAAGGTCGGGAAAGACGGCGTTATCACCGTCGAAGAGGCCAAGGGCCTCGAGACGACCATGGAGATCGTCGAGGGCATGCAGTTCGACCGGGGCTATCTCTCACCCTATTTCATCACCGACCCCGAGCGGATGGAGGTTGTCCTGGAGAACCCGGTCATCCTTCTCCATGAGAAGAAAATCTCGAACCTCAAGGACTTCCTGCCCCTGCTCGAGAACGTGGCCCGGGGGGGACGTCCCTTCGTGGTCATCGCCGAGGAAGTCGAGGGCGAAGCCCTGGCTACCCTCGTCGTCAACAAGCTCAAGGGCACGCTCGTCAGCGCGGCCGTCAAGGCGCC
>Ga0079037_100001226_pt1 | contig 13079 bp, 19 predicted proteins | sample Mud3Dept4metaG_FD_71479 | JGI IMG/M metagenome (GOLD analysis project Ga0079037, IMG submission 71479) | Freshwater wetland microbial communities from Ohio, USA, analyzing the effect of biotic and abiotic controls - Mud 3 Core 4 Depth 4 metaG | ecosystem: Environmental > Aquatic > Freshwater >... | reverse complement strand
ATCCTGCGAGGACAGGAGCTGGGTGTAGCTCATCCTGTGGAGTATGTTTACTGCACTACATACGCCAAGGCTCTGGAACTCTTGAGGGAGCTGAGACGGCAGCCCACTATCTTCTACGACTCTGAGACAACTGCATGGAGCAAGAAGTTCAAGAAAGTAGTAGGCAGCGCTCTGGATTTCTGGACGGCTAAGATTTACCTGATGCAGTTCTCCTGGAAGAAGTACAGTGCTTGGGTTTTACCTTGGTACGGTCAAGGATTACAGAGACTATGGACTCCGACTCAGAAGGAGTACCTGAAGAAGTCGCTGATCGAGATTTTTGAGAGTCCTGGCCATATTTGGGTCATTCAACATGCACCGTTCGATCTGAGGCACTTGCATCACTTCGGTGTCGATGTCTGGAAGATGGAGTATGCGGACCTGCTAAGTGGTCAGAACTTGGCGAATGAGAATGCACCTAGGGACCTGGATTCTCTGGCTCTGATCTATACTGATATGGGGAACTACAAGAATGCTATGGCGAAGAGAGTTATGGAGGTAAAAGGATCATGAAATTTGAGCTTTTGCGAGCATCTGGATGGAGACCTGATGCACCCAAGACACCCCCCAATGTGGATCTAGAGACGCTCGAGGATCTGATTAACTTCGTCAAGGAGTTGCAGGAAGCTGTTATCCTGGAGCAGGTTCTGGACACCGACATATTTCGTATAACGATCTATGACGACTACATGGAGTGAGAGTGATGCCTAGAAGTAACAGTATCCTTGGTTGTAGAGATATGGTGTTTGTACCCTATCCCTTAGCACTGGAGTATGCGGCGAAGGATGCTGATGCACTTTGTAGGTGCTGGGAAAAGGTAGATAAAATTCTCGAAAGGGACGGCTTGAAAAATTACTTTTGGGATCCTATGATGAGACTTAGTAAAAACCTGCTGTGGTCGGGGATTATTGGGGTTCCGGTTGATCGGGAGCAGGTAGAGCGAGTTAGCGGAGAGTTACAGGATCTTATGGAAGAGTTAACGGGACGAGTTGAAGAACAGTTGAAGCATCCGATCAATCTCAATAGTCCCCAACAGAAGGTTAAGGCTTTGTTCGATGAACTCGGTCTTTCCGATGCTAATGTTCCTAAGACTCCGACAGGTTCTCCGTCCACTAAGCGAGAGGTACTGGAGGAGCTCTATATCAGTCATCGTCATCCTGTTCTGTCCGATATGATCAGTCATTCTAAGCTATCGCATATGGAGTCTACTTACGGATCAGGTATCCTGAAGTGGTGTGATAGTAAAGGTTACGTGCATCCGACTTTCAAAGTTGGGGGAACGGTTACGGGGAGAGTTACGGCAACAGAACCACCTCTCACAACCATTCCGAGAGCGCGGGACTTCAAGGTATTGGATCGGGACGTCGAGCTTCGATTCCGTCACTGCTTCGTTAGTGCTCCAGGCTGGGAGATCACCTATGCTGACTTGGTACAAGCGGAACTCTATGTCCTTGCCATTGTATCCGGCGAGGAGAAGATGCTTGCCGCTTTCCGTAAGGGATTGGATATTCATGACCGCGTCGCCCGGGATATTTTCAAGATCCCCAAAGGTGAGGAGGTACCTAAGGAGTGTAGGGTACGGGCGAAGAACATTAACTTCGGTATCATGTATGGAGGCAGCGCTGCTGGCATCGCTGCTTCTATCGGTGCAAACACCCAGGAAGTCCAGAGTATTCTGAATGATTACTTTGTTACTTACCCAACGCTGAGCCGCTTTCTTGATGGAGTAGCCATGTTGGCTGTAAGTGAGGGGAAGTTAGAGGGGGTTTTCGGTCGAGTTCGTAGATTTCCTGGAGTTGATCCTGACAATCCGAGAGAGGTTGCTAGGGTTGGCAGAGAAGCGAAGAATTACCATTCACAGAATGGTGCTGCCGAAGCTTTGTTTCGAGCGGTTAATCGTATATGTGACTGCTTCCGTAAACGGAAGATGACCGCTTGGCCAATTAACCTGGTATACGATGCTGTGCTCGTACACCACCCAAAGAAAGAGAGGGAGGCTGTCAGAGAGATAATGGTAGAGGAGATAACTCGCCCAATTCCTGAATTGGGCAATAACCGGTTCCGTGTTGAAGTTGGAACTGATAGGAGTTGGGGACTTGCAGAAGAAAACGCAGAAAAAATCACCGCATAAGAACCGGGTGGACTCTCTGGTGGATAGTATCATCCGGGAGATGGCTCACCGAAGGGAGGGTGTAGGGAAGAAGAAGCACGGTTTAAGGTTCCTGAAGATCACGCTGAATGAGCTTGAGCAAGAAGCAGTTCAAGAGTTGATCGACTACTTGAACTGGAGTGTGTTGCAGGTGGCTAATGTCCTGGTTAGCCGAATAATTTTTCGAGAAGCTTTGGAGAAGATTAGAGGAGGCCTGTTGGATGATTAAGCTCTGTCATCTGGTTCCGTACAGTATGATAGGTGATGTGGTAAACGATTTCGCATTCGTGGAAGCCGCTTGGTGTAGTTACCAACCCTACCTGGATCACTACCTGACGTGTGTGCCGCATGTTGGGAAAGAGCTGGTTCTGGATAACTCAACTCACCTGCTCGGCAAGCCAATGGTTGGTGGTTACCTGGTGAGATTGGTTCAGAAGTTTCACCACGCTGGCTGGGCTGTTACGTTGGTCATACCGGATGTGAAGAACGATCCTCAGGAGACCGTACGCCTGAGTCATGAGTTCTTTGATGATTATTCGACAGACTTGCCTTCGGGTATTTGCCTGATGGTGGTAGGTCACGGACACGATATGGAGGCCTGGGGTGAGAGCGTAGCTATGCTGACTGAGGAATGTAATGCAGGTCGTAGTGATTGCTACATCACTATTGGGTTGCCTTACATCATGAGATGGGGTATCTTAGGTTATGTAGAGACCCGCCGTTTAGCTCTGGAGTACATCGAGCGGAACTTCCTGGAAGTAACCGATCGTGTTCATTTCCTTGGTCATAGCTATCCGCGGGAGATGATTCTGTATCGGTGCTACGACGGTAAGCTCTCTCTGTATCACGACACTTCTGCTGCGTATGGTTACGCGAGTTGTGGTGCAAGCTTGGACTCAGTGGAGCTAGAGACAGCTAGACCTGAGCCTATCGGCGTAATTGATAGTAGGCTCCTGGGAGATAATCAGGCCTTATTCGTCAACAACATGGCTCTGTTAAGGAACTATTGTGGTTAGAAAGGAGAAGAAGATGTCATCAGCGTTGGAGGTAATTCGTAAGAAGATTTCTGAACTCAGTGCAAAGCGAGGGCAATTTTTCAAACTGAAGACCGGACAGAACCTGTTGAGGTTTGTACCTTGGGATCCGAACGAGCCGTTTTACTTCGAATCTCGTCAACACTTCATTCCTTGGGGTGGTGCACGAGGTACGGGTATCGGTGTAGGTTGCCTTGAGGTCGTCAAGAAGCCATGTATCGCTTGTAGTCTCGCAGAGGAGCTTGCAGACAGTGACGATCCCAAGAGCCAGAATCTCGGTAAGCAGTTACAGGCACATTGCAGGTATCTCTACTGCATAGTCGATCTGAAGAACCCTGAAGCCGGTGTTCAGGTATTCCAGTCTTACTCTGATAGGATTCTCGCCGATCTATGTGCCGCTTACGCTGATCCCGATTGCGGTGACTTCACCGATCCGACAACCGGTAGGAACGTTGTCATCGAGAAGATTGACAAGGGAAAGGCTCCTCCTGAGTACAAGACCACGGTGAAGATGAAGCAGACCAAGCTAGAGGGTTGGAAACAACTCCAATCACAGGTGAAGAACCTGAAGCGTTTGGCTCCAGCAGCTGATGCTAAGGTGATGAAGGAACTCGTCGCGCAATTCAAGTCGGGCGACGGAGCTTCGAAGAGTGACGCGGAAGCAGTAACTGAGGGTTTGCCGTGTTTCGGACATTCCTACAAGAAGCTCCCGAACTGTCCGAATTGTGGTGTAAGGGTGAGGTGTAAAGCGATTTCCCGTTCCCGGAGCGCAAAGTTGAAGGTTCGGAGTAAGATGAAGAAGAAGATAGGGGCTGAGTAATGGATCTGGATGCTGTCCGCGCTAAGCTTCTGAAGAAGTATGGTGCCGCAAAGGTTGATAGTGAACTGCTGAGCCATATACCCTACGGTATCTCAACCCAGTCTTTGCAACTGGATCTTGCAATCGGACGGCCTGGAGTACCTGCAGGTAGGGTGGTACAGATTTTAGGAATCGACGGAGTTGGGAAGTCGACGATAGTTCATCATCTGTGTGCGGAAGCCTTACTCCTTGATGGTTATGTGATCTCCCTAGATGCTGAACAAGCCATTGATGAGTCTCGAGCCTATCATATGGGTTTCGATGTAAACTCCGAGAGAGTCCTCTCTCTGATGCCGTATACTCTAGAGGAGCTATTCGGTATGGCTGGTATGGCTATCAAAGAGGTAGCATCGGTCAGAGAATCTCCCGACATTCCGATTCTGGTGGCAATCGATAGCCTAGATGGTTTACCAACTATGGCTCAGAGGGAGCGAGAGGACGCTGAGGATAAATTCGTGGCCGCAGCATCCAGAGTGATCAACGATCACCTTCCAGCCTTGTTGCTTACAGCCTCTCAAGAGAAAGCTACTATGGTCTTCGTGTCCCAGCTCACTACGAAGTTTGGCGGCGGATGGCGTCCTGGCTTTGCTGGTCCGGAATACGATACGAGAGGAGGCTTGGGAATTAAGTACCGAGCCTCTCTTCGTATTCAAGTGAAGAGAGGTCCTTTCTTAGGTGACTCTAAGGATGACCGACCGGGATTTACCAATAAGATAGAGATCATCAAGAACAAGGTGGCTCCGCCGTTCAAGAAGTGTGAGTACGACATGCTCTTTGAGAGTGGTATCGATAAGTACTCTGATCTATTCGAAGCGGGTCAGGTGATCCGATTAATCTCTGGGGGTGGCGGCGGGAGATATACAGTCAAGTTGAAGAAGGCGGAGCATCATATCTACAAGAAGGAGTGGCCAAAGCTAGTAGACGATCAAGGAGGTCCGGACAAGTTTCGTAAACGTATGACTAGGACGGCTATCAGGCGAGGCTTCTTGAAACCTTATGGTCAAGTAGCGGAACAGCCACCTGCAGAGTCGGAAGCGGAAAAGGATCCAAGCTGATGTTCTTTAGAAAGTCACAAGCGCAGGCGGAATGGTATCAGAGTGGGCTGCGGCGTATTGCAGGGTCTTTAGTTCGGATGATGGGGTGGGAGAAGTTGTTCTCTGCCGCACCGGACCTCTTTGAGGGCTTTTTTCATATGACGAGGCTCTGGGAGTATCCGTGGGCGTTGCACGTCGCACCACCAGAGAGCCCAATACTGGACGTTGGCTCAAATTCGCAGTTTCATGTAGCTCTGCTGGGAGAAGGTCATGTAGTGACAGCTCACTACACTATACAGGATATTAACCATGTTGGGTTGATGAACTGCTGGTCCCGAGGTTATCATTCAGTTGAGCCGGCATATAAGAGAGCCGGTGATAGGATTACCTGGCTCTTTGGCTTCTTGGATCGGCTACCTGTGGTTAAGTATCAGACGATTTATTGTCTCTCGGTAATTGAACATGTACCTCCAGAGTATGTCCATTGTTGGATGGATGGGATGTGGAAGCGTTTAATGCCAGGCGGTAAGATTGTGTTCACTGTGGATTACTTTCCCGCATTTGGTAAGAACTGTGGTATTAAGCCGTATGGGTGGAATCATGATTTGAGTAGGTACGCTACGTCTACTGTGGATCGCTTCCCTGCATTTGTGTGGGATTGTATCTGTGAGGAGATACCCTGGCATGCTGACTATGACTCTGGTGTTGAGAAAGACGAGGACCTGCTGAGAGTTCCTGAGTTCGGACCGATGGGAGAAGTTTTGGTATATGGGTTCACTTTGGAGAAGGAAGATGAAAGTTAAACTTGTCGTTAAACGCTACTATAAGCCAATCGAGCTGGAGTTTGATTCTGTCGTCGAAGCGATAGATTCTGCCTTGGCTCAGTGCGATAGTGATGTTTCATATCCTGATCATATAGAAGTCGATGGAGTACGTGTCTGGAGTCAACCGGGTCCGTTCAGGTTGGATGAGTCGTTGGCTGAGTTAAGGAGGCGTTATGAAGGAGCTTAAGTTGTTATTGTTCTCTGACTTGCATCTTCATCCGTTTCCCCGCTATGGTACTTGGACTCCTAATGGACAGTCACGTTTGCTTGATGGGTTTGAGGTGTTGAAGGAGGTATCCGACTACGCGGTCACTAACGGAATCGAACACATCATCTTTCTCGGAGATATTCACCATCTTCATGATCGGATGCTCAATGCTGTGGCTTCTGGACTGTATAGCTGGGCGATCAATTGTCGTGACCTGAGTCGTAAGGTGTACTTCCTTGTAGGTAACCACGATCTAGACTTTGATTGTCGCTATCATTGTCTGGATCCATTCAGATCGTTCTTCACGGTGGTAGATCAATCGATGTCGGTAGAGATAGATGGTTGGGATCTAGCCTTCATTCCTTGGCGTCTGGGAGATGTATTCGAGCGAGACCTCGAGGGCGCACTTCGCCTTCATGATCCTGATGTGTTATTTCTCCACCACGACTTCAAAGATGTCAAGTACCGCGAGAGAGATATCGGACGTTGCGGTAGTATCAAGGCTATACCCAAGGATACTCTTACGATCTCGGGTCACTACCACGACTACATACAAGTAAATGATCATGTCTACTACATCGGAGCTCCGATGCAACATGATTGGGGAGATCGCGGACAGAAAAGAGGTATGTATGAGCTTACACTCAAGCCTAACCGCAAGCATGAGTTGCGGTACATCAGGACACATTATCCGAAGTTCCGTAGGATCGTAGACACTCTAGCCTTGGAGAAGGATGTGCATTGGTTCGATGACAACTTTATTCAGATCTGGAGAACTGACGTTAAGACGGCGAAGAAGGCAGCGGCACGAGTGAGAGCTCATGCTAGGTGCATTGACGTCGTCAACGCTGAGGACTCTATCGCAAATGTTATTCTGAAGGCGGGCATGGCTCCTAAGGGTCCGGTCAGGTTCGATCCTTTCGATGTGATAGAGGCAGCTATCAAGGATGCTGAGACCGATCTGAACAAGTGGTTACTGAAGCGAATAGGTGGTAAGGCTATGAGGAAGGCACTGACGAGGGATAAGTAGGCATGATACTTCAGAGTGTTGCTCTACATAACTTCTTAGGTTGGAGCCATGTGGAGTTTTCCTTAGCCAATCGTGGTCTCACGTATCTCGTAGGTCCTAATGGAGCCGGCAAGAGTAGTATACCCGCGGCTATCTTGTGGTGTCTTACAGGTAAGTGTGAACGTGCTGTACTTGCCGATCATGTGATCCGTACCTGGTGGGAACCTGGACACAGTACTGATTGCTGGGTATCTCTCAAGTTCCAACAGGATAACAATAACGTACATGTAGTCAGGCATCGAGGATTCTCTAACACTATCGGTATCTCGGTTAACGGTGCTAAGGTATCTACCAGGCACGTCAAGGAGACCGACGATCGTCTGTCCAGCTATTTTGGTAGCTATGAGGATCTTCGGCAGTCGCTGATCTTCGGAGCTGGTGGTTCTCGATTCTTCACCGAGTTACAGGAAGCTGAGCAGAAGCGAGTCCTGCGAGAGATGTACGGGTTTGATATATTCATCAAGGCTGGTGAGTATGTGAAGGAGAAGACAAGGACTTTCGAATCCCAATTGACTTCCTTGGCCTTCAAGCTCGAGCAGGCTAAAGGTTCTCTCAAGGCTCATACTGGTACTCTTCAGAGGTTAGAGAAAGCACTAGCTAAAGCGGAGAAGCAGGCAGCAGTGGATTCTGAACGAGTGGGAGAGTCTCTCATTCAAGTTCAACGCAAGTGTGAAACGGTAGAGCGTAGAGCTATCACAGTTAATGCCGACTTGAATCGTATGTTAGATCACCGCGGAAGAATGGACGTGATAGTGAAGGAGGTGGATCATATTGGTCTTCAACTGAATGAACTCAGGCAGAACAAAGTCTGTCCTCAGTGTGGTAGACCTCTACGTAGACCTGAGCTGAAGAAGCAGATAGCTTCTCTGAAGGAGCGGAAGCAGGAGCTGTTGGACGAACTCAAGGTCTTGGAACCATTTGATGATTCTAAAGTAGAAGGATTCCAAGTGATGCGAGAGAAGCTTGAGGCTGAGTTGAGAGGATACCAGAAGGAGGCTAGTGCTCTACAAGCTCAGATTCAAGTTGGTGTGGGATCTATAGAAGCCTTGAAGCAACAGCTTGCTTCGGAGTTGAAGCTATTTGAAGCAGCTAAGGTAGAGACACGTTCACGGAAGCGAGGCGTTGATGCAGTAGAGGAACGTCTGCGTTATTGGGATTGGTGGAGGACAGCTTATGGTTCTAGAGGTCTTGAAACTCTAGCACTGCAGAGAGCTTTACCTGATTTCAACAGCCACGTGAATTACTACCTGAGTCAGATGCCAACGGAAAAGGGAGTCATTGAGAGTCTACACTACGTAACAGACGAGGGACGTTTGAAGCATGAGCTCCGTCATCAAGGTGGTAGGTCTTATTCTGGTGCTAGTGGTGGTGAGCGTCGGAGAGTGGATTTTGCTATCGCTCTGGCGAGACAGGATCTTACAACTAATGCATCAAATGTTCTCTTTCTTGATGAACCTTTCGAGCATGTGGATGACATAAGTCTTATCGTTCAACAACTTAACCGCTTGGATAAGGAATCTATCTTTGTCATGTCACATCGTGGAGATCTTGACAAATGGTTTCCGTCTGTAGTATACTTTAAGGCAAGCAATGGTCTTTGTCGAATCACGGGAGAGGTGTCACGTGGTATCGACGTGACTACTATGGGAGGCGTTTAGAATGTATGGAGAGCGAGCTAGGTATTGGAAAGATGAGAAGGGTATTATTGAGGTGTATGCGAAGAAGTGTATCGGATCCGATTTTCCTACACTTACCAACCTTCGTATCCTCTACGCGTGGAGACACCCGACTAGGTATGATCAAAGACGCGGTGTGTTTGTGTGGGGGGAAGCTAGGAAGCTTCCTATACAGCAGCGGGATCTTTTCGGGTATGACTGTGCGGTTGTCCTTTCTCGGGATAAGTGGAAGGAGCTCAATCGGTTACAGAGACATAAGCTTGTATGGCACGAGCTGAACCATTTCGATGTGCCGCTGGATGAAGCTAGCCGGCCAGTAGAGGATGACCTTGGAAGGATCAAGTTCCGCTTGAGGCATCATGATCTTAACATAGAGAGGTTTGAGGCAGAGATTGAGAAGTTCGGACCGGATACTGAAGAGAAGATCAAGATGCGTACCATCTCGAAGCTGTATCGAAGGACTAAGGAGGTTGTTGCGGTAGCGGATACTGTTGCGGCGAAACACCCAAAGCGTAAGAGTGGGAAGCTCGTACTGATTCCGATGAATCCTGAAGAGAAGTTGGAGAAGGAGTTAGGTATATGAAGAAGGTAATTTCACGGCATGCCGAGAACGATTTCCATGCCTATTTGATGGCTGATGCAATGGAGTCTGTTGGAGCGGAAGTGTTCAGTGTTACCTACAATGGCGTCTCGATACCCAACCCGCTTGCAATGGGTTCTTCTGTATACTCTAAGTTCATCGTTTGGGCTAAGTTCGAGTCAGATGGACCTCCTGAGACGGACAGAGTTGTGATAGACACTATCGATGAGGCCATTGTCCGTCGCCTAGACCCTAAGGCTAAGTGTGATAACGATGACTCCTAAAGCGGCTCGGCAGAAGGGTGCTAGGTGGGAGAAAGAGGTCGCTCGGCTTCTAGGAGAATGGTACTACAAGGATCCGACGTCTCTCTATCGTACCGCTGGGAGTGGTACGCTACACGGTAGAGCCGATCAAGTAGGAGATATCGGTGTTGCTCGATCTGGTTTAGGTCCGTTCGTATTCTCCGTTGAGTGTAAACATGTGGAGAAATGGGATATAGGGGATGTGCTCACCAGAGGTGAATCGAGTCTCTTAATTTCCTTCTGGAAGCAGTGTAGGAGATCTGCAGGCGGGGGTAAGATACCACTTCTGCTCCTAAAACAGAATCATAAACCAGTACTCGCGGGTTTACAGAGGCAAGATCATATGCAGGTTGTGAATTCTAAGAGTAGGATCGACATCCGTGGATATGACCTTACTCTGTTTCTACTCGCGGGGCTGTTTAGGACCAATCCAAGGGATTGGGTGGCTCGTTGGGGAAGATTATGACTATCACAGGAGAGATAACCCGCCCGGTTGTCAGAGAGGGAATGCTTCTCGTGGTGGATGCACAGAATCTCTACTATTCCGCGAGGGAGTTGTTCGGCAGAGGTTCTCGAATAGACTTCAAGAAGCTCAAGTCTCTGATAGTTGGAGACAGGCAATTCAGTGTTGTCTACGGTGTTGCGTACGTCCCTGAGCTACGCGATACAACCAAGGGCGATGCTAAGAGTCTGGTGAGAGCCTTACAGAGATTCGGTTACGAGACAGTTTCCAGAGAAGCTGATTTCGACCATCAGGTTGGAGAGCTCTCTTCGATCGCTCCCACGTTTCAGGTCATCGCGATAGCTTCGGGAGATGGTGCCTTCCTTCCTCTGTGCGAAACAGCGAGAGCCAACGGGCAGAGAGTCGAGGTATACTCATTCATGGACTCAGCGAACTCTGAGATACCTGGGAAGGTAGATGAGTTTGTATACCTCAAGGCAACAGTCCTCATGGGCGATTTCGCTACTATTGTTCAGACGGAGACTCCTGATGAAACCAAACCAGCCGAGTGAGTTATTCCCAGTCAGTTGGGATTCCTATGCAACCTTGGTAGATGAGTTAGTTTTCAAGATCAATCGTACTGGTCGGCCTTTCGAGCGTATCTATGGAATTCCTCGAGGAGGCCTGGTTCTTGGTGTCATGCTTTCCCACAGGCTACGGAAGCCTCTGGAGCTATCCAAGTTCCTACCTTACACGACTCGAGAGACGTGCTTGATCGCAGATGACATCGTGGATAGCGGCAAAGCGATGAAGTACTACATAGAGCATAACTGGTTTACCGCTAGTCTGTTCTTGCGAAGTGATTGTCCGATCAAGCCAACGGTCTATGTGAATGTTGTCGAAGATGGTAAATGGGTTCTGTTCCCTTACGAGACTACAGAGAGTACACGTACATGAGGGATTTACAGGAGTCACCTATGGGTATACAAGGAGAGTTCCATTTTGCTACTGCAGTATCGGAGGATTTACTCTACGCTTTCCAGGAGGCGATCAATATGCTGGAGCTTAGGTTCTATGCTCCAGGTTTTGCCGATGTTATGAGACAAACCGAGCTCCTGGGTACGGATACTTTGTTACTATGGGAATCCCGACTCGGTCATATGAGGGATGTAATTTCTACAGAGATCACCTCACGTAAGTATCCTCCTTCGAAAGGTTATGGTCCAGCTACTGAGGAAGATCTGAAGGTGGGACGGCGTGGTAAGTCATGAGACCTGATCCTTTTGAGGTTATCACCAGGAAGCCTCCGGTGGTTCAACCTTCCTGGTGTCCTTGGAAAGCCTGTGTTCCATACTTCGTTGAGTATGGTCCCGATGAGGTAGGCGGCTGTGTGGGAATCGATCTCACAGGTAGTGAGAATCCTTCGGACTACATTCGCCTCTGTAACAAGGTTAACGGGGGCAAGATGGCTAGTGCGAACATGACTACGGATGAGGCTGCTAGGCTAGGTGGTGGTCTTGCATGTGTAGCAGGGATAGCTATATTGCTCTCTCCTCCCGAGGAGGACTTGGATGTTTCAGTGTAGTTCTATCCTGAATAGGACTAGTATAGTGTGGTACATCACGATATGAAGCTAGACATCTCAGTGCATGTCAGTACTCTATGCTCCCTTGCACGACTGACAAGGCATTACACAGGATTGTACAGTGCATTACTATACAATACACGACCATCCCATGCCATTGCTGGATTATACCGGCTGGAACAGGCTAGCTCCTTGCCAAACGGGACCTATCAGTATGGATCGATATCTTTCAGTGCATGATCGTATCAATCGGTACCTTCTGATACAGTGCGAGACAAGCCCGCATGTGCCGGTGCATGACTGGATACCATATCGTATGCGACTAGATCATACGGAATCGTGTATGACCGGACTTAACGGAGAACCTTGCACGACTGTGCATAATCATACCAAACAGTACCTTGCAGGCCAATACCGCATACAACCCCGCACCTTGCAGTCCACATTAGAACATGTTATGATTATATAAGACCATGTAGTACAAGATGTGGCATGACCAGAGACCGTGTGAAACTGGATGCGATTGCAACAATGACCGTGCAACTCGGCATTAGGACGTTATGAGACCTCATCGCACAGTGCAGCATGAAATCGAATGGTTTCAGACCGTGCAACGCGAGATAAATCAACTCCAGACGGTGCATTACAAACCCGAATTCGACATGTCCTTGCTGAACTCGCCTCAACAAGAACACACCGAGCCAGTACAATGCGAAACCATATGAGACTAGTACAGTGTTGAACGCAACGGCGACAATACGTGATCGGACGGTGCTAGATCATATAAGACCAACTCAGTGCCGTATTGGTTGCAACGCGATGTTATGTGACCAGACCTTGCACTACTCGGCTAGACGTGATGAGACAGTGCTATACCATATAAGACAATATACCACAGAACAGTGTAACCCAGGATAGTACTGTGCTAAAGACTCCAAAGATCAAAATCTCCAGAAAACACAGTAGACGTAAGAGTATTACTCTTACATCCTGGCAAAACGGGGGCAAGAAACTGCGGCTTTTGAGGCGGTTATCTTTGATGGTGATCCTGGGCAAGACCAACAATCAGATAGCCAGGGAACTGGGTATAGCCTACTCCACAGTATCAAAATGGATGCAGGATCCCGAGATCCAAGAATACATACAGGAGATGGAGACCAATTACTATACCCAAGTAGAAAGGGACTATACCAGACTCCTGAAAGACAGTGTAATCAAGGCTAGGTTGATCCTGAAGAAAGGACATGACAGGGATGCTATCGAGGTAATAGATAGGGT
>Ga0079037_100001224_pt1 | contig 13094 bp, 8 predicted proteins | sample Mud3Dept4metaG_FD_71479 | JGI IMG/M metagenome (GOLD analysis project Ga0079037, IMG submission 71479) | Freshwater wetland microbial communities from Ohio, USA, analyzing the effect of biotic and abiotic controls - Mud 3 Core 4 Depth 4 metaG | ecosystem: Environmental > Aquatic > Freshwater >... | reverse complement strand
TAAAGAAAATGGGTGTTGAAGTAATGGTTGAAAATCATGCAGGCAAGAATTCTTTTGCCTCAGATAAAGAATACCAGGCTGCTGGGGCGGTTTCTGCATCCAGAAAAGATCTGTTTTCAAAAGCTGCTATGCTTCTATCAGTCAATCCGGTTCCTGAAGGAGAATTGAACCTATGCAAAGAAGGACAGGTACTTTGCTCGGTTCTCAATCTGTCGGAAAATAAAAAATGGCTTGAAGCAGCACGTCAAAAGGGGCTTACGATACTCGCACTTGATCTGATACCAAGGACAACAAGAGCCCAGTCAATGGATATTCTTTCATCCATGGCAACTGTTTCAGGCTATAAAGCAGTGCTTCATGCAGCATCGCTTCTGCCAAGGTTTTTTCCGATGTTCATGTCAGCAGCCGGCACAATCAAGCCATCACGTGTACTGATTCTTGGTGCAGGGGTTTCTGGTTTGCAGGCTCTTGCTATATCCCGAAAACTTGGAGCGGTTGTCGAAGTGTTTGATGTGCGGTCGGCTGTGAAAGAAGAGGTAAAAAGCCTGGGAGGAAAATTTATTGAGGTTGAAGGAGCAAAAGAAGATACATCTGCAGGAGGTTATGCTGTTGAACAGACAGAAGAGTTTAAAACCAGGCAAATGGAACTGATACAAAAACGGGCAATTGCATCCGATGTCGTCATTGCCACAGCACAGATACCCGGTAAAAAAGCACCGGTACTGTTGCTGAAAGAAACTGTCAATTCCATGAAACCGGGATCAGTCATAATCGACCTTGCTGCGTCAACAGGAGGTAACTGTGAACTTACGGAAAATGGGAAGACACTTATTGTAAACGGAGTTACAGTGATAGGGAAATCTGATTATCCTTCAGATATGCCGGCAGATGCAAGCAAGATGTTCGGCAGTAACACAATTAACCTGCTTAAAATAATGATAGATAAGCAGGGTAATCTTGTACTTAACATGCAGGATGACATAATAAATGGAACAACGGCAGTACATGCTAAAGAATATGTCAGTCAGAGAGTAAAACAAATACTTAATATAAAATAGGTTCGGATATGGAAAATATACTGGGATTTTTTCTGGAGCACAGAGAGGCTATTTTTATTGTTATACTTTCCATTTTTCTGGGGATTGAGGTCATAAGTCATGTTCCTGCGATTCTGCATACTCCTCTTATGTCAGGAGCAAATGCTATACACGGAGTGGTAATCATAGGAGCTATCATTGTTATGGGGCATGCTGAAACAACCGGATCAATGTTTATTGGATTTATTGCAGTAGTACTTGGTACTCTGAATGTTGTTGGTGGTTTTGTAGTCACTGACAGAATGCTGGAAATGTTCAAAAAGAAAAAATAGCTAACCAGGAAATAGAACGATTAAGATCAACATAATGAACGATATATCGCAATTCTCTTATGGTACCTCGGTAATGGAAGTAACATATGTTGTGGCTTCCGTACTTTTTGTTCTCGGTCTTAAGATGCTGAGCCATCCCCTTACTGCCCGCAGAGGTAACATCCTGGCTGCATTCGGAATGGGCTTTGCCATCATTGCAACAATTCTCTTTCACAAGAGAGATGGCGAGCCTATTGGCAATATTCCATGGATACTTGCTGCAATTGTTATTGGGATAGTGATAGGATGGGTCATTGCCAGGAAAGTTAAAATGACAGCAATGCCCCAGCTTGTATCTTTTTTTAACGGAATGGGAGGTGCAGCTGCCGCTCTTATTTCATTGATGGAATTTCCTCATATAAATCCTGAACTTATTGCAGAACATGGAATGGCTAATGGCCAGGTACTGGCTATCCTCCTGGGATTAATGATAGGAACAATATCATGGGCAGGCAGTATGATTGCTTTTGGAAAACTTGACGGGTGGATAGGCGATATGAGGATAAAAGCCATGAAGTATGTGAATCTCACCATTTTTGTAATACTGATTGGATTTATAGTTTTTATTATGACCCGGCATGTCTCGGCAAGCTCTGAACTTACACCTTTAATATATATAATGTTTGCAGTAGCCGTTATATACGGCGTCCTTTTCGTCATGCCGATAGGAGGTGCCGATATGCCGGTTGTGATTTCACTTCTGAACTCATTTACGGGTGTTGCAGCAGCTATGGGTGGATTCCTTTACAACAATCAGGCAATGCTGACTGGAGGAATCCTGGTCGGATCGGCCGGAACGATTCTTACAATCCTGATGTGCAGGGCTATGAACAGGTCTCTTCTAAATGTTATCGTGGGCGTATTTGGCGGAGGAGAAACGGCAAATATAACCAATATCGGAATTATAAAAGAGATTACTCCATCAGATGCCGCTGTCTTGCTGAGTTATTCAAAGAAAGTTGTAATTGTTCCTGGCTACGGATTGGCAGTGGCTCAGGCTCAGCATATCTGCCATGAACTCGACAAGCTTCTTGAAGAAAAAGGTGTGGAGGTGAAATATGCTATACACCCGGTTGCAGGGCGTATGCCGGGACATATGAATGTGTTGCTTGCTGAGGCTGATGTTCCTTATGAGCAGCTTATTGAAAGTGATGAGATCAATCCCGATCTGCCAAATACTGACGTGGTGGTGGTGATTGGTGCAAACGATGTCGTTAATCCTGCAGCCGAGGATGATCCGTCAAGCCCGATATACGGAATGCCCATTGTCAAAGTCCGCGATGCTAAAAATATCATTGTCATGAAACGTGGTATGGGCAAGGGATATGCAGCCATTGAGAATCAGCTCTTCTTTAACGACAAAACAAGAATGTTGTTCGGCGATGCAAAGACTTCTCTTCAGAATCTGGTAAATGAAGTAAAAAGCTTATGATAACCTCTGCAGAAAAGCTGGCTCTTCTCCGGGCTGCTTTGAAGCAAAACAGCATCAGTGCATATATTATCCCTTTATCTGATCCTCATCTCAGTGAAAATATTCCTGATCATTGGAAGATTATCCAGTGGCTTACCGGCTTTACCGGATCGGCAGCGACAGTTGTTATAACAGATTCATTTGCAGGACTATGGACCGACTCGAGATATTTTATCCAGGCAAAAAAGCAACTTGCAGGTTCAGGATTTGAACTGGTGGTGCCTAAATCATTCCAGCCTTCAGATTACACTCAGTGGTTGTCAGAAAACATCAAAACAGGAGACAGGATTGCTTTCGACGGGCGGAGCTTTTCAATAGCCCACCTGAGAAAGTTAGAGAAGAGGCTGGAGAATAAAAATGTAAGCTTCGAAAATAACAGGGACCTGATTACTGAAATCTGGTGTGATCGACCTCTGATGCCGGCTAAAATGGCATGGGATCACCCTGCAGAGTTTTCCGGGAAGGGGAGGGACCGCAAGATTGCCGAAGTCCGGGAACAGATGAAACGTCAAAGTGTGGATCTTCATCTCCTGACTTCGGCTGAAGATATTATGTGGATGCTGAATATAAGAGGCAACGATTTAGATTATAGTCCTTTACTTTTATCCTTTGCCTTAATCAGTGAAAAACAGATCCTGTTATTTACGGATTATAAAAAGATTCCCGTTCCACTGGCCTCAGATCTCAGGAAGCTGAACATAGTAATACTTCCATACGAAGAAACAACCAGTGCGCTGTCGACATCAACTGAAAGCTCGTCAATCCTGTTAACTCCGTCAGCGACTTCGGTGACACTCTATAATTCAATTCCAAAAAGTATCAGAATTATTGAAGACATAAGTATTCCTGCCCGCCTGAAATCAATTAAGAACAAAACAGAAATTAAGAATATAAGCGACGTCATGGTGAAGGATGGAATTGCTCTTGTAAAGTTCTTCTTCTGGATTGAAAACATTATCGCTCAATTTCCAATAACAGAGATATCACTTGCACATAAAATACTGGAATTACGATTACAGCAGAAGGATTTTCTCGGACCATCCTTTGAAACAATCACAGCATTTAATGAGCATTCGGCTTTACCTCATTATGTCCCGTCAGCGGAATCTGATTCAGAGATAGGGGAGAACGGAATTCTGCTGATTGATTCAGGAGGACAATATATGGGAGGTACAACGGATATTACAAGAACCATATCAATTGGAGTTCCTGTATCGCAGCAAAAAAAAGATTTTACACTTGTACTGAAAGGACATATAGCACTTGCGCAGGCTAAATTCCCTATGGGAACCAGAGGGTATCAGCTTGATCTCCTCGCACGGAAAGCATTATGGGAGAGAGGTTTAAATTATGGCCATGGTTCAGGACATGGAGTGGGTTACTGTCTGAATGTTCATGAAGGGCCTCAGAATATAAGTCCGGCTGATAATAAAACAATAATTGAAGCCGGGATGCTTATCTCGAACGAACCGGGAATATACAGGGAAGGAGAATACGGAATCAGAACTGAGAACCTGATAATTTGTTTTGAAGATGAGGAAACTGAGTTTGGTCAGTTTCTCTGTTTTGATACTGTTTCTTTGTGCTATATTGACAGAAGATTGATAGATAAATCATTACTTGATTACAAAGAGATTAACTGGTTAAATTCTTATCATTCACAAGTTTATGAAAAACTGAATCCTTACCTTTCTGAGGCTGAAAAAGTGTGGCTAAAGGACAAAACCGAACCTGTCTGATCAGCTTTTTACTCTGACTATTTCTGTCTGAAAACACTAATAACATTGATAAAACCAGTCACATTGTAATTCCGGGTTGATACTTCGATTAATATCAACACACTCCGCTGCTTGCAACAAATCAAACCAGGCCACTCCTGCTGATGGCATCTGCAGGATTATATTGGTTTTCGGCGGAAGATCATTTTTATATGGAATTTTAATAAATGTTACAAATTGCTGCCATGTACTGTCCGGGAAGAATCTTGTTGTACCAAAATCCCCCAGAGAAATTTCAAAGTATTGTGTTTCTTTTCTTCGTGTTCCGGCAGCAGATCTTTGTACAGGATCAGCTTTTGCCCAAACTGAAATCATATATGTTGCCCCGTTCCAGACATTAAAGGGGAATAGCCGCAGTTTTATACTTCCTTTTTCTTTGGGTGTTATCAGTCTTACTGAATGATTGCCTTCTATCTGCTCGCGCGAATCAAGGAAATATGTAGCTCCCCTGTCGCCACTGTGACGGGCATAGCATGATGCTGGAACTCCGGGACTTGAAATATCCTCAAATCCCGGATCTTTGATAAGGTTGTATTTCCAGAATTTTAAAGTGTCTTTTCGAGGTTTCAAATCGATGAGATAAACCTGTGTGCCAAAAGCCGAAAGCTGATCTGTGAAATAGCCTGAACTCATCACAACATTCCGATTTTCATACAGAACTTTTACTCTTCCTGAGAAGGGCCTTGAAACAGTAAATTCAGCTCTTTGCGGATTGTTTGCCTTGTTGGCTGCTATCACCATCAGTTGCCCTTTTTTAACTGAAGATGATGCAATAATGTTTTGTGATCCTGTATTTACAGGAATTGTTTCTTCATCAGATAACAGCCATGGAGTCATCTCTGCAACTTCAACAGCCATTCTTCCGCATTCATTCCATGTGCCTGTCGATTTTGGAAATAAGTTAAGTCCCTGTCTTACAAAATATTGGATACCTCTTGCTCCTTTAATAATTGACTGGTATGTCATTGATCTGATCTCCTGCAGAGATGGTTCGCGACTCCACCATTCACCTCCGCCAAATGCCTGAGGGACAATCCAGACAGGCTTTTCCCCTTTGAATTCTGAAGAGAGTGAAGCTGCAACATTGCCGACATTTAGAATCGGGCTATCAGGAACAGGATAAGGATCAGCCATAACTATATCCATGGTCCCGGCATATTTCAACGAAGAAGTAAATGGTGCCATAAAGACTATTGATACCGGATGCCATGGATCATTTTCTTTAATGATTTTATAGATCTTCAGCAGGGAATCAGGCGAAATGACTTTCTCATTGGGTTCATCAGCAATATACCATGCCAACAGAGCAGGGTGATCCCTGAATGCAGCTATTTCATTTAAGAGGAGTTCTTTCTTTTCATTTCCAGTAAGACCTTCAATTATAGAACTGACGCCTCCACCACCCGAAACCGAAAGAATGTTATAATGAACCTTCATGCCTAGTGCAGCACAGCGGTCCATATAAGATTTCCTTTCACAAAATGTCTCGGGAAGTATTTTCTGATAGGGAGAGATCATATTGAATCCTTTAACCGCTTCTTCTTCAGGCAGTGTTGCATAAACAGGTGAATAACAGTAAAATCCGAAGGGGAAGAACTGTCTTTTATTTACTATAAGTCCTCCGGTCAACCGGTCAGTTTTAACCTCATTAGGCTTGTATTTGAGAATAATATAATCAGCAGAAGCCAGGTACTTCAGATTTCTTCCGGAGACTGAGATGTATGCAGTGATTCTGTATTTGCCCGGTGATAAATTGATATTGACAGGCAGTCTTAAAATATTTTTCCCTGGTTTCCCATTCCATAGTCCGACAGTGTCATAATTTATCTTCAGAGTGACCGAAATATTATTGTATACATGACTTTGAGGCACGTGCAGAAGTATCTCAGTGCTCTTTTCAAAACTGTAAAAACTCAGTCTTGTGTTTAGTCTGAATGTCAGCGAATCTACCGTTTGACAATAAGAAGATTTGAGGCAAAAAGGGGAAAAAAACAGAATCAGAAAACAAATTAATTTCCTGTATTTCAGCATTTGATGAAGAGTTCTCAAATATCTTGGTTTTATTTTATTTATTGAAATTCAATTTTTATCCTGACCTCCTCATCAATTTTAATCTGGTTCACTTCTGCCGGATTCCATGATGGTCCTTCTTTGATAAGTCTTATTGCTTCGTCAGAAAATTCAATCCCCGGACTACTTATAACTTTCAGACTATCAATAATACCGGAACTTTGAACTCTGAAACTTAGGACAACAACAGCTTTTTCTTCGTCAGTAAGGGTTGCAGGTTTTCGTATATTATTTTCAATATATTTATCAAAACTCGCTCTCCCGTTAACCGGCGCAGGTGGGGAATAAGCTGCCTGGATATTTTTGTTATTATTGGTTGTATCAGCAATATTTGCTCTTGCACTTTTGGTAGCACCATAACCGGCAACATCCATTACACTTTTTGCTTCGTCAGGAGCAGCCATTTGAACTTCAGCGATATTAATAATGGTATCTTTCTTTTCGATCATTGCAATAGTTTCGGTTTCTTTTGCTAATGAAGAATTTTCTGTTTCGGCAGGTGTAATTGCTTCTATTTTGTCAGTTAAAATTCCCTTTTCAGTATCATTTTCAGGCTTTGTAGTTATAGTTTCCACTTCTGCAACAGAAGGTACAGGTGAAAGATCAGAACCTGTTATCTTTTCACTTTGAGCCGGAATGGCAGGACTCTTACTGAGTTGGCGGACCGGCATATTCTTTACCACAATTATGAATACCGAGGAAATAACCAGCAGTACTGCCAGTGAAGCAGCTATCCTGTAATATACCGGTCTTTGATTACCCCAGATTCTGAAATTAAGCTTTTTCCTGAGACGGTTCATATCGACATTGGCTTCTCGAGGTGTAATTTGAGAAAGACCTTCGGTTGCTTCTGCTGCAAAAGGATCTTTCTGGAGTTTCCTCTGGAAAGCATTCTCCTCTCTTCTTGTCATCTCGCCTCTGATGTAGCGGGTAAAATCAGAGAGATTGTCATTCTTATTTTTACCTTTTTCTTTCATCTTTCTCTTCAATACAAAGTTTCAGATTTCTTTTTGCATTCTGAAGATGACTCTTCACATTTTTTTCATCCAGACCAAGATTTTTTGCAATTTCGTTATAGCACTTGTTCTCAAAATAAAACTGCCTGATGCATGCTTTCTGCTCATCTTTCAGTCTATCAATACAATCTGCCAGCGTCTGGTCCATTTCCATTTCGTCTTTATCAACAGGATGCAGATCGAAGCTGTTTTCCATAGTATTTTGCGGATCCAGTGCCCATTCCTTATAATTATCGTTATGTGTTTTTCCGGATCTCAGCTGCATAAGGCAGAAATTTTTTGTCACGACATAGAGCCAGCTCCGGAAGTTAGCAATTTTTTGTTTAGGTATTTCGATAATTAGTTTTTCAAATATCTGCATGACGGCATCCATAGATTCTTCTCTGTTGCTGAGGTATTTAAGGCATACGCCATAAACCAGATGCATATAATCTGAATAGAGATCTCCGAGAACTTCAAGATCTCCGGTCGAAGAGAATTCAGTTAAAAGCTCTTCTTCAGTTTTCTGATTTGATATTTTCCTCCGGAACTTTAAAAACATTTAATCTTCGAAAATAAATCTTGCATTTTTTTATTTCTAAATGAGAATGATTCTCATTTGATAATAATTCTCATATGATATTAATTCTCACTTGAGAATGATTCACTTTTAGGAATAATCATCCTGAAATGATCCTTTTTTCAATTTTTAAACAAACCTGCGGTCCGAAACTATCTTAATGATGCCCTAAAGATACCTAAATAAAAAAAATTCCATGATTTTATGGAATAATCTAAATCTCTGCATCATGTAGTAAAAATGTTTAACCAAATTATTTAATGTCATGAAAAATAGTTTAAAAATCTTCGCAATAATGATCATTACTGCCGCAATGATCGCTTTTACTGAATCACGAACCATTACGGGAAAGGTCCTTAATGATCATGGAATACCTGTGACTGGTGTCAACGTTTCAGTGAAAGGTGCTGCAACCGGAACAATTACAGATCTGAAAGGCAATTACCAGATCACTGTTACCGAAAACGATAAAATCCTTGTCTTCTCCTTTCCTGGTTATGTGACTGTGGAACAGAAAATCGGAGAAAAAAACAATATTAATGTTACGATGAAGGCAGAGAAAGTTGTTCTGAACGAAATGGAGATAAAAAGATATTCCTCTAAAAGTGATAAAGTCTTTGCATCTCTTCCAATGGCGGCAGGAACTGCTTATGAATCTTTCCGGCGTTATAATAATAATTTTAATACTGAAGGATATGCTTCAATCAATGAAAACGGGTACAAGAGTGTGAAAAACAATCCGTTATCAACATTTTCAATAGATGTTGACAATGCATCTTACTCTAACATCCGCAGGTACATAAATAGCGGAACTTTGCCTCCGGCTGATGCTGTCAGGATTGAAGAGATGGTAAATTACTTTAAATATGATTATCCTGAACCGAAAGGAGAACATCCTTTCTCTGTATATACAGAATTAGCTGGCTGCCCCTGGAATCATAATCATATGTTACTGCAGGTCGGACTACGTGGAAAAAGCATTGATAAATCAACTCTTCCTCTTTCAAATCTTGTGTTCCTTATTGATGTGTCAGGTTCGATGGATTCACCTAATAAGCTTCCTCTTCTAAAGTCTGCTTTTGGTCTCCTGGTAAATGAATTACGCCCGCAGGATCGGGTTGCAATAGTTGTTTATGCCGGTGCTGCAGGACTGGTACTTGAGTCAACTCCGGGAAACAGAAAAGAAGCAATAATGAATGCGATAGATAATCTTGAAGCTGGTGGATCGACAGCAGGTGGTGCAGGTTTGAAGCTGGCATACAGAGAAGCAGAAAGGAATTTTATAAAAGACGGGAATAACAGAATAATCCTTGCTACTGATGGCGATTTTAATGTTGGAGAATCGAGTAATGGCGGAATGGAAAGATTGGTAGAGGAAAAGCGCGAACTGGGTGTCTTCATTACCGTACTTGGTTTTGGAATGGGCAATTACAAGGATGACAAAATGGAGATTATTGCAGATAAAGGTAATGGTAACTATTCTTATATTGATAATCTGCAGGAAGCACGCAGAGTCCTTGTTCGTGAATTTGGCGGGACACTTTTTACCATTGCAAAGGATGTTAAGTTCCAGGTTGAATTCAATCCCACTAAAATAGAATCCTACAGATTAATCGGTTATGAGAACAGACTTCTCAACGATGAAGACTTTAATGATGATAATAAAGATGCCGGTGAGATGGGCTCGGGGCATATGGTAACAGCTCTGTATGAACTGATCCCTGAGGGTTCCGGTGAAAAAATACCTTCAATAGATCCTCTTAAATACCAGGTAACACGAAACACGAAAGAAAACTGTTATTCTGATGAGCTTCTAACGATTAAAGTACGTTACAAAAAACCTGACGGTAAAACCAGTATGCTTCTTGAAAAGCCTGTTGCAGATTCTGCTGATGAATTTGAAACAGCTTCTGATAACCTGAGGTTTGCAGCAGCAGTTGTCGAATTCGGAATGATTTTGAGGGAATCTGAATTTAAAGGAACCTCAACTCTCGAAAGCGCTTCCACACTTGCAAAATCAGCAAAAGGAGAAGATGAGGATGGCTATAAATCTGAACTGATAAGGTTAATTTCAACTGTAAAAGATATGCGCAGACTTGCTGATACCGAGGTAAAATAATACCAGTCGATTTTATTGTTGACAGTCATTTAAGTTTTAAAGGTTTATTCCTGAATGCAAAACAAACAAAAAAACCGTCCTCTTAAGAATAAGAGGACGGCTTCCCTAATCCTATACCATATACCATTCTAACTCTGTACAGATTTATCTGCCTATTTTCAATGATAATATGGATTTAACCTGCTGATTTTATTAAAATCAGTTGTAAATATATCATTATTTCTTTCAATTTGATGCAAATCTTATATAAAAATTAATAAACATTAAGTTATTAACAGATAAATTCTATATCCATTCGGTCATGACAGGCTGGAACAATCACCATTAATAAAAGTTATTAACAGAGATGATCCATTAATTTTAATTATGACAACTTTTATGAAGTTGCATATAAATAAAAATATATTTCGAAAGGATCGCAATTTGAGTTGCTTTGCAAGTACCCCCTGCAGTCAGTACCGGCATGGGTGGCTAATGAAAAAGCAGTTGAAAATATCTTCAATCATCTTCAATGTTAAAAACTTAAAAAATTGTTTTTATCGATTTTTTTATTTTTGACAAGTTGTCGAATTTAAATTGTAAAGCCATGTCACACGAAAAAGCAAAAGAACAGACAAAAGTTAAGAAGCAGCCTACAAAAACCCTTAAAGAAAAACGCGCTGCCAAGAAAGCAAAAAAGGCAGAAAAAAAGTAAGCAGAAAATAGCCGATTTAATTACCTCCGGCTTTGAAAGAAGAATGCAGGACAATATTGTCTTGCATTTTTTTGGGAGGGATGGCAGATAAATAAAAAGGCCGCCAGTAATTGACGGCCTCTAATCTCTGGTATAGTAAATTAAGCCAGTTTTACGTTAACTGCATTAATGCCTTTTTTACCTTCTGCGAGTTCAAATGTGACTTCATCATTTTCTTTGATCTTGTCAATCAGACCAGAAACGTGTACAAAATATTCGTTTTCTGAATCTGCATCTTTAATGAATCCGAATCCTTTTGATACATTAAAAAATTTTACTGTTCCTTTGTTCATTGTATTCTGTTTTAAAAATTAGGGCGCTAAAGTAATCAAATTAATTTATATAATCAAAAAAATTAATAGTCATATTTTAGTATTCCCTGTAATGCTGCCTTATTATTCCTTCTGATATATCTGATCTTTAAAAAATGCATATCAGCATAAACCGGTTAAACCCACTATAATTTCGCTGACAAGATAATTTTGATTTTAAGGAATAGACATCTCTGAAGCTGTGACACATGACAAGTCAATTATTTTCATTTTAACTGTCCCAGATTCATGTTATTTTAATAACATTGCAAAAAAATCAAATATTCTGATCTTATATTTTCAGATAACTGGCATTAAATAACAGATAATGAGAAAATGGCGTGTAGAAGATTCTGCTGAATTGTATAATATCAACGGCTGGGGTGTTGATTATTTTTCGATTAATGAAAAGGGTAATGTGACTGTAACTCCGCAAAAAAATGCGGTATCAGTTGATTTGAAAGAGCTGCTCGATGAATTGATGCTGTCAGATGTATCGACACCTGTCCTGATAAGATTTCCTGATATTCTTGACGATCGTATCATAAGCATTTCAAAATGTTTTAAGAAAGCATCAGAAGAATATGAGTACAAAGCTCAGAATTTTATAATCTACCCGATAAAGGTAAACCAGATGAGACCTGTGGTAGAAGAGATTGTCGGACACGGCAAAAAATTCAACATCGGACTGGAAGCAGGATCGAAACCGGAACTTCATGCTGTAATCGCAATAAACACTGATCCTGAATCGCTTATAATCTGTAACGGGTACAAAGATGAGGATTATATTGAACTCGCCCTTCTAGCACAGAAGATGGGAAAACGTATTTTTCTGGTTGTGGAGAAGCTTAACGAACTTAAGCTCATTACTACAATCTCAAAACGGCTTAAGGTTAAGCCAAACCTTGGTATTCGTATCAAGCTGGCAAGTGTAGGTAGCGGAAAATGGGAAGATTCAGGAGGAGACATCAGCAAATTTGGACTGACATCAAGTGAGCTTCTTGAAGCTATCGATTTTATTGAGAAAAATAAAATGAGAGATTGCGTCAGGCTGATACATTTTCACATCGGCAGCCAGGTGACAAAGATCAGGCGGATCAAGACTGCATTACGTGAAGCATCGCAGTTTTATGTTGAGCTGCGCAAACTTGGATTTAACGTTGAGTTTGTTGATATTGGAGGCGGACTTGGTGTCGATTACGACGGTACAGGATCATCTAACAGCGAGAGCAGTGTAAACTATACCCTCCAGGAGTATGTCAATGACTCTGTCAGTACATTTGTCGATGCAAGCAATAAAAACAATATTCCGCATCCCAATGTAATCACTGAATCAGGACGATCGCTGACTGCTCATCATTCTGTGCTGATTTTTGAAGTGCTCGAAACAACAACTTTACCATCATGGGATGAAGACGAGAAAGTAAATGAAAAGGATCATGAACTTGTCAAGGAGCTTTTCAGCTTATGGGATAATTTCAGCCAGCCAAGAATGCTTGAGACATGGCACGATGCACAGCAGATCCGTGAAGAAGCGCTCGACAGGTTCAGCCTGGGGATCATCGATCTTAAAACAAGAGCCCAGATCGAATGCCTGTTCTGGACCATTGCCAGACGAGTTTATCAGAT
>Ga0079037_100001223_pt1 | contig 13096 bp, 7 predicted proteins | sample Mud3Dept4metaG_FD_71479 | JGI IMG/M metagenome (GOLD analysis project Ga0079037, IMG submission 71479) | Freshwater wetland microbial communities from Ohio, USA, analyzing the effect of biotic and abiotic controls - Mud 3 Core 4 Depth 4 metaG | ecosystem: Environmental > Aquatic > Freshwater >... | reverse complement strand
TAATGCCAGCCTCCGCCATGTGCGATTAATCGACCACGCCTGGAAGGCGCGCCGAATCCGCGCCACAATCGGTATCGGAGTCGCTATCGGGATCGATATCGATGTCATGGCGCTGCCGACATTGACAGTGAGGTTTCAATTCTGCACTGTTTTCGATAGCGATTGTGATCCCGATGCCGATACCGACCGTTATTCCGTGGTGGGGCGCGAATATTGCCGCTTCCACCAAACGCCGGAACGGCAGAGCCTTTCAAGGTCCCACGGCCATAGGCCGTGGCTTTAGGTTGGATCAATGATTTGCCGGGATATGCTAAGAACCATCCTTATATAGGAACAACTCGATGGGGGGAAATTCAATGGTTATCATGCCTGGAAAGTCCAAACACGGCGTTCTACTCGCTTTACTGGTCCTGTTGCTGTCTGCTGCAACGGTGCTGTCGCGCCCGCCGGCTGCGCAAGAGCGGGTCACCGCGTCGGAATCTGCCGAGCGTGCCGCGAGGATGCGCTGGTTCCGCGAAGCCAAGTTCGGCCTCTTCATTCACTGGGGGCTGTATGCCATCCCCGCCGGCGAATGGAAGGGACAGCCGGTCGCGGGCATCGGCGAATGGATCATGAACCGCGCGAAGATCCCGGTGAAAGAGTATGAACAGCTGGCGGCGCAGTTCAACCCGGTGAAGTTCAACGCCGATGAGTGGGTGCAGCTGGCAGTCGATGCCGGAATGAAATATATTGTCATCACCAGCAAACACCACGACGGTTTTGCCATGTATGCATCGAAGGTCAGCCCGTACAACATCGTGGATGCCACCCCTTTCAAGCGCGACCCGCTCAAGGAGCTTGCGGCAGCATGCGCCCGGCGTAAGATCCGGCTGGGCTTCTATTACTCGCAGGCCCAGGACTGGCACGAGCCCAACGGGGCCGGCAACACCTGGGATTTCGGGCCGGATGACAAGAAGGACTTCGATCAGTACCTGCGGGACAAAGCAGAGCCGCAGGTGAGAGAGTTGCTCTCCAATTATGGGCCTGTCTGCCTGATCTGGTTCGACACTCCTCGCATGATGACCGCCGAACGCTCCCAGCGCTTCATTGACCTGCTTCGACAGCTCCAGCCGGCCAGCCTGATCGACGGGCGGCTGGGCTCGGCCGGGGACTATCGCTCGATGGGGGATAACAGAATCCCTCTGACCGTCCTGAAGGAAGACTGGGAAGTGCCGGCGACCCTCAACCACACCTGGGGCTTCAAGAAGGATGACACGGATTGGAAACCTCCTTCGGAACTTGTCTTCAAGCTGGTGGACATCGTCAGCAAAGGGGGCAACTATCTGCTTAACGTAGGGCCGACAGCCGAGGGAATCATCCCGCAAGCCAGCCAGGACAACTTGCGGGAGGTGGGCCGCTGGCTCAAAGTCAACGGCGAGTCGATATACGGCGCAGGGGCAACGCCGTTCGGGGATGAGCTGGGAGCCTATAGCGATACAGAGAAGGACAAGGACGGAAAGCCGGTCTTCAAGGCGCGTGAAGATTGGCGCTGCACAAACAGACCGGGAAAACTCTACGTCCACCTCTTCAAGTGGCCGGGTGAGGCTTTCGAGCTGCGCGGAGTCAAGGAAGCCGTCGCCCGGGCGTATCTGCTGGCCGATCCGTCACACAGGAACCTGGCGGTTAGGAAGGACGGCGATTCGGTGATTGTCACCCTTCCTGCGAAAGCCCCGGCTGAATACGACTCAGTGCTGTGCCTGGAAATGAAAGCCGGCAGCAAGGATCGCTGAAACGCGACGGCCTGTTCGATGAGCGCTTTCCTGCCGGCTTCGCGCCGGAAAATCTTGACATGCAGATGCCGCTTGCCTTTGCTGTGGCAGTCCTGTTAAGAGAGGGGTGCTGGAAACTCTACCCGAATCTTCGGCGAAGATGCCATTGGAGCCGACTTGAAAGACACGGGTCACAGCCGTTACATCATCAAGTCCCTGATGCACGCTTCGAAGGTGGTGGCCTCGTTCCATTCACAAGGCGAAGTGCTCAGGCTCAGGGACGTGGTTTCACGAACCGGCTTTAACAAGGGGATGTGCTTCCGGATCCTCTATACCCTTCACCAATGCGGTTTCATCGAAAAGGTAGCGGAGAACAGCTACCGCCTCACGGGTCAGTTAAACCGGCAAAACAGGTGCCGGCTGGGCTATGCATCTGAGGGCCAGGATTCTTCTTTCCCCCGCGAAGTGCAGGTCGGATTGGTTGCGGCCGCAGAAGCGGCAGGAATTGAGCTGATTGTGGTGGACAACCGCTACAATCCCAAAATCGCCCTGCGCAATGCCGACCACCTCTTGCGCGAGGGCGTCGATCTTATCATCGAGTTTCAAGCCGACGAAGCCGCCGCTCCCGCAATCGCCTCGAAATTCCTGGAGGCAAACGTCCCCTTCATCGCCATCGATATCCCGCATCCGGGAGCGACATATTTCGGCGCCAACAATTATGAGGCCGGCCTGATTGGAGGCCACCATCTCGGTCGGTGGGCCAGGAAATATTGGGAAGGAGAGGTGGATGAAATCCTGCTGATCCAGATCGCACGGGCCGGTTCCGTGCCGCAGACCCGCATCCGCGGCATGCTGGCCGGGGTCCATGAGGTCCTGCGGGATGCCAGACAGAGCCGGACCACTCAGATCGACGGCGACGGACAATTCCAGGTTACCTTGGAAGGCGTGCGCAAATACCTGCGCGCGTCCAAGGCTCGCAGGGTGCTGGTAGGCGCCGCCACGGATCCCAGCGCCCTCGGAGCGCTGCGGGCCTTCGAGGAAGCAGGCCGCGAGCGGGATTGCGCCATCGTCGGACAGAACGGAGAGCCGGAGGCCCGCCGCGAGCTTCGGGTGCCCCGCACGCACCTGATCGGATCGGTCGCCTATTTTCCGGAAAAGTATGGGGAGGGCATCATCCCGCTCGCCCTGGATATTCTGGCCAAAAAAATGGTTCCGCCGGCAGTATTTATCAAACACCAGCTCATCACCCCCGAAAACGTCGATCATCTCTACCCGAACGATGGCCTTCTGGGCCTCGCCGGGGAAGGAGACAGAAAGCAACCTTCCGGCAAGAGTTCCTGACTGCAATACGACTGCAGCATCCGGGGCAGGCAAGAGGAGCGGCCGGCTTTTTGTCTGTTCCACTGCAAGTAGTGCTGTTTCAATAGATTCCCATTGGAAGCGACCGGAGGCTGAAGTTATACACAGCAAAACACGTATAAAATATCAGAACCTGCTTTACATCCGCGGCGGCACGTTCGCAGAATACGACATAGGCGAACCCTGGAAAACTGACGCTGTGGCCGTTCGAGAGTGCTGCGCGGTTTCCTCTCCGGGGCGATGATTCCATGCTCGCGCACGCACGCGGAACGGCTGGCATTGCTGTGCCACAGGCGGGGATGGTCTGCGTTGTTCCGAAACTCCCCTGCCTTCTGGAAGGGTGGCGCTGGCGTCTGAAGCATGGATTGCCTCTGTGGGATCAGATTCGGACCCACGGACCTGGCATGTATCAAACCATCCGGATGTCTTTTGAAGGCCCCCTGGCAATCCGGAGCAGAGGATCGGCATCCGCAGTGAATGTCTGCGCCCGCCCCGTGTGTCGCGCCGATGCGCACGGAGCGGCGCTCAACGGAACGAGATGGAGGAGCAACCATGCGATTGCGAGCAAGTTATGTCTTACTGCTGTTACTGCTGGCCTGCGCGGCGCTGGTGGCGCCATTGCAGCAGCAGCTTTATGCCCAGGAAGCGCGTGGCACGATCGTGGGAAAGGTGACCGACCCGAGCGATGCGGTGGTACCCGGAGCCACGATCGAAGTCATCAGCAAGGCCAGGGGCACAAAAGTGGCTGCAATATCGAACAGCGAAGGTTTTTACCAGGTCCCGTATTTGAATCCCGGAACCTATCAGGTCACGGCGCAAGTGGCGGGTTTCAAGAAAGCCGTGATCGACGACATCCAGGTGAGTGTGAACGACCGCCTGGAGGTGAACATCAAACTTCAGATCGGACAGCAGTCAGAGGTCGTGACTGTAAGCGGCGAAGCGGCGATTCTCATTACGGAAACCGCGACGCTGGGACAGATCGTCGATGCCCGCCGGGTTGCCGATCTTCCGCTCCCGCACGGCAACCCGTACGCACTGATCGGATTGGCCGCGGGCGCTTCCTGGAGCCACACTTCCGGGACTCTGAATCGGCCGTTCGAGCCCACGCACATCGTCGGCTACGCCATCAACGGCTCCCGTGCGAATCGCATGGATGTAATGATCGACGGCGTTCCGAGCACGGCCACAGCGAATGCGAACGAAGTGATTGCTGCCTACGTGCCGCCCGTCGACATCGTGCAGGAATTCAAGGTTCAGACCGCGGCCTTCGACGCCAGTTACGGAAACACGGAAGGCGGCGTCACGAACATCAGTCTGAAGTCGGGCACCAACAACTTTCACGGTACCGGTTACTGGGCCAACCAGGCCAAGGCGCTGGCCGCGAACGAATGGGCCAATAACAGGACCGGAGCGTCTCTGCCCGACTGGAAATACAACCGCTGGGGAGCATCCCTGGGGGGGCCGTTCATGCTGCCGAAAGTCTATGACGGCCGGGACAGGACTTTCTTCATGTACGGATATGAGGGGATCCACGAAACGCGGCCGCGCAACAACTGCGGAAACAACTGCACAATCCCCACGCAGGCCAACATAGCAGGGGACTTCTCCCAGCAGCTGGCCGCCGGCGGCTCCGCCTATCAGATCTACAATCCTTACACACGACGGGCGATCGGGGGCGGCATCTATCAGCAGGATCCTTTCCTGAACAACATCATTCCTTCCAACCTGATCAATCCCATAGCCCAGAAAGTCCTGCAGGACTACTTCCCGAAAACGCCGGCCAGCCCCGGCAACGCGCTCGGCCAGGTCAATCAATATGACCTGACGCTGCCGGAGACGATCACCTACTACACCCATTCTTTCAAAGTCGATCAGGTGCTGAATGACAGGCAGCGGTTGGGGGTCACCGCCCGCTTCTATAAGCGGGACAGCAACTACAATAACTATCTGAACAGCATCGCGACCGGCGAGTGGTTCCAGTTCCTGTCGAGGGCAGGTGGAGTGGATTATGTCAACGCGCTCAACTCGACTACGGTGCTCAATCTCAGATACGGGTATAACCGGTTTGTCCGGTCCTCCGACGGGAATCCGGGATCCTATGGAATGGACCTGACCACGCTGGGATTCCCCGCTTACGTCGACGATCTGAGTCCCACGGATGTCCATCGCTTTCCGGGCTTCACTTTCCCCACCGGAAGCAGCGGCACCGGCTATATCAGCATCCGGCACGACAACTTCGTCAGGCCGATTGACACGCACGTGGTGGGCGCCACGCTCAACAAGATGATGGGGAAGCACGGGCTGAAGACCGGGATCGAGTTCCGCGCCTATCGCGAAAACAACCGGACGAAACACAGCGACCTGACCAGCCGTTTCGATTTCACCACGGAGTGGACCAAGGGTCCGAGGAGCGACTCATCCTCGGCGCCCGCCGGAACCGCTCAGTCGATGGCGGCGTTTCTCCTCGGTCTGCCGTCCGCGGGAAACAGCTACATCTCCAGACTGGCGACCTATGCCGAACAGTCGACCAACTGGGGCCTCTTCTTCCAGGATGACTGGAAAGTCAACCCCAGGCTGACTCTGAATCTTGGCCTGCGATGGGAATATGAAGGGGCGTTGACCGAACGGTACAACCGGAGCGTTCGCGGCTTTGACTACAATGCCGTTCAGCCGTTTCAGCCACAGGCGTTGGCCAACTACACAGCCACATATAACGCCGCTCTGGGCACCGCAAACCCGCTGCTGGTTGCACCGGCGGACTTCGAGGTCCAGGGAGGGTACCTGTTTGCCGGTGTCAACGGGCAGCCGCGCGGGCTCTACGACACACCCAAGACGAGCTTCCTGCCCCAGGTCGGCTTCGCCTTCCGGATCACCAACAAAATGGTCCTGCGGGGCGGCTACGGGATCAACTACGGGTTCCTGGGCCAGCGCCGCGGCGACGTTGTTCAGGACGGTTTCAGCCAGAATACTGCCCTGGTGCCAACCCTTGACAACGGGCTGACATGGAAGGAGACGCTGTCGAATCCGTTCCAGTCCGGAGTAGTGGAGCCGAAGGGCGCTGCCGACGGCACGTTGACCTTCGTCGGCCAGAACGTCACCTTCTTTAATCCCGAGCCGAAAGTGGTGTACAACCAGCGCTGGCAGCTAGGGCTCCAGTATGAGCTGCCGGGAGCCTGGGTTTGGGACCTCGCCTATGTCGGCAACCGCGGCACAAACATCGAGATAAGCCGCAACCTCAACGCAACCCCCAACCAGTACCTCAGCACCAGTCCCACCCGTGACAATGCCAAAATCAGTTACATGAACGGGAGGGTCGCCAATCCGTTCTACGGCCTGATCCCGGTCACGACCTCAATCGGCGGCAGCAACACGATTACGCGGGAAGGGTTGAGCCACCCCTATGCGTTTTTCGGGACTGTCAACACGACCACCAATCAGGGTTACTCGTGGTATCACTCCGTGCAGACAGGCTTGCAGAAGCGCTTTTCGGCCGGATACACCCTGGCCGGTAACTACACTTACTCAAAGTTCATGCAGGCAACTGAGTATCTGAGTCCCGCCGATCCTCTGCCGTCCGAGGTGATCTCGGACATGGACACCCCGCATCGTTTTACGGTGAGTGGCATCTGGGAACTTCCTTTCGGCAGAAGCCGCGCTCTGTTCAACAGTGCGAACGGCGTTGTGGACAGGATCATAGGGGGCTGGCAGATCAATGCCAGCTATCAGATGCAGAGCGCCCGGCCGATCGGATTCGGTAATATCATTTTTACCGGAAACTTCGATGACATCACACTTGACCCCGACGTGCGGTCGCCGGACAAGTGGATCAACATCGATGCCGGGTTCAACAGGGTTTCGGCCCAGCAGTTGGACAAAAATGTCCGGACCTTCCCCCTGCGCCTGAGCTCCGTACGTTCGGATATCGTCAACAACTGGGATATCTCCATAATCAAAAATACCCAGATCACGGAAGGCAAGACCATACAGTTCCGGTGCGAAGCCCTGAATGCATTCAACAACCCGAACTTCGCTGCGCCGGACGCAAGCCCCACTAGCGCCAATTTCGGCAAGGTCACGTCGACCTTCAATTATTCGCGACGGATCCAGCTGAGCCTGAAGTTCCTCATGTAGGCTCCAGTCTCAGCTTGCTTCCGGATCACGGAAGACTACCGAAGGCGGGCCGGGATGCAGCATTCGCTGCCCGGCCCGCCCCGAAGAGTTCGTCCGGAGGGGTTTGTGCCCTCTCTATCGGTTCGGGCCGCAAAGCCCACGGCATCACGACCACCGAATTCCAGGGGCGCTCGTCATGAAACGCGTCGGATTCATCCTTAAGATCAGTCCGGACAAGGTTCAGGAATACAAGGAACTTCACCGGGCCGTCTGGCCCGAAATGATGGACGCATTACGCCGGAACGGCTGGAGCCGGTATTCGCTCTTCATGGGGGAGGACGGCCTGCTTTTCGGGTACTTTGAAACGCCCGAGAGTTTCGGGGACGCCCTGGAGAGGATGAGCAAGGAAGAAGTCAACCACAAGTGGCAGGAACTTGTGGCGCCGTATGTTGACAATCCTAACGGCGCTCATGCCGACGAGTCCATGCAGGAGCTGGTGGAAGTCTTCCACCTCGACTGACCCGGGCCGCTTGGCGGAGCAACACCCGCAGGCCGGACACTCCAGTGGACCAGCCCTGGCAACCCCGAGCGAGGATTCGGGGCGTTCCGGCGTTTTGCCTGATCGCTAAGCTGCATGGAGGGCACGTGATCCAAGCCTTGCCCACCCATGCCTTGGCGCTTTGAGGTCCGGTCGTTTCCGAAGACCATTGCGAAATGCGCGGCATGGAAGCCTCGTGACCACGATTCGCCTCATCCCTCCCGTATCTTGTTGACTCGAGGTGCAGCAGGGCGTAATACCTATTTGCGGCGGACAACATCTGCCGACTCGTTTCCTGGAGCTCCGCTTTTAATGGAAGATACCGCTACAGATTCATCCGTCGTCCTTGGCATGGGATCCAGCGAGCGATACCTCACGCCTGACGATGCTCGAAGCATCGTACGCCGGGGATTGGCCACCCTGGCACTCGACGGCAGGCGTCTGTTGGTGATCATCCCGGATGGAACGCGCACGATGCCGATGTCCCTGATGTTCGATGCCATCGATGCGGCGGCCGGCTCGCGCCTGGCTGCGCTCGATTACCTGGTCGCTCTGGGCACCCATCAGCCAATGTCCGATCCGCAGCTCAGCAGCCTGATCGGCAGGCAGGTCGAGGGCGGGCGCACGGGCCGGAGCCGGATCTTCAACCACCATTGGGAAGAAGCCGGAACCTTCGCTCCCCTCGGAACGATCCCGGCGGCGGAGATCCGTGAACTCACCGGGGGAATGCTCGATCAGGATGTCCCTGTTTCGCTCAACAGGCGGATCTTCGATTACGACCAGATTCTCATATGCGGGCCGGTTTTCCCGCACGAAGTGGTCGGCTTCTCCGGCGGCAACAAATACCTTTTCCCCGGTATTGCGGGTCCCGAGATCATCAACTTCACCCACTGGCTGGGCGCCCTGATGACCAGCTATCACGTGATCGGCGCAGGATACACGCCCGTGCGCGCCGTCATAGATCGGGCCGCTGCCATGGTGGATCGTCCGACCGCCTGCCTGGCTCTCGTGGTCACCCACGAAGGACTGGCAGGTCTCTATTTCGGTTCGCCACAGGAAGCATGGCGCAAAGCGGCGGATCTCTCCGCGCAGAAGCACATTGTAATGGTGGAGCGCCCGTTTCACCGGGTACTCTCGATCATGCCGGAGATGTATGACGACCTGTGGACCGCGGCGAAGGGTATGTACAAGCTCGAGCCGGCGATTGCCGGCGGCGGCGAAGTAGTGATCTATGCGCCACACATCACCGAGGTCAGCTACACGCACGGCAGGATTCTCGATGACGTCGGTTATCACTGCCGGGACTATTTTCTTGAGCAATGGGAGCGCTTCAAGCACTACCCGGGCGGCGTGCTTGCCCATTCCACCCATGTGAAGGGATTGGGATGCTACAACGCGACTACCGGCGAGGAAACACCGCGCATCCGGGTGACCTTGGCGACAGGAATTCCGGAGGAACGCTGCCGCCGCATCAATCTCGGCTACTTGAATCCCGAGGGCGTCAGAATCGAGGAATGGATGGGCCGCGAAAACGAAGGCATCCTCGTCGTGCCGAGAGCCGGTGAAACATTGTACCGAGTGAAGCAGTAGGAAGTGGGCAAGGGGTATAGCACAGATCATTATAGATCTCACTGCCGATTGCCGACTGCATTTAGCGAGGTAGAGAATGGATTGTGACATTGGTGTGGTTGGATTGGGGGTAATGGGGGGCAATCTGGCCCTCAACATGGAGCGGAACGGCTTCCGGGTCGCCGGCTACGACCTCGATGTTGCGAAGGCGAAGGCGTTCCTGAGCGGGCCCGCGGCGGGCCGTAACGTGGAGCTGGCCGGATCACCCGAAGCGCTCATGGCAGTCCTGAAGAAGCCGCGCCGCATTCTGATGATGGTTCCCGCAGGTACGGCGGTCGACAGCGCGATCGCGCACCTGAAGGCGCACCTGGAGGCGGGGGACATCCTGATCGACGGAGGCAACTCCTTCTTCCTCGATACGGAGCGAAGAGGCAAGCAGCTCGCCGCCGAGGGATTCCAATATGTCGGCACCGGAGTCTCGGGCGGGGAACAGGGCGCACTCCTGGGACCCAGCATCATGCCGGGCGGGCAGCGGGATGCTTGGGAAGCTCTCGCTCCGATTCTGCGCGCCATCGCCGCGAAAGCCGAGGACGGTGAGCCGTGCGTCGAATATATGGGACCGGGCGGCGCAGGCCACTTCGTCAAGATGGTGCACAACGGGATCGAATACGGCGACATGCAGCTGATCGCCGAGACCTACGACGTCCTGTCGCGCGGCCTCGGGATGACGGCCGGAGATCTCCATGCCCTGTTTGCCGCATGGAACCAGCAGGAGCTCAAATCCTACCTGATCGAGATCACCGCCGCGGTGCTGGCCCGGATCGATCCCGACACCGGCCGGCCCCTGGTAGATGTCATCCTCGACGAAGCGCAACAGAAGGGAACCGGGAAGTGGACAAGCCAGAACGCCCTCGATATCGGCGCACCAATCCCCACCATCAACGCGGCGGTCGAAAGCCGGATCATCTCGGCTCTCAAGCCGCAACGTGTGACGGCCAGCCGGCTTCTGCCGGGGCCTGCGCCAATGTATGCGGGCAACCGGCAACGGCTGATCGACGCGGCATGCAGCGCGCTTTACGCCAGCAAAATCACCTCCTACGCGCAGGGACTGGGGCTGCTGCGCCTCGCCTCGGAGGAATACAGCTACGGGCTCCGGCCGGGTGACATCGCCAAAATCTGGCGCGCCGGCTGCATCATCCGCGCAAGCCTCCTCGGTGACATCATGGCGGCCTTCCGGCGCGATCCTGCACTCGTGAACCTGCTGCTTGACGAGGCATTCCGCGATGCAATCGCGCAGCGCCAGGAAGCATGGCGATTCTTTGTCCAGACGGCCATCGGGCTGGGAATCCCCGTCCTGGCGACGAGCGCCTCACTAGCCTATTTTGACGCCTACCGCAGCGAGAGATTGCCCGCCAATCTCACGCAGGCGCAGCGAGACTATTTCGGCGCCCACACCTATCGCCGCGTGGACAAGCCGGGCGTATTTCACACCGAATGGTGATTGTGGAGAATGGAATGAAATACGGTTTGACTATTCCGCAAAAGGGCGCACTGGACTTCGTGTCCCTTGGCGCGCTCGTACATCGCCTGGATCCGGGAATCATTCCGTTTCGCAAGGCGACAGAGTGCCGGATCCATGTCAGTGGCGGCGAGTTTAATGTCGCTGCCAACCTGGCCGACTGCTTCGGCCTTCACACCGGCATCGTGACCGCGATGGCCGATTACCCGATCGGTGATCTGATCGCCGAGCGTGTAAAGGCCATGGGAGTCCGGGCCTTTTACAGGCGTTTCAAACACAACGGCGTCAACGGCCCCAATATGGCCACGGTATACAGCGACATGGGCCACGGCGTACGCGCTCCTGTCGTCTTTTACAACCGCGCGAACGAGGCCGCGGCGCTGCTGAAACCGGGAGATCTTGACTGGCCTTCCATCTTTGCCGGCGGCGTGCGATGGTTTCACAGCGGCGGCATTTTCGCCTCCTTGTCGGAGACCACCGGCCAGGTAATTCTCGAAGGCATCCGGGCTGCGAAGGCCGCCGGTGCGGTCATTTCTTTCGACCTCAACTTCCGCGAAAAGCTCTGGAACATCTGGGGCGGCCGGGAGCGCGCGGCCGAGACCCTGGGACGCATCGCGAGCGAGGTCGACGTCCTCGTCGGCAATGAGGAAGACCTGCAGAAGGGTCTCGGCATCGCGGGTCCTGAGGTGGCCGCGAAGTCCAAGCTCGACCCGAGTGCGTTCTTCGGAATGATCGATAACGTAATCCGGCAGTACCCGCAGATCAAAGTCGTCGCCACGACGATGCGGGAGGTGCATTCCACCAACCGGCATGGCTGGGCCGCCGTAGCCTGGATCGACGGCAGGACCTGCGCATCGCCGTCCTGTGACCTGGAAATATACGATCGTGTCGGCGGCGGCGACGGGTTCGCGTCCGGATTGTTCTATGGCCTGCTCACCGGCGAAGAGCCGGAAGAGGCAGTCAATCTGGGTTGGGCGCATGGCGCCCTCCTTACCACCTTCCCCGGCGACACGACCATGGCAACTATCGACCAGGTCCGATCATTCGCCAGGGGAGGATCCGCCCGCATCCAGCGCTGACACCAGTCAGTATCTGTCGTGCGACACGTATGTCTTGAGCATCATTCGTATTGCAGCGCCCGGACTTCGACCCGGACTTGAACCGTCTTTTACGAAGCTTGCCATTGCTAAGAAATAAGTCATCAGCCATTGAAGCATCTGATTCGCACATAGCCACATCGAGGTCCAGGATCAGGAAGGGCAGTCAGATGGTTTTGCAGCTGTGACTGACCACAAGGTTAAAAGTGAGCCACAAGATTTGAGAGCCTGTATGCCTATGCCGCAAACAGAATCATTCCCCTTTTCACCACAGAGACCACGGAGATCACAGAGGGGCGATGCCGCAATTCATGCCCGGGGGCCAACGCTTCGCGTTGCGCCATTCACGCCCGGGAGCGGCGGGAAGGCCTGGATGTCTCCGCGGTCTCTGTGGTTCGTTTTTACTTTTCTTCCGACTGCAATTCGGTCCAAACAGCTGTCAGAACTTATGTCGCCGTGTATAGTGATGGGGGGCAAACCGGTATGCCGTCATTTTCCGCATCGGATTCAGTCACTGGGCAGGACTTGAGACTCGCGAAGTACTCGTTCGGCGTGGGTGATCGCTTTGCTCATCAAGCCGCCGCGCAGCTGCGTGCATGCATGCTCGCTGCAAAAGACGGGATCGAAATCGTCCCGGTCTGGAACAAGTCGAACCGCGAGCATCTGATCGTCGGATCCAAGCCCGGCGATGTCCGCCGCGCCGCCGGGGCAGCCGTTCAAGAACTCGGGTGGTCGGGCCCATTCCACGTCGACGCCGACCATATCAATCTGCAAACTGTCGACTCTTTTCTCGAGTCGAGCGATTACTACACGCTCGACGTCGCGTCAGCAATCGGAAGGCCGGCTGCAGCCGGAGCGGCGGAATCTTTTCTGGCACGCCATCCCGAGGTCCTGAACCCCGTCACATTGCCCGGCTTTGAAATTCCCCTGAACATCTCCCGGGATGCGGCCGGGCAGACGGCTGCAAAGTACCTGTTTGCGGCACAGGAAGCGGGCCGCGTCTATCGCCGCATCGAAGCAGCGAAGGGCAAAGGGCGGTTTATCACTGAAGTCTCAATGGATGAGACCGATGCACCTCAAACCCCGGAGGAATTGCTGCTGATTCTGGCTGCGCTTGCCGACGAAGGTGTTCCGGCTCAGACGATTGCACCCAAGT
>Ga0079037_100001222_pt1 | contig 13104 bp, 9 predicted proteins | sample Mud3Dept4metaG_FD_71479 | JGI IMG/M metagenome (GOLD analysis project Ga0079037, IMG submission 71479) | Freshwater wetland microbial communities from Ohio, USA, analyzing the effect of biotic and abiotic controls - Mud 3 Core 4 Depth 4 metaG | ecosystem: Environmental > Aquatic > Freshwater >... | reverse complement strand
ACCAAAAGCGGCTGTTTTGCCTGTACCTGTTTGTGCCTGTCCGATGATATCCCTTCCCTTCAAGGCAGATGGGATTGCAATCTTCTGGATTGGAGTCGGCTCCTCGAACCCCATATTGGAAAGAGCTGTTACCACCTGATCAGAAATACCGAATTCAGAAAAATTTGTGTTCATACTAAATTATCATCCTTTCAAATTATAGTGTTACTTGAACCTATCTCAAAATCCCAGTTTTTCATCTTCAGGTCTCTTTTCGTTATTCCCGCGCAGGCGGGAATCCAGTTTTTAGGACTTTTCTGGATGCCCGCTTTCGCGGGCATGACGGCTTTTGCAGGCGAAATCGATTTTAGGATCGGTTCTATAAAGTTTATAAGTAGAGTTGCGTGCGATAACACAGCTTTACTTATGGTCCTATAAAAAAACTAATTTTTCGAGCAGCGTCTGCACTTTTAGGGTTAATTATTCTTGTTTATGACAAGCAGTATAATAGCAGATTCTTCAGATCAGAATCCGATAGAACGTGGTGCGCGCGGACAGGGAATGACATCCCGGATATTTACCATGCCTGTCACATATTGCACAAGCCTTTCGAATCCAAGTCCGAACCCTGCATGAGGTGCTGATCCGAACCGGCGGAGATCCAGATACCACTGGAGGTTCTCTTGGGGAATTCCTGTCTGCTTCATCCTCTCCTCAAGCACATCAAGCCTTTCTTCACGCTGGCTTCCTCCGATTATTTCTCCCACTTTTGGTACAAGCACATCCATGGCTGCAACGGTTTCCCCGTCAGGGTTCAGCCTCATGTAAAAGGCCTTGATCTCCTTAGGATAATCAGAAACGATGAGAGGTCCTTTTATTACCTTGTCTGTCAGATAGCGCTCATGTTCGGACTGCAGATCCGCACCCCATGAAACAGGGAACTCGAAGCTCTCCTTGGAGGCTTTCAGTTCCCTGATCGTATCCGTATAAGAAATATGAGCAAAGGGTGTTTCTGCCAGCCTGTCAAGTTCTTCACAGGAAATCCTCCCGTACTGACTCTCAAGAAAGGCGAGTTCCTTTTTCCCCTTTTCAATGACGGCTTTCAGGAGGAACCGGAAGAAATCCTCTGCCAGCCTCATATCATCTCTCAGATCTGCAAATGCCATTTCCGGTTCGATCATCCAGAATTCTGAAAGGTGGCGGGTTGTATTCGAGTTCTCTGCCCTGAAGGTCGGACCAAAGGTATACACTTTCCCGAGTGACATCGCCAGGAACTCTGCCTCGAGTTGTCCGCTCACTGTCAAGTAGGCATGCTTGCCAAAGAAGTCCTGGGAAAAATCAATGCCTCCGCCATCATTTTTCGGAGGATTATGAAGGTCGAGGGCAGTTACGGTAAACAGATCTCCTGCACCCTCGCAGTCGCTTGCAGTGATAATTGGGGTGTGAATCCAGAGGAATCCACGGCTCTGAAAAAATTCATGGACTGAGGCGGCAAGGATGTTGCGCAGCCTGAAGACCGCCCCGAAGGTGTTCGTCCGAGGCCTGAGGTGACTAATCTCTCTCAGAAACTCAAGCGTATGCCCTTTTTTCTGCAAGGGATATGTCTCCGGAACAGCTTCACCGAAAACATTGAGTTCTGAGACTTCCATTTCAAACTTCTGACCCTTTGCAGGAGACTCTCGTAAAATACCTGTTGCCCGGACAGCTGAACCGGTAGTGCAGCGGTGAAGCTCCTGAAATGCAGGGGCCTCCACGGGGATCACAAGCTGGAGAGTATCCTGCGTGGAACCGTCGCTTATGACAAGAAATGCAAACCCCTTTGATTCCCGCTTTGTTCTCACCCAGCCACAGACGGTGAGTGGCTTGCCGATATGTTCTTCAGAAAGAATATTTTTTATCAGTAACCGTTCCATAAAAACCCCCTGTCTCCTTCATTGCCTCAAGCTTTTCTTCGAACTCCCTCGATTTTGCAACAAGCTCATCCGTGAGTGCCTCAAGCTCGTCGAAGAGGCTTTCGATTTTTCCCTTTGACTCACGAATCGACTTATTCAGATGCTTGATCGATTCTCCGTCCCCTTTTATGGAGACATCAATAAGAGTCTGTGTATCCTGATCAATCTGCTGTTCGAGCCGCGATATCGTATCTTCCACTTCTGAGATCTTTGTTTGAAGTGGCACCAAAATTCTTGAGCGGCTGTTGATGAGTTCTGCCTTGTTCCTTCTCAAATCCCTTCTCTTCGTGCCGTTGTTCCTTTGACCGGCATTCTGTCTGCTGGTGCCTGCCGCTTCACGCTCATCTTTCCATCCGCCTCTGTCAAGAAAGTCCTGGTACGTGCCCTCGAAGATCTGCACGCTGCCGTTATCAAAAACAATCAGCCTTGTGGCTACTGCATGCAGGATCATATCACTGTGGGTTACGATAACGACAGCGCCTTCAAATGCATCAATCGCCGCTACCAGCGAATCTACAGATTCCATGTCGAGATGGTTGGTGGGCTCGTCCAGCAAGAGCAAGTTTGCGGGGCTGACGATCAGTTTGCCCAAAAGCACGCGGCTTTTTTCCCCTCCTGAAAGCACTTTCACCTTCTTGAGTGCGCTGTCACCATTGAACATCATAATGCCGCAGATGCTTCGCGCCTTTCTCCTGGAACCAGGATCTGCAGTAAGTATCTCCTCTTCCACGGTCTTTTCAGGGGTGAGCCGTTGGATGTTGTTCTGACCGAAATAGGCAAGTTTTAACTGCGCATGGTGCTCTACCGTTCCCTTGAGGGGCTGCAACTCCCTTGCAAGCAGGTTCAGGAGCGTTGTCTTGCCTTTACCGTTTTTCCCGATGACTGCTATCCGGTCCTTTTTGCCGATGGTCAGATTCAGACTGTCTATGAGCAAGGGATTTTCCGGCTTAAAGGAAAAAGAAATGTCTTTCGCCTCAATAAGCCATTTCCCTGTAAAAGGCGCCGGCACGAATTCGAATTCCAGGTCCTTTAACGCCGATATCCTTTCGAGCCTCTCCTTCCTCTGAAGGGCCTTGATCTTTGACTGCACTGCCCGCGCCCGGGTAGCCTGGGCCCTGAATCTGTTTATGAACTGCTCTACCTCCTTGCGCTTCTTCTCTTCATTAATTCTTACATGCTCGTGGACTTCCTCCTCCGTGAGGATCTGCTGATAAAGCTTATGGGTAGGGCCCGCAATCTTTTGAATCCTATTGCGATGGATACCCATGGTATGGGTTGTCACACTGTCCATAAATTCCCTGTCATGGGTTATCAGGATAATTTCTCCACTCCAGCCCTTCAGGAATCTCGTGAGCCACCGAATCGAGACGATGTCGAGATAGTTTGTCGGCTCATCAAGAAGGAGCAGGTTCGGTTCGGAGACGAGGAGCTTGGCAAGATTCAACCTGACCTGGTATCCCCCGGACAGGTCAAGGGGATGACGCGCAAAATCTTCCACCGAAAACCCGAGTCCCATCAGAATCGACTCTGCCTTATAAGATTCGTCTGTACCGTCATCAGAGGGTTTAAGGCCGAGGCAAGACTCTTTCAGGACTGAATCTTCGCTGAACATAAGGTGCTGGGAAAGATAGCCGATTCTGTAATTGTTGGGAATACTGATAACTCCGGCGTCAGGCTTTTCCTCGCCGGCGATCATTCTGAGGAGTGTCGTTTTCCCGGAGCCGTTTCTGCCCACGAGTCCGATACGTTCTCCGGAGTTCACCGCAAAACTAACGTCATCAAATATGGGCTGAATACCGTATACCTTTGAAAGACTACTGACCTGTATCATGCGTATATTTTACTCAGGACTTCATGCGCAATGCTACCTGCATGACATTCCCGATTGTCAGCCCGAGACGGGCTTACCTCATATCTTTTTGGATTCTTTATCCCTTTTTATCCCTTTCCAAGTCCTGTCTTCTCCATCACAAAGAAAGGTGCGTGGTTTGAGGTGAATACCGGCGGGTCATTTTTCAGTATCGCTGAGACCGCAGGGTGTCGCCTGAATTCATTCTCGAGAAAGAGCCGCACATGTTTCCGGTCCCATCCATCCGGATGGGTAAAATCCGTATACAGGGAAAGATCTCCGTCATAAAAACTTTTTGTCTCTATCCCTGGATCGGACACCCCGCAAATGGGCATGTTGAATAGTGCGAGGTTAAGGAAGTCGATGCTATCTCTGTGTTTTACGGTAAATTCAAGGGTTTTCCGTGCCCCGGCCTCTGTCTCGGCCGGAGTGCCGAATATGAGATAAACATAGGTACTAATCCCTGTTTTTTTCAAATTCCTGAGGACGACGGACGCCATATCAATATTAATCCCTTTCTGCAGTCTGTCGAGCACATCCTGATCCCCGGATTCGATACCGAGTTTGAGCATGACACAACCAGCCCGTTTCAGCGCCACACAGAAAGCGGGATCGGCAAGGCGTTGACTGATGCGCGTGAAACCGTACCACGGGACACCGATATTGTCTGCGGAAAGGGCATCGAGGAGTACCGGACTTATGGCGTTGTCGAGAATATGAATAAGCATGGGATCTGTCTCTTCTGCAAGGCACTTCAAGTCTGTGATAACCTGCGTTACCGGGATGGGGACATATGGATTGCCTTCGGCCTTCTCAGGACAGAACTCACACCTGTTCCAGTAGCAACCTGTCGAGGCGTTGTAGGGCAAAATAAAGCCGGGTGAAAAGTAGTCATCCCGCGGCAAAGACAGATAATCCGGCCTTTGTGGTTTTTTTTGTACGGTTTTTATACCGAGGAGTGAGAGGAGATGCTGTTCGCCAGGACCGGCCACGAGATGGTCTACCAGCCCGGAGAAGGGATTCTTCCACCGTGGGTTCTTTAACCATGAGGTGACCAACCCTCCTCCCAGGATGATTTTTAACCGCGGAAACTCTCTCCTTATGAAACCGGCCATCGAAAAGGCGCATAATGCCTGGCTCAGATAGTTTACGGAGATACCCGCGAACGCTGGTTCCTTCTCGCGGAAGAGTCCTTCGAGTCTCGATCGGAAATATGGATAAAAAGGATTCAGTTCAGGATGTTCGGCAACAGTCAGAAGGTCGTTGCTCCGCAAGGGTGAGAGTTTTTCGTGTTCGAAATTTGATAGCCCCACTCTGGTGCCGGATGGGGAAACCTGACCTATGATACGGCTTAAATCTCTGACTGTCCTTTTGTAACGGTCGATATGTCGGTAGAGGACGGGATCTCTCATGGAAGAGAGGTTGCGCGCACGATTGCGGAAGGCCCTCTTCGACCACGTATCATTCAGCTTTTCCGGAGGGATTGGCCTGTGGAGGAGACGGAGGAGCCCCTCTATATTCGCATCTATGAGACGGTGTTCAATTCCATGACTGCCGAGCATGCCTGACAGTCGGGCAACGCCCGCAGGCGGTTCACATGGTTTTGCAACAGGTGGGTAAAGGAGAAGCATCAAGGTGTCCTGCTGTTATAAACGTTCTGCCCCTTGCTTACCGGAGCAAGCTCATTTCATCCCTATTTTCTCTTGTTCGCTTCGAGTATCTTCTTCCTCAACCTGACAGATCCGGGTGTGACCTCGACAATCTCGTCTTCCTTGATAAATTCTATCGCCTGCTCAAGACTCATAATTCTGGGAGGCACTAACTGCAGCGCATCGTCTGCATTGGCAGCGCGCATGTTTGTGAGCTTCTTTTCCTTGATGACGTTCACATCAAGGTCATTTGCCCGTGAATTCTCACCGATGATCATGCCCTCATACACAGGAGTGTTTTCCCTGACGAAAAGTGTCCCCCTTGGCTGAAGGTGAAAAAGTGCATAGGTAGTGGTTGTCCCCTGTCTGTCGGCCACAAGTGCTCCGGTCTGTCTCTTAGAGATAGGGCCATGCCACGGCTCATATCCGTCGAAGAGATGATTCAATAACCCTGTTCCCCGGGTATCTGTGAGAAATTGTGACCTGAAACCGATCAGTCCCCGTGAAGGAATTCTGAACTCAAGCCGTACCCTGCCGAAGCCGTTGTTCTGCATCTTCTGCATTTTGCCTTTTCTCATACCGACCTGCTGGGTAACAACACCGGTATATTCTTCAGGGACGTCGATGACAAGAAGTTCCATGGGTTCATGGAGCACATCGTCGATTGTTCTTGTGATTGTTTCGGGCATGCCAACGGAAAGTTCGTATCCCTCGCGCCTCATCATCTCGATCAGTATCGCGAGCTGAAGTTCTCCCCGTCCCATAACCTTGAAGGAATCTGTTTCATCAAATGCTACGTTGATGGCGACATTATAGAGAAGCTCTTTTTCAAGCCTCTCCCTTAAATTTCTGGAAGTTACATAGGTGCCTTCCCTTCCAGAGAAGGGGGACGTGTTGATGGACAATACCATTGATATGGTAGGCTCATCCACCGTTATTCTCGGAAGAGGTTTTGGATTATCTGCATCTGTGATGGTGTCGCCTATGGTTATTCCTTCGACTCCTGCAAGGGCAATAATCTCCCCGGAAGATGCTTCGCTGGCTGTGAGCCGCTCAAGTCCTTCGAATGTATAGAGAAACGATACCTTTGTTTTTGAGATTTCACTGTTTCCCTTCATGAGGGCAACGGTATCACCTGTCTTAACTGTTCCCGAAAAAATCCGGCCTATAGCCAGTCTTCCGACATAGTTATCGTAGTCTATGTTGGTCACCAGTATCTGCAGGGGACCATTCTTTTCGGCTGAAGGAGGAGGTATGGTGTTCATTATCGTATTGAAAAGCGGCTGAAGATTGTCTGAATCTTCCTCCATGCTCAATTTTGCATAGCCCTGTTTTGCGTTGGTATATAGAACGGGAAATTCAAGCTGATCTTCTGTTGCATCAAGGTCGATAAAGAGGTCATACACCTCATTTAACACGGCCTGTATCCGTGCGTCAGGCCTGTCAATCTTATTGATGACAAGTATCGGCGGGAGTTTGAGCTCGAGGGCTTTCTGCAGAACAAACCTGGTCTGCGGCAGAGGGCCTTCAGAGGCATCGACGAGCAATAAGACTCCGTCAACCATCTTCAGCGTCCTCTCAACCTCACCGCCAAAGTCTGCGTGGCCCGGGGTATCCACAATGTTTATCTTTGTGCCGTTATATCTCACTGCTGCATTCTTTGCCATGATCGTTATGCCGCGTTCTCTCTCCAGATCGATATTGTCCATGATCCGTTCCTGAACCTTTTCATTCGACCGGAAGATCCCGGCCTGTTTCATCATCCCGTCAACGAGTGTTGTTTTGCCGTGATCAACATGGGCGATGATGGCGATATTCCTTAAATCCTGATGTTTCATAAACGCTGAACCTCTTTCCTCAATGCAAGAAACTGATCCGTCTGACTGCGGGAACATACGCAGACAGATCAGGTTACTGCATATTTTTGTTCTGATTTTACCGGCAATGTCTATGGCAGGACAAAGCTATAATTGATATTATATTACGCTAAATGATAAGAGAAAAGCCAGTCACGAAGGCAGCATTGCAGTGTAACTCATATTCTCACAGAATTAAACAATCCATTAAGCTCCTTAGAGAGAACCGAAAGGTTTTTTCTAATTGCGTATCTCCATCATAAAAATGTCGATTACGAAACGAAAGACTCATCGTCTCAACTTTGCCCTCTGTTTATTGCTTTTTAGATAAAGCCATGAACTGATTCCTCCCAGGAAAATGCTCAAAACGAAAATTAAAGACGGAGGCAGCTCGATATATACAATTTTCTCTACATAGTGTGTAATGAATGAACCTGTATACGACAAGGTTGGGTCGTGTTTTGCTCTAAGCCAAGCCTCAAGATGAGTTAATGGGCAATACCAATTGAGGACCTGTATGACTATAGCAAAGGCCAATGCAGAAATATGAATAACCTTTACCTTTTGATTTCTTATTCCCCAAAATACGCCGAATATTAGGAAGAGTATCCACAAGAAATGAACACATACAACTATATCTGCAAGTACCTTGTAAACCATGGTGAATAGAGGTATTGTAACAGGTCGCTATGTCCTCAGCATGGAGCTAACTTCCAGCTTCCTTTTCACTTCACAGTTCATAGGGATCTAACGTATTCAATACATAGACTTCGAATTTGAACGGTTGACCACGAACGGTAAGATGTTCAAACAAGCCTTCAGGAAGAAACGCTCACGATGTTACTTTATGTTTTTTTTATCAAGAACTTCTATCTCGGTCTTAAAAAGTATTATACTCGATTATATGGGCGAGACTTTCAAGGAGAAAGGTTTCCAGTTAACTCCTTTCTGATCCTTTTTTCGATAAAATAATAACTCCTATACCAGCGAGCATTAAAAAAACACTACAGACAAAAATATATTTGCACGGAATTGCAATTTTGCCTTTGTGCGTTACCACTTTCTGTTTTGTTAATTTTAATATCAATTCCATTTTGTACATTTTATCCTTATAATGCACATTGTAAAAATTATCAATGAGTTCGTTTTCGGGAAGGTTTTTAGACTCCGGATGGTCAGCTTTGTAGTGGGTAAATTCTTTATAAAGGTTCTCATCTCTGTCAGGAATAAGCTCGATTAGACTTTCCCTCAGAATAATTTCTCCGGTGATAAAACTTCTTGCTATATTCCAAATTAATCTATCTTCACTTTCATAAGTAGAAGAGAAAGGCAAACTTATTATAGGTATGCCAATTCCAACAATAATAAGCATAAATCCCCATATCAATATCTTTCTCCTATTCATGTCCACAAAAGATATGTGTTTGACTCGCTCCACATTGTATCATGTCTAAACTCAGCATTGAATGCCAATAAAAATACCAAGGTAATTATCAGTTAATACATTCTATGAAAGCAGGGTCAGCAATTGTTTTACCTTTAATCTTCGACGACTGCTCCCTGAAATGCGCAGGTGACATTTTTTCGCAAAAAGGGTATATATTTCCGCGGAAATCAATAAAAAAATTATTTTGTGAGGATATTTCTACTTCATGTGATTCAAATCACCGATTACTTTGAAATCACGTGATCTAATATTTAAAAGAAAAAAGAACTTACGGTTTGTGAAATAGGTTTTCAAAATGATTTAGCTTATATTCATACCAAATATTGTGCCACCGAAAAGGTAAAGCTTGAGCAATCAGGCGACACAAAGCCACCTTTCCTGGGGTTAAAAAAGGAGAGAGGGGTTGTCGAAGTGGCGATAGATAAAAAGTCTACCTTTCGGGGTAGGCTTTTTTGTTTAAAAAGGGGATCGGAACGAAGTGTCATTCTGATTATTTTAACAAGAAGGTATGTCAAAGAGACATATCTGTGCAAAGGGAGGAAACGATGTCTTGGACAAAGAGCATAAGGCACAATGTACTGTGTATTTTTACTATGTTAATCATGGCAAATATTGTCTATGCCATTGGAGATCCACCTGTTTTCGATAGGCAGTGGACAACACCCGCTCCTTGGGGGGCAGCACAGGACACATCGGGAAACATATATGTAGTCGACGCGCTGAATAATAAAATCAAAAAGTTTAATTCACGCGGGGTACCTCTCTATGAATGGATGAGCTGTGGAACGAACAATCTTTTACAGTGCTCTAATGCATGGGATATTGCAACTGACGCTTCAGATAATGTATATGTTTCAAATGCTGACGGCATAACAAAGTTCGATCAGAACGGGAAGCTCCTCTTACACTTTGGTTATAACAGTTCTCGTTATTTGCCAAATGGTATAGCGACACATTCGGCGATTGATTCCGATGGTAGTGAAATCACGTATGTGTATGTCACCAATTCTGTATATAATTCTGTGCAAAAGTTTACTTCAGAGGGAGTTCTCGTCGCAGAATGGGGCGGATCTGGTAGTGCTCCGGGGCAGTTCAAATCACCCTATGATGTTGCTGTTGACTCTGTGGGAAACGTCTATGTGGCTGACACGCTTAACCGTCGTATCCAGAAGTTCGATCAAGACGGAGCTTTTCTCATCGCATGGCCTATCGATACGGTATATAGTATCGCAATAGATTCTTCAGACGATGTCTATGCTGTTTTTCCTCTGGTAAGCACCATCATGAAATTCACCCCTGAAGGAATTCTTCTTACTGAGTGGGGAAAAGTAGGTACAAAAGAAGGTGAATTCCTGTATCCTGTCCGTATCAACACGGGACCTTATGGGGAGATCCTTATATCAGATACTGGTAATAGTCGTATCCAGATATTTAGGGCGACTTATGAAGATACTGATGGTGACGGAATCGAAGACTCAGAGGATAATTGCATTGACGTCTTTAATCCTTCTCAGGAAGATATTGATGAAGATAATATTGGTGATATGTGCGACATCTGTCCTCATGATTTGTTTAATGATCTTGATAGAGATGGAATATGTGGTAATGAAGATAACTGTCCGGAATATCCAAACAACGATCAGGTGGATAAAGACAACGATGGGATTGGAGATGTCTGCGACCCATGCGATGACAGAGGGGTAACAGGCAGCATATTGCCATCGAAAGAAATACTATGGCCGCCTGACCATAGCATGGTGTCCGTTATTATCGATACTTCCTCCCTCGTTTTATTAAACCAACTTACCCGAATGTGGATTGACTCGGTGCATATCGTTGAGACAAATAAAAATGGAGAAAATATATACGAAGAGAATACTTTTGCCCCAGATTATGAGATTACTGATGCCTTAAGGATAAATCTACGAAGTGAAAGAGCCGGCAACTCTCAAGGGAGAAGCTACATCATCAATGTAACAGTTGAGGACTGCTCTGGACAGAACAGCTTCAATTCTGCAGTGTTTGTGCCACATGATAAAGGCAAATAGGTATACGAACTGATGTTTCCATGATCAGGGAGAGCTTGTTCTTGTTGTCGATGATGAGGTCCTTTTACTTGACACATTACAAAAAGGACTCTCACTCAGAGGGTATCTGTGTGAAACTGCCATAGATGCTGCCACAGCTTTAAAAGTGCATTGGGTGGACTATCCTTTCTGTCCCCATACCGCATATACCGGATCAGAATTAAGTGTTTCCGGAAAATATTTATCATCTTCATTCCTCGGTAGTCCTCTCATCGAAAATGTTTCAAGATTTTTATATAAATCTGTCTGTAAAAAATATTCAAGGACGAGCCCCATTCGCTCAAAGTCATGAAGTTCAGTCCATATCTTTACAACCTTTGGAGGAAACCACCGATTTGAAAAGGTAACAATAAAATATCCATCTGGTTTTAGAATCCTTGCGATTTCCCTGAAAACTTCAAATGGATGTATCAGGTATTCCACAGAAACGGTACAAATGACAGCACTGAACTCATTATCGACAAAAGGGAGCAAAGGTTTTCTATTTAGGTCATGTATGATATGATCGGTGAGCTGGCGATTCTGCAACATCTCCTCCGGATTGAGCCCAAGACCAATGAGTGAATCAAGTTTCACGTTCTGAGGAATATGTGATCTCCAGCTGCTCATCAGATCCAGAACCTTTGAGCCGTCTTTCAGTATTTCTCCGTATAAGTTCTCAATAACAAATGCCGCACTATTATCAATATGGGTAGCAAGACGGGGTTCTGTATAGAACATGGCATCCTCGTATTCATCGGTTCTCGCGAATGGATCACCTGCAAAGAAATCTGTAGGATTTCCACAGTATCTTGCCTGCATCCCGGGTCCGGATGTTATCATTTCAAGCCATTCTGTACAGGATCCACCAATTTCTCCCTCTTTTCTCCTTATATCTTTGATAGTCATAATAAGCTTGCCATCCTTTTGCGAGAGCGGATGATTAAAGTCCACGGTAATAGTCGTATCTGATATCCCCGCACATCTAAATGGTTCAATGTTCCCTTTAAAGATGCCATGAAGCCCTTTCAGCAAGCCTTTTGGGTAAAATCGTCCAACGCGAGGCTCTGTTTTTCCCAGAGCAGTATAAAGCCGATCAAATTGTCTCTGGTCGATAGAGAACTCATTATCCTGTGCAAAGGGCGATACAATTTCCTTCATGATGCTCGGGAGTTCTATTGTATCTCCAGCCATTTTTCCGAGCAGTAATTCGGTGATCTTCTGTGGCAAAATATCCCGATAAAAATTGACTTTCCTTGCAAAAAAGCAGTCGGTGTGCTTTACGGCGAAACTCTGCCAGGACAATGAGAATTCAATGCTTGCAACTGCTTTCTTATGCATGATATTTGCTGAACAGTCCAATTATAAATTCCTGTTTTATCATAAACGAAACCCGCCGCAATTTAGAAACTATTTTATATACATTATATAGTATTAATAATAGCCTTTGAAAGAACTCATAGGATGCTCGAAAGAGATTGAAGGAGAAGCATATGAAGCGATTCTCTCCCGCTTGAAAGACAAACAATACGACACCTCAAGGCTTATTAAAACACCACAAAAATAGGTCTACTCTGTTTGTAACCCTTTTAGATTCCAGATGTTACCTGACGTGCCAATATCCCGGTAACATAGTGAGGGCGACGAATATCACGGGAATAGCTATCTCATGTGCACTATATGTGAATCTGCTACAATGATGATGGAAACATTCGAAAAAATTTGTTTAATACAGAAAGACGGTTACTATGCTCGTGCTGCGGTGCACTGCCTGCCGGAAAAAGCTTTGGCGATATGAAAAAATCGGAAAAGGAGAGGTGTTGCGATGCCACAAGACAAGGATCGTCAGGGATTACGGCAACTGTTTGACCGATGGCCAGAGAATATATTGTTCATGCGGGAAGAGCATCGGCATCGATAAAGGCAATTACTATAAAATGATCGGCTGTGCATTTACCTATGCCGGCACGAAGAGAAATGTCTGACGGACAGGAAGAAGAAACAAAGCCTTACCAGGAGCGTACCCTTCCCACGTCGATATGCACAAATTCCGGATATTTGCCTACTCCGCCAGCTCCGAATGATTGCGCAATCCGTGCTATCTTGCTGCTGCTGATCCCTTCGATCGAGAAGTCAATGGCGCGTCCCTGAAGATGGAGGCTGTTTTTACTGACATTTCTGCTCTCGCGGGCCAATTTTTCATTATAAACGTCTGATCGATAACCTGAAACGATCTGTATTGACCTCTGCCTGCCTATCATATCCTTAATATCACAGAGGAGATCCAGAACCCCAACATCAATTGG
>Ga0079037_100001221_pt1 | contig 13105 bp, 11 predicted proteins | sample Mud3Dept4metaG_FD_71479 | JGI IMG/M metagenome (GOLD analysis project Ga0079037, IMG submission 71479) | Freshwater wetland microbial communities from Ohio, USA, analyzing the effect of biotic and abiotic controls - Mud 3 Core 4 Depth 4 metaG | ecosystem: Environmental > Aquatic > Freshwater >... | reverse complement strand
CCGGCCGTGGCCGAGGCATACCACTCGCGTGTACCGCTGGTGGTGCTGACCGCCGACCGTCCGCCGGAGCTGCGCGCGTGGGGCGCCGCGCAGACCATGGAGCAGCGTTCGCTGTACGCTGGATTCACGCGCTGGAGCGAAGAGGCGCCGTGCCCGTCGGAAGGCGGCGGCGTGAACTACGCGCGCGCGCTTGCGCGCCGGGCCGCATGCGAGGCCACGGGTCCTGCACCGGGCCCGGTGCACCTGAACCTGCCATTTCGCGAACCGCTGGTACCGAGTTCGGGTGAGGTGGGGCCTTTGCCTGCGCGCCCGTCGGCCGCGGCAGACGTTTCGCTCGTGCACGAAGCGCGGGACTCGTCAGGCTCGCTCGCGCGCGAGCTGCGCGGCATTCCCCGGGGCGTGCTGCTGTTCGGGCCGGACTCTTGGGACGCGTCGCTCGCCGAGGCTGCCCGGCAACTCGCGTCTTCGCTCGCGTGGCCGGTGCTGGCGGATCCCGCCTCGGGGCTGCGCGCTGGTGTGGCACTCGAGGGAGCGCTGATCCACGGCGCGGACCTGCTGCTGCGCGATCCCGATACGGCGGCTGCGCTGCGACCCGATCTCATCGTGCGTTTCGGCGGGCTGCCGACCAGCAAGGCGATGTCGACCTGGCTGGCGGGCCATCCAGCGGCCGACCTCTGGCTGGTGGATCCGGCAGCCGGGTTCCGCGACCCGCAACATCGGGCGAGTCGTGTGCTGCGCGCGAGCCCGCGGCAGTTCTGCGCGCTGGCGAACAGCGGGTCCGGCAGGCCTGCGGCGGAGGCACGGGCGTGGAGCGCCCGCTGGCGCCACGCCGACCGGGTGGCGCGCGCGGCGCTGTCCGACGCGCTTGCCGCCGATTCGCGTTTCCTGACGCCGCATCTCGCCCAGGCGCTGTGGGCGAATCTGCCGGCCGGAGCGGTGCTGTACGCCGCGAACAGCATGGCGATCCGCGAGATCGATGCGTTCGCAGGCCCGCGCCGCGACGCATTGCGCCTGCTCGCAAACCGTGGCGTGAACGGCATCGACGGCCAGGTGTCCGCGGCGCTCGGCGCAGCCCTGGGGCTGCACCGACCCACCGTGCTGTGGTGCGGGGACCTGACGCTTCTCCACGACCTGTCGGGGCTGCTGGCCGGCCGCCTGCACGACGCGGATCTGACGATCGTCGTGAGCAACGACGACGGCGGCGGCATCTTCGAGTACCTGCCGGTGGCTCGGTCCATACCGCGCGCGGTGTTTGAGCCGCTGTTCGCTGTGCCGCATGGTCTCGACCTCCGCAGGCTCGCGCAGGGTCTCGGCTGGGAAGCAGAGCGCGCGGAGTCTGCTGAAGCGTTCTCGAAGTCGCTGTCGCGTGCGCTGCGTGGCGGACGTCACGTAATCGAGGTCCCGGTGGATCGTGCCGCCAACACGGCGTTGCACGTCGCGCTGCACGAGACCATTCGCGCGCGGCTGCACATGGAGCCGCCGCCGTGAGCGGGCAGGTGCTGCCCATGGAGCGAGGCGGCCGGGGTCCGGCGCTGATGCTGTTGCATGGCTACACCGGCAGCGGCAGCAGCATGGCCGGCATCGCGCGTGCTTTCCAGGGCGAGTACGAAACGCTCGCGCCGGACCTGCCTGGCCACGGGCGTTCGGTGTTCGCCGCCGAGTGCGGCTTCGATGACTGCCTGGGCGATCTGGCTGCAACGCTCGAGTCGACCGGCCACCGGCGCGCCCACTGGCTCGGCTATTCCCTGGGCGCGCGGCTCGCCTTGGGCTGCGCGGTTCGTCACCCGGGCAGTGTTGCATCGCTCGTCCTGCTGGCCGGCCGCGCCGGCATCGCCGATCCGGACGAGCGCGCCACGCGCCGTCGCGCGGACGACGCGCTCGCCACTCGCATCGAGGCTCAAGGCATCGGGGTGTTCGTGGACGAATGGCTGGCGCAGCCGCTGTTCGCCAGTTTGCGCCGACTTGGTCCGGAGTTTCTCGCCCGCGAGCGCAGCGCGCGCCTTGCGAATGACGCGCACGGGCTGGCGGCGAGTCTGCGCCGCCTCGGGCCGGGCGCGCAGCCGTCGCTGTTCGATGCGCTGCCCGACGTCAAGGTTCCAGTGCTGCTCGTCGCGGGCGCGCTCGATACCCGCTTCGTGGAGCTGGCACACGAGCTTGCTCGCCGGCTGCCGCGCGCCGAGGTCCGGGCAATCCCGGACGCGGGACATGCGGCTCACGTCGAGCGACCCGACGCGTTCAACGACGCCGTCCGAGATTTTCTGCGCCGGGTTGCGAACCCGGCGTCCGCCATTCCATCGCGTTCGGTCCAGGAGATCGCTTCATGACTGACACCTGCACCCCGGCGTCCACCCGCCCGAACTGGCAGACGGTGCGCGCCTACGAGGATATCCGCTTCGAACGGGACGGCGGCCTCGCCAGGATCACCATCTGCCGTCCCGAGGTGCGCAATGCGTTCCGGCCCAAGACGCTGTTCGAGCTGATCGACGCGTTCTCGCGGGCGCGCGAGGACAACACGATCGGCGTGATCATCTTCACCGGCGAGGGTGACCTGGCGTTCTGTTCCGGCGGTGACCAGCGCATCCGCGGCAACGAGGGCTACGTCGGCGACGACGGCGTGCCGCGCCTCAACGTGCTGGACCTGCAGCGGCTGATCCGCTCGCTGCCGAAGGTGGTGATCGCCGCCGTCGCGGGCTACGCGATCGGCGGTGGCCACGTGCTGCACGTCGTCTGCGACCTGACGATCGCCGCAGACAACGCGCGCTTCGGCCAGACCGGTCCGCGGGTGGGTTCCTTCGACGGCGGTTTCGGGTCGTCCTACCTGGCGCGCATCGTCGGCCAGAAGAAGGCGCGCGAGATCTGGTACCTGTGCGAGCAGTACGATGCCCAGGAAGCGCTCGCCATGGGGCTGGTGAACAAGGTCGTGCCGGTCGCCGAGCTCGAGGCGACGGCCGTCGCGTGGGGACGGCGCATCCTGCAGCACAGCCCGCTGGCCATCCGCTGCCTCAAGGCGGCCTTCAACGCGGAGCTCGACGGGCAGGCCGGTATCCAGGAACTGGCTGGCCACGCGACGCAGCTGTTCTACATGACCGAGGAGGCGCAGGAGGGGCGCAACGCCTACAACGAAAAGCGCCCGCCGGACTTCTCGCGCTTCCCATGGCGGCCGTAAGCGCGCGTTCGGCATGGTGGCTGGCGATCCGGCCGGCGACGCTCACGGCGTCGGCCGCGCCGGTCCTCGTCGGCACCGGCGCCGCGTGGGCTGACGGTGCATTCGCCCTTGGCCCGGCGCTCGCAGCGTTGCTGGGTGCAGCACTGCTCCAGGTCGGCGCCAACTTCGCGAACGACGTGTTCGACTTCGAACGTGGTGCCGACACCGTCGAGCGCCTCGGCCCGCAGCGTGCGACCCAGCAGGGATGGATCTCGGCCGCGCAGATGAAGCGGGCGATGTGGCTGGCGTTCGCCGGTGCAACCGTGGTCGGTCTGTACCTCACGTACGTCGCCGGCTGGCCGGTGCTGGCACTGGGCCTGCTGTCGATCGCCGCGGCCTACCTGTACACCGGCGGCCCGAAGCCGTATGGCTACCTTGGCCTCGGGGACCTCGCCGTGTTCGTGTTCTTCGGCTTCGGCGCGGTGGCGGGCACTTACTACGTGCAGGCGCACTCGGTGTCGACGCTCGCGCTGCTGGCGTCGATCCCGATCGGAGCGCTGGCCACCGCGATCCTCGTCGTGAACAACCTGCGCGATATCGAGACCGACGCGCGCGCAGGCAAGCACACGCTGGCGGTGCGGCTCGGCGACGGGCCTACGCGGAGCTATTACCTGCTGCTGCTCGCGATTGCCTATCTCGTGCCACTGTTCCTGTGGTGGCGCGGTCTCACCGGGGCGTGGGCGCTGCTGACGTGGCTGTCCCTGCCGCTTGCGCTGCGGCTGGCCAGACGTATGCGGCATGAGCGGGGCCTGGCGCTGAATGGCTGCCTGGTCGGAACCGCCCGCCTGGAAGTCGTGTTTGGCCTGCTGTTCGCGCTCGGCCTGGCGTGCTGAAACTCGCGGCAGCCCGCGCAAATCTCGTGCGGCTGCAGTTCGTGCGGCCCGTGCGGACCGCGCGGGGGGAGTTCGCCGGGCGCGCCAGCGTGCTGCTCGAGTTGCGCGACCAGGATGGGGTCGTCGGCTACGGCGAGGCAGCGCCCTGGCCGGGCTTCGGCACCGAATCCCCCGACGAGGCGCTGGCGAAACTGAGCGATGCGCGGGCGATGTTGAGCGGCGTCGAAGCCGAACCAGGGCAATGGTCGGCAGAGCTCGACGCACACCTGCGTGACGCGCCGGCGGCGCGTGCAGCCGTGCAGGGGGCATTGTGGGATCTTGCGGCGCGTCGTGCCGGGCGTCCGCTGGCCGATCAACTCACGGCCTGCGTCGGTCCGCTCTGTGGTGCGCCCCTGCGCCAAGTGCACGCGAGCGCGCTGCTCGTCGCTCGCGATCCTGACGCGCTTCGCGATGAGGCGGCTGGCGCACGCGCTGCGGGTCACCTGGCGGCGAAGCTCAAGCTCGGCGGGGCGTCGCTCGCCGAGGATGTCGCACGCGCGCGGGCGGCGCGCGCCGGAGCCGGGGAGGAGGTCGCGTTGCGCGGCGACGCAAACGGTGCGTGGGGCTCAGGCGAGGCCCTCGCGGCGCTCGACGCGCTCGAGCAGTTCCGTTTCGACTACATCGAGCAGCCGCTGCCCGCCGACGATATCGAGGGCCTGGCCGAGCTGCACCGTCGGTCACCAGTGCGGCTGGCGGCGGACGAATCGGTGGCGACGGCGCAGGGCGCGATGCGTCTGATCGCGGCTGGTGCCGTGGACGTTGTGATCCTGAAACCTGCCACGCTCGGCGGTCCGGCGCGTGCGCTCGCGATTGCCGCTGAGGCGCGTCGGTGCGGAATCCAGGTCGTGTTCTCGCACACGTTCGAGAGTGCGGTCGGCGCCCGGCACGTGCTGCACTGCGCCGCGGCATGGGGCGACCCGGCGGCCGTCCACGGACTCGCCACGGCCGGGTTGTTCACTTCGGATGTCGCAGAGCCCGTCCGGTGCCGTGCCGGATGGGCGGAGGTTTCCGCCGCGCCCGGACTCGGTGTCTCGCCATGACGGAGCACCGTGGCCTGCTCTGGCGCGCGTCGCGGACGCCCGATGCCCCGGCACTGGAGACCGGCACGGGCGCGTGGAGCTTCGCCACGCTGGCGGAGCGCGCGCGGCGCGGCGCCGCCTTCGTGAATGCGGGGGCGGCGCGTGGCGACGCACCAATCGGTCTGCTGATGCATGACAGCGCGCAGTTCGCCGCGTGGTTGCACGCGTTCGTCCTTGCCGGACGTGCCGTTCTGCCTCTCAACATGCGACTCACCGCAGGCGAGCTGGCGCAACTGCTCCACCACGCCCGGGCCAGGTGGCTGCTGGGCGAGGCGGGCGATGCGCGCCTCGACGAGCTCGCGTCAGGCGTGCCGGGCCTGCGAGCCGAGATTGCTCCGTCGCTCGAATCGCTGCCTGCGACTTCTGCTCCGGTGCCGAGCGGGTATGCGGATGCCGACGCCACGCTCGCGGTGCTCTACACGTCCGGGACCTCCGGCCGCGCCAAGGGAGCCTGCCTGAGCTGGAACAACTTCGTCGCCAGTGCGCTGGCCGCCGAAGCGCGTCTCGGTCCAGCCGTGCGCGGACGCTGGCTTGGCTGCATGCCGCTGTTTCACGTGGGCGGCCTGTCGATTCTGGTGCGCAGCGTGCTGTTCGGCGGACCGGTCCGCCTGCAGTCGCGCTTCGACGCTGCCGCGGTGAGCGATGCGCTGGACCGCGGCGACATCGAGGGGCTGTCGCTCGTGCCAACGATGCTCTCGCGGCTGCTCGTGCACCGCGCCGGGCATGCGGCGCCCCCGGGGCTGCAAGTGCTGCTGCTCGGCGGGTCAGCAGCCGCACCGGAACTGCTCACGAGGGCACTCGCGGCGGGCTATCCGGTCTGTCCTACCTACGGACTCACGGAAGCGGCCTCGCAGGTTGCGACGGCAGCGCCGCCGCGGGCCGGCGCGACCAGCGCGTCGCCAATGATGCCGATGCCGGGCACGGAGGTGCGCATCGTTGCAGACGATCGTGACGTGCCGTCGAACGCACCCGGCGAGATCGTCGTCCGCGCGCGCACCGTCATGCGGGGCTATCTGCACGACCCGGAAGCCACGGCGCGCGCGCTGCGTGACGGCTGGCTGCACACGGGTGACGTCGGTTACCTCGACGACGAGGGCGGCCTGCATGTGCTCGACCGGCGCGACGACCTGATCGTCTCGGGCGGCGAGAACGTGTACCCCGCCGAGATCGAGGCCGTCCTGCTCGAGCACCCTGCGGTGGACGATGCCGGCGTCAGCGGTGTTGCCGATGCAGACTTGGGTGCGCGCGTCGTGGCATGGATCGTCGCTGCACCGGGTGCAGCGGCGGACGTGAAGGCGCTGCAGCACCACTGCCGCAGCCGCCTTGCCGGGTACAAGCAGCCGCGCGAGTATCGCTTCGTTGCAGCGCTGCCGCGCAATGCAGCAGGCAAGCTGCAGCGGCGGCAGCTAACCGGGTGAGCGGCCCTCCGTGCAGCGGTCGCGTCCGGCGAGATCGCGGTGCGTCTGAACGGCGTCGAACCCGGCACGAGCGAACAGCTGGCGCACGGCGTCGCCCTGGGTGTCGCCGTGCTCGACCACCAGCCAGCCGCCCGGCACCAGGTGCTGCGGCGCGCCGGCGATGATGGACTGCAGGGCCTCGAGCCCGGTCGGTCCGGAGAACAGCGCCTGCGGCGGCTCGAAGCGGCTTACTCCCGGTTCGACACGGGGGTCACCGACAGCGATGTAGGGTGGGTTGCTGGCGATCAGGTCGAACTTGCGGGCGGCGACCGGCTCGAACCAGGCGCCTCGCGCGATCGCGACCCGCTCCGCGAGGCCAAGCCGCGCGGCGTTCGCCCGTGTCGTCTCGATGGCGCTCGCCGAAAGATCGGTGGCCGTGATCCTGCAGCGCGGTCGCTCGCTGGCGATGGCGAGTGCGATGGCGCCGCTGCCAGCGGCGAGATCGAGTGCGGCGCTTGTAGCTTCGATCGGGAGGTGAGAGAGAGCACGCTCGACAACGAGTTCGGTCTCGGGTCGCGGCACCAGCACTCCGGGTCCGACCGCGAGCGGCAGTGACCAGAATTCCTTTTCCCCGAGGATGTAGGCGATCGGCTCGCCCAGCGCGCGGCGCGTGACGAACGCCTCGTAGCGGTCGGTGGCCTCGCAGTCGAGAATGCGTTCCTCGGCATGGGCCAGCAGCCACGCGCGCGGGCGCGCGAGGGCGGCGCCCAGCAGAACTTCGGCCTCGCGACGCGGATCCTCCGTCGTGCGGGCAAGCCTCGCGACGCCTTCATCGAGCAGTGCGCGAACTTCGGTGGCCATGCGGGGCAGCGTGCCCGTCAGTCGAGCGCGGCCAGCTGCTCGGCCTGCCACTCCTGCTGCAGCGGCCCGATCACGTCGTCGAGCCCGCCGTCCACGATCGCGGGGAGCTGGTAGAGCGTGAGGTTGATGCGGTGGTCGGTCACGCGGCCCTGCGGGTAGTTGTACGTGCGGATGCGCTCCGAGCGGTCGCCGGAGCCGACCTGCAGCTTGCGTTCCCTGGCCTGCTGCGCTGCCTGCTTCTGCTGCTCGGTCTCGAGCAGCCTGGCACGCAGCAGTGACATCGCGCGCGAGCGGTTCTTGTGCTGCGAGCGCTCGTCCTGGCACTCGACGACAATGCCCGTGGGCAGGTGCGTGATGCGGATGGCGGAATCCGTCTTGTTGACGTGCTGCCCGCCCGCGCCCGACGCGCGGTAGGTGTCGATGCGCAGGTCGGCGGGATTGAGGGCGACGTCCTCCACCTCGTCGAGTTCGGGCAGGATGGCCACCGTGCACGCCGACGTATGGATGCGGCCCTGCGCCTCGGTGGCCGGCACGCGCTGCACGCGGTGGGTGCCGGACTCGAACTTGAGCCGCGAATAGGCGCCGTGCCCGGCGATGCGGCTGATGATCTCCTTGTAGCCGCCGTGCTCGCCCGCGCTCTCGCTCAGTACCTCGACCTTCCAGCCCTGCCGCTCCGCGTAGCGCGTGTACATCCGGAACAGGTCGCCGGCGAAGATGGCTGCTTCGTCGCCGCCGGTGCCCGCGCGGATCTCGAGGAAGATGTTGCTGTCGTCGCGCGCGTCCTTCGGGATGAGCAGCCTGGTGAGTGCGAGGTCTTCGGTCGCGAGCCGCGCGTCGAGTTCGCGCAGCTCCTCTTCGGCCAGCGTGCGCATCTCCGCATCGCCGCCGGCGGCCATTTCCACGGTCGAGTCCCGCTCGGCCTCCAGCCGCCGGAACTCGTTGAAGCGTGCCGCAACCGGCTCGAGGCGCGAGTACTCCACCGACAGGTCGCGGAAGCGGCTCGGCTTGCCGATCACCTCGGGGTCGGCGAGCAAGGCAGCCACTTCCTCGAACCGCTCGACGGTCTGCTCGAGGCGACGCCGGATGGAGTCCTTCATCAGTCCCGATCGAGCCGGTAGATGTCCGCAATCGTGCGGATGATCTCGTCGTCGCCGCTCTCCGCCGCATCGCGCAGCCGCTGGCTCGGCGGGTGAATCAGGCGGTTGGTGAGCGTGGCCGAGAGGAACTCGAGCACCTCGTCGTTGCTGCGGCCCGTCGCCAGCATCCGCCGCGCCTGCTCCAATGTGTGCTGGCGCACGTGCTCGGCCTCGTCACGCAGGCGGCGGATCGTCGGCGCCGCGCCGCGCGTACGCAGCTGCAGTTCGAAGCGGTCGACCTCCGCGGCGATCATCTTGTCGGCCTCGCGCGCCGCCTGGCGGCGGTTCTCCATGTTCTCGTTCACGACGGACTGCAGGTCGTCCACCGTGAAGAGGTACACGTCCTCGAGTTCGGCGACTTCGGGCTCGATGTCGCGCGGCACCGCGATGTCCACCATGAAGATGGGTCGGCGCTTGCGGGCGCGCAGCGCCTGTGCGGCCATGTCGCGCGTGATGATGGCGTTCGGGCTCGCCGTGGAGGCCACGACGATGTCGGCCTCGCGCAGGTGGGCCGGTATGTCGTCGAGGCCGATGGCGAAGCCCTGGAACTCGGCGGCGAGTTCACGTGCCCGGTCGATGCTGCGATTGGCGACGATCATGCGGCGCAGGCCATCGGCATGCAGGTGCCGCGCCGCCAGCGCAATGGTCTCGCCGGCGCCGACCATGAGGGCCGTACGGTTCTCGAAGCTGGCGAACACGGTCTTGGCCATCGCCACCGCGGCGGAGGCGACCGAGACGGCGTTGGCGCCGATCTGCGTCTCGGTGCGCACGCGCTTGGCGACCGAGAAGGCGGCCTGGAACAGCCGGTTCAGCACCGCCCCGGTCGTGCCGGCGTCCTGGGCGGCCCGATAGGCGTCCTTGAGCTGACCGAGGATCTGCGGCTCGCCGAGCACCATCGAATCGAGGCCCGACGCCACGGCGAACGCGTGCGACACAGCCTTCATGTCGTCGTGGTGGTACAGGCAGTGGTGGATGCTGGTGCCGAGCTGGTGGTAGCGCTGCAGCCAGTCGCCGAGTTCGGCTTCGCCAGACTCGGCGACGCAGTAGATCTCCGTGCGGTTGCATGTGGAGACGATCACCGCCTCCTGCACCGATGGCAGGCTCGCGAGCTCCCGCAGCGCGTCCGGGACACGCGCCGGCTCGAACACCACGCGCTCGCGCACGTCGACGGGCGCGGTGCGGTGGTTGATACCGACGACGACGAGGGACATCAAGTTACCGGGCGCGGAAAACCGCGAAATTCTGGTGGATGGGAGGGTGCAACACAAGCAGACTAGTAGTTCCGCTATATTGCGCCGGACCTGCGGATACCCCTGATGCACGCTCGATACCTGCCCGTGGTTGCGATTCTGGCGGCGCTTGCCGCCTGTGCGGGGCTGCCGGGCGGCCAGGGGGGCGCCGTGGAGGTGCAGAAAGCCCCCGAGGCATTGCTTGCCGACGGCGACGCGGCCCTCGAGCGCAACGAGCTGCCGGAAGCGGCCCGTGCGTACCGGCGCGCGGCCGAGGCTTCGGACGACGAGGCGGTCGCCGAGCAGGCTGCTCGCACCGCGTTCGACAATTTCCAGATGCGGGAGGCCGCGCTGGCGGCCGACCGCTGGCTCGCTCTCAACCCCACCAGCGAGGAGGCACACCGCTACGCCGGCGTCGCGGCGCTCGAGCTGCATCGACTCGATGTCGCCGAGGAGCATTTCGCACAGCTGCTGGCGAGCGCCTACCTCAGTCCCGCGGCCGGATTCCTGGCCTTGCTACCGGTCGTCGCCGAGCACGGCACCCCGCCGGACGTCACCGAGCTGTTCCGGCGCCTCGTCGCGCGGCACCCCGCGGTCGCAGAGGGCCACTACACACTCGGCAGCGCCGCGTTGGGCTCCGAGAATTTCGGCCTCGCCGTTGCCAGCGCCCGCCGTGCGACGGAGATTGCCAGGTACTGGGTGCCGGCCAAGATGCTGCTGGCGCGCGCGCTGATCGCCTCCGGAGAGGAGCAGGCCGGGCTCGAGACGGCTCGCGATCTCGTCATGGCGCCCGACGCCCACGTCGCGACGCACCTCGAATATGCGCTGATGCTCGCGGCGACCGGCCACGACGCCGAGGCCCGCGCCATGCTCACGCCTTATGCTTCCGGTGACACGGTGGTCCCGGGGGCGGTGCGCAGTCTCGGGGTGCTCGACCTCGAACAGGGCGATCTCGACGCTGCCAGCAAGCGCTTCGAGCAGCTGCTGTCCACCGGTTCGCAGTCATACGATGCCCTGTATTTCCTCGGGCGGATCGCCGACCGCCGCCAGGATGACGCGCGCGCAGTGCGCTACTATTCGCGCGTCGCCGGCGGCGACTTCGCGCTTGCTGCGCAGGGACGCGTCGCGCGTATCAAGGCCGATCAGAACGGCCTCGACGCCGGCCTGGCTCACCTCGAGGAATACGCCCGCGGCCATCCACAGCGCGGGCCGGATGTCGTTGCGGCGCGCGCGGGACTCGCCTCGGGCGTCGGTGACGCGGCCCGCGCCCTCGACATCCTCGATGCCGGACTCGCGCAGTATCCCGACTCGCTCGACCTGCGCATGGCGCGCGTGTTCGCCTACGAGCGTGGCGGCCGGGGCGACGCGGCAATCCGCGATCTGCGGCAGTTGCTGGGCGAGCGCCCCGGTGACGCGACGGTGCAGAACGCCCTTGGCTACACGCTGGCCGACCAGGACAGGAGCCTCGACGAAGCCGCTGCGCTGATCGATGCGGCGCTCGGGCAGATGCCCGACAGCGCAGCCGTGCTCGACAGCAAGGGCTGGGTGTTGTTCCGGCAGGGGCGGCCGCAGGAAGCGCTGCAATACCTGCAGCGGGCCCGCGAACTCGGCAATGACCCCGAGCTCGACCTGCACCTCGGCGAGGTGCAGTGGGCGCTCGGCGATCAGGCGGCGGCGCGTGCCACCTGGCAAACGGCACTGGAGAGCAACCCCGACGATCGGCGTCTCAAGGAGCGCCTCGAGCGCGCCAAGCCGTGAGCGCCAGAGCCTGTGCCTGCGTCGCGGCGCTCGTGCTGGCGGGGTGCGCCGCGCCGTCGCGCGCGCCGGAGGGTGGAGCGCCGCCGGATCCAGGTGCGCTGCGTCAGTGGACCGCGTCGGGCCGCATGGCGATTGCGGCCGGCAACGATGGCGGCAGCGGCTCGTTCGACTGGGAACAGGACGGGGCCACCACCCGGCTCGACCTGCGCGGTCCCCTCGGGGCAGGCGCTGTTCGACTGGTCATGACGCCCGACGCGCTGTCCCTGGCGGACGGCGTTGGCCGGGTGTTGGATGCGGAGGCTGCGCGTGCCGAGTTACAGGCGCGCCTCGGTGCCGACCTGCCGTGGAGTCATCTGCGCTACTGGATGCTGGGCCTGCCGGCGCCGGGCGAGGAGGCCGTGGTGCGGGATGGGGACGCCGCTCCGTGGCGGGTGATCGAGCAATCGGGGTGGCACCTTGCCTACGAGTCGTTCGTCACGGCAGAGGGTATCAACCTGCCGCAGCGGTTCTCGGCGGAGCGGACACCGGTCCGGGTGCGGGTAATTGTGGATGTCTGGTCGCCTTCCGGGCGGTCCCGCGCGACTCCGGGGATCGCCGAATGAGCGCTGCCGGCAAACACCTCGGCCGCCCCGAGCCTTGGCCGGCACCGGGCAAACTCAACCTGTTCCTGCATGTGGTGGGGCGCCGGCCGGACGGTTATCACCTGCTGCAAACTGCTTTCCAATTCATCGACTTATGCGATGAACTTCGATTTTGGGCGAGGCCGCCGGGAGTGGTCGAGCGCCTCTCCGACCTGCCCGGAGTGCCGGCCGAAGCCGATCTTTGCGTGCGCGCGGCCCGGTTGCTGGCCGCAGGCGCCGGCGACGTACCAGGTGTCGCGATCGAGGTCAGAAAGCAGCTCCCGATGCAGGGCGGTGTGGGCGGCGGCAGTTCGGACGCCGCCACGGTGCTCGTCGCGCTCAATGAACTCTGGGGATTGCGCCGGTCGGCCGCAGACCTCGCGGCGCTGGGTTTGTCGCTGGGAGCGGACGTGCCCGTCTTCGTGCACGGCACGGCGGCTTGGGCGGAGGGCGTCGGTGAACGCCTGACCCCCCTGGACCTGCCGGAACCCATCTTCCTGTTGGTCCGGCCCGACGCCACGGTCAGCACCGCCGAGATCTTCAAAGCCCCTGAATTGACAAGGGATTCCCCCGCTATCACAATTCCCGGTTTCCTGCTGACCGGTGGGCGGAACGACTGTGAACCGGTCGTGAGGCGGCGCTTTCCCGCGGTGGCGGCAGCGCTCGACTGGCTCGGGCAATTCGCCCCGGCGCGGCTCACCGGCACGGGTTCGTGCGTGTTTGCCGCGATGCCGGACGAACCGCGGGCGCGTGATGCGCTCGGTCGCCTGCCGCGTCGCTGGACGGGATACGTGGTGCGGGGCCTCAACAGCTCGCCGCTGCTGGCAAGGCGGCGGCTCGAGCAGCAGGGATCGGGGTCCGGCCGCTGACGAGTTCGCTGGGGTGTCGCCAAGCGGTAAGGCAGCGGGTTTTGATCCCGCCATTCGGAGGTTCGAATCCTTCCACCCC
>Ga0079037_100001220_pt1 | contig 13107 bp, 15 predicted proteins | sample Mud3Dept4metaG_FD_71479 | JGI IMG/M metagenome (GOLD analysis project Ga0079037, IMG submission 71479) | Freshwater wetland microbial communities from Ohio, USA, analyzing the effect of biotic and abiotic controls - Mud 3 Core 4 Depth 4 metaG | ecosystem: Environmental > Aquatic > Freshwater >... | reverse complement strand
GAAGAGTGTGAGAAAAGAGGCGTCACCGTGCCCGCATTTCCGCCGGAGTTCAGAAAGAGTTAGACAACCGGTACCACCATGGCTCTACTTGCAGGCCTCAAGCGGGTCGTTCACCAACTCTCGCGCTGGTTTTGCATCGCAGGCATGTGGTTAGTCCTGCCACTCATGTTCCTTACCGTTGCGGATGTGATCAGCAGAGACTTCTTCAACAAGCCGATCCCCGGTGTGTTCGAGCTATCCGAGTATATGCTCTGCGTAATCATCCTCTTGGGCGCCGCGTATACGCAGCAGGTAAAGGGTCATGTCTCGGTAGACTTCCTGACGTCACGATTCCCCCTGAAGGCCCGGAGAACCATAGAAGTGCTGACAACGCTTCTCTGCCTGTTCATGGTGACGTTAGTCGTGTGGCAAGGGTTTGTTGTCGGCCTTGAGGAGACCGGCGTCTCTGACATGTTGAGGATACCCAAGGCACCCTTCATGATCCTCGTTGGTGCGGGAGGGATGTTGCTCTGGCTGGAGCTCTTGATCGGCTTGATTGAGTCGATTGCGCGCACCTCGGGGAGGTAAGCTTGGAACCGGTGTCGGTGGGGCTATGGGGTTGTGTTCTGCTGGTTCTGCTGCTCTTCCTCGGCATGCCCATCACATTTGCCATGATGCTGGTCGGATTTTTGGGCATATCGACGCTCGCGTCCGTTCAGGCTGCCCTTCCCATTCTCGCAACCACCATTTACGGCACGGTGAGCTACTACGCGTTTACCATCATCCCGTTATTTATTTTGATGGGCGGGTTGGCTGAGAATGCCGGCATCACGCGGGAGCTGTACGACAGCTTTGACAAGTGGTTCAGGAGACTCCCCGGGGGATTGGGCATAGCAACCATCGTTGCAATAGCCGGATTTTCGGCCATCAGCGGCTCGTCCGTGGCCACTTCGGCTACTTTTGCAAAGACGGTAATCCCGGAGATGCGCAGGTATAAGTACCACCCTACGTTTGCCGCTGGCATCGTGGCCGCAGGCGCAACCATCGACTTCCTGATTCCTCCCAGCCTTGGGTTCGTTGTGTACGGAATGCTTACTGAAGCGTCTATCGGTAAGCTCCTCGTCGCCGGCATACTTCCGGGGCTTCTGCTTTCGGCGCTCTTCGTGGTTATCATCGTCACGTGGGTGAAGATGAGACCGTCCGTAGCTCCAATGGCGTCGGGGACGGTAACATGGAAAGAACGGATTGCTGCACTGAAGGGGGTGTGGGAAACACTGGTAGTCTTTCTCATCACCATCGGCGGTTTGTATCTGGGTTTCATCAATCCCACAGAAGCGGGCGCCATCGGCGCCATGGCGCTGCTGCTGATATGCTTGCTGAAACGGACCCTCACGCGGAAGGGGTTACTCGACTGCCTGTTTGAAACCATCAGGGTCTCGGTGATGGTGCTCTTCTTAGTTGCAGGCGCCAACTTCTTCAGTTACTTTCTTGCCCTCTCCACCCTTCCCGCCTCAGTATCGGGCTGGATAACAGCGCTGGGCGTTTCCAAATATCTCGTCCTGGCGATCGTTGTCCTCATATACCTTCTGCTTGGATGCTTCCTCGACGCTGTCTCAATGATGGTGCTGACAATGCCCGTCATTTTTCCGCTTACGAACAGCCTCGGCTTTGACCCCATCTGGTTCGGGGTAATATGTGTGCTCATGATGAATGCCGGGCTGATCACGCCGCCGGTGGGGCTTAACGTTTACACCATAGCAGGTATTGTCAGAGATGTCCCCATGCGAGATGTATTCAAAGGAGCCACGCCGTTTCTACTCGCCATCATTGCAACGTGCCTTGTCCTCACCCTCTTTCCCCAGATAGCCACCTTCCTGCCGGCGCGGATGGGAAAGTAGAGACGGTGAACGGTAATCAGTAATCAGTGATCGGTGAAGAGCGAAGGCGACCGGAGACGGGAGGCCGGTGACCAGAGAACCGTAAACGGTAATAAGAACTTGTTCCGTGTTCCGAGTTGCGCGTTGCGAGTTAAGAAAAACTTCTTTAAACTTGTAACTCGTAACGTTTCCTTTTTACCCGTAACTCGCAACAAGTAGTCGGCCGTCGGCGGTCTGCGGTCAAACCAGAGAAACCAGAGAAACCTGCGTCAGCGATATGCCAGAAAAACAATCGAAAACAAAGAGAAGAGGATAAGAAAGTACATCACGCCGAGGCCTATGGCGTGCCGGTGTCTGTTCGCATCATACGGGACAATCCCACCTTCCTTACCGAGGATGATCCGGTTGGCGGCCTGAATCGGATTCTGCGCTTGATGGGTTGTCCAGCGGACCAGCCGCGTCACCGATTCCTGCAGTACTAATCTTGCGCCGGCAACGCCAGTGCATGCGTCCAGAAAGAGAGCAGCGCCTTTCCGGTAGAACCAATCGGTATCAAGGCTGATTTTCGGCTGAGACCCCAGCCGGCTGCGCAGGAAGTAGAAGGCCAACGCAGTAAAGATGAGAAGCTGAAGAGTAATGAGCACGGTGTATGTGGCGAACGGGTTATACTTCACGGGATAGGGCAGGATATCGTAAAGCACCTTGGGGTATATGCCGGTCAGGAAACATGCGAACGCGGTCATCCCCATGGCGATGAGCATGTTGAGCGGCGGCTCAGCTTTCTTGAGTGTTGCCGGCGCGTTCTCGCCTGGTTTTGCTCCGAACCAGGTACCGTATGGGAGTTTCAGCGTGGTGCTCAGGAATGTTCCTATGGAGGCCAGGTGCAGGAGTAGATAAATCACTGGCCGGTGAAGCTCCCCGGCGGCGATAGCGATCATCGGTTTACTGGTGAACCCGTTGAGTAGCGGTGCGCCGGATATTGCAAATCCGCCGATCAGGTAAAAGGTCAAACAGATGGGCATATACTTGTAGAGCTGATGACCATACAGCTCTGTCATCTTCCGCCTTCCCGTGACTTCGAGCACAGCCCCGGCTCCCATGAAGAGCAGGGCCTTATAGAGTATGTGGCAGAAAGCATGCGCTGCGGATCCGTTCATGGAGAGTTCGGTGCCCAGGCCGACTCCGCACACCATGTATCCCACCTGGCTCACAATGTGATACGCCAGGAGCCTCCGGATGTCGTTCTCAATGATGGCGTACACGACCCCGTAGACTGTCATAATCGCGCCCATGTAAACGAGGATCTCAACCCCGGGAAACGCTCTCAGCAGCACATAGATGGCGCTTTTTGTGGTAAAGGCGGTGAGGAATACTGCGCCGGTCACTGTTGCTTCCGGGTAGGCGTCGGGTAACCAGGGGTGAAACGGGGGCACGGCCGCGTTGATGAGAATCCCAAACAACATGAGGTAAGAACCGAGTCCGCCGAATTCCATTCTTGTGAACACCGTGGTTCCTGTTTCGCCGGCGTACATGATGATTCCGGCCAGAAGCGCTGCCCCGCCGAAAAGATGCACAATCAGATAGCGGAAACCGGCCTTCAATGATGCATCGCTTCGCTGACACCAGATCACGAATGCGGATGACAGTGCCATGATTTCCCAGAAGAGAAAAAGTGAGAGGAGGTCGCCTGCGAACGTCACGCCCAGGGCGGCGCCCGCATGGAAGAGTGTTGCCACGTGCTGCAAGGTGTCTCTCACGTGAAGTGCGTAGATCATCCCCAGAAAGGTCACGAGCACGAACACGTAACCGAAACAGAGGCTGAGCTTGTCGACCCTTCCGAAAACGAATTTATAGCCGATGAAGTCGTAAACCCAGTGCTCTCCCGCCCCTACGGCATAAAGACTCACGAACGCCGCAACAGGCACACAAAGCAGGAACACCTGTTTCAGGGACCTTTGCCTGAGCAGAGGCAGAACGAGAGCCCCTACAAAGAAAATCAATCCGGGATGAATTGCGCTACTCATAGTAGTTCTCGTCTCGCTGCACCAGCAGTTTGCCAAACCACTTCGAGAAGAAAATGAGCACGATGCACCCAAAAAAACCGAAGAGCACTTCGAAAACGGGAAGTCTTTCCCAGAAGAAATGAATCTCCCCGGTAGGGGTGAAAAAGCTTAAGATGAAGATGAAAGCTGCAATATACTTCGGATCCTTGAGCACCTGCATCTAGCTGCCTCCTGACACAGTTTGCACTATAAGGTTAGCCAGACTCACAAATCGAAAAATCAAGTCGGGAAATATGCCGAGAAGGATCGAGGCGGCTGCGCAGGCAATGACCGGTAGCGTCATTGACAGCGGTGCCTCATCGATGCGAATGGTTTTCCCCCCAAAATAAGCGGCATAGACGATGGGGAAGAAGTAGACCGCATCCAGGAATGCGCTGGCCAGGAATACGAAAAGAAAGATAAGCTCTCCCGCCTTGAAAGCTCCTCCGCAGAGGTACCACTTGCTGATAAAGCCTGATATGGGTGGAATGCCCACGAGGCCTGATGCACCAATGGTAAACGCCGCCATGGTAAACGGCATCTGCCTGCCGATGCCCGACATCTCGCTGATCAGTTCCTTCCGGGTCTTCACGTAGATCGCGCCGGCGCACATGAAGAGCGTTATCTTCAGGAAGCCGTGGAAGGGTAGGTGGAGAAAAGCACCTTTCAATGCCGGTGGACTGAGAAGGGCGGCGCCAAGAATGATTACCGAGAGGTTGTTGATGGTGGAGAACGCGAGTCTCCGTTTGAGATTGTCCTGGGTTATGGCTATCAGATTGGCGAGAATAACCGTGACCGCGAGGATGCAGGCGAGTATGAACCAGACGTCCGGGCTGGAAAAAGCATTTGGCCCGAAGATATAGAGGATGACCCTGATACAGCAGAATACACCTGCCTTCACCACGGCAACCGCGTGCAGGAGGGCACTCACCGGTGTCGGCGCGATCATGGCTGAGGGGAGCCACTCGTGTAGGGGCATGATAGCCGCTTTTGCCCCGAAGCCGATCATGAAGAGTGCCAGGATAAACTGCAGCTCTCCCTGGGAGCCTTTGCCCACAAGGGTTCCATGCGGGGAGAAGTCGAGCGTACCCGCGAGATTGAAGCTCAGGGCCATGGCAAGGAGGACGAGCACAGCGCCTCCGAGAAGATAGACGAGATATTTCCTGCCTGCCCGTATAGCCTCCGGCGTCTCCTTGTGGGCCACGAGTGGAAACGTGGATATGGTCAGGATCTCGTAGAACATATAAAGGGTGATCAGGTTCCCGGAAAGCGCCACGCCCACGGCGCCGAAAAGGGCCAGCGCGAAACAGAAGTAGAACCTGGTTTGCGCGTGTTCCTTGAGGCTTCGCATGTAGCCGATGGAGTAGACCGAGACAACGATCCACAGGGACGAGGCCAGAAGCGCAAAGATCATGCCGAAGGCATCCACCCTGAACTGGAGGGCCATCCCCCTGTATATCTCCGTGACTGTATATTCAACGACGTTGCCCTTGAGGACCGGCGCAACCATGGAATAGACAAATCCAAACTGTGCGACCGCCGCCAGGATGCTCCAGGACTCCCGGAGGTTGGGCCGTCTTCTTCCTGTCAGAAGGATGAGACAGGCACCGATGAGCGGTGCGAGAACGGCGGCAAAGGGAGCGAACGAGTGGACTGGTTCCATCAGTGAATTCTCATCGTCTGGGGAATGGCATGCTCAATGACGTCGCCAATGATGTTGTTGCTGAAGAGGCCAAGAAAAATGAGCAGAAGCGCAAGCACTACCATGGGTCCGAGTTCGGTGAGGGGAATCCTGTCGATAAGCGGGCGTTTGCGCCCGTGAGGCTCGGCATGGCCGCTTTCGTCGCGCAGTTCAAAGTAGGCCTTCTCCAACACCCGGAAAAAGAGTACCGCATTAAGGAGACTTCCCGCCAAAAGGACCCCCAGGTAGACCCATTGTCCCGCGTGGATGGTGCCGAGCACCAGGTACCACTTACTGAAGAATCCGCAGAAAGGTGGTACCCCTACCACGGAGAGCGCGCCCGCGACAAAGACTGCAAGGGTAACGGGCATGGTGCGGTGCAACCCGCGAAATAGCTCGATGTTCCGTGAGCCCCTGTACGCGGTGATGCTTCCAGCAACGGTAAAAAGGCATGCCATCATAAAAATGTCGTTGACCGTGTGAAGAATGGCTCCTATCAATCCAACCCGGTTTGCGCAGGCCACGCCGACAACGATGTAGCCTATCTCTGCCACAATGAGGTAGCAGAGCATACGTTTCAGGTCGGTCTGCGCGAGCGCCATGATACTGGCAAAGATGATGCCGATGGTGGCGACGCCACCCAGGACCTTGAGGACCGGAAACATCTGGCTTGAGAAGGATGGATCGAACACGGTGAAGAGGAAGCGCAGGAGCACGTAGACCCCGACCTTCGTGAATAACGGTGCTAGCAGCGCACTCACTGCCGAAGGGGCGAGGGTATAAGAATCGGGCAGCCACGTGTGCACAGGGAAGAGGGCCATCTTGATGGCGATGCCCACCATGATAAAGGCAAAACCCACAAGAAGGACTCGCGATTCATATAGGGGCACCAGGAGCTGGCGCAAGTCGGCCATGTTGAGCGAGCCCGTGAGGATGTACAGGTATCCGATTCCCAGCAGGTAGGCGCAGGCGCCTATCGTACCGAATATCATATATCGGAACGCGGCAAACGGCGCGCCACCCTCACCCATGCCGATGATGGCGTATGCCGAGAAAGAAGCGATTTCTAACAGCACATACAGGTTGAATACATCCCCCGTAATTGTCATGCCGAATAAGCCCGTCACCTGCAAGAGCAGCAATGTGTAAAACGGTCCGTGCTTGGAAGCGGGAATTTCCTTTGCAGTGACCGACCGTGAATGGATTGCAACGAGCAGGGAGACGACCGCGATAGATAGAAGGACCAGTGCGTTCAGGTGGTCCACGGCGTATTCGATACCCCAGGGCGGGTCCCACGCACCAAGGTAGTAACGCACAGTGCCGCCTTTAGTAAGAACGCTCTGCAGGATGCCTATAGCGAATCCGAGGCACGCAAGTAAGGTGAGAATCACGATGGGCAGGCAGAGGCTCCGTCTCACCAGGCCCACGGCAAAAACTACGAATGAGAGCAGCAGTGGAACGACTACGATGAGGGCTGGAAAATGTTCGGTGTTCACTTGCGGAGCGCCTTGATGATCCGGTCCTCTTCCAGGGTCCGAAATCGTCGGTAGATAATAATGAGTAAGGTAAGGGCGATACCCGTGGTTGCGACGCCCACCACGATAGCCGTCAGCATGAGCACATGAGGCAAGGGATTGATGTAATCGATTGCCCGAACCGTGGCACTGGGATTCGTCGTCGCGATGATAGGGATCGTCCCGCCTTTTTTAGCGCCTATGGAGATGTAGAAAAGGATAATTGCCCACTGGAAGATGTTCATGCCGATCAGTTTCTTCATCAGGTTGTTCTTGGCCATCATGCCGTAAAGCCCGACGATGATCAGCACGACGTAGACCCAGTAGTTGAACTGACCCATCACGAATTCACTCACGATTGCCTCATGGCCTCGGCCCCAGGACGTCTTCGTGTTGCCCTCGCGTCACCAGGTCGAGGAAGATGGAGACCATGACCGCCATGACGGTAATCTGCACACCCAGCTCTATCATGGCCATACCATAGTATCGAGCCATAAACGTATCGACAGGTAAAATCCTGCTCAGTTTCCCGTAATCCAGGAAATTGCCTGCTGCAACGAGGCACAGGAAGCCCGTTCCCGTGTAAATGAAGACCCCGACGGCGCAAAAGAGGGTGTTCAGTTTCTCCTTGAGACGTTTCTTGGACTCATTGAGGTCGAAAGCAACCGCAAGAAGTATAAAGCTCGCCGCCACGATGCAGCCTCCCTGGAATCCTCCGCCCGGACTCGAGTGGCCGTGCACGTAAACATAGAGACCGTAAAGCTGCATGAAAGGTATCATGATGCGGGACCCAAACTTGATGATGATATCGTCCAGATCATTTACCATCGGAGGATCTCCTCAGAAGCATCATCACGGCAATACCCGCCGTGAATATCACGCTCGTTTCGAACATGGTGTCATATCCTCTGTAGTCAGCGAGGACGGATGTCACCGCGTTCGGCACCCTGGTCTCCGCCACGGTCTTTTCGATGTACCGAGGCGAGACGTGCACGCTGGCCGGCTGGTTAGGATCAGACCAGCGGGGAAACCGGGACGCACTATAGAGCAACAAGAAGCCCGCTATGATACAGACAACAACTGCTGCGATCCTGTTCAATCTCTTGTTCTCCTTGTCGTATTGTATATGGCGGCGATGAAGAAGGCGGTGCTCACACCGGCGCCAACCGCCGCCTCCGTGAACGCCACGTCGACAGCCCCCATTTCAGTCCAGAGGAGACACATGAAGAAGCTGAAAGCACTGAGAAGCATGACAGCGCTCAAAAGGTCTTTCACCCAGAGCGCGCCCACCGCAGTGATGACTGAAAATATCAGAAAGAGGAAATTGAGCTCCCAGATCATTCGGTCTTGTTACCTCCCTTCTCCATGAGACGCCTTCCATCCTTCGTCCAGGGCCGGACACCCGACTCGAACGCAGATCGCAGTAAGGCATGTGTCGCCGTCGGACTTGCCACGAACCAGAAGACGGCAATAGACGCAATCTTCACGCTCTGCACGAGCCCGAGCCAGGTGCAGTCGACGACGATGTTGTACAGAGCGAGCCCCGCAACACAGAGCAGCAACCCCAGCGTGTCTCCTTTGCCCGTCGCATGCATTCTCGAGTACAGGTCCGGAAACCGCAGGAAGCCCACGGTCCCGGAAAGAAAGAAGAAAAAGCCGGCAGCGAGAAAGAACCCAGTGATGATCGCTATGACCATGCTCACCGTGCCCCTTTTTGGACGAAGAATTTTGACACAATGATCGTCCCTATGAAGTTGAGTATTGAATAGGCGAGGGCAAGGTCTACGAACATGTCGATGCGGCCGTAAATAAACCCTATGAGGCAGATGAGTATCGCGGTCTTTGTGCCTACAAAGCCCGCTCCTATTATTCTGTCAAAGACCGTTGGGCCGAAGACGGCGCGGTAGAGGCAGAGAAAGATGAGAAGGCTTATGCCGATTGATACGATCAGAAAAAGTTGACTCACTTATGGCTCCCCGAAAATGCGGCCAACCCGTGTCTCCATGTCACCCGGGAGCGACTCTGCCACGCCCTCGTCGATGGCATGGACGTAAAAATAACCATCCTCGATCAATACGGTGATCGTGCCCGGTGTCAGGGTGATGGAATTGGCAAAGGTGACAACTGAAATCTCCTTCTTGAGGAAGGTGGGAAACTTCACGATGTGCGGACGGATCTTCTGAGACATCTTGGGGCTGAACGCGAGCTTCACCACGTAAATATTGGCGAGATATATCTGGTAGAAAAGCCAGGGCAGGTACTTGATGAACCTGCCGGCTTCCGCCAGCTTGTGTTTGGATCGTATATCATGAAAGAGGAGATCATGCGACATGTACGCGACGAGCGCGCACGCTACGATCCCGAGCCCGAAATGCCAGGCATCGAAAAGCCCGGACATGAACGTCCAGAAGGCCAAAAATATGATAAAGGTGACAAGGAAACTCACGATTGTGAAAATTCCTCCAAACAATGGGTCGAATGCGGTTTTACCATCCCATTCATTGACGTGTCAAGTGAAAATAGGTCCTGCAGGGCCGACCAGGAAAAATTGTGCCACCTTGGTAGAGTATATGCTATACTCTCCCAAGGCTTGACGTCGTCTGTTCAGTGCCCCCGTAGCTCAGAGAATAGAGCGACGGATGCTTAATCCGCGGGCCACATGTTCGAGTTCTGCCGGTGGGCGATGGGGCATGCGAAAAGGGTCTAGGATAGTCCCCAGAAGGAGTAGCGCCTGAGATAGAGTCGCTTCGCCAACGTTGGTGGCTGTCATCCCGCCAGCCCTGAGTGGATATGAATGTAATCTGGCGGGGCTGGTAAGATCTGCAACTACAGTTGAATTCTCGTGGGAGGCGGATACCCCGCTCCTGTCGTTTAAAGATTCCAGTCTGATTTCCGGGGGGGCCATGGAATTCACTCAAATAGCAGCAAGCGTCATCTTTCTAGCCAGCATTATTCTTGTCATCACGGGATGGATCGACAGTGTGATCGCAGCTCTGGGCGGCATCCTGCTCATGGTCTTTTTCGGGATCATGACTGATGTGCAGGCATTCCAGATTGTCGACTGGAATGTCATAGCGATCCTCTTGAGTATCTGGATTATTTCGGGATACTTCGGCAAGTCGGGCGTGCCCGATTTCCTGGCTGCAATCATGCTCAAGCTGTCCAGGGGGAACGTTGCGGCCTTCGTGACCTTCATTGGTATGCTTGCCGGTTTTGTGTCGATGCTGATTGATAACGTGGTTGTGGTTCTCATGTTCGCGCCCGTAGTATTTCACGCATGCCGCAGGTTCAAGTTTCCCGCGTTCGGTCCTGTACTCTTTGTGGGTCTGTGTGCCAACTTCATGGGCACCGCCATGTTGTTGGGCGATCTCCCCCCGCAGATGCTGCACAGCGTCTCAGGCATAGAGTTCAGCGGCTTCATCTGGTTTCTCGGGCGTCCTTCATCATTTTTCATTCTGGGTATTTCCTACATCGTTACGTGTGCCTTTTTTTACTGGAAGTTCTCCAAGTCTTATAAGGGCCTGACCATGGATATTGCCTCCATGACTGAACGTCCGCTCGACCACGTCAAGGATAAGCCCTTCGCTACCATCACCTGTGCCATCTTTACCCTGACGATTGTTGCTATGGCATTCAGGCCGGTCTTCGGCTACTATCTCGGGTTCATTGCGATGTGGGGGGCCATAGCTATCATTGTGGTCTTCGAGGTCTTCAAAGAGCGGTTTACCATTGACATTCCAAACGTTGAGCAGGTGCTCTCCGAACTCGACTGGAGGGCTATCTTTTTTTACGTTTCTCTGTTTGCTCTCGTTGGCGGCCTGGAACATGCAGGCGTGATCAAGCTAGTATCTAACTGGATCACGCCAATGATCCAGGAAAGCCTGGTGGCCGGGAGCACGGTCCTCTATTGGGTGACCGCCCCTATTGTTGGGATTGTTGAGCACGATGCCTATATCTTGACCATGCTTTATGTTATTCGAGATCTCGGCAAAGATCAGGCGATCAATCCCTGGCCGCTGTACTGGATGCTCCTCTGGGCCGGCACCCTGGGAAGCAACTTGACGGTTGCGGGCGCTCCGGCGCTCTTTGTTGCGAAGAACCTCGGAGAGAAGGAAGATCAGCGTACGGTAAAGTTGTCGGAATTTTTCGGCATCACGGTACCCTATGTTATTATATCGCTGATCTTCGCGTACATTCCGGCCATGTTAGTGTGGGTACTGCCGTTCCAGAAGTAGCGCTTGAGAGCGTTGCCCTGCTGGCCGGAAATGTAAGGGTGTACTAATCACCACGACGAGTTAATCGACGAGCTGCTTTCAATAGAACAAGGACGGGGGTACAAAAGGGGATACCATGGCGATTCTAACCGTATCAAGACAGTACAAGAGTGGGGGTAAGACGCTCGGACAAGCCGTCGCGAAAGAGATGAGCTATGCGTATGTGGACAGGAAGACTATTCTCGATGATATGCGCCAAGCGGGGGAACGCTGGGAAGAACAGGCGAAGGAGTATGACGAAAACTATCCCACCGTGTGGCAAAGATACAAGTGGGCCTTCAGGGGTTTTGTGGCGCTCAACCAGTACCACTTCCTGGAGCATGCGCTTACGGACAATGTGGTGATTATGGGGCGCGGAGGCAATTTTCTGCTCAAGGGGATACCGTACGCCCTGAGAGTCCGTACGACAGCCCCGACTGAGAAAAGGATAGAAAGGGTGATGGAAGAGGTAGGGGCCAACAGGGAGCACGCGAAATGGCTGATTGAAAAGGCAGACAGCGAGATGGCGGGTGCGGTCTATCTCATATATGGAAGGCGGTGGGACGACCCGGCCGAATATGACATGGTTTTTGACACGAGTCTTCACCCCATGGAAGGCATCCTTGGGCGGGTGAAGTCAGCTCTTTTAGAACGGGATGCCCGCAGGACTGAGAAAGCAAAGGTAGCGCTTCAATTGAGAATGCTCGCTGCAAAGGTCAAGGCTGGTATCGCCACGGACCCGAATCTGCTGATTTCTGTTCTTGATGTAACGCCCAAGGAGGAGGGCCTTCCGGAATATGGTATCATCGTAAAAGGCGTTGTCCATAATCAGGATGACATTCATAGAATAAAAGAGGCTGCCAAGAATATCGCAGGCGATCTTCCGCTAGAGTTCGAGTTACAATACAGGTGGTACGGTCGTATGGGGCCTCACGAGTTCAAGTAGGGCTGCCCCTGCTTCGCAGAACCGGATATATTTCTCGGTAAGGCGCGCCATAGGAAGAGTCATTTTTCGTCACCGTTCTGTGCTATAATGCGCCTAGCCCAGTGCCCCCGTAGTGGGAGGTGGATAGAGCGACGGATGATCCCCCTGACCCCGGTGGCACCAATTGCTGTTTGAAACGAGAGTAACGTTTGCTTCCCAGTGCCCCCGTAGCTCAGGTGGATAGAGCGACGGATGATCCCCCTGACCCCGGTGGCACGAATTGCTGTTTGAAACGAGAGTAACGTTTGCTTCCCAGTGCCCCCGTAGCTCAGGTGGATAGAGCGACGGATTCCTAATCCGCAGGCCGCATGTTCGAGTCATGCCGGGGGCACTAAAATAAAGCCTCTGCATGAGATAGCAAAAAAAGCGGTCACTACAAAGTCACTACATTTAAGGGGGCAGGTCAGCGGGCGAAGAGTTGCCGGCGCGGGTCATGGTGTGGGTGCCTCCAAGTATTCGACATGTTCGAGTCGCGGCGGGCGCATTTGGATCAAGCCTCTGCACGAGATGGCCCAAAATCTAGTTGACTACAAGTTGCCTACATTTTCGCAGCTACGTTAGTTCGCGCCGGGGGCACTCGCGTTGCTCTTCCCGTTGGAGAAGGGCTCCATGTAACACCTACTACTCCAATATTTGCTCAAGTGTGGAGAGGGTACAGATTGCCACCCGAAAGCGATAACGCTCGAATTGAGCCACCGAGGTACGAGGTCATCTCCAATAAGTTCTTGGGTAATCACGAGGGTCTCGCACTCATCACATTTCAACATTTCAAGAGC
>Ga0079037_100001219_pt1 | contig 13112 bp, 9 predicted proteins | sample Mud3Dept4metaG_FD_71479 | JGI IMG/M metagenome (GOLD analysis project Ga0079037, IMG submission 71479) | Freshwater wetland microbial communities from Ohio, USA, analyzing the effect of biotic and abiotic controls - Mud 3 Core 4 Depth 4 metaG | ecosystem: Environmental > Aquatic > Freshwater >... | reverse complement strand
GCTCCTGCGTGCACAGTACCTCGGCGCCCCGCTCGGCGGCGTGCTCGAGCAGGCGCAGCTGGCGTTTCCGATTGCGGTCCGGATCCGCCACGCAGGCCATCTGCGTGAGGCCCACGTGGAGGATCGAGTCGCGGCGGCGGGGTCGTCGGGTCGGCATGGCGTGATTCGGGGACGATCCTACACCCGAGCCACGCCGAGCGGCCCGCCGGGGCTGCCACGCGCCGTGCGTCGGCACCGGGGTCGGGGTGTGCTAATTTCTCACGCGCACGCCTGCGCGTGCGCCACGCGTCATGTCGCTCACGCCGCTCCACCGCGTCCGGAACATCGGCATCGTCGCCCACATCGACGCCGGCAAGACCACGACGACCGAGCGCTTCCTGTACTACGCCGGCCTCACCCACAAGATCGGCGAGGTTCACGAGGGCAACACGGTCATGGACTTCCGCGACGACGAGCGGGAGCGCGGGATCACGATCTCGGCGGCGGCCACGACGTTCCTGTGGAACGAGCACCAGGTGAACTTGATCGACACGCCCGGGCACATCGACTTCACGGCCGAGGTCGAACGCAGCCTGCGCGTGCTCGACGGCGCCGTGGTGGTGTTCTCTGGCGTGGAGGGCGTGGAGCCCCAGAGCGAGACCGTGTGGCACCAGGCCGATCGATACGGGATCCCGCGGCTGGCGTTCATCAACAAGCTCGATCGGGTGGGGGCGGATCACGAGCGGGTGCTCGGCGAAATCCAGCGGCGACTCGGCGCGCGGGCCGCCTTCCTCAACGTGCCGCACGGCCTCGAGGCCGCGCTCGACGGGGTGATCGACCTCGTCGAGTTGCGGCACCTCGTGTTCGATCCCGACACGCGCGGGCGAGAGCTCGAGGCGCGCGAGGTGCCGCCGGCCGTCCTCCCGGCCGCCACGGCCGCCCGCGACCGCCTCGTCGAGACCGTGGGCGACTGCGTGGAATGGCTCGGCGATCTCTACCTCGCGGGCACGCCTGTCGGGGCCGCCGATCTGCGGCGCGCGATCCGCGAGGCCACCGTCGCACGGGGCTTCGTCCCGGTGCTGTGCGGCGCCGCGCTGCGCGACCTGGGCATCCGCCCGGTGCTCGACGCCGTGTGCAGCTACCTGCCGGCTCCCTCGGACCGGCCGCCCGCGATCGGCCACGACCCGCAGCACGGGGCGGAGCTGCGCCGTGCCCCGACACGCGAGGCGCGGTTTTCCGCCCTCGTGTTCAAGGTGGTGGCGCAGCCGAGCGCCGACGTCTTCTGGCTGCGCGTGTACTCGGGCGGCCTCGGAACCGACGAGCGGTGCCTGCACGTGCGCTCCGGCACCCGCCTGCGCTTGCGGCGGCTGCTCCGAATTCATGCGGACCGCACCGAGCCTGTGAACCGTGCCGATTGCGGCGACATCGTCGCGGTGGTGGGGCTGAAGAACGTGGTGACGGGCGATACGTTGTGCGATCCCGACGCGCCCATCACGTACGAGCCGATCCGGTTCCCCGAAACGGTGGTAGCCGTTGCCGTGGAGGCGCAGACCTCGGCCGATCGTGAGCGACTGCTCGACGTGGTGGCCCGGCTCGCGCGCGAGGATCCGACGTTCACCTTCCACACCGACGGCGACACGGGTCAGCTGATCCTCGCCGGCATGGGCGAACTGCACCTCGAGGTGCTGCGCAACCGCATGCAGCGGGAGTTCGCGGTGACGGCCCGCTTCGGGCGCCCGCGCGTGTCGTATCGCGAGACGATCTCCACGTCCGCCTCCGGCCTCGGGGAGTTCGATCGGAAGATCGGCGACGTGCAGGTGACCGCGCGCGCGCGGGTGCACGTGGCCCCGCGGCCGCGGGCGCCCGGCACCCGCGGCCTGCCGCCGCTCGACGTGACGCTCGATGGAACGGCGGCGCAGCTGCCGCCGCCGTTGCAGGCGGCCGTGCGCGCCGCGCTCACCGACGCCAGCACTGCCGGCGGGCCGCACGGCTACCCGGTGGTGGACGTCACCGCGCGGGTCGAGCACGTTGAGGTCGGCACGGCACCAGACCCCCAGGCGGCGATCCTCGCGGCACTCACCGTCGCCTGGCGGCACGCGTTGCAGAACGCCGGCGCCGTGCTGCTCGAACCCGTGATGCGGCTCGACGTGCGCGTGCCACCCGACGGCCTTGGCGCCGTGATGCGCGACCTCGGCGCCCGGCGCGCCGAGGTGCACGAAACGGAGCTGGCCGGGCCCTCCAATCTGGTGCGGGCCTTTGCCCCGCTCGCCGAGCTGTTCGGCTACTCGACCGACCTGCGGTCGCTCACGCAGGGCCGCGGCAGCTTCTCGATGGAGCCCTACGACTATCAGCCGGTGTCGGCCGAGATCGCCGCGCGGCAGGACGCCTTCCTATGACCGACGGCCGCGCCGCGCCCGCCCCGATCCCGGCACCAGCGCGGCGCCCTCGCCGCCGCGCGCTCCGCCTCGTCGCGTGGACGCTCGCGGGTCTGCTGGGAGTGGTGCTGATCGCGGCCGTCGGCGGTGCGGCCTGGGGCTGGCGCACGGTGCGTGGGAGCCTGCCGGCAGAATCCGGCCGGGTGAAGGTCGCGGAGCTCGGCGCCGAGGTCACCGTGACCCGCGATGCCGCCGGCGTGCCGACCATCACGGGCCGCACGCGGCGTGACGTCGCGCGCGCAACGGGCTTCGTCCACGCGCAGGAACGCTACTTCCAGATGGACTTGCAGCGGCGCCAGGCGGCCGGCGAGCTGGCCGCGCTCGTCGGGGCCGCCGCGCTGCCACTCGACCGCGCGTCGCGTATCCACCGCTTTCGGGCGCGAGCCGCACGCGTGGTCGACGCCGCATCGCCCGACGAACGCGCGCTGCTCGAGGCCTATGCCGCTGGTGTCAACGCCGGCCTCGCGGCACTGCGCACCGCCCCGGTCGAGTACGCGCTGATGCGCACCGCTCCCCAGCCGTGGCGGCTCGAGGACAGCGTGCTCGTGCAGCTATCGATGTTCATCGAGCTGCAGGACGGTCGCGGGCTCCAGGAGCGGCGGCTCGCCCTGATGGCCGATCGGCTCCCAGGCCCGCTCGTCGAGTTCCTCGTGTCGCCAGGCAGCGACTGGGACACCTCCATCGACGGCACGACGCTCGCGCCGCCCGCGATCCCCGGCCCCGAGATCGTGAACCTCCGCGCGCGCGTGCCCGCGGCGGCCGCCAAGGCGAGCCCAGCCCTCACGGGCTGGGCGACGACGGACACGACGAAGCGCTGGGCCACGACACCGGCGCTCGTGGCAGAGCGCTTCAGCGCTGTGCAGGTGCCACACTCCTCGGTCGCCAACGGCCTCGACGATCCGGATCTCCGGCCCGGCAGCAACAACTGGGTCGTGGCCGGCGCGCACACCGCGAGCCGGGCGGCACTGCTCGCGAGCGACATGCACCTCGGGCACTCGGTGCCGAACATCTGGTACCGCGCCGTCCTCGAGTGGGGCGACGGCGGTCCCGAGGGGGCCACGCGGCTGGTGGGCGTGACGCTGCCGGGCGTGCCAGCGCTCGTGGCCGGCAGCAACGGGCATGTCGCGTGGGGCTTCACCAACACGGAAGGAGACTGGTCGGATCTCGTGCTCGTGGAGCCCGATCCCGTTGACGCGTCGCGCTATCTCACGCCCGAGGGCCCACGCGCCTTCGTCGTCCACAACGAACGGCTGGCCGTCGCCCGCGGCGATGACGAGATCCTGCCCGTTCGCGAGACCGTCTGGGGACCCGTCGCGGGCGAGGCGCCCGGCGGCCGCGCACTGGCGCTCCGTTGGGTGGCCCACGACGTCGAGGGCGTGAACCTGCGGCTGTTCGGGATGGAGCGCGCCCGCACATTGGACGACGCGCTCCGCACGGCGCCGCAAGCCGGCGTGCCGGCCCAGAATTGCGTGATCGCCACGGCCACGGGTGACATCGCGTGGACCATTGCCGGGCGCATCCCGCGGCGCGCCGGCTTCGATGGACGCGTCCCGGTGACGTGGGCCGACGGCACGCGCGGGTGGCAGGGCTGGCTTGCGCCGGCCGAGTACCCGCGGGTCGTCAATCCGCCCTCCGGCCGCATTGTCACCGCCAACAATCGGATCGTCGGCGGCGAGGCCCTGCGCGCGATCGGCCAGGGAGCCTTCGACCAGGGCGCGCGTGCGCGGCAGATCCGCGACGGCCTTGCCGCGATCGCGCAGGCGACACCAGCCGACATGCTGCGCATCCAACTCGACGACCGGGCCCTGTTTCTCGAACGGTGGCGCGACCTCGCCCTCCGTGTGCTCGACCCCGCCGCGACGGCCGCCGACCCGGCGCGCCGCGAGTTCCGCGACCTCGTCGAGCGGGGCTGGAATGGGCGAGCCTCAGCCGACTCAGTCGCCTACCGGCTGGTGAGGGCGTTCCGCACGCGCGTGGCGGAGTTGGCGTTTGCGCCGCTCATCGCGCCCGTCCGGGCTGCCGACGCCAAGTTCCCCGCCACGCTCGGCCGGGCGCACGAGGGTGCACTCTGGCAGTTGGTGAGCCACCGGCCCGTGCACCTCCTCGACCCGAAATACGCGCGCTGGGAGGCGCTGTTCCTCGCGGCCGTCGACCAGACCATCGTGACGCTCACCGAGGGCGGACGCCCGCTGGCGCAGCGGACGTGGGGCGAGGTGAACACGGTCGCCGTGCGTCACCCCCTCTCGCGCGCCGTTCCGTGGCTCTCCGCCTGGCTCGACATGCCGGCACGGCCCATGCCCGGCGACGCGCACATGCCGCGCGTCCAGGCGACGGGCTTCGGCGCTTCCGAGCGGCTGGTGGTGTCCCCGGGGCGCGAGCAGGACGGCCTGTTCCACATGCCGGCGGGCCAGTCGGGCCACCCCTGGTCGCCCGCGTACCGCGCAGGGCACGACGCGTGGGTGGAGGGACGAGCCACGCCGCTGATGCCGGGACCCGCGGCGAGCGCCCTCACGCTCACGCCACCGTAGTGGAGGGGCGACGCGCTGTCCGCGCGGTCCACGTAACCGAGACACCGATATGCGCAGGACCCATCCCACGCTGCTCATGGTCACGCTGGCCACCGCGATCCTCGCCGCGCAGGGCCCGGCGGCGCCCGCACTCGGCCCCAAGGCCGTCACCTCCACGACGGGGCTTCGATACGAGGAGCTGCGCGTGGGGAAGGGCGCCGAGGTGCTCGAGACCTCGCGCGTTCGGTTCATCTACACGGGCTGGCTCGCCAGCGGCAAGCTGTTCGACCAGCGCGTGGACCGTGCCCGGCCGCTCGACATGACGCTCGGCCAGGGGAAGCTCGTGAAGGGCATGGAGGAGGGGCTCGTCGGCATGCGGGTCGGCGGCAAGCGCAGGCTGTTCATCCCCGCGGCGCTCGCATACGGAGACCGCGGCGCGCCGCCGAGCATCCCGCCGAAGGCCGACCTCACGTTCGACGTGGAGGTGGTCGGGGTGGCGAAGGGCAGCTAGAGCGTCCCGGCGCGTCCCTCGGCGCCGCTCAGGCATCGACCGCGTCCGGCACGCCGCGATGCACCTCGAGGTAGAGCGGCGCCACCCCGATCACCAGCAGCAGCGGGTAGTACCACCGTGTGTTGCGGTTGAGCACCGTGAAGTGGACGTGCTCGCCGGGCGGCACGTCGAACTCCGCCGTCCGCCAGTGCAGGGTGTTGTGCACCCGCAGGACGTGCGGGCCTGGCGCAACCTCGACCGTGTGGGCCTGCCCGAAGAGCAGCACCGCCACGAGGTCGCCGTCGAGCCGGCACACGATCTGGCGTGACCGTTCGTCGCGGGGCGAGGTGCGGTGGATGGTGACCTGCGTCGGCGGGACGACGGGCCAGCCGGTCTCGTCGAGTTTGAACGGCCGGGCCTCGGCCGGCGGGGCTGCCTGGGTCGCGGGGGACATCCGGGACCCCAAGGATAAACGGTCGGAGAGCCGGACGGGGTGGGCGGAGCGGCGACAGGGGCCGGCCTCGCACCGCGTGCTCTCCCGCGTCGTCCCCGCGAGAATCCCGCCAGAAACCTCGTGCAGCCCTGGCGAGCACCGTGCACCGCCATGCGGACACGACGAGCTGCGATGGGTACGTCCCTTGCCTCACCCCCGTCGTCGCACGGACACGATGTTCGTGCGGGGACTCGACGAGGAGGGGACGTGAACGTCGCACGCGCACTCGGTTTGGGCGCCGATCTGGCCATCGACCTCGGGACCGCCAACACCTGTGTCTTCGCTCCCGGGCGTGGCATCGTCCTCACCGAACCCTCCGTCGTCGCCTTCAGCACGACCCGTGAGCGGGTGGCGGCCATCGGGACCGAGGCCAAGGAGATGCTCGGGCGGACGCCCGGCTCGGTTGTCGCGATCAAGCCGCTGCGCGACGGCGTCATCGCCGATTTCGAGGCGGCCGAGAAGATGCTCGCCTACTTCGTGCGGAAGGCCCACCGTCGCAGCGCGTGGGTGCGGCCGCGCGTGATCATCGGCGTGCCGGCCGACATCACCCCGGTGGAGCGCCGTGCCGTGAAGGAGAGTGCGCTGCGGGCCAAGGCGAGCGAGGTCTTCCTCGTGGACGAGGCCCTGGCGGCGGCGATCGGCACCGGCATGCAGATCACCGAGCCGACGGGCAACATGGTCGTGGACGTGGGTGGCGGCACGACTGACATCGCGGTGATCTCGCTCGGCGGGCTCGTCTACAGCCGATCGGTGCGCGTCGCCGGCAACGAGATGGACGAGGCGATCATCTCGTTCATGCGGCGTCACCACGGCCTGCTGATCGGCGAGCGCACGGCCGAGCACATCAAGATCACCCTCGGGTCGGCCGCGCCGCTCGATGACCCGATCACGATCGAGGTCAAGGGACGGCACGTCACCGAGGGCATTCCTTGCACCGTCGAGGTGAACGACGGCGAGATCCGCGACGCCCTCAGCGAGACGGTCAACGTGATCGTCCGTGCGGTGCGCGACGCGCTCGAGCGCGTGCCGCCCGAGTTGTCGGCCGACATCTGCGACCGCGGCATCGTTCTCACGGGCGGCGGCGCGATGCTCAAGCACTTCGACCGGCGCCTGCGCGACGACACGCACCTGCCGGTGACGGTGGCCGAGGAACCGCTCGCGTCGGTAGCGCTCGGCGCGGGCGTCCTCCTGGAGGATCCGAAGTTGCTCCAGCGGCTCGCGGCCTAGCGGTCAGCGCGGCCCAGCTGGAAAGCCCCTCCACTCTCGATCTCTCGGTCAGTCCGTTGACCGATCTCCCTGGCGGAGGGGGCCCGGGGGGACCAGGCTGCGGGAGGTTCGAAGGTCACCGCGCTTCTTGTGGCACAGCGCTTCAGCGCTGTGCTGCCTCAGACGTACACTGTCCCCGTGGCCCCGCTGTCGCCGGCACTGGTGAGATCGCTGCACGCGCGTGCCGGCGCGGCGCGATGGCAGGTGCCGGAGGCGGCCTTCGCCGAGGCCCTCGCGCGGTCGCTGCGGCATCGGTATCCTGACGCCCCCGGCGCAGCGCCCTCCAGGGCCCCCGACGAACCCGACCCCTCGACGGTCGAGCACTACCTGTCGGACCTCCACCTCGCTGACCTTGCACTCGCCCAGGCCTGCGCCGCGGGCCACGACGGCGCCTGGCGGCACTTCCTCGACGAGCTCAGGCCAGCCCTTCGCCGTGCCGCACACGCGATTGCCGGCGAGGACGGCGGCGACCTCGCCGACGCGCTGTACGGGGATCTGTTCGGCCTCGAGGAGCGGGACGGACGACGACGGTCGCTGTTCGAGTACTACCACGGCCGCAGCTCGCTGATCGGCTGGCTCCGATCGGTGCTCTCGCAACGATGGGTCGATCGGGTCCGGGCGGCGCGGCGCACCGAGCCACTGCCCGACGATGGGGATACCACCCGCGCCGCGCTGCTCGCCCCCGCGCCCGCCCCGGAGGCGGCCGACGCGGCGCGCTACGTGCCGATGTTGCGCGAGGTGGTGCGCGACGCGTTCGCGGCGCTCGCCCCCCGCGAACGGCTGCGCCTCTCGCTCTATTACCGGCAAGGGCTGAGGCTCGCGGCGGCCGGCCGCCTGCTGGGCGAGCACGAGGCCACGGTGTCGCGCCAGCTCGAGCGGACGCGGCGCCGGTTGCGCGAGGACGTGGAAGAGCGGCTGACCGCCAGGGGGCTCGACGCGGCGGAGCGCGCGCGGTGCTTCGAGGTCGCCGTTGAGGACTGGGGCTTCGACCTCGGGCAGGTCTTGCCGTCGAGCGAGGCCGTGACGTGCGGCGCGCCGGACCGCGGGCCCGGGTGGCCGCCGGCCGCCAGCAACGAGCCGCCGGGCGCCAGCCGCCAGCCCGTGGAGGCCGAGCGCAAGAAACACGCGCACGGCCGTTCAGAGAGAGGAGGAGGTGCGTGGTGAAGCGCCCGGACGCCGACGCGGCCATCGACCGCGCGCTGCGCTCCGTGATCGGGTCGAGCGCAACCGGGGGGGAGGCCTGCCCGGAGCCCGACGAGGTGGCGGCCTACGCCGAGGGTGGGCTGACGCCGGAGGAGCGCGTGCTGTTCGAGGCGCACGCTGCCTCGTGCGCGCGCTGCCTCGACGTGCTCGGTGCCTTCGCCCGTGCCGCCGGAAGCGCGGCACCGGCGGAAACGGCCAGCGCGGCCGAGCCGCAGCAGACCGGCCGGCGCGCGCCGTGGTGGAGTGGCTGGAGACTTCGCTGGGCGGCGCCCGTGGCGGCGGTCGTCACTGCCGTCGCGCTGTACGTCGCCGTGGACCGCGACTGGCGAACGGCGAACGTACCACCGGTTGTCAGCGACGCGCCGGCGAGCCCGGCCGAGACGAAATCGTCGCCAGAGAAGGCCGCGCCGCCTCGCGCGCCCGCCTCGGCCCCGGGCCTGCCTCAGACGCGCGATCTCGAGGCGAACGAATCCGAGGCCCCGGCGATGGCTGCGCACGACCTGCCAGGGCGTGTCGTCGTGCCGCCGGCACCGCCGAAGACCGAGGCTCGGCACAGGGCGCAGCCCGAGGCCCGGCGCCAGGCGGAGCCGGCCGATGCGGCCCCGGCGCGACGGGACCCTGAGGCCGTACCACCTCCCACGCAGGCAGCCCCCGTTGCGCAGACCGCAGTGCCGGCCGAACGGCCGTTGCTCCGCGACGAGATGGCGGCATCGCGTCCCGCGCCGCCCGCTCCCGCAGCGCCCGTGGCAGTCGCACGATCGACTGGTGTGACGGCCAGTCCGGTCGGCCAGGCGGAAGGGCGGCAGCGGCAGGACGCCCCCGCGCAGATCGCGCAGATCGAGCAGAGGCAGAAGATGGCGTCCGAGCCGATGCGAGCGACGGCCGGAGCGCCGGGCGGCGTCGTGCACTGGCGCGTTGGCACGGGCGGTGCCATCGAGCGCTCGACGGATGCCGGCGCGTCCTGGGACACGCAAGTGTCGGGCGTCCAGGTGGACCTGCTCGCGGTGTCGGCGCCGGCGCCCGGCACGGCCTGGGTCGTGGGGCGCCTCGGGACGGTGCTGCAGACCATCGATGGCGAGACGTGGCAGCGACGCACGTTTCCCGACGCCGTCGACCTGGTCCTCGTCGAGGCGATCGACGAGCGTCGGGCCACGGTTGCCGCCGCCGACCGCCGGCGGTGGGCCACCACCGACGGTGGCCAATCCTGGACGCGCGTCCGCTGATCCTGCAAGAAACCGCCGCCTCCCCGTTCACAGGGCAGGACACGGCCGCCGCCGTGCCCGTCACGTGTGGAGGTGACCATGTTTCCCCGATCGATGCTCGCCGCGGCGATCCTCGCCGTGTCCCTGCCGGCAACCACCCCGCGGCCCGTCACCACCCCGGCCGCGACTGCGCACCCCGATGACACCGTCGCGAGGGGCGGCGCCGCCGCGCCAACCAGAGAGGCCGGAGTCAGCCAGACCACGATCGACGACCAGGTGGAGGTGGCGCTCACGGTCTACAACTCGAGCCTGTCGCTCGTCCGCGACGTGCGCGACGTGCGCCTCGTGCCCGGGGACGGCGCGCTGCGCTTCGTCGACGTGGCCGCCACGGTCAAGCCCGCCACCGTGCACCTGCGCTCCTTGACCGACCCCGCGCAGGTTTCGGTGCTCGAGCAGAACTACGAGTACGACCTGCTCGAACCCGACAAGCTGCTGCGCAAGTACGTGGGCCGCGAGGTCACGCTCATCCGGACGCGCGAGGAGAACGGCACCACGCGCGAGGAGACCGTGCGTGCCACGCTCGTCAGCTTCAACAGCGCCCCGATCTGGAAGATCGGCGGGGAGTACGTCACGGGCCTTCACGCCGATCACGTCAGGTTCCCCGAGCTGCCGGCGACGCTCTACAGCCGGCCCACGCTGCTGTGGAGCCTCACCAATCGCGGCGCTCCGCGGCACCGACTCGAGGTCTCGTACCTCGCGGAGCGGATCTCGTGGAACGCCGACTACGTGCTCACGGTGTCCCGCGACGACTCGCGCGCCGATCTCGACGGCTGGGTGACCCTCGCCAACCAGAGCGGCACCGAGTTCCGCAACGCGCGGCTCCAGCTCGTGGCCGGAGACCTCCACCGCGTCGCCTCCGGCGTGGACCAGGACGAGGTGATGGCCGAACGGGCCATGAAGGCGGCGGCCTCAGCGCCCGCGATGACCCAGGAGGCCTTCGCCGAGTACCACCTCTACACCCTCGGCCGCCGCACCACCGTGGCCAACAACGAGACGAAGCAGCTCTCGCTGCTGAGCGGGACGGGCGTGCCCGTGCAGAAGCGCTTCGTGGTCGACGGACGGTCGTTCTACTACCGCAACGTCCATCGGCCCGGCTCGCCCCTCAAGGACCAGGTGAAGGTGTTCTACCGCCTGCGCAACGCCGAGGCGGGCGGCCTCGGGATGCCGATGCCGGCCGGTACGGTGCGGGTCTATCAGGCCGACACGAAGGGCGGCCTGCAGTTCGTCGGCGAGGATCGCATCGACCACACGCCGAAGGACGAAACGCTCGACCTCCAGATTGGGACCGCCTTCGACGTCGTGGCCGAGCGCAAGCAGACCGACTTCGAGCGGATCTCCGACGACGTGTTCGAGGTGGCCTTCGAGGTGACCCTGCGCAACCACAAGGCCACTCCCATCACCGTCGAGGTGAACGAGCCGATCGGCGGGTCGTGGCGGATGGTGCAGCACTCCCACGCCTGGACGAAGACCGACGCGTGGGCCGCGCAGTTTGCGGTGCCGGTGGCCGCTGAGGGGACGGCGACACTGCGCTATCGCGTGCGGGTCACCTACTGACCGGCTCGCCAACCGACGAGGCCAGCCCGACGGCGGACCCGAAGGCCTGCCGCTCCGACGGTCTGCACTGACCGACTGCCGGCCGGACCGAGAACCGAGAACCGAGAACCGATGACTCACCCTGATCCGTCAGAACGCGGCCAGTTCCTGGTGCCTGGTTCTGCGTGCCTGGTCCGTTCCTGGTGCCTCGTTCGTGGTGCCGAGTCCCGACGGCCACACCCTCATGTCACGCCCCCGGCGGTGACGCGACAGTGTGGTCCGGCGGCGTGACGCACGAACCGGGAACCACGCACGCAGAACGGACCACGAACCACGCACCATGGACCAAGAACCGACGTGATTCTGGCGGATTGAGACTAACAACTGATGACTGACGACTGCTCTGCTACACTCCGGTCACGTATGCCCGATGCCGTGAGTCTGCTCGCCATCAGCATCGTCGCCGCGGTGGGCAGCATGGTGAACTCGATTGCCGGGGGCGGGACGCTCCTCACGTTCCCCGCCCTCGTGGCGATCGGCATCCCACCCATCGTCGCCAACGCCACGAGCACGGTTGCGCTCTGGCCAGGGGCGCTCTCGAGCATGCTCGGCTACCGCACCCGCCTCTCGGGGACGGGCCGCTGGGCCGCCTGGTTCGCCCTGCCGAGCCTGCTCGGCGGCGGCGCCGGTGCGCTGCTGCTGCTCAACACGCCAGCCGACCGCTTCAGCGCCATCGTGCCCTGGCTCGTGCTCGGGGCCACGCTGCTCTTCGCCGCGCAGGGGCCCATCATGCAATGGCTGCGCGGCAGCCCCGGGGATGCGCCGGCGCACGTGATCGCCGGCCCGCCGGGGGCGCTCCACATCCCGCATCTTTCGGCCGCCACCCTCGCGGCGCAGTTCTGCGTCGGGGTCTACGGCGGCTACTTCGGCGCGGGGATCGGCATCCTGATGCTGGCCGTGCTCGGCTTCATGGGGTTCACCGACATCCACCAGATGAACGGCCTCAAGAACTGGGGCGGGCTGTGCATCAACTTCATCGCGGCCGCGCTGTTCGCCTTCTCCGGCATCGTGGACTGGATGGTGGCGGTGGCGATGGCGGTGGGCGCCACGGCGGGCGGGTACTTCGCCTCGGTGGCCGCGCAGCGCGTGCCGCCGACGATGGTGCGGCGAGCGGTGATCGTGATCGGCGTGCTCAGTGGCGTCTGGCTCTATTGGGCGCGGTTCGAGTAGAGCCGTCCTACGCCGTACCCCGTACGCCGTACGTCTTGCGCCTGACGCCTCAGGCTCGGGTCCGCTGCCCGGTCGCTCGGCCCTGAAGGGACCGCGCCTCCCATCGCGCTCGGTTGGGTGGAGCCGCGGGGCCTCAGCCCCGCGATCGCCGTGCGGGCAGACCACCGTCGCCCGCTGCCAGCCGGACTACAATCCCCGAGATGGCCAAGACCACGCGCTCCGCGTTGCCCGGCTCCATCCAGGCCACGGTCCGCTCCGTGCTCGACGCGCTGAAGGCGGCAGGCAAGCCCTCCACCGCCGCCGTCTACCGTCGTCACGGGGTCGAAGACGAAGTGTTCGGCGTTCTGACGACCGACCTCACCGCGCTCGCTAAGCGTGTCGGTGTCGACCACGAGGTGGCGCTCGCCCTCTGGAACACCGGCGTCCACGAAGCGCGGCTGCTCGCCACGCGTGTGGCCGACACGGCACGCCTCACGCAGGACGAGGTGAGCCGGTGGGCGGGCGAGGTGCGCGATTACGTGGTCGACGATGCGCTGGCGCAGATGACGGTGCGGCTGCCGCAGGCGCAGGAGCTGGCGCTGCAATGGATCCGCCGCAGCGAGGAGTTCGTCTCCGCTGCCGGGTGGACCGTGATCGGCCTGCTCGCCAAGCAGGGGCGCCTCGCCGAGTCGGAGGCGCGGCGGCTGCTGGCGCAAATCGGCCGGACCATCCACG
>Ga0079037_100001218_pt1 | contig 13114 bp, 13 predicted proteins | sample Mud3Dept4metaG_FD_71479 | JGI IMG/M metagenome (GOLD analysis project Ga0079037, IMG submission 71479) | Freshwater wetland microbial communities from Ohio, USA, analyzing the effect of biotic and abiotic controls - Mud 3 Core 4 Depth 4 metaG | ecosystem: Environmental > Aquatic > Freshwater >... | reverse complement strand
TCGAACGCCGTGGCCGTGGTCGTGTACGAGGCCTGGCGGCAACTGGCCTGGCGCTGAGCGCGCGGGTTCACCCAGGCCGAGTACCTGCGAGACCGCGTGAAAGCGCGGCTCGTCCCGCATTGCGTCGAACGCCGGTTCAGAGTTGAGGAAGCCGATCATCTACGAGGAATCCCGCAGACCGCGCTCGAGGGCGGCCAGTGCGGCGGGTTCGTCGCCGAGCGCCGCATGGACCTGCGCCATTTCGTAGCCCACGCCGAAGCCCGTGCGCCCGAGCGCTTCGAGCTTCGCCGCTGCGGCGCGCGATGTGCACGCGGGCGAGGTGCCGTCGCGGCAGTTCGGCACCCGGTGCTGCCTCGACGACGCTCGTGAGCTGCGCGATCGCCGTGTCGTAGTCACGCAGGAAGTAACGGATCATGCCGACATTCGACGCGTACGCGAACGACGTGGGTTCCAGCGACTGCGCGTGCGGTCCTTCGCGCAGTGCTTCGCCATGCCGGCCTTGGAACAAGCAGTCGTTGGCGAGCCACATCGTTTCCTGCGCGTAGGTTGGTTTGAGGCTCAGCGCGTGACGATAGCGCCGCTCGCCGCCCTGCCAGTCCCGGTCGAACTGCACCAGCACGTGGCCAAGGGCCGCGTGTGCCTCGGCGAGCTGAGGGTCGAGCGCAATGGCACGTTCCGCGGCGGTCCGCGCCTTCGGAAAGACTTCGCCGGGGGGGCGGCACGTTGAATACGCCCAGCACGGACCACGCAATGGACAGGCCCGCCACCGGCAATGCGAACTGCGGATCGCTGGCCTCCGCGGCTTCAAAGTATTCGATCGCGCGGCGCAGTCCCTCCGGGTTGCGTTGACTCCAGTGATACTGGCCGTTGACGTAGAGCTGCCACGCCTCGACGTCGTCCGTGTGCCGGCGCGAAAGCTGCCGCCGGGCATCGTCGGTGAGATGCACTGCGAGCGCGCGCGCAAGCTGACCGGCAAGTGCGTTCTGGATGGTGAAGAAATCGTCCATGCGTTCGTCGAACGCCCCCGTCCATGCGGCAGTGCCGTCCGCAACCTGCAGCAGCCTCACGTTCAGGTGTACACGTCCGTCGCGAACCTGGATGTGTCCTTCCACCACCGACGACACGTTCAGTTCCTCGCCCGCCTTGAGCGGGCTCATGTCGCCGCTGGCAAAGCGCCGCACGGAGCTGAGCGGCGCGACCGCCACCCCGGGCAGCGCACTCAGCCGGTTGATCAGCGAGTCGGCCATGCCAAGTTCGAGCGCCTGGTCGCCGCTCGAGCCACCCAGCGGCTGGAACGGCAAGACCGCGACCGACTTCGGCGGCGCGCCGGATTCGACGGTCCGTGCAGCTGCAGCCGCAGATTCAGGCTGCGCGTCACCGATGAACCGGTAGCCGCGTCCAGCCACCGTGAGGATCAGGCGCGGCGCCTCCCGCGAGTCGCTTAGCGCGCGGAGCAGCGTGGACACCGCCTGGTTCAGGTTGTTCTCTTCTACGAAGGTGCGCGGCCAGACCGCCTTGAGCAGTTCATCCTTGGTCACGACCCGATCGCGATTCTCGATCAGGTGCAACAGCACGTCGTAGGCACGCCCCGAGACCGGCAAGGTTTCGCCGCCCTCGCCGCAGAGACGCTGCTGCAGTGATCGAATACTTGCGTGCGCTGCCAGGGACGGCGGCGTGCGCAGGCTTCAGCGGCGCAGGTGTGTTGCCCGCTTATGCGGTTACTGCGTTTCCGACTTCACGGCGCGGCCCATGAGCGCAGCCACCGCTTCACGTGGCGGCAGGCCTTCGTAGATGACGCGGCAGATCTGTTCCGCGATCGGCATCTCGACCTGGTGATTGCTTGCGACGTTGCGGACGGCCCGCGCCGCGAGCACGCCTTCGACCACTTGCCCGATTTCGCGCTGTGCTTCGGCAGTAGTCTTGCCCGCCGCGAGCGCAAGCCCGAAGCGCCGGTTGCGTGACTGGTCGTCGGTGCAGGTGAGCACGAGATCGCCGAGTCCGGCGAGCCCCATGAATGTGTCCTTGTCCGCGCCGAGCGCGACCCCGAGCCGCATCATCTCGGCGAGGCCGCGCGTGATGAGCGCGACGCGAGTGTTGGCGCCGAAGCCGAGGCCGTCCGAAATACCGGCGCCGATCGCCAGCACGTTCTTCGTCGCACCACCCACTTCGACACCGATGACGTCGGTCGACGCGTAGGCGCGGAAATGCTGACCGGACAGCGCGCGCGCCAATGCCAGCGCGTAGTCCTGGTCGCGCGAGGCAACCGTCATGGCGGTGGGCAGGCCGAGCCCGACCTCACGCGCGAAGGTGGGTCCAGACAACACGGCTTTCGGCACGGCGATGCCCAGGACTTCGTTCGCCACCTGGTGCGGCAATTTGCCCGAGTCGAGTTCGAAGCCCTTGGTCGCCCACGCAACGCGCATGCCGTTGCGCAGCAGCGGGGCGACGTGCACGAGGCATTCACGGAAGCCGTGGCTCGGCACGGCGATCAGCAGTTCCTGCGCCGTCCCTACTGCACGCGCGAGGTCGGACTCGACACGGAGCGCTGGGGGAAACGGCGTCATCGGGAGATAGCGCGTGTTGCAGCGCGCACCCGCCAGCGCTGCGATCTGTGCGGCATCGCGACCCCAGAGCACCGTGGGATGTCCGGTGCGCGCCAGGTGCACGGCGAGCGCCGTGCCCCACGAGCCGGCACCCAGCACGGCCATCGCTGGACGTGCCACGGCTTCGACCGCCGCTTCCTTCGAGGTCGTCACGCGGCGACTGCAGCGCTTTTCAGTTGACCGAGTTGGCGCTCGGCTGTTGTGCAGCCGCCTGCTGTGCAGCGCGGGCATGCAGGGCTTCGAACGTCACGAGCGGCAGCAGGAACGGTGGGAAACCGCCCTTCGTCACCAGTTCCGAGACGGTCGAACGCGCGTACGACAGCAGGTAGTTCGGCGCCATGATCGTGAGGACCTGCGCGACGTCGGTTGCGACCAGGTTCTTGACCAGGAACGCGCCAGCCTGCTGCAGTTCGAGCAGCCAGACCACCTTGTCGCCGGCCTTGGCTTCGAGGTGCACCTGCACGACGACTTCGTGCAGGTCCTGTGCAAGCGCGGTCGCGCGGGTGGAGATGTTCAGGTTCACCGCGGGCTGGCCCTCGAGGCCGCCGACGAACGGGCCGTGCGGGGATTCGAACGAACAGTCCTTGAGGTAAACGACCTGCGGCGTCACCACCGGGGCATTGGGGTCGACGGCGGGCGTTGCGGTGTTCTGGTCGGTCATCGCGGAATATTCCTTGTAACTACGTGGATCAGGCGCGGCCGAGCAGCTTGTCGAGCTCGCCGGCCTTGTCGAGGGCATAAAGGTCGTCGAAGCCGCCGACGTGGCGGTCGCCGATGAAAATCTGGGGCACGGTGCGACGGCCGCCGCTGCGCTTCAGCATCAGGTCGCGTTGCGCGGGGTCTTCGTCGACCTTGACCTCGCTGAACGTGGCGCCCTTGCGCTGGAGCAATCCACGCGCGCGGTCGCAGTACGGGCACCAGCCCGTCGAATACATCGTGATTTCAGGCTGAGCTGTGTCGTTCATGCCTTGGTGCCGTCGTGCCTGGACTTGCCGCCGCCTTCCTTGACGAGCGGCAGGTTCTCAGCGCGCCAGGCCTGCACGCCGCCGCGGAGGTTGACCACGTTCGTGAATCCCTGCGCCTGCAGCACCCGGGCTGCCGCGGCTGAGCGCATGCCGCTTTCGCAGCACGTGATCACAACCTTGTCCTTGAAGCGCTTGAGCGTCTCCGCGGCCTGGGCGACCTGGTCCTGCGGCACGTGCCGGGCGTCCAGGATGTGGCCGGAGTCGAACTCGGCCTGTGAGCGGACGTCGACCAGCACCGCGCCCTGGTTCATCAGGCGCACGGCTTCGGTGGGGCCGACGGCCCGCCCACCGGAGCGGGCACGGCTGAATTCGTACGCTGCGAGGGCCAGCGCGAGGACCACCGTGCCGCCAACCAGCAGGGGATGGCGGGCGGCATATTCGATAAGACGATCCATCAGGGAGACCGGCGAAAAGGGGCGCGAATTATAGCAGTCCCCGCCGACAGGCTAGACTTGCGCGGATCTGTCACCCCTGCCGCCTCGATAAATCGCTACCAGCACCGCCGATGCCCGCATTTTTCGCCACCACACCGAGCTGTTCGCCGCGGGTCCGTCCCTCGGTGCGGCGGGTTCGCGCTCGGCTCTGGCAGTTCCTGGCCGGTTTGGCGGCGGCGGTGCTGTTCCTGGCATCCGGGCCGGTCCTGGCTGCTGCGAAGCAGACGCCGGCGCAGAAAGAGGCCGAGCTGCGCAAGCTCAACCAGCGGATCGACAAGGTCCGCAAGACCGTCAACGAGGACGTGCAGAAGCGCGACAAGCTGTCCGGGCAGCTGCGCGAGGCCGAACTCGGCGTCCAGTCGGCTCGCAAGGAACTCGACGAGATCCGGGCGCAGCGACTGGTGGTCGAGGCGCGCGTGCGCGAGCTCGAAGCAGAACAGTCGCGCCGCGTACAGGAGCTGGATGGGGAGCGCGCTGAGCTGGCTGGTGAACTGCGGACGGCCTACGTCAACGGCCGCGAGGAGCAGCTGAAACTTCTTTTGAATCAGGAAGATCCGTCGAATTTCGGGCGCATGCTCGCGTATTACGGCTACTTCGGCCGCGCCCGGGCGGACCGCATCCGCGGCATACAGGACCAACTCGAGCACCTGGCGCTGGTCCGCGAAAAGATCGTGGCCGAGAAGACCCGGCTCGAGACACTCGAGCAACAGCGCGAGCAGAAGGTGGCCGACCTCAAGGCGTCACAGGACAAGCGCGCGCGGGCCGTGAGCGCGATCGACCAGCAGATCAAGGCCCGGGGCGGCGAGCTGAAGCAACTGCAGTCCCAGGCGAAGTCAGTCGAGCGGCTCATTGCCGAGCTGCGCAAGGCTATCGAACGCTCGCAGCAGGCCCAGCCCGCGCGCAAGGGCGGTTCGACGGGCACCGTGGCGAAACAGGCTCCGTTCGAGCCCCTGCGCGGCAAGCTGCCATGGCCAGTGCAGGACGGGAAGGTCATTGCCAGGTTCGGTCAGCCCCGCGCGGGTGGCTCGATGCGCTGGCAGGGCATGCTCATCGGGACGGAACGCGGCGCCCGGGTGCGCGCTCCTTACGCGGGGCGCGTCGTGTACGGCGACTGGCTGCCGGGCATGGGGCTGATGCTCGTCATCGATCATGGTGGCGGCTACATGAGCCTCTATGGTCACAACGAAGAGCTGTTCCGCAAAGTCGGCGAGCCCGTCGTGGCCGGGGACGTCATCGGCTCCGTCGGCGACTCCGGCGGCCACAGCCAGCCAGCCCTGTACTTCGAGGTCCGTCGCGGCAAGACGCCGGTCGATCCGCAGAACTGGCTCACCCGGAAATAGGCTCTGCATCACGGTTTGGTCCCCCCTGTTTTCCGGATGATTCGCTCCCGGATCAATGTATCGCCCAGGGGATGGGTCGGGATCGATGGCTTCAACCGCAGAAATACTGTCCGACGCGCCGGCACCGCTGAACGGCACATCGCTCGACCCGTATGGGCAGCTGCTCAAGATGCTGCTGCCGCGCGCGCATTCGATCGTCGTCTACGACTGCCTCGGCGTGACGGTGTGGGCCAGCGAGGACAACGACGACATCGAGCTGCAAGCCCTGCAGCAGCATGCCCAGGCCACCGAACTCGCGCAGCCAGGCGCGCTCGGTGCCGGCTTCGCGGAGCCGCTGCCGGGCGAGCAAGTCGCTTACATATTCCTGTTGCGCAGCGCCGACGGCGCGATGCTCGGCGTCGTCGGCATGGTGAGCCGCGAGTCGAATCGCGATCCCCGGCCGTTCACGCTGGTGCACGGACTCCTGCGTCCGGCGCTGCAGTGTCTCGAGCGCGAGCTCGCATCGCAGTCCAGCATCGGTAGCCTGCAGCGCAGCCTGGTCGTTCGCGATCGCGACCTCGAACTGCTGCTCGGTGCGGCACAGGACGAGTCAGAGGCCAGCAATTCGACGGACGACTTCGCGAAGCTGGTCCAGGGTTGCGTCGACCATCTGGGCTGCGCCGTCGGCGCGCTCCTGATCCCGGACAAGAACATCGCTGTCTGCCGCACGGCAAGCGACATACCGCCGCGTGCCGGCGCTGATGTCCTGACGCGCACGCATCGCCAGGTGCTCGGCTGGGCGCAGCTGCACCGCCAGACGATGACGTCCAACGCTCCGCACGATTCCGGGCCGTTTGCCAGCATCCCGTACAAGATCCTTGCGTGTCCCGTGATGCACGGCGCCCAGCGCGTGCACGGCGTGCTGGTGCTGTTCAAGCGCCTGCAATCCCCGGATTTCGATCTGCGCCAGGTGCGCATCGTCGAACTCCTCGGGCGCCGCGTCGCCTCCATCCTGATGAACTCGTACGACCCGACGTCGGGTCTGCTGACGCGGCCTGCGTTCGAGAAGCGCGCCAACGCCATGCTGACGCCATTGACGTTGCCGAAGGACAATTGTGTCATCTACGTCGATATCGACCGTTTGCACGTGCTGAACGAAAACCTCGGCATGCACGTGGGTGATTCGGTGATCGTGCGTGTCGCCGAGGTCATCCGGCAGAGCCTCTCGCCGCGCATGCTTGCGGCCCGCATTTCGGGCGACCGTTTCGCCATCTTCGTGCCCGAGACGTCAGTGGACGCCACCCACGACATCGCCGATAACCTGCGGCAATCGTTCGAGCGTCTCGGGTTCCTGCGCGAGCGGCAGCAGGTCGAGGTGACCGCCAGCTTCGGCGTGGCGCACGTCGTCGAGGGAAACCACCCGCTTTCGCACGCGCTCGCGTCCGCCGAGATCGCATGCAAGGCCGCGAAAGACCGCGGCCGCAACCGGGTCGAAACGTATTACGACGGCGACCAGAGCATCGTGCGCCGCTACACCGACCTGACGCTCATCGGTACGGTGCGCTCGGCCTTGCTGGACCAGCGCTTCCGGCTCGAGGCGCAAACCATCGTGCCGCTGAACGGCGCGCCCGCGACGCCGAAGTTCGAGCTGCTGTTGCGCATGAACGACGAGAAGGGCGTAAGCGTACCGCCGGAAAAATTCCTGTCGGCCGCGGAGCGCTACCAGCTCGCGCCGGCAATTGACCGCTGGGTCGTGCGCCGCACGATCGAAATGCTGGCGCCCCATGCGGCGCGGCTGCACGAGATGCAGGCGTGTTTCGCGGTGAACATTTCCGGGCAGTCCCTCGGCGACGCGGACTTCGCCGTGTTCATGGACACCGCGTTGCGCGACAGCAAGCTGCCACGCGGGCTGTTGTCGTTTGAGGTCACCGAAACGGCGGCCGTCGCGAACATCGTCCGGGCGGAGGCCCTCATCCGCCGGCTGCGCGACCTCGGCAGCGACGTCGCGCTCGACGATTTCGGTCGCGGGCTCAGTTCCCTCAGTTACCTGAAAATGCTGCCGGTCACGCACCTCAAGATCGACGGCATCTTCGTCCGCGACGTCGTGTCGGACGACCGCTCCCAGGCGATGCTGAGCGCGATCGTCCAGCTCGCCCGGGCCATGAACCTCAAGACGGTCGCGGAATGCGTCGAAAGCGACGCGATCTGGCAGGCGACCCGGGCCCTCGGGGTCGAATATGGGCAGGGCTTTTCCATCGGACGGCCCACGCCGCTCGAGAAGGTGCTGGGGGCACTGGTTGGCGCTAACATGGACCGATCCGCCGGGACCAAGACCGCCTGACCCAAGTGACTGTCCGTTCGCACATCCTGCTGGCCGCCGTGGCCGGCATTGCCCTGGGGTACGGCCTCGCCCGTGCGCCGCAGTGGCCTACTGCCCCGCGGGCGGTCCCGGCCGCCGTTGCCGTGACGACCGCGAAGCCGGTGGCCGGCCATCAGCTGCTCGACGAAGTGGTGGGCCGCATCCGGCGCGAATACGTGCAACCGGTTCCCGACCTGGCCTTCGACGAGGCCGCGGTCAAGGGCATCGTCTCCAACCTCGATCCGCATTCTGCTTTTCTCGACGCCGCCGAATACGACGAGATGCGTGCCGCGACCACCGGCAGCTACACCGGCGTGGGTATCGAGGTTTCGGTTCAGGACGGCCGCGTGGTGGTCGTGACGCCGATCGAAGGCTCCCCGGCCGCGAAAGCCGGCGTGCATGCTGGTGACATCGTGCTTGCCGTCAACGACCAGCCCGTCACCGCCGACAAACTCGACGAGACGATCGGCCGCATGCGCGGCGTGACGGGCACGCAGGTCAAGCTTGCAGTCGGTCGCAAGGGCGAACCGGAACCGCTGCTGTTCTCGCTCGAGCGCGGCGAAGTGCACGTGCATTCGGTTCGCGCGGAGCCGCTACCCGGCGATTTCGGCTACGTCCGCATCACGCAATTCAGCGACTCCACGCCGGACGATCTCGTGCAGGCCCTGTCGATGCTCGTGCATCAGGCGCCGAAGTCGGCGTTCCGCCCATTGCGCGGCCTCGTGCTCGACCTGCGTGGCAATCCGGGCGGCGTGCTCGAATCGGCCGTGAGCATCGCCGATGCCTTCCTCGATTCCGGCGTGATCGTCCGTGCCGACGGGCGCACGCCCGAGTCCCGTTTCGAAATGTCCGCGACGCCGGGTGATGCGCTCGATGGCCAGCCGCTGGTCGTGCTGGTCGACGGCGGTTCGGCGTCGGGGTCGGAGATTGTTGCCGGCGCGCTGCGCGATCACGGCCGCGCGACGTTGATGGGCGAGCGTACCTTCGGCAAGGGTTCAGTGCAGACCGTGATCCCGTTGCGCAACGGCCAGGCGCTGAAGCTGACGACTTCGCTCTACTTCACGCCGTCAGGCACGTCGATCCATGAACGCGGGATCGAACCCGACATCGCGATCGGTCCGACGGAAGTCGGCCGGGCACGGTACGCACCGGTCGCGCCGATGAAGGATGCCGCCGTCCTCACGGCCCTCCAGTACCTCAAAGACCGCGGGCTCGGCACGCACTACGCGGCCGTCAAGACGGCGTCAGGCGCGCAGAAGCGCTGAACCGGCGCCGATCAGCGCCCCGAGCAGCAGGGCAAAGATCGGCAGCATGCTGAGCCCGAAGCCCATGCCGCGTTTAGCGGGATCTGCCACGTAGCTGCGCAGGTACACGAAGCGACCCACCAGGTAGACCGCGCCCAGCAGCGCGGCCCACGTCGGGCTCACGTAGTACGCGAACAGCCAGAGTCCCGGCAGCAGCACGATCAACAGCTCGAGCGTGTTCATCTGCACGCGAAAATAGCGCTCGAAGACGGGATGTCCCGTCACCGCCGGGCCGTTCACGCCGAACTTGCCGCGTGCCTGCCCGACCAGCATCGCAAAATAGACGTACTGCAGGAGGGCGAGCAGGGCGACGATGGCGACGAATTCCATGGCTTCTCGATTCCGGGGCTGCCGGGATGGATGTGACGCCCCGCAGATTCCATTACCATCGCGCGCAGGTCAACCGACGGCGCCAGGCGCCGTCACGAAGGGAGCGCTCGACATGGTTGGATTCCTGCTGCGTGCCGCGATTTCCGCGCTGGGCCTGTGGGTGGCGAGCCAGCTGCTCGACGGGTTGCACTTCGCCACGCCGTCCAAGCTCCTGCTGGCCGCGGTGCTGCTCGGCATCGTCAATGCCTTCGTGCGTCCGCTCGCGTTCATCCTGACGCTGCCCATCACGATCGTGACGCTCGGCCTGTTCCTGCTGGTGCTGAACGCCGGCATGGTCGCGCTGGTGGCGTGGGTCGTCCCCGGCTTCACGATCGCGGGCTTCTGGACCGCCGTGGGCACTGCGATCATCGTCAGCGTCGTTTCGTGGGCCGCAACGGGCCTGATCGGCTCGTCGGGCAGGTTCGAGAAGTTCCCGGACAGCCGCTGAAGTCCAGCCGCTAGAAGTAGCGGTGCGGCATCGTCACCAGCACGACGCCGCCCAGCACGACGAGCATGCCCAGCATCTGCTGCGGCGTGAGCGTTTCACCGAGCACGATCCACCCGAGCACCGTCGCGATGGCCGGGTTCACGTACGCGAACGTGGCAACGCGATCCGTGCGCGCGTTCTTCATCAGCCAAGTGAATGCGGTGTACGTGATCGCGGAGGCGAACACGGCGAGGAACAGTATCGCGCTCATCCCCCGCCACTCCCAGTGCCAGTCTGGCAGCTCGCCGGTCGCGATGCCGGCGGCGCCGAGCAGCACGCCACCGATGAGCATGATCATGGCATTGAAAGCGATGGGACTGAGCAACAGCGTGGTGTTGCGGTACACGATCGTGCCGGAAGCCCAGACGAAGGCCGCGGCGAGCACCAGCAGCTGCCAGCCGACGTGCGGCGTGATCCGCATTTCGTCCGGCCAGACCAGCAGCGCGACCCCGACGAAGCCGAGCGCCAGGCCGATCAGGCTCGGCACGGACAGCTGCTGGCCCTTCGGGCCGAGCGTGCCGAGTCCCGCGATCCAGAGCGCCATGCTGGCGTTGAGCAGAGCCACTTCGTTCGACGGAATGTACTTGAGCGCGAAGGTCGACGAACCGCTGGTGAGCGCGATCAGCACGAGCGAGAAGAAGAAGACCTGTTGCCATTCGCGCCGCGAGTCCGGCAGGCGGTTGCCGCGGTACAGCGCGAGGCCGAGCAGCAGGACGCCGGCGATCAGCGAGCGCAGTGACGTGAACAGCAGGGGCGGCAGGTCGGTGACGCCGACGCGGCCCACGAGAAAGCTCGATCCCCACACCAGGTAGACCAGCGCGAAGCACGCGTACAGGCGTGCCTTGAAGCCGGTCATCGCCCAGGCCGTCGCCGGGCTGCGCGCAGTGTCACCATCCGTGTGAATTCATGCGCTGCGACTGACGCCGACGCGGTACAGCCAGAACGCAAGCCCTGCGACGACGGCGAGGCCAAGTCCTTCGCCGAACTGCAGCCCCGATCCGAGGGCCAGCACATCCGCGCGGCCCGACAACACGATCGGAATGGCAATGAAGATGCCCATCAGCGCCTCGCCCGTGATCAGGCCGGCCGCGAACAGGATCCCGTTCTGCTTCGCACGCTCCGCCTGCGGCGAATCGCCGCTGATGCCGAGCCTGCGCTCGACCAGGTACGCGATCAGGCCGCCGCAGAAGATCGGCACCGACAGTTCGAGCGGCAGGTAAATGCCGACCGCCACGGCGAGCACGGGCGCGCGAAAAGGCGCCTTGATTCGCTTGAGGTATTCGTCGACGAGAATGATGCCGACGCCGATCAGCGCGCCGATCGAAATCATGCCCCACGGCAGTTCGCCGCCGAACATGCCTTTGGCGACGGAAGCCATCAACGTGGCTTGCGGGGCGATGAGTGCGTTCGGATGCTCGGCCGTAGGCGCGCCGATGCCGTAGGCCTTGAGCAGCAGGTTGAGGACGGGCGCCATCACGAGTGCGCAGCTCGCAGCGCCGATTGCCAGCATCACCTGTTGCCGCCATGGCGTGGCGCCGACGAGTTGCCCGGCCTTCAGGTCCTGCAGGTTGTCGCCGCCAATGCAGGCTGCGCAGCACACGACCGAGCCGATCATGATTGCGGCCACGGGCCCGAGCGCCGCGCCGCGCCCCATCAGCACGACCAGCAGCAGCGATGCAAACAGGATCGTGCAGATGGTGATGCCCGAGACGGGGTTGTTCGACGAACCGACGAGGCCTGCCATGTACGCCGAGACCGACGTGAAAACGAAGCCTGCGACGATCATGATCACCGTCATCACGAGGCTGATGCCGATGTTGTCGACGATGAGCTGGTAGAGGACGAAGAGCGGAATCGTGAACAGCACGAGGCCGATCAGGATCGCCTTCATCGGCAGGTCCTGCTCGGTGTGCGAGGTGGCCCGTGCCGCGCCGGCGCGCGTGGCCTCGAGGCCGCTGCGGATGCCCGACGCGAGCGAGCTGCGGATCGATACCAGCGCCCACATGCCGCCGACGAGCATCGCGCCCACGCCGAGGTAGCGGACCTGCGCCGACCAGATGGCGTTGGCCATCGTCTCGGCATCTGCGCCCGCGAGCTGCTGCGCCAGCGGCGCGTTCTCCTGCAGGAACCAGGCCGCGTAGACGGGGATTGCAACGCTCCACGAAATCATGCCGCCGATGAGGGCCAGCGCGCCGATGTTGAGGCCCACGATGTAGCCGACGCCGAGGAGCGCGGGGGAGAGGTTGGTGCCGAAGTACGCCAGCCACTTGCCGAAAAAGCCGCTGGCTGCCGCGGTGTCCGGGATCACGCGCAGGCCACTGCCGGCCGCGAGCTTGGCGAGGCCACCGCCGAGCGCGGCCAGCCCGAGCAGTTTCACGCCTTGCGCCGGGTTGTCACCGGCCTTGAGCACTTCAGCCGCCGCCACCCCCTCGGGAAACTTGAGGTTCTGCTCGACGATCAGCGAGCGTCGCAGCGGCACCGAGAAAAACACGCCGAGGATGCCGCCGAGACCGGCGATCGCGAGCACCCAGGTGTAACGAAAATCGGTCCAGTGCCCGAGGATGACGAGCGCCGGGATCGTGAAGATCACACCCGAGGCGATCGACGAGCCCGCCGACGCGCCGGTCTGCACGATGTTGTTCTCGAGGATGGTGCTGCCGCCGAGCATCCGCAGGACGGCCATGGAAACCACGGCCGCAGGAATGGCCGACGCGATGGTGAGCCCGGCGAAGAGCCCGAGGTACGTGTTGGCGGCGGCGAGCAGGACCGCCAGGACGATGGCGAGGATGATCGCGCGGGGCGTCAGTTGCGCGGGGGCCTGAGCGTCGGTCATGGATGCGTCCCGGCGGGTGAGTTGCGGCATTAGAGAGGCCGGCAGCGGCAAAAGCAATGTTCCGATCCGACGGGACCGGATCGCATTTTTCGATGCGCCCGATTTCGGAATCCGTCGCCTGCGGCGCGGCAGGCCTTGCGTTCCGGGGCCGGCAAGCGATTCCGGTAATTGCCACGCATCGGTCGCGTTATGTCGCCCTTGCTTGACGGGTGGTCGTCGAACGGGCTATCTGATCGCCAAGCGCGCGCGGCCTGGCCGGCGCCTGCGGTAAACAGACCAGAAATTTCAGGGGGACGACATGATTCTCAGCACGAGGAGAGCGGCGTTGGTCGCGGCGATTGCGGCCGTCCTCGCCGGTTCCAGCACGTACGCGCAAAGCAC
>Ga0079037_100001216_pt1 | contig 13116 bp, 8 predicted proteins | sample Mud3Dept4metaG_FD_71479 | JGI IMG/M metagenome (GOLD analysis project Ga0079037, IMG submission 71479) | Freshwater wetland microbial communities from Ohio, USA, analyzing the effect of biotic and abiotic controls - Mud 3 Core 4 Depth 4 metaG | ecosystem: Environmental > Aquatic > Freshwater >... | reverse complement strand
GGAGCCGTTCGAGTTCGGCCGCGGCTGGACCAACGATCGCATGGTCGCCCACGTCGTCGAACCGCAGCGCTACCCGATCATCGCCTACCCGCAGGCCTGGACCCCCGGCACCGACGGCCCGGTCACCGCCGAGGTGGTGCTGGCTCTTGTCGAGTCCGAGAGCGACATGGAGAAGCTCAAGGGGCAGCTGAAGGGCAAGATCGTGCTCGCGCAGCGGCCCCGCGACGTCAAGGCGCAGTTCGAGCCGCAGGGCAAGCGCTACACCGACAAGGAACTCGAGGAGATGACCAGCGCCGAGGATCCCGCGAGGGCGGCCGAGGCACGGCGGCGCATGATGCCGCCCGGCGCGCCGATGGACTTCCGCGCGATGATGGCGCTCCGCCAGAAGCGCGCGAAGTTCTTCGCCGACGAGGGCGTCGTCGCGGTGCTCGACACGGGCATGAAGGGCGACGGCGGCACGGTGTTCATGCTGGGCGGCGGATCGCGCAACCCGAAGGAACCGATGGGAGCGCCGATGCTCACGGTGGCCGCGGAGCAGTACGGCCGCATCTATCGCACGATCGAGAAGAAGATTCCGGTGAAGATGGAACTCGACGTCAAGAACACGTTCCACGACGCCGACCTCAACTCCTACAACATCGTGGCGGAGATCCCGGGCACGGACCCGAAGCTGGCCGGCGAGGTGGTGATGCTCGGCGGCCACTTCGACACGTGGCACACCGGGACCGGCGCGACCGACAACAGCGCGGGCTCGGCGGTGATGATGGAGGCGATTCGCATCATCACGGCGAGCGGGCTCAAGCCGCGGCGGACGATCCGCATCGCGCTCTGGGGCGCCGAGGAGCAGGGCCTCCTGGGCTCGCGCGCCTATGTGAAGGAGCACTTCGCCGACCGGGAGACGATGGCCCTCAAGCCGGACCACGGCAAGGTGTCGGCCTACTTCAACGTGGACAACGGCACCGGCGCCATCCGGGGCGTGTACCTCCAGGGCAACGAAGCGCTGGCCCCGACGTTCCGCGCCTGGATGGAGCCGTTCCACAGCCTGGGCATGACGACGCTGTCACCGCGCAACACGGGCGGCACCGATCACCTGGCGTTCGACGCGGTGGGCATCCCCGGCTTCCAGTTCATCCAGGACGAGGTGGAGTACTCGACGCGCTCGCACCACTCGAACATGGACGTGTACGAGCGGCTGCAGCCGTTCGACATGATGAAGAACGCCGTGATCGTCGCCTCGTTCGTCTACCACACGGCCAATCGCGATCAGATGCTGCCGCGGAAGCCTCTGCCGAAGCCGCAGCCGGCGAACCAGGGGCGGCCGGGGTTCCCGACGTCGATGTAGGGGCGCGCCTTACGCCGTACGCCTTATGACGTAGGCCGTACGCCTCAGGCGCTGCCTCACGGTCGCCGCCTGACGCCCGTGAGAGACCAGGGCGGGACGCTCGCTGCGTCCCGCCCTCCTGTTTGTGCCGGGCCCGCACAGTGGGCGTGCGGTCCGACGGCAGTCGCCCGGCCCGCTTGGCCACGCGTCGAAATCGGAGAGTAGAATCGGGTGTCTTCGCTCGGAGGTGCAATGACACCCACTCCTCCCGTCCCGAGGCTCGGGCGGACGGCCCTGCTCCTCGTCTGCCTGGCCGCGCTCGGCGCAGGCCCGGTGAGGCCGGCCGCAGCCCAGACCCCCGACACCGTGCGCGAAATGCGTCTCGCCGCCGACGGCACCACCGTCGAGATCGAGGTCGAGAGCACTCTCGAGTTCGCGGTCCGCGCCGAGATCGCCGTGCTCCGCATCGGGAAGGAGGAGTTCACGCTGAGCCGGTCCCCGGCCGACGGGAGCCTCCACCGCCTGATCTTCCTGGTGCCGGCCGCGAGCTTCCGTGCCTTGCCCGAGGGTGCCTCGATGCAGGTGCAGTACGGCCGCGGCGAGGGCCGTGACCCCCGCCGCCTCGGATCGCTGAACAAGGCCGCGCTGAAGGCAGGCCCGCGATGACGCGCACCAGCCGCTCGACCCTCACACGCGGCACCGCGGTCCTCGCGGTCGTCATGCTCCTGACCGGCGTGGGCGCAGCGCGCGCCCAGGACCCGGGCCTCCCGGGGCCCTACGCCGTCACCGTCGAGGAGTACGACTTCGGCGACCTCGCCTTCAACCCGAGCGGCTTCCCCTCGGCGGTGGAGGTGCGGGGCAACGTGCACTACCCCACCGGGCTGCCGGGGGGACCGTATCCAGTTGTGGTGTTCCTGCACGGGCGCCACTCGACCTGCTACGAGGGAACGTCGGCGTACCTGCAGTGGCCCTGCTGGCCCGGCCGCGCGCCGATCCCGAGCTACCAGGGCTACGACTACGTCGGTTCCGTGATTGCCAGCCACGGCTACATCGTGATTTCCGTCAGCGCCAACGGCGTCAACGCGTTCGACAGCAGCGTGGCGGACCGGGGCATGCAGGCACGCGCCGAGTTGCTGCAGCACCACCTCGACCGGTGGAACACGTTCAACACGACCGGGGGCACCCCGTTCGGCAGGAGGTTCGTGGGCAAGCTGGACCTGCGCAACGTCGGGACGATGGGCCACTCGCGCGGCGGCGAGGGCGTGGTCTGGCACTACCTGCTGAACCGCTCGCTGGGCTCGCCATACGGCATCACCGCGGTGTTCCCGCTCGCCCCGGTCAACTTCCATCGCCGGATCATCGACGGCGTCGTGCTCGGCGTGCTGCTTCCCTACTGCGACGGCGACGTCTCCAGCCTGCCGGGTGTGCACTACCACGACGATGCGCGCTACACGATGCCGGGGGATCCGGCCGCGAAGCACTACCTCCTGGTGATGGGCGCCAACCACAACTTCTACAACACCGTCTGGACGCCGGGCCTGTTTCCGGCTGGCGCGGTGGACGACTGGACGGCCTACGTGTCGGGCGGGAGCTTCGATTCGCATTGCGGACCCAGCGGGGCCGGACGGCTCTCAGCCGACGCGCAGCGCGGCACGGGTCTCGCCTATCTGGCGGCATTCTTCCGGACGTATCTCGGGGGGGAGACGGCGTTTGCCGGCCTGCTGAAGGGAGACGACCCGCCGCCGCCCTCGGCGCAGAGCGACGCCATCTACCTCTCGTACCACCCCGCCGCCGCGCCCGCCGCCAGACGGGACGTCAACCGCCTGCTCGAGTCGGGCGCGCTCACCACGAACACCTTGGGAGGCGCCGTCACGCGGTCGGGCTTCACCCCCTACGACCTGTGCGGTGGTGAAGGTCAGCCGACACCGTGCCTCCCCACCCAGGTGAACTCCCGCCAGCCGCACACCGCCCCGAGTACGCTCTCGGCGGCGCCGGGCCTGAGCCAGCTGCGCGGGGGGTGGAGCGCCAGCACGGCGTCCTATACCAACGACATCCCACCCGGCTACCGCGACGTCACGGGGTACCAGGTGCTGCAGTTCCGGGCCGGGTTGAACTTCGAGGACACCCGCTCGCTCCCGGGCCGGTCGCTCAACTTCAGCGTGGTGCTCACCGACGGTACCGGCGCAAGCGCCGACGTGCAGGTGGCGGCGTTCAGCAACGCCCTGTTCTACCCGCCGGGTGAAGTGGGGCCCGTCCCGAGGGTCGTCCTGCAATCGATTCGCCTGCCGCTCACGGCATTCACGGGCATCGACCGCCGCGATGTCCGGTCCGTCCGGTTCCGTTTCAACCAGACCTCGTCGGGGGCGATCCTCCTCAGCGACCTGGCCTTTGCGGATCCCTCGGGCACGGTGCCAGGCGAGGCCGACCTCTTCGTGTCAGCGCTCGCCACCTCGCCAGCCAGCGCGCCGCCGGGCGGCGCCTTCACGGCGACCGACACGGTGGTGAACCTCGGGGCGGCCCACGCCGCGGCCTCGACGCTGCGTTACTACCTGTCCACCGATACCGTGCGCACCGGCGACGACAGGCGCCTCACGGGTTCCCGCGCCGTCGGCGCGCTCGCGGCTGGTGCGTCGTCGTCGGGCTCGGTTCCGGCGGGCGTCCCAGCCGACATGCCGCTCGGGACGTATCACCTGATTGCCTGCGCGGACGATCTCGACGCGGTGCCGGAATCCAGTGAGGACAACAACTGCCGCGCCTCGACGGACACGGTGCGAGTGGTCCCCGCGGGGATGCCGGACCTGCAGGTGACCTCGCTGTCGAGCCCGCCGACAACGGTGGAACTCGGGCGGTCCTTCATCGTGGACGACACCCAGCGCAACGCCGGCAACTGGCCGGCAGGGGCCTCGACGACGCGCTTCTATCTCTCGACCGACGCGGTGCGTGGCGGCGCCGACAAACGCCTGGCGGGCATCCGCGCGGTGCCCGTTCTCGCCGAGGACGCGTCCTCCTCGGGAACCACGTCGCTGACCGTCAAGGAGAGCGTGCCCAGGGGCACCTACTTCCTGCTCGCGTGCGCCGACGATCTGAAGGTGGTGGCCGAATCCAACGAGAAGAACAACTGCCGGGCGTCGGCCGGCGTGGTGCAGGTACTCGCCGCCGACCTCGTGGTGACGGCGATATCGAACCCGCCCGCCAGCGCGCCGATTGGCGCCACGTTCACGGTTGCCGACACCACACGCAACCAGGGGGACGCCTCGGCCGGCGCGTCCACCACGCGGTACTACTTCTCGACAGACGAGACCAAGGGGGCCGGCGACGCGCGACTCGTTGGTGAGCGTGCCGTGCCCAGCCTGGCGCCGGGCGCAGCGAGCGCGGGCGCTGTCTCGGTGCGGGTGCCGGTCACGACCCCCTCGGGGGTGTTCCGGCTGCTCGCGTGCGCCGACGACCGGAACACGGTGCTCGAGGCAGGGGGCAAGAACAACTGCAGCGCGTCTGCCACGACGGTCGTGGTGCCGTAGCGGTTCACGGGGCAGGCACAGGGGCCCGTCCGTAATCCTCCGCCCACTGCGACAGGCGCGCGGCACGCTCTGCGGCGTCGGGCTGGGCGTGCAGGATGTCGGCCGCCCACGGCAGGCGCCACGTCCAGTTCGAATCCCCGATGGTGGCGGGCGTGTTGATCCGGTCGCGCCAGCCGAACACGTCCTGCACCGGCAGGATGAGCAGGTCCGACCCCGACGCGAACATCAGCTCGAGCAGGGTGTCGCGCACCTCGTCGGTGTAGCGCGGCGAGCGGAGCGCGGCGGATCGTCCCGCGAGCGAGGGAATGCGCGCAAGCGCCGTGCGTTCGGCGGCCGGCGCCGTCTCCCACCACTCCGCCAGCGTCTCGGTATCGTGCGTGCCGGTCGTGGCCACCGACACCGCGGGGTAGCCCGCCGGGTCGAGGAACGGCTGCCCGGGCTTCTCCCAGTGCCGCTCCCAGCGCAGCACCTTGTAGCCGGGGATGCCGAGCCGCGCGAGCGACGCGCGGACGAACGCGGGCACGGTGCCGAGGTCCTCGGCAATCACCTCCGCGCCTGGTTCGCGGAAGACCGCCATGAGGCGTTCACCCTGGGCCCGCTGGGCGACCTCGGAGGCGGGCACGAAGCGTCGCTCCCCGCCATCGGCGGGGATGACGTAGGTGCGATAGAAACCGACGAGGTGGTCCACGCGGAAGCCGGCGAAGAGCTCCGCGGCCCGGCGCGCCCGTTCGCGGAGCCACGCGTCGTCTTCGGCGGCGAAGACGTCCCAGCGATAGGCCGGCAGGCCCCAGTCCTGCCCGGTGGCGCTGAACGCGTCGGGCGGCGTGCCCACCGTCGCGGTACCGTCGAAGGCGTGCTGGCGCGCCCACACGTCGGCGCTGTCGCGCCCCACCATGAACGGGAGGTCGCCGAGCAGCGCCACCGGTGCGACGCGCCGGCGCATCGCCTGCCACTGCGCGGTGCCCACCCACTGCAGGTACTCCCGGTAGAGGACCTCGTCGTGCAGCGCTGTGCGGGCACGGGCGAGCGCGTCGGGCTCGCGCGCGGCCACCCCGGCATCCCACTCCCACCAGGGCTTGTCGTGGTGCGCGTCCTTCAGCGCCCGGAAGAGCGCGTAGTCGTCGAGCCACCACGCCTCCGCTCGGCGGAAATCCTGGAACGCCGCCGCCCGTGCGGTCTCCTGCCGCCACTCCGCCGCGAGGAACCGGCGGAACGCGGCCCGTAGCGCGGACCCCTTCAGCCGACGAACCTCGTCGTACTCGACGCGCCGCGACGCGCGCACCGCGCCAAGCGCCGTGGCGGCGTGCGCATCAAGGCCTGTCTCGGCGCCGAGCGCGACGTGATCGTCGAGGGCCCAAAGGCTGATGTAGAGCGGGTCGATCGCCTGTGCGCTCAGCGCGGCGTACGGAGAGTGCCCGCCGCTCGCCATCTCGTTCACCGGCAGCATCAGCAGCGTGCCGCACCCGGCCTCGCGCACCCAGGTGCAGAACGGCACGAGATCGGCGATCTCGCCGATGCCCCAGCTCTTGGAGGACGGGATGGCGGAGAGCGGCACGAGCAGGCCGGCGCGGCGGGCGGCACTCACGATGATAGTCTCTCAGACTATCAGCCGGTCGGCCAGTCAGTCGGTCAGCCGGTCGGTCAGCCGGTCAGTCCGTTGGGTGGTTTGGCTGGGCCTTGGGGAGCGGGTCCTGCCCGCCCGTTCAGCGCGGCAGCAGTCCGTGCACTGTCGAGGCGACCGCCTCCACGCCGCGCCCAAACGTCTCTGGCGCCGGCAGCAGACTCACCACGAGAAAGGCCTCGGCTGGGAAGTCGAAGAAGAAACCGGGGTGGACCATCACGCCGTGATGGTCGAGAAGGCTGAGGACCATGTCCTCCTCGGGCACGATGGCCGGCACGCGCACGACCGCCGACCACCCGCCCTCGACGCGCGGCACGTCGCAGGCCGGCACGGCCGAGAGCGCCGCGCGGAGCCGCTGCAGGTTCCCGCGCACGCGAGCGTGGATGTCGCGCCGAAGGTCGGACGTCCGCTCGATCAGTGCCGGGAGTGCACGCTGCACCGGCGTGCCCACCGACAGGTAGGTGTCGCAGATCACCTCGAGGCGCCTCACCGCGTCGGCGACGAGACCGGCCGGGCCGTCGATCACGGTCCACGCCAGTTTGAGCTGCGGCAGGCCCGCGGACTTCGACAGGCCGCCGAGCACGAATCCCAGCGGGCGCTCCGCCTCGTCACCGGCACGGTCGAGCAGCGACACCCGCGCGTCGGCGGCCGGCTCGAGCAGGTAGTCGCCGAACACCTCGTCGCTCACCACCGCGAGCCCGCGTGCCGCCGCCAGCGCCTCCACCCACCGCGCATCGTCGTGCCGGTGCACCGAGCCGGTCGGGTTGTTGGGGGACACGAGGAGGATCGCGCGCGTGCGCGGGCCGAGCCCCTCCTCGAGCGACACGCGGTCGATGGCCCAGGTGCCGTGGTAGTCGAGCCGGTACGGCACGGCAGCGACATTGTCGAGCGCGGTCAGGTGCTCGAACAGCGGATAGCTTGGCCGCGGCACGAGCACCTCGTCGCCCGGATCGCAGAGCAGCTTGAAGATCAGGGCGTAGGCCTCGCTGGTGCTCGCCGTGAGGAACACGCGGCCGGCATCGATCGTCCAACCCCGCTGCACCAGCGTGCGCGCGAGCGCCGCGCGCGCCGCGATCTCCCCGAAGGGCTCGGGGCGGTACGCGAGCGCGCCGGGATCCGACAGGCCGTGCAGCAGGTCGGGCGGGTAGGCGAGGCCCGCCCGCGTCGGATTGGCCAGGGTGAGGTCGAGCAGCGGCCGCCCGGCGGCGCGTGCGGCGGCGAAGGCCGCACTGAGCCGGTTGGGACGAAGGTCGGCCGGCACGCGACGCGAGAACATGGCGGCCTCAGGATAGACTGGAGCGCTGCCTGCGGCCCAGGCCAGGGACCTTGACATGCGCACACCACGAGACTGGCGAGTGATCACCTCGGCCGCCGTCCTCACGGCGGCCACGGCTCTCGCCGCCCCCGCACCGGCGCCGGCGGCCGGAGCGGCACCGAGCCTCGACGTTCGCTACACCACGTTCATCCTGCCGAACGGGCTCACCGTGGTCCTCCACGAGGATCGCACGCTGCCCATCGTGACGGTGAACGTGTGGTATCACGTCGGTTCCGGCCGCGAGCGGCCCGGCCGGACGGGCTTCGCGCACCTCTTCGAGCACCTGATGTTCGAGGGGTCGAAGCACGTGAAGGAGGGCGAGTTCGATTCGCTCCTCGAGGCGGCCGGCGGCGACAACAACGGCTCGACGAACACCGACCGCACCAACTACTGGATCAACGTCCCCTCGAGCGGCCTCGACCTCGCGCTGTTCCTCGAGTCCGACCGCATGGGCTACCTCCTCGACGTGGTGTCGCCCGAGCTGGTGGACGGCCAGCGCGACGTCGTCAAGAACGAGCGCCGCCAGGTCGTGGAGAACGCCCCCTACGGCCAGGCCCAGGTGCGGCTCGGGGAGCTGCTCTACCCCAAGGGCCACCCGTATCACTGGCCGATCATCGGCTACATGGAGGACCTCACGGCCGCGAGCGCCGAGGACGTGAAGGACTTCTTCCGCACCTACTACGTGCCGGCAAACGCGAGCCTCGTCGTCGCGGGCGACATCGACCCGGTGAAGACGCGTGCCGCCGTCGAACGGTGGTTCTCCGACGTGAAGGCCGGGCCGAAGCCCGACCCGGTGGCGGCGCCGCCCGCCACGATCGACACCGTGGTGCGCGAGACGCTCGAGGACCGGGTGCAGCTGCCGCGGCTCTACCTCGCGTGGCTCACGCCCAAGCACTTCGCACCCGGCGATGCGGACCTCGACCTCGTGGCGCGCGTACTGGCCGGCGGCAAGAACTCACGACTCTACAAGCGCCTCGTCTACGACATGCAGATCGCGCAGAACGTCGTGGCGATGCAGCGGTCTGCGGCGCTCGGCTCGCAGTTCGTGGTCGTCGTCACGCCGAAGCCGCGCCCCGGCGGCCCCGAGACATCGCCACAGGCCATGATCGACGAGGTGCGGGGGATCCTCGACGAGGAGATCGACCGGCTGCGCCGCGAGCCTCCCACGCCGCGGGAAGTCGAGCGTGCCGTCAACCAGATCGAGGCGGAGTACTACAACGCGCTCGAGCAGGTCGGCGGCTTCGGCGGCAAGGCCGACCTCCTCAACAGCTATCTCTTCGCCACGGGCAACCCGGGGTACTTCAACGAGGACCTCGCGCGCTACCGCGCCCTGTCGGCGCGAGACGTGCAGGCCGCCGTGTCCACCTGGCTGCCGGCCAACCGCCGTGTCGAGCTCACCGTGCTGCCGAAGAAACCGTAGTCCGAGGTCCCACTCCGATGCGCTCACTTCAGTGCTCCGTGCTCCTCTTCGCGCTCGTCACGGGCCCGGCCCTGGCCCAGCCTGCCGCGACGCCGGCTCCGGATCGGTCGGCGGCCCCGGCACCGGGCCCGGCCCCGCGCCTGACACTGCCCGCCGTCCAGACACGGACGCTCGCCAACGGACTGCCGGTGTGGATCATCGAACGCCATCGCGTGCCCACCGTGCACCTGATGCTCGTGGTGAAGTCGGGCAGCGCCGCCGACCCGGCGGGCAAGTACGGCCTCGCCAGCCTCACCGCCGCGATGCTCACCGAAGGCGCCGGCGGCCGCGACGCGCTCACGCTCGCCGACGAGATCGACTACCTCGGCGCCGAACTCGGGTCGTCGGGCAGCTTCGACGCGGCCGTGGTGAGCCTGCAGGTTCCCGTGGCGCGTCTCGCGCAGGCCCTGCCGCTCGTTGCCGACGTGGCGATGCGCCCCGACTTTCCGCAGGCCGACCTCGACCGCCTCCGCGAGCAGCGGCTCACCGGCCTTCGCACGGCAAAGGACAACCCGCCGCAGATCGCCAGTCTCGCCTTCCCGCTCGTCGTCTACGGCGACGCGCACCGCTACGGCACCTCGGCGGTCGGCACCTCGCAGACCCTCCGCGGCGTGACGCGCGAGGATCTCCGGCAGTTCCACGCCGCGCACTACCGCCCCGACAACGCCGCGCTCGTCGTCGCCGGCGACGTCACTCCCGACGCGCTGATGCCCCTGCTCGAGAAGCAGTTCGGGGCGTGGCGCACCCCCGCGGCGCCCGCGGCCGCCGCGCCCCTGGCGCCGGCGCCCGTCGCGGCGCGAACGGTCACGCTCGTGGACAAGCCTGGCGCGGCGCAGTCGGTGATCAGGGTCGGGGCGGTCGGCGTGTCGCGCGACACGCCGGATTACTTCGCGCTCACCGTGATGAACACCATCCTCGGCGGCTCCTTCACCTCCCGGCTCAACCAGAACCTGCGCGAGCAACACGGGTATGCCTATGGCGCGAGCTCCGGGTTCGACATGCGGCGGCTGGCGGGGCCGTTCTCGGCAGGGGCCATGGTGCAGACCGACAAGACCGCGGAGTCGGTCACCGAGATCCTCAACGAGTTGACCGGCATCCGCACGGCCGTGCCGGCCGAGGAACTGTCGAAGGCCAAGAACTACGTGGCGCTCGGCTTCCCGGGCGACTTCGAAACCAACGCCGACCTCGCCGGGCAGTACGCCGAGCTGATCGTGTACGGCCTGCCGATGAACGACTATGAGACGTACGTGGACCGCGTGCTCGCGGTGACGGCCGCCGACGTGCAACGCGTCGCCGAGAAGTACATCACGCCGGATCGCCTCGCCGTGGTCGTCGTGGGCGACCGCCAGGCCATCGAGGCGAAACTCGCGGCGCTGAATCTGGGCCCGCTGACGTTGCGCACCGTCGACGAGGTGGTGAGATAGGACGGTGAGCCCTGAGCGCGGCGCGGCAGCGCCGTGTGGAAGCCGGCGCAGAGGCGGCGCGTCAGGCGGTCGGCCCTGGCCTGCGTGCCAGCGCGCTGATGGCGGTGCCGACCGCGAGCACCGCCGCCACGCCAACGACGTTGTGCCAGAGGAAGGCCACCGCCGTGAACCTCGCCACGGCCGCCACGGCGGTCATGCCCGCGATCAGGCCCCAGAAGGCGCCGGCGGCCGTTGCCCGCCGCACCCCGATCGCCAGCAGGAACACCCCGAGGATCGACCCGTAGAAGAACGACCCGAAGCGGTTCACCACCTCGATCAGCGACCCGAGCTGGGCCGCGTAGACGGCCACGACGACCGCAAACAGGCCCCAGAAACCAGTGGCGAGCTTCGACACCCGGAGGTAGTGGGCATCTGACGCCTCCCGCCGGACGAAGCGCCGGTAGAAGTCGATCACGGTGGCCGTCGACAGGGCCGCCAGTTCGGCCGAGATGCTCGACATCGCCGCGGCGAAAATCGCCGCGATGATGAGCCCTACCAGCCCCACCGGCAGCTCGCGCATGACGAACGAGGGGAAGACGTAGTTCACGTCGGTGAACGCGCGGTCGCCGGTCGTTTGCCGGACGAGCGCGGCCGCCTCGCCGCGTGTCGCCCGCACCTCGGCCTCGCGGGCCCGGAACGCCTCGCGGGCCGCCGCCACCGCGGCCGCGTCGGCCCCGCGCCCGGCCGCGACCAGCCGCTCGGCCGCCGCGCGCCGTGCCCGGTGCGCCTCGGCGAACCGCGTCTCGAGCGCGCCGTACTCCGCCGCCCGCGGGCCCGACCTCACGCGCTGCTCGTGCACGGGGTTGAAGAGCATGGGCGGCGGCGTGAACAGGTAGAACAGGAACAGCAGCACGCCCACCATCAGGACGAGCGCCTGCAGCGGGATCTTCCAGTAGGCGCTCATCATCAGCGAGGTGCGCGCCTCGCCGATCGACTTCGCCGTCAGGTACCGCTGCACCTGGCTCTGATCGGTGCCGAAGTAGGCCAGGAACAGGAAGAAGGCCGCAATCGTCCCCGACCACACGGTGTACTGCTCCGTGAGGTCGAAGCTCAGGTCGAATGCCTGCAACCGGCCCGTGGCGCCGGCCACGCCCAGCGCCTCGCCAAGCCCGACGCCGTCGGGCAGACCCAGCACGAGCGCCACCACCGCAGTCACCAGCCCGGCGACGATGAGCACCATCTGCTTGACGTCGGTCCACGCCACCGCCTGCACGCCGCCGAACATCGTGTAGACGGCCGTCGGCAGGCCGATCGCCAGGCAGGTGAGCGTGAGGTTCCAGCCGATCACGATCGACAGCACCACGGCCGGCGCCGAGATGATCACGCCGCACGACATCCCGCGCGACACGAGGAACAGGAAGCTCGTCAGCGCGCGCGTGCGCGCGTCGAACCGCCGTTCCAGGTACTCGTAGGCGGTGTACACGCGCGCCCGGTGGAAGAACGGCACGAGCGTGACGCTCAGCACGATCATCGCGACGGGCAGCGCGTAGTAGAACTGCAGGAACCGCATCCCGTCGTCGTAGGCCTGCCCCGTCGTGCCGATCATCGTGATGGCGCTGAGCTGCGTGGCCATCACCGACAGGCCGATGGCCCACCAGGGCAGGCTGCGGCTCGCGAGGAAGTAGCCTTCGATCTCGTGACTGTTCTTGGTGAGGCGCACGCCGTCCCACACAATCCAGACCAGGTAGACGACGATGATGAACCAGTCGATCGCGTGCACCGGCTAGAGCCCGAAGCGGAGTTGGAACGCCAGCAGCGCCGCCAGCACCACCAGCTCGACGACGATCACCTTGACGGCGGTCGGCCCGAACGGGCGCTCGCCGGACTCGGCCTCGTGGGCCTCGCCGAGCCGTGTCACAGCGCCCTCGCCTCCTCGCGCAGCGTGCGCGCCGCCTGCTCGAGCGCCGCGACCGTCGTGGCGAGCCACCCGGCGTCGCGTGTGCACGCTGCCGCCGCGCCACGGGCCGCCCGCAGCGTCTCCTCGGGCGCCGGCCCCCCGTGCGTGCGCCGCACGCGAACGAAGTGATGCGGCGCGAGCGCCTCGTCGAGCGCCTCATCGCTGAACCGAATGGGCCGCCCCGTGACCGCCTCGCTCGCCTCGGCCAGTACGTCGGCACGCGGTCGATCCGGCGCCGTGCCCACGCCGGCCACGAAGCGCGCCGCGACGGCGTGGCTCGTCCCGAACGGCAGCCCGTGATCGCGCACCAGCGTGTCGGCCAGCTCGGTGAGCGTCACCCAGTGTTGTCCAGCCCGCGCCTCCATCCGGTCGCGATCGAGATCGGCCCCCTCGAGGGCGGCTGCCGTCAGCGCGACAGCGCGCGTCGCGTCCCGCAACGCCGCGTGCACGAGCGGCTGGAAGTCGTCCTCGGTATCGACAATGTCGCCGAACGGCGTGTTGTGGAGCGCCGTGAACGCGCCG
>Ga0079037_100001215_pt1 | contig 13127 bp, 13 predicted proteins | sample Mud3Dept4metaG_FD_71479 | JGI IMG/M metagenome (GOLD analysis project Ga0079037, IMG submission 71479) | Freshwater wetland microbial communities from Ohio, USA, analyzing the effect of biotic and abiotic controls - Mud 3 Core 4 Depth 4 metaG | ecosystem: Environmental > Aquatic > Freshwater >... | reverse complement strand
GTGAGCGACTCGATGTTGAAGCCGCGGGCGGAGAACAGCCCGGCCACGCGCGACAGCGCACCCGCCTCGTTCTCGAGCAGGATGGAGATGATGTGCCGCATGGTCAGGCGAGCTCCGATTCGGTGGACAGTTGCGGGGGCAGGTACATCTCATGGTGGCCCTTGCCCGCCTCGATCATCGGGTAGACGTTCTCGGACGGATCGACCACGACGTCCATGAACACCAGCCGATCCTTCATCCCGAAGGCCTCCCGCATCGCGCCCTCGAGGTCAGCCGGCTTCTCGATCCGCATGCCGACGTGACCGAAGCTCTGCGCCAGACCGACGAAGTCGGGCAGGCTGTCCAGGTAGGAGTGCGAGTAGCGCCCGCCGTAGAAGAACTCCTGCCACTGCCGGACCATGCCCATGTAACCGTTGTTGAGCAGCACGACCTTGATCGGCAGGTGGTACTGCTTGCAGGTCGCGAGTTCCTGGATGCACATCAGGATGCTCGCCTCGCCGGAAACGCAGGCCACCGTCGCCTCGGGGTGTGCGAGCTGCACGCCCATGGCCGATGGCAGCCCGAACCCCATGGTGCCGAGGCCGCCCGAGTTGATCCAGCGCCGCGGCTTCTCGAACTTGTAGAACTGCGCCGCGAACATTTGGTGCTGGCCGACGTCCGAGGTCAGGTAGAAGTCCTGGTCCCTGGTCACCTTGTACAGGGTCTCGACCGCGAACTGGGGCTTGATGCGCTCGCTGTTGCGGTCGTAGCGCAGGCAGTCGACGCGCCGCCAGCCCTCGATGCGCTCCCACCAGCGGCCGAGCGCCTCCTTGTTGATCGCCGACTTCTGCTCGCGCAGTACGTTGACCATGTCGTGCATGACCCGCTTCACCGGCCCGACGATCGGCACGTCGACCTTGACGTTCTTGGAGATCGACGAGGGGTCGATGTCGACGTGGACGATCTTGGCGTTCGGGCAGAAGTGCGCGACCTTGCCGGTCACGCGGTCGTCGAAGCGCGCGCCGATGGCGATGAGCACGTCGCATTCGTGCATCGCCATGTTGGCCTCGTAGGTGCCGTGCATGCCGAGCATGCCGAGGAACTGCCGGTCGCTCGCCGGGTAGGCGCCGAGACCCATCAGCGTGTTGGTCACGGGGAAGCCCGACAGCCGCACCAGCTCGGTCAGCTCGTCCGACGCATCGCCGAGCACCACGCCGCCGCCCGTGTAGATCATCGGACGCTCCGCCGCCAGCATCAGCTCGACAGCCTTCCTGACCTGCCCGGGGTGGCCCTTCTCGACCGGATTGTACGAGCGCATCGTCACCTTCTTCACGTGCTCGTACGGGATCTTGACGTTCGGGTCGGTGACGTCCTTCGGGATGTCCACGACCACGGGGCCCGGCCGGCCCGTCGTGGCGATGTAGAAGGCCTTGCGGATCGTCTCCGCCAGCTCCTCGCGGCGCTTCACCAGGAAGTTGTGCTTCACGCAGGGGCGGGTGATGCCGACCGTGTCGACCTCCTGGAACGCATCGCTGCCGATCACGGGCGTCGGCACCTGGCCGGTCAACACGACCAGCGGGATCGAGTCCATGTGCGCGGTCGCGATGCCGGTCACCGCGTTGGTCGCACCGGGCCCGGAGGTGACGAGCACGACGCCGGGCCGCCCGGTCGCGCGGGCGTAGCCGTCCGCAGCATGCGTGGCACCCTGCTCGTGGCGGACCAGGATGTGCTTGATAGCGTCCTCGCGGAAGATCGCGTCGTAGATGTGCAGTACCGCGCCGCCGGGGTAACCGAAGACGTACTCGACGCCCTCGTCCTTCAACGCCTGGACGACGATCTCGGCACCAGTCAGCTCGACCACGGGGACCTCCGCATGCCCGGGGATTGCCGCAAAAAAGCCCGGAAAATGAATGATCAGCGGCGAATATCGGAAACGGGCAAAGTACTGATATTGCACTGCAAGGTCAAGCTCGCAGGGCAGCCGCCGCTGACCCTGGTCAGCGCTTCCGCCGACTGCCCCGAGCCACCATAATGCCGCGCATGCCGAGCGTACCCGATGTCCGCACCCTGAGTGCCAGCGTGGCGCTGACTGTCGTCTTCCTCGCCGCGCCGCCGGTGCCGGCTGCGATGTACCGCTGGGTGGACGACACCGGCGCCGTTGTCTATTCGCAGTCGCCGCCGCCCGACGGCCGCGCCACCAGCACGGTAACGCCCCCGCCCCCACCGAGCAGCTCCGCCGATTCGGAACGGCAGCAGTTCGAGGAGCGGGTCAAGCAGGCCGACGAGGCCCGCAAGAAGCAGCAGGCCGGGCAGAAGAAAGAGCAGGAAGCCGCGACCAAGGATGCCGACCGAAAACGCAACTGCGATTCGGCGCGGCGGAACCTCGAGGTGATCGAGAATCGTCCCCCGCAGAGTCGCTTCCAGATGCCGAACGGCGAGTTCCGCCGCTTCACCGACGAGGAACGCGAGGCCGAGCTCAAGAAGGCCCGCGAAGTCGTCCAGAAGAACTGCCCTCAGGACGAGCGATGAGCTTCGATACCCCGCAGGCCGCCGAGGACGCCTTCTACGACGCGCTCGAGGAGGGCGGCCTCGATGCGCTGATGGCGGTTTGGGACGATGCCGACGACCTGGCCTGCCTGCTGCCGATGCACCCGCTCCGGCAGGGGCGGGTCGCGATCCGTGAGACCTTCCGCCAGGCGTTCCAGGCGATGGGGGGAATCGACATCCACGCGGTGCATCTGCAGTGGCTGGCCTGGGGCGACACCGCGGTGCACCTCCTCGAGGAGCAGGTCGCGGGGCCGGACGGGCGGCTCACCCCGCCGGTCTACGCGGTCAACCTGTACCGGCGCGGCCCCGCTGGGTGGCGGCTCGTCATGCACCAGAACGCCCCCACCCCGCCGCCGCCCGGCACGGTTCCGGCCATGACGGCGCCGCCGCGGTAGACTCGCCCCGACTGTCTCACCAAAGAGGCACAGGGAGATTCGAAGAGACGAGACGCTCGGGGCAAGGACGCTCATCACGGGCCGGGCAAGCGGGCCCTCATCCCTCGGTCGCTGTCTTTGTCCTTCTCTGCGCCCCTGGCCTCTGTGTCATTGGACAGGTTCTCCCGTTCGATTCGCTGACGCAGTCTCCACCGCGCTGCCGCCGTCCGCGATTTCCACGCGCTCGATGCGCCCGAAGCGGCCGCTGATGCGCCGCGCCGAGGTCGCGACCTGGTCGACGTCCTGGTGGGCCTGGGCGATGTGGCGAGCCAGGCTGTCCATGCGCTGCTGGAAGCGGGCGAAGTCGTCGGCGAGGTCCCGCAGATGGGCGCGGATGACGTGGACCTGCCGGCGCGTCGCGTCGTCCTTCAGCACGGCCAGCGCCGTGGTCAGGATCGCCATCAGGGTCGTCGGCGACGCCATCCACACGCGCCGGCGATGCGAGTCCTCCACCAGATCCGGGAACCGGGCGTGGATCTCGGCGAACACCGCCTCGGCCGGGATGAACATCACCGCCCCGTCGGCAGTCTCGCCGGGCAGCAGGTACTTGTCGGCGATGGCCTCGACGTGCCGGCGCACGTCCTGCCGGAAGCGCTGGGCGGCAAGCTGGCGGTCGCGCTCCGCCACGTCCGCATCCGTCATCTGCCGGTAGCTCTCGAGCGGGAACTTCGCGTCGATGGGCACATCGCCGGTTGGCGCCGGCAGCCGCAGCAGGCAGTCGACCCGCGTGCCGTTCGCCAGCGTGTGCTGGAGGGCGAAGCTGCCCTCGGGCAGCAGGTTGCGCACGAGCGCCGCGAGCTGTGTCTCGCCGAGGGCGCCACGGGAGCGCTTGTCGCCGAGGATTTCCTTGAGGCTGAGGACGTTGCTCGACAGCTCGGTGATGCGCTTCTGCGCCTCGTCGATTCTCGCCAGGTGGCTGAGCACGCGCCCGAAGGTCTCGGTGGTCCTCTCGAAGCCCTCGGCCAGCCTCTGGTCGACGCGCCCGCCGATCTCGCCGAGCTGGGTCGCGAGCTCGGCGCGCAGGTCGCCGGCATCGGCAGCGAGGCGCGTCTGCAGGTCGCCGAGGCGCCGCTCGATCGCCTGGTGCAGGCGTCCCACACCGGTCAGGATCGCGCGCTGCTCGCTCTGGCGCAGCGCGGTGAGCTGAGCCGCGACGGTGTGACGCGTGTCGTTGAGCAGGCGGGCGAGTGCCCGCTCCTGCTCACGCAGCTGCTCGGCGAGCAGGCGCCGCTCGATCCGGCCCTCGGCCGCCGCCCGGCCGACGCGCGCCAGTGCCACCAGCCCGACGACGACCGCGACCGCGCCGGCCAGCGCCGCGATCTGCGCCCAGGACTCCGGTGTCAGCCCAGCCATCGACCGTCGCGCCCTACTCCGGTAGTAGAATCCCCGGCCCGATTCTGAGCAGCCGCGGGCTCATCCGGTGAGCCCGCCGCTCCACCAGGACGATCGCCCGATGCGCGTCCACCTCACGACCCTGGGCTGCCGTCTCAACGAGGCGGAGCTGGAACGCTGGTCCCGCGACTTTCGCGCACGGGGCCACGAGCTCGCGCGTGCCCCCGCCGACGCGGACCTCGTCGTGGTGAACACCTGCGCCGTCACCGACGAGGCAGTGCGCAAGTCGCGCAAGCTGGTGAGGCGGGCCCGGCGCGCAAACCCGGCCGCCAGGGTGATCGTGAGCGGGTGCTACACCTCGCTCGACCCGCAGCGCGCGGCAGCGGAGCTCGGCATCGACCTGCTGGTGCCGAACCCCGACAAGGACCGCCTGGTCGAGATCGTCAGCCGCCAGCTCGACCTTCCCGCCCTGCCGGTGGTGCTCGGCGAGCCGGCCGAGGCGACGCTGTTCGCGCGCGGCCGGCAGCGTGCCTTCGTCAAGGTGCAGGACGGCTGCCGCTACCGCTGTACCTTCTGCGTGGTGACGCTGGCGCGCGGCGACGAGCGCAGCCGCGCCATCGCCGACGTGGTCGCCGAGGTTCGCGCACTGCGCGCCGCAGGCATCCAGGAGGTCGTGCTGGCGGGCGTGCACCTCGGCGGCTACGGCAGCGACCTGGGCACCGACCTGCGCGCGCTGATCGCGGCAGTGCTCGCCGACACCGACATGCCGCGAGTGCGCGTGGGCTCGCTCGAGCCCTGGGACCTGCCGCCCGGCTTCTGGGATCTGTTCGCCGATCCGCGGCTGATGCCGCACCTGCACCTGCCGCTGCAGAGTGGTGCCGACTCGGTGCTGCGACGCATGGCGCGACGCTGCCGCGCCGCGGATTTCCGCGCCCTCGCCGGCGAGGCCCGTGCCGCGGTGCCCGACCTCAACCTGACCACCGACGTGATCGTCGGCTTCCCCGGCGAAACCGAAGCCGAGTGGCGCGCAACGCTCGACTTCACCGCGGAGGTCGGCTTCGGCCACGTGCACGTGTTCGGCTTCTCGCCGCGTCCGGGCACGAAGGCAGCCGCCCTGCCCGATCCCCTCGACGAGCCCACGCGGCAGCGCCGCCGCCAGGAGCTGCTCGCGCTGGCGGACCGGCTGAAGCGCATAGCGCTGGAGCCTCTGGTGGGGCGTCGATGCCCGGTATTGGTCGAGGGCGACCGGGGCAGCGTCTCTGTTGCCGGCATGCGTTGGGAGGGCTACACGCCGCACTTTCACCGCGTCGCGATCGTGGCCCCCCCCGAGGTCGACCTTGCGAACCGTATCGTCGACGTCCGCCTCGAGGCGGCAGGCCCCGACGGCCAGCATCTCATCGGGTCTGTGGTGGGCGAAGCGGGCTTCATGCCCCTGGCGGACACAGGACCCGTTCGTCCCGAGTAGGCCAGGCCGCGACAGCGGATGTATCGAGGGACGACGAGGGGCGGCGTGGTTCGATAAGGTGCCGCGCGCCGACTCGCCGCGAACGTTATCGGTTCTCGGACTCCGCGCCCGGCGGCCCGCCCTCTGTCGAGACCGCGCCGCCGCACAGCCGCGCGATGCGGCCTGCCATCGCGCGCCAGTGGCTGCCCTGCCAGTAGACCCGCCCGCAGCCCACGCAGCACCAGAAGCTCTCGTGCAGGCGCCGGACGCTGGGAGGCACCTGCGCGGCGACGGTCGCGGCGGGCACGGCATCCACCGGCGTGTTGCAGGCCGTGCAGCGTGCGAACGGCCGTATCAGCCGACACAGCTGCAGCCGACGCACGAGATACGCGAGCTGCTCCTCCGGCCGCGCCGCGCGCAGGTAGCAGCCGTGGGTGAGCTCGCGCCGCATCAGCAGCTGGCGGTCACGGGTGAGCAGGATGCGGTGCTCGGCCGTGGCAAGACGTACGAGCTCGTCGTCGCCGACGTCGTTGACGAAGGCGGTGTCGAAGCCCAGCAGGCGCAGGTCGCGGGCCAGCCGCCCGAGATGCGCGTCGGCCACGAACCTCGGCTCGCGCAGCGGCGCCGCACGCAGGCGGACCAGCGACGCGACGTCGAAGCACTCGAAGACCGGGTAGACGGCCAGCCGGTCGCCATCGACCACGCGCGCCTCCAGATCGACCGGATCACCGTTGCGCAGCACCACCTCGATCTCGGTGTGTGGAACACCGACCGTTTCCACCAGGTGCCGCACGGGCGCGGGGGGATCGAAGCGCAGCGCCACGTCGCGGCGACGCAGGGCGTGCGGAAGGAAGTCGTTCAGCTCCTCGTAGAAGCGCAGCGTCGCGACAGCCATTCAGCCGAGGTCGAAGTCGGCCCAGACCGGGCAGTGGTCCGAAGGCCGCTCCATCGCCCGGATCTCGTAGTCGATGCCGGCATCGGTCAGCCGTGCGGCGAGCGGCGAGGTGGCGAGCAGCAGGTCGATGCGCAGCCCGCGCTTGGGCTCTCGCTCGAAGCCCTTGCTGCGGTAGTCGAACCAGCTGAAGCGATCCGCGACCTCGGGATGCACGACGCGGTACGAATCCTTGAGACCCCAGTCCGTGAGGGCCTGCAGCCACTCGCGCTCCTCGGGCAGGAAGCAGCAGGCGCCCGTGCGCAGCCAGCGCTTGGCGTTGTCGGCGCCGATGCCGACGTCGAGGTCGAGGGGGGCGACGTTCATGTCGCCGAGCAGAACGACCGCATCGCTCGGCGCGAAGCGGGCGGCGAGGTAGTCGCGCAGGTCGGCGTAGAACCGGCGCTTGGCGGGAAACTTGACGGGATGACTGCGGTTCTCGCCCTGCGGAAAGTAGCCGTCGAGCAGCGTGACCGGGCCGGCCGCGGTGTCGAAGCGGACGGTCAGGAGGCGGCGCTGCGCCTCCTCGCCGTCGCCCGGCAGGCCGCGGACCGCCTCGACCGGCGCGTGCTTCGACAGCACGGCAACGCCGTAGTGGCCCTTCTGGCCGTGCCAGCAGGCGTGGTAGCCGAGGTCCCGCACCGCATCGACGGGAAACTCGTCGTCGTGCACCTTGATCTCCTGCAGCGCGAGGACGTCCGGGTCCAGCCGTTCGCGCACCGCGGCGAGCTGGTGCAGGCGCGCCCGGATGCCGTTGATGTTGAAGGAGCAGATGCGCAAGGCAGACCTACGAAGCGGAGGCGAGCAGCAGCTCGATCACCCCGTCACTCGACCCCAGATAGGGCGCGATGCGGATGTCGATGCCGGGGTGCTCGGCCTGCTTGATCGCGACGTCGTTGGGAATGTCCTCGACCACGTGCCGGCCGGCAGAAAGAAAGTAAGGCAGGACGATGACCTGCTCCGCCCCGCGATCGATGCACCGCTGGATCCCGTCCGGGATCAATGGCTCGGCGATCTCGAGGAAGGCGCAGTCGACGTGGCCGAAGCGGCCGCCGGCGCGCTCGCCGAGGCGCGCGGCGAGGTCACGCACCTCCTGGTTGGAGGACTCGCGGCGGCTGCCGTGGGCGACGAGAAGCAGTGCTTTCATCCCAGATCCCTTACCAGAGAGACACGGAGGCACAGAGGAAGCCGACAGGAAGAGACCCATCCGGCGCACGTTGGTCACCCACCCGGTCGGCGCGCGTCGAATCGAAAGTCATCGTCCTTCTCCACGTCTCCGTGCCTCTGTGGTTACGAAAGAGGTTTTCAGAATCACCGGCGTCACGCGTCCAGACTCTTGGCGGCAATCTCGTACACGTCCTTCGACAGCCCGGCGGCCCCGACGACGCGTTCCAGCTCGCCGCGCATCAACGCCTGCCGGACCGGATCATACCGGCGCCAGCGCGACACCGCGCGCAGCAGCCGGGCCGCGATCTGCGGGTTGGCCGGGTCGAGCTCCAGAACGCGGTCGACGAGGAAGGCGTAGCCGCTGCCGTCGACCGCGTGGAAGCACACCGGGTTGGCGGTGGCGAAGGCGCCGATCAGCGACCGCACCTTGTTGGGGTTTCGGATCGAAAAGGCGGGGTCCGCAAGCAGCGCCTGCACGCGCGCCAGCGTCTCGGGATGGCGTGCCATCGCCTGCACCGTGAACCACTTGTCCATGACCAGCGGGTCGTGCTGCCAGCGCGCGCGAAAATCCGCGAGGACCTCCGCGCGCTCGGGGAGGTCGCTGTCGGCGATGAGCGCCAACGCGGCCATGACGTCGGTCATGTTGTGGCCGGCCCGGTACTGTGCCAGGCAAAGCGCCGCGACCTGCGCATCGGGACACTGCATGAGATAGCCGAGAGCGAGGTTGCGCAGGCTGCGCCGGCCGATCGACGCCGGCTCGATGCCGTAGGGGCCGGCGTCCGCGCCGGCCGCGTGGATCGCGAGCAGGTCGTCGCGCAGGGCCGCCGCGAGCTCGGTCTTGACGGCCTCGCGTGCCCGGTGGATGCCGTCGACGTCGACCTGCGCCAGCTGATCGGCGAGATAGGACTCGCCGGGCAGTGCCAGCACCTCGGCGAGCAGCGCCCGGTCGGCGCGCGCATCGGCGAGCGCCTGCCGGAAGGCGGCGACGAAGCCCGGCGGCAGCGGCGCCGCGGGATCGGCGACGCGCCGCAGGATCACCCGCTGGGCGAGCAGCTGCGCCGCGTCCCAGCGGTTGAAGCCGTCGCTGTCGTGCGCCATCAGGAACATCAGCGCCTCGTCGCCGCAGTCGTAGCGCACCTTCACAGGCGCCGAGAAGCCGCGCAGGAGCGAGGGCGTGGGCCGCTCGGCGACGCCGACGAAGCGGAACGTCTCCTCGGTCTCGCGCAGCTCCAGAATCCGGGAGGCACCGCCAGGCGCTGACTCACCCGCGAGCTGCAGCGGCAGGTCCGCGCCGCGCGCATCGAGCAGGCCGACGGCGAACGGTACGTGCAGCGGCTGTTTGTCCGGCTGGCCGGGCGTCGGCGGGCACGACTGCCGGACGGTCAACGTATAGGTGCGCTCCGCCGCGTCGTAGGCGTCGCTGACGTCGATCTCGGGCGTGCCCGCCTGGCTGTACCAGCGCCGGAACTGGTCGAGGTCGCGCCCCCCAGCGTCCTCCATGCAGCGGACGAAGTCGTCGGTGGTCACCGCCTGGCCGTCGTGGCGCGCGAAGTACAGGTCCATGGCGCGGCGGAACGCCTCGGGCCCGAGCAGGCTCGCCTGCATCCGCACCACCTCCGCGCCCTTCTCGTAGACGGTGACCGTGTAGAAGTTGTTGATCTCTATGTAGGAGTCGGGGCGCACGGGGTGGGCCATCGGGCCGGCGTCCTCGGCGAACTGGTTGGCCCGCAGCAGGCGCACGTCCTCGATGCGCTTGACGCCGCGCGAGCCCATGTCGGCCGAGAACTCCTGGTCGCGGAACACCGTGAGCCCTTCCTTGAGGCTGAGCTGGAACCAGTCGCGGCAGGTGATGCGGTTGCCGGTCCAGTTGTGGAAGTACTCGTGGGCGATGACGCCCTGGATGCCGAGGAAGTCGCGGTCGGTCGCGGTCTCCGGCCGCGCCAGCACGAACTTGGCGTTGAAGACGTTCAGCCCCTTGTTCTCCATCGCCCCCATGTTGAAGTCGTTGACGGCGACGATCATGTAGACGTCGAGGTCGTATTCGCGCCCGAACCGTTCCTCGTCCCAGCGCATGGCCTTCTGCAGCGACCGCATCGCGTGATCACACTTGTCGACGTTCTCCGGCTCGACGTAGATGCGCAGCGCGACCTCGCGCCCGGAGGCGGTGACGTAGCGGTCCTCGATGCAGCGCAGATCGCCGGCAACGAGTGCGAAGAGATAGCTCGGCTTGGGGAAGGGGTCTTCCCAGGTGACGAAGTGGCGGCCCCCGTCGAGGTCTCCGGACGCGATGGGGTTGCCGTTCGACAGCAGCACCGGGCAGCGTGCCTTGTCCGCCGCGATGGTCGTCGTGAACCGTGCCATCACGTCCGGGCGGTCCGGGTAGTAGGTGATCTTGCGGAAGCCCTCCGCCTCGCACTGGGTGCAGTACATCGAGCCGGAGGTGTAGAGCCCCTCCAGCGCGGTGTTGTCCTCGGGCACGATCCCGACCTCGGTCTGCAGGATGAAGGCGTCCGGCACCGAGCAGATCGTCAGGGACTCCTCGTCGACGGCATAGTCGTCGCTGCCCAGGAGGCGCCCGTCGACGGCGACCGACACCAGCGTGAGCCTTTCGCCGTTGAGGCGCAGGGCGCCCCCTTCCGCAGCCGGGGCGGCGGGGTTGCGGCGCAGGGCCAGCTCCGCCCGCACGTGGGTGGCGCGCTCGCGCAGGTCCACGTGCAGGCGCACGGTGTCGACCAGGAACGCCGGCGGCTGGTAGTCCTTCAGGTGGATGGCGCGGGGGGAGGCATCGCGTGGCATCGGCGGGCCCTGGTCTCGAGGATCGGTGCGGAGCTGTTCTCCGGCACTCATAGTAGAGGCGACCCCGTCCGCGACCAACCGCGGGGCGTTTCCCAATCCCCTGCGATTCGCCCCGAAACCGCCGCCGCGCTTCCTGGACCCGCGATCGCGGCGGTTGCTAGCATGGCCGCACAATCGTGGAGAGCCGGACAGCCATGCCGCACGTCGTCGTGTACACCACCGCCATCTGCCCCTACTGCGTGCGGGCCAAGGCGCTGCTGCAGCGCAAGGGCGTCGACTACGAGGAGCGGCGTATCGAGGGCAGCCGTGAGCTGATGCGCGAGATGCTGGAACGCAGCCAGCGCCGCACGGTGCCGCAGATCTTCATCGACGACTACCACGTCGGCGGGTTCGACGACCTGGCCGAGCTCGACATGGAGGGCAGGCTCGACGAGCTCCTGGGTGTCACCGAGTCCGACGCGACCGACGGCGCCGAGGAGGTATGACCGAGCCTCCCGAAGACCGCATGCGCCTGGACAAATGGCTCTGGGCGGCGCGGTTCTTCAGGACCCGCGAGGACGCGGCGGGGGCGGTGAACGGCGGCCAGGTGCACCTCAGCGGGCAGAGAACCAAGCCCGGGCGCGAGATCCGCATCGGCAGCCGGCTGCAGATCCGGCGCGACGGGCTCGACTGGGACATCGAGGTCTGCGCGTTGTCCGCGCAGCGCCGCCCGGCGGTCGAGGCGGCGGCGTTCTACCGGGAGACCGATGACAGCCGGGCGCGGCGCGAGCAGCAGATCGCCGACCGCCGGGCCCTGCACGAGGCAGCGCCGCAGCCGCCACCCGGCCGGCCCGACAAGCACGGCCGGCGCCTGCTGCGGCGGATCCGCGAACAGCGCGACTGACGGCCATGGACCAGGATGCATTCCGCCGCACCTACCGCGACGTCAACGAGCGCTACTGTGCCTACGAGAAGTGCATCCTCACCAACGAATGCCAGTGCTCGCAGGCGGAGCGCTTCTGCATCGCCGAGCGCGAAGGCGTGCGCTGCGGCGCGGACGACGCCCAGGCGCAATGCCTGGAGGTCCTCATGCTGCTGCGCGAAGCGGCTCGCTTTGCGCTGAGGGCCGCGACTGAGGAGGGGGTGCTGCCGCATGGCAAGGCGATGAAGATCCAGGTCGGGGGCCTGCGCGGCATCCGCGCCGCACTCGAGCCCGACGCGGACACCAGCGCATCGATCGCGGACGTGCACCGCCTGCTTTGCCAGGCGAGCGACGCCTTCGGCGGCCTCGCCAACCTGCCCTACTCGCAGATCATGCGGGACGTTGCGGCCTACCGGGTGAAGAAGCGGTCGCGGCGGAAGTAGCGCGGGACTGTGAACGAGTCGGTGAAGGCGGTTCGGCGCTGCTCACCGCGGCGGTCTGTTTCCGCACGGGCCAGCGCCGCACCGCGCCGCACCACTACGGACGAAGTACCGCCTCGCCGCGCCACTGGGACGGCGGCAGGCCCTGCGCCATGAACCGCTGGCGGGTCGGCTCGAGCACCGCCCCGGGCAGTGCGCCGTAGACGTCGTAGTCGATGAGGTCCGGCCGGTCGCGCAGCACGTCCTCGATCGACTGCTCGAGCGTGGGTTGGCCGCGGGGGGCGAGGTCGATGCTGTGATAGTGGAAGTCGTTCAGCCCGTCGGCCCAGGCACGGCAGTAGTTCGAAAGGTAGTGGCCGTCCGGGATCGACGACAGCCAGTACAGGTGCATGGTGCGGTCGGCGTCGAGCGCGATCGCATGTTCGATCAGGCTCGAGATCGGCGCGTAGCCGCTCTCCCAGGCGAGGAACAGGCGCCTGCGCGGCGATTCGTCGTGCAGCAGGAAACGCCCCATCGGCCCAGCCAGCTCGACGCGCTCGCCCCGTTGCAGCCGCTCGAACACGAACGCGCTGAACGGATCGGCATCCTCTCGGCGGATATGGAAGCGCAGGTGCAGTCCGTCGCAGGGGCAACTCGCCAGCGACAGCTCGCGCGCCGGCACGCCGTTGAAGCGAAGGGTGACCCGTTGTCCCGCGAGGAACTGCAGCGTCTGCGTGCGCGGCGTACGCACGCCGAACTGGATCACGTCGGGCTGCAGCACCTCGACGCGCGACACCTTCGCCAGGACGCGCTGCTCAGGAACGTCCGCCGCGGTCTCGAACAGCCTGGCCTCGATCTCCAGGTCCGAGCAGACCTGGGCGCGGCACGGCAGTACCCAGCCGGCGCCCCGCTCGGCCTCGGTGAAGCGGAAGTCGTAGGCGGCCTCCCGGACGTCTCCGAAGACGACGCGCATGCGGCAGCCGCCGCAGGTACCGGTCCCGCAGTTGTACGGTACGTTCAGCCCCGCGCGGAGCCCCGCGTCGAGCAGGGTCTCCTTCGACTGGACCTCGAAGCTCTGACCAGTAGGGTGAACCTTGACCCGGTATCCCATGTTGCGTCCGTTCCTGCCAGCGACTGCCGGCCGGGTCGCGCTCCGCCACCTGTCCCGCTCATCAGG